>Ga0315904_10006429_pt1 | contig 16068 bp, 24 predicted proteins | sample LakEriMetagenome_6_FD_203529 | JGI IMG/M metagenome (GOLD analysis project Ga0315904, IMG submission 203529) | Freshwater fungal communities from buoy surface, Lake Erie, Ohio, United States - Buoy 12 MA120 | ecosystem: Environmental > Aquatic > Freshwater > Lake | place: USA: Lake Erie, Ohio... | reverse complement strand
GATGGTATTGAGGTTTCTGTAACCAATCGTGCTTTGTTTGAAGAGATTGTACAACAATGGTCTGATAGATTTAAGATGCCGTTATCGTTCTCAAGGTATGAGAAACTAGTCATTAGAGATGTTAACAACTATATCGGTATTATAAATCATTCAGAATTTAAGTATAAACTCAAAGGTGCATATGAAGTAGAAAAAGACTTTCATAAAGACCCATCTGCTCAAATATGTGCAATTGCCGTTCGTAATTATTATTTGATGGATATTCCTATTGAAGACACAATTAATAATGTAGACTCAATTGATAAGTTTTTCTTATACAGAAGAGCAAAGACTGGGAAATTCAAAGGTATTCCCAAAGATGGTTCTGCTTTCTTTGACTTGCCTAAAACGCTAAGATACTTGGTTACAGATGAAGGTTTTGTGTTCTATCACATTACAGACGACTCTGAAATCAAAGTACATGCTGATGCTTATATCACTGTTTACAATAACAAAGATGTTATTGAAAGAGTTAACATTGATAGAGCCTGGTATATCAAAGAAGCAAAAAAGTTACTAATTCCAAAACTTTTAAGTTTATTTTAATGAGCAAACTTATTTTAAGAGAGAACAATGTTCTTCTCGATATCGATGGTGTTGAAAAAGTGATTGGACAGTTGTATGAAAAAACATTTGTTACACAGAGAAACTTGAAAAAGCATCTCATGCGCAAATGGAATGCTTATGGTATTAACCATAAGATAGTAGAATCTTCCAGAGTGGAAACTATTGTTATTATTGAAGATGGCAAAGCTTATCCTGCTGCTACAGTAGAACAGATAAAAGCCAACAGCAAGTTTCATACTGAGAAGGGATACGACAGTCAGTATTTCATACCAAGAGATTTTCTTAAATCATTATCGTAATGGCACATTCATATCATCACGCCCTTAGTTCTGCTAAAAAGCATGGTGGAATACCAGACGATTACATTGCTATCCATAATTGGTTTGATGAGACTAAATCTCATTTTGCCAATTTTAAGCATAGAGCTCTTCGTCACCATTCACTGGGCATATTTTGGGCAGAAGAAAAGTTTGGTTTAACTATCACAAATTCAGACGGTAAAGAAGTACCTGTTAGACTAATAGGCGAACAACATGTCATTGAAGATTGTGGTTTTATACCAACTGTTCAGGATTGGTTAAAGAATATACCATACGAACCCTGGCAAGTAAAAACTCAAAAAATTGAAAAGACATTATTATGAGCGAAATAAAAGATGTAACGGGAGAATCTGTAAATGATAACTATGTTAATTTATCAATGTGGATGATAGAAAAAAATCTAACATTTATTGATATTGAATATAGTGGTTATGGTGACAGTGGTGAGATTAACTTTTATTATGATAAGAAAGTTTTTCCAGATAATCTTCCAGAAAATATTGAAGTTATCTTAGAAAATATTCTTAATCAAATTGTTAATCCTAACTTCAACAATAGCGGTTCCAGAGGAGAAGCTAAGCTTTCTATTCAAGACGGAAAGCTTATGTTTGACTGTGACCATTCTGACATAATTGAAGATACAAGAGATACTAGTTACAATGAGACCTTGGTAGACACATCTATGTTATGAGTATAACCAGAGATGAGCGTCAACAAATCTTTATTGATAAATTCATCAAAGCCGGAGGTAAAGGCACTCTTGAAGCCGCAACTGCATTTGGTAAAACCAGAGTTGCGTTAAAGATTATTCAGTATCTTCGTCGTGAAATATCAGACCGTAAAGTAATAATTGTTGTTCCGCATGACTATCTCAAAAAGCAATGGGAAGGGCTCTTATCCGACTGGGGTGTTAACTCAAATTCCTCAGTTCATATCATTAACTCATACATCAAGTCCAAACACACAACTAGTCTACTCATACTCGATGAGTGTCACAGATTTGCCGCTGAAACTTTCTCTAAAGTTTTTGAACTAACTGACTACAAATTTATATTAGGACTAACAGCAATGATTAAACGCCTTGATAAAAGGCATCCAATCATTACTAAACATTGTCCTGTTATAGATAGAGTTACCCTGGAGGAAGCGAGGCTGTCTGGATTTATTGCTCCGTATGTAGAGTTTAATCTTGGTATTGAAATGAATGCTCAAGACGCTAAAGACTATTCTGATGCACAGGATTATTACAACTCTATCATGGGTGTATTTCAGTGGGACTTTGGAATGTTGCGTCGCGCAGCTGTTTCATTTAAACCATATTATACACCTGCAGGATACAGGGGTTCTTTCTGTGAAGAGCTTGCGAGAAAGTATGGATGGAAGGGTAACACTGCAATGGAAGCTTTTAATCTGATGACAGCAGGTGCAAAAGATTTCTGGGGTGGTAATGCAACTCATCCATATCATCCACAAAAGTTATACATGAAAGCAATTACAGGAATGCGACTGATGCGTAAAATCAAAGATACTATTTACAAGTATCCTGCTAAGGTAGACGCAGCAGTTGAAGTTATCAATGCACTTCCTGATTTGAAAGCAATAACTTTTGCAGAGCTTACGGAGACAGCAGATGAGATGTGTGCTAAAACAGTTGACTCTGTTTCTTATCATTCTTCAATGAGCATTATTGATGATAAAGGTAAAAAGCTTTCCAAGAAGAAAGCCAGAGACTATATCATTAATAAAGTAAACGAAGGAAAGATAAAAAGCATACACACTGCTAAAGCATTGGATGAAGGTGCTGACTTTCCAGAGATAGCTCTTGGGATTCGCATCAGTGGTAGTTCTTCACCTACTCAACAGACTCAAAGACGAGGTAGAGTGGTTAGGAAACACGCTGATAAACAAGCAGTTATGGTCAATATTTATCTAAAAAATACCAAGGAAGTCCAGTGGCTTTCAAAAGCCCAGGGACATGCTGAGGATATTATTTGGGTAGATAATGTTGAAGAAATTAAAAATTATATAAATGGAAAAGAATGACATAATTGGTTTTTGTCTAAAGTATGAACTCACAAAAGATGAGTTTTTTGCTTATGAAATAATATGTCGTAAAAATTCTGAAGCCTGTGATAACTGGATTAAAATTAACGGAGAAATTAATAAAGAAATTCTTTTATCATTATATAATAAAGGATTAATTATTGTTTCTTCAATTTCCAATCCAAGTTATTTAAGTTCTATTATTTCGGGAAAAGCTAAAAGTGAACAGTTAGACGACCTTGAAAGTATTAGTCATGAACTATGGAATAGCTATCCTGCCGCATTGCCTCTTGGAGATGGTGGAATGTTCATTGCCCGTAAAGGTCCTGATAAACAAGAAGTTCTGAAACTGTATTTGGAAAGGATAAATTTTAATCCTGAAAAACACAAGTTTGTTTTGGAACAATTGAAAAAGTATGTTAAACTTGTGCACGACCGGAAGATTAATGGCCATCGCATCCACGACTGGATATCCAACGAAATGTGGGATATCATACCCGAACTAGAGGCTGCTTCGAGGGGAGAATTTAAGACAGATATTTAATTTTAATTTATGAGAAAACGATTGATTAATGTTCTCTCACGGATGACTGTCCGTGATTTTGAATCAATGATTGAGTTTGAGAAAGCTCATGCATTGCTTCAAATGCTTGAGACTTCGGCAAAGCCGAAAGCCAAGCGAGTAAAGAAAGAAGAAGAGGAAGTAGTAGAAGTAGACGCATAATATGGCTGGAATATCCGAACGCGCGATTAACAAGATTCAAGAGAATCGTAACAAGAAACTCCTTGGAGGATATAATTCTATTCCGTTCGGACTGAAGCGTTTGGAACAATTTGTTCCAGGTATTCAAAAGCCAAATTATACAATACTTACTGCTAATAGTGGTGTAGGCAAAACCAAAGTAGCAAAGAACATGTTTGTATTTAGACCTTATGATTTTGTAAAACGAAATCCTGAGTCTAATATAAAATTTACTGTTCTTTATTTCTGTCTTGAAGAACCTGATGATGCATTCATGCAATCCTATATATGTTACAAACTATATAAGGAATATGGCCAACGCATCTCAATCAAAGAGCTCAGGTCACAACTAAAACCTGAAGACAAAACTGCGGTAATTGACGAAGTCACTTTAGAGAGAGTAAATAAAATGCTTCCATCTCTCAAAGAGTTTGAGCATGATATTCATTTAATCAGAGATGTAGATAAACCTTACTCTATTTATAAGTATTGTACTGAGTTTCTGGAAGACAATTCAATAGGTGATTGGACACTGAGTCCTCGTAAGATATGGATGCCTGATGAGAAGAAGACGGTAACCAAAATTATGAGAGACAGATTTATATATAATCACCCCGACCACTATGTCTTAGTTGTAGTAGACCATATCGGTTTAATACACCCAGAGAAAGGACAAGATTTATGGGAAGCAATAAGAGTATTATCTTCAAGGTATCTTGTTAATCTGCGTAATATCTATGGCTGTTCTATACTAGTTCTGCAACAGCAATCCAGCGAGAAAGAAAAACAACAGTATACCTATAAAGGTGCGAGTATCGAGTCAAAACTCGAACCGTCTCTTGACGGCTTGGGCAACTGTAAGGAAACCCAGCGTGACGCTGATGAAGTATTTGGCGTCTTTGCCCCCGATAGATACGAGATTACTGAGCATCGCGGGTATGATATTACACAATTAAGAGATAACTATCGGAGTTTCAGCATCTTAAAATCTCGCGACGGCGAGGCAAATTTGAGGCTGGGACTTTTCTTTGACGGCGCAGTCAACTATATTGCAGAGATGAAGCCCGCTAAAGAGATGAATTCCGATGATTACAAGAATGTTCTCAAACGAGTAGGTAGGGCTTAAATAACCAAATTATGAGCAAAATTTTCATTCTGGCTCCAACCGGAATAGGTAAGTCGTCGTCGCTCCGTAATCTTGACCCCAAGACTACGGGCATTATTAACTGTGATAAGAAAGAACTCCCGCTGAAAGGCTGGAGAGTCAACTACAAAACAGTTCGGGGTGAGGACAAAAGATTAGACTTTACAAAGTCTAATTATGTGGAGACTAATTCTCCAACAAATGTTTTGACAGTACTAAATGAGTGGGCTAATAACCCCAATATTAAAACGATAGTAATCGATACGATTACTCACATGATTACCGCGGATTACATGACCAACACCATCGGTAAGGATTTCAAAGCCTACCAAAAGATGGGTAAAAACTTCTATGACGTAATCCAATTTATCAACAGTAGTGAGAAGGATATTATCGTTATGGGTCACTTGGAAAGAAGAATCAACGAGACAGGCGATGTAGTGTATGACATGAAAACGCATGGCAAGATGATTTCTGACTTAGTGCCGGCATCTTATTTCACCTGCGTGCTGGTAGGTGAGAAGAAGAAGAGGAAAGACGGAGAAGGTTTTGACTTCCTGTTCCGTACTCAAAGCGAAGGAGAAGACCCCGCAAAGTCTCCTGCTTACTTTGAGGAAGGGAATGTCGTAACCGCTCTTGATTTTCATGAGCCGAATGATGTTCAACTCATTCTTAGTAAACTGAAACGCTTTGAGTCCGAAGCGTAGTCCTATTTTTTAAACTTTTAAATGCTAAAGCAATGGCAGGAATTAATTTCAAAGGCGTAGAAGAAGCAAAAGACAAAGTATCTACCAAGCCTGGAACCATCGGCGTCTTTACAATCTCAGATGTAAAGTTCGACACTACCAAAAACAAAGGTACTTACTACATGGGAGTTACTTTCTCCCGCTCTGGTGACGAGTTTAGTCACAGCTTCTTTCTTAGCGAAAAGGCTCTTCCCCGCATAAAGACTCTTGTTAAACATGTGGCTGGAGTTGAGCTTGATTCTGAAGTTCTTGAAGAAAAACTTGTTGCTCTGTTGAAGGGCAAGCAGGTTGCTCTTAAAGTAACAGCAAGAATTGACGAAACCAATGGTCGTGCTTATGCTGATTTATCATTCGGCGGGTTTTCCAAAGCTGCTGAAAATGTTGGAGACCTTATCTTTTCTTCTAAAGAAGAGGAACTCAACAACAAAGCTAAAGCAATCTATGCTTCTGCATCCGCAGGAGCAGATGCTCCGACTAAGTCAGTTACAGCGACAGCACCTGTTGAAGACGAAATCTTCTAGCAGTTATGCCTATCCGCTTCACACCTGACTTAAGTAAAGAGTATGTTCTCACTCGCATTAGTGAGGAGGAGATATTTGATAAATATGGAGTAAAGGTTGTTGAAGGGATGTTCCGCTCACCTCTGCGTGTAGACCGGCATCCGACATGCCGGTTCTACCGCAGTAGGAACGGGCGACTGATTCTCCATGACTTTGCTGGACATTTTCACGGTGATTGTTTTGATTTAGTTCAAAAACTCAAAACATGTAACTATCCACAAGCTCTAACAGATATCGCAAAGACATTTAATATTATTGAAGGTAAACCAAGAACACCTGTTCAATCAACTATTGTAATTGGTCCGAAGGCTGTATGTCAGTTAAGGATTAGTTCAATGGACTGGGATGAACAACATTTATCCTGGTGGGAAGATTATGGTGTTGATATTGACCTGTTAAAAAGATTTAATGTTGTGCCTGTTCGCCAGGTATGGCTGAATGAATCTTTGTATTACAACAGGGACTTTACCAAACAAAGTGAGGTTGTCTTTGCTTATCGTTTTGGCGGATACGATTACAAAATTTATTTCCCTCAGCGTTCAGAGCGTAGATTTCTGCACAACAATCCCGATATCTTACAGGGATGGTCTCAGCTACCAAGTAATGGTGATTTTGTAGTGATTACAAAAGCCATGAAAGATGTTATCTGTCTGCGTATGTTTGGCATACCAGCAGTAGCACCTATGGCAGAGACATCTGTTGTAACAGATAGTGTACTTGAGATTCTTAAAGAACAATTTGGGAAAGTCTTTGCACTATATGACAGGGATAAAGTCGGCAAAATAGCTCTTATTAATCTTCGCAAACGCGGCGTAACTCCTTTGTTAATGCCGAAAGAAACTACAAAAGACTTTGCTGATTTGTGTAAAAAAGATTTGCCATTGGCTAAAATCTTAGTAAAACAGTTTGTTGAAAAAATCTATTAAAATGACAACTGCTCTTTATGGAATGCTTCCCAGGTTAGTCACTGGGAAGACGGATGGCATTAATCGTATGCTTTCGGAAATAAAAGATTGGGATGAAAAGCAAATCAATGAACAGTTTGACAAAATACCTGAGCGGTATGTTGAATTGTACAATGAACCCTTCAGCTCATTCAACGGGCTATATTTATTTACAGAGTTAATTAAGTTTCTTCGTGAGCAACAGCTTGTAGGAAGAAATTCATATTACTCTAAAATTATTACTGAAGCTCAACAAAGAGTTATTCAGTTTCACAATTCTCAATTTAAAAATGATTCGAGTAGTAATACCAAATTACCTTCGTAGGGTAAAACTTTCTGAAGCTCGGAGACCAAAATATTATATTCATGGGGCAGAGTTGCCAGAGAAATATAATACCGACAGGTACTCTTGGAGACTCAGAGGTAAGATAAAATGTCTCTATGATAATAAAGAAGGACACTTTGTAGTTAAGAATGCAAAGAGTGCTTATAAGCCAACTTATCAGACAATTGCAGGCAATGAGATTTATGCAAGAATGCATGAACGCAAACGCATGTTGATTGTCCATTCTTTGAAAGACCATTTTAAAGAGCACATCTCAACTCAAATAGAATCTATACCTGAACATTTGTATCCACTCTCCATTTCAATGGAGTTGCATGCACCGTTCGGATATGCAGATTGGGATGTGGATAACTTGTGGATTTATCATAAATGTTTTCTTGACTCTTTGAGAGACTTGAATCTTATCCCTGACGATAGTGTGCTACATGTTAGACAAGCTGGCCAGACAACACTTGTTCCAACCACGGATACTCCAACTATGATATTTAAAATTGCAGAAGCACCTGAAGAATGTGCCCCTCCAATAGCAAATATGATTACTGTTGAAGAGTCGTCTCAAGGAGACCCGGGTGATGTGTGTATAGAAGACAATGTTGCAATTATATATACAGGTAAAACAACTGTTTTGTTCGGTGCTGCCAAGAAAGCAATCAGGTCAGTAATGACTCATGCACTCAATACATTTTCTACTGTATTGGTTCCTGAACAAATATATAATCGTTACAAAGATTTCTTTGACGAGTCTAACTATGAAGGAAAAGTAAAAGTTACTGTAATAAAAGAATGGAAAAACTAACAAAAGAAAATTATTACGACTCTGATAGAGTTTCTAATTCGTCGTTGTCTTGGCTCCTGCCTGAAACAGGCGGTTCTCTAACCAAATTTATTTATAAAAGTGGAATTGTAGAGCACGAAGAGTCTGAGTCAATGCGATTAGGAACCCTCATTCACAAATTTGTTGAAAAAGGTTATGACGCAGATATTGATAAAATCTTTGAGGTTGCGGAAATACCGTCGCCCGCTATCGCAAAGATTATACAGGAGGTTTCAAAGAATCCTTCTGCTCCTCTTCGTGATGAAATTCTTCGTGTCGCAAGGGCTAATGAATATCAATCGACTTGGAAAGATGATACTGTCGTTAATAAAATCCTTGCTGAAGGCAGTGCGTATCTCGAAAAGCTGAAGCTTGAAGAGACAGGAAAAGTTCTTGTTTCTAATCAAGAAATGAATCAGCTTTATCATATCTGCGCCAGAATCAAAGAGGTACTGACTTGGAACTTCTATAAAGAAGGATTCCTGGGTGAAGTCATTATGACTCCTGCTCATGGTGAACCAGGTGATGATGTTGAGATACTGAACGAATGCCCTATTGAGTTCGAGTATAACGATATAGAATGCAAGTCGCTCATTGATATCCTGCTGGTAAATCACACACGCAAGACAATAAGTATTGTAGACCTTAAAACTACCAACATACCCAATAGTATCTATACAGGGTATACAACTGATGACATAGACCAAGTCACAGGTGAATTAGTTGAAAAATGGGTCGAAGGTGTAATGTATAAAAGGCAAGTGCACAGACAGATGGCTTTCTATAAGTTGGCTGCATCAGCAAAATATCCTGATTATACATTCAAGACGGCGTATGTGTTTGCTGTTGAGACAGTAGCTCCCCATGATGTCAAATTAATTGCTATCCCTGAGAAGTATATAGAACTTGGCTTAAGAAGAATAAACTTTGCAATGCCACATTTTAGATATCTTCCTCAAGAATCTAATGACTACGACATCTAAACTACTAGGGGAGGAATGGGCTTCATTCCTCCCTAAAGCAGAAGAACATCTAACCTATATCCGTACAATCTTAACAGAAGAATTAAAATCAGGATTTACAATTTACCCACAGAAGGAAAACATATTTCGCATCTTTCGCGAGATACCTCCATCAAAGGTGAATGTAATTTGGTTAGGTCAAGACCCTTATCATAATAAGGGACAAGCCACCGGCAGGTCATTTGAATGTGGTAAACATCCTTCTCCTTCGTGGAGAAAGATTGCAGAGGTCTACAAGCGTGAGGTCGCAGATTGCGACCCCTATATTGTAAATGGTAGCCTTGATAAATGGGTTCAATCAGGTGTGTTTTTATTAAACAAATCTCTTACTGTAAGAGAAGGAATGCCAAACTCACACACGAAAATATGGGAACCGTTCACAAGGTATGTGTTGTCTTGCTTATTGAATGATATTGCTAATCCAAAAGCAGTAATTCTACTCGGAGCAGAAGCACAGAAGATGGTTCCTTCTTCCATAGCTCCTCACAAAACATTCAGTTATGAACATCCTGCTGCAGCGTCTTACCAAGGAAGACCTTGGAGAGGAGACGGTTTATTTAAAGAAGTAGAAAAATTCACGAAATTCCATTCAAAACAATTTAATTGGTAAAAAATGTATAACATTGAAAAGCCCACAGTTTGGTTCTTTAATACAGTTGCAGAAGTAAGTGAGAACGGCGTTCCTCGTTTGAGAATGCTTCCTGGTCAGTATGTTCCTCACGGTACTGTAGATGGGGAAACATCTTATGTTCCTTGTGACACAAGTCTGAACACAGAGAGCGACATGGGTCCTCGCAAAGCTCATCCGATAGGAACTGTATTTGTAACCAGAAGCCTTTGTATTAAGGAGAGCGTTAAGGGTACAAAGTTTTATAGCACAAAAGGTAGCGCGTTGATATCTCTTGTAGGAGGTGTAAGCGCAGATATATCTGAAGCTTATGACAATTACAAACTTGCTGTAGAAGCAGGAATAAGAGTTGTAAAAGCAGAGCCCGAAACTAAAGAAAAGGGTAAGTCTCTTATTGACAAACTTCTCAAAGAGAATCCAGTTCCAACTGTAGAAAAGAACAACTTCTATGTAGACAAGGATGTATGGACTTGTCTGTTGTTCAATGTACACCAAGGGTATAATACCATGTTGGTTGGCGACTCAGGCACAGGCAAAACTGAGTTATCTATGATGATTGGTAAATGTTTGGGCAAGGGTGTTAAAGTATTTGACATGGCTGCAAAGCAAGACCCGATTGCATCTTTGGTTGGCGTTCACAGGTTTGACGGTAAGTCTGTATTTGACAGAGCCGATTTTACCTATGCCATTGAAGAAGATGGTATTGTTGTTCTTGACGAGTTACCTCGTGCTCCTATGAATACTAACAATATTCTGTTTCCAGTTCTTGACTCTCGTCGTGAACTGAATATGGATATTGCGTGTCAGGGAATTCGTAATATTAAAGTTAATCCCAACTGTAGATTCATTGCAACCGCAAATGAGGGTTATGAGTATACAGGTAATAATGTTCTTGACCGTGCTCTTAAAGAGCGTTTTCAAATCATTATGGTTAGCTTTATGCCTCCAGCTCAAGAGGTCAAACTACTCAAGTCACGCACTGGTGTAGATGCGACAGCTGCAGATGTAATAGTTAAAGTCAGTAACAATATCAGGGATATGCACAAGAAGGAAGATATCAGCAGTGGTATCTCTATCCGACACAGCCTGTATGCGGCAGACCTTGCGGCAGCAGGTATGCCTGTAGCAAAGGCGATGGAAGCGAGTTTCCTTCCTATGTATATTGTTGATGACGAGCGTAAGAAAATTAAAGATTTATTAGCTTCAAGATAATGGCAAAGAAAACAGTAATGAAAGATTGGCTTGACCGCGATGACGATTATGTTTATCGCGGCGGCCATCGTTCCGGATGGGACGACACTTATAAATCAACCAGCGACTATGTATTATCAGGCTTCGTTAAGCCTGATAATACCGAGGCTGAGCTGCATGAGATTTATAAACTTTGCAAAAACCGTTCTCAGATTCTTAGTTCAGATAAGCAAATTACTCTGACATTTAATCCCAACGAGAAGACAGCAAAGACAGATGGTAAAAAGGTCGTGGTAGGTACAGATATACTATCAAACAAGTTTAAAGACTTCAGTAAGAAAGCTGATATTATGCTCGGCTTGACAACCCACGAGATGGCTCATGTATTGTTTAGTACATTCTCTCATCTTAAGAAAGTAGATGATGATTTTCACAAAGCAATATTGAATGTTATAGAGGACGAGCGCATAGAGTATCTTCTATGTGATGAGTTTCCCGGTTACGCAAATAATATTGCAGAAACAAAACAATATTTCTTTGATGAGAAATACTTAGTTGAGGAAGCATCAAAGTCTACAGCATCTTCTGAAGAAGAGAGATATGCACTTGAACTGTTTGATGTATTCTTTAAACTGGTTCGCTATCCAAAGTATCTTACTGAAGAGATGTTGGACAAGTTTGAGATGGAGTTGGATGATATGAAAAAGATTCTGAATCCATATCCTAAAACAGCGATTGCTGCATTCAATGCTTCTAAAGAAATCAGAGATTTGTTTAAGAAACTCGCTTTGAAGAAATCAAAAGAGTTAAGTAAAGAATCTTCAGGTTCAGAAGAAACATCGGAAGAATTGTCAGAGGAATCGTCGGAAGAATCATCAGAACATTCTGGTTCTGAACCAGCAAGTGGTCCAGGCGCAGGAGGTTCTGATTCAAAAGCTGCAGAGAAATTGCTCAAAGAAACAGAACGCAAGATTGCAGAAATGATGAAAGACTTTATGTCTGATAACGATTCTGAGAAGAAGGTTGAAGTTTCTAAAGATGTTGAGAAGATTGATTTCAGCAAAGAGATAATCTACGATGGTGATAACAAAGCAATGTTTAGAACAGGTGTACCCTGTAAGAGCAGATACGATGTGTATTTTTCTGAAGTAAAGGGTGATGTTTCAAGACTTGCAAGTTCTTTATTCACAAGAGTATTTGATGAATCAACTACTCTCAGAGGTCTGCGTTCTGGTAATTTGGATGAGTCCAAAATTGTAGAAGCTGCAACAGGAGCAAAGAATGTTCACATTAAAACATCTGCCAAAGAAGTAAAATCAATTAACATTGTAATGCTTATTGACGAGAGTGGTTCAATGTGTCACATGAATGCCTATGCAAATGCTGCAAAAGCTGCAATCCTAATTGAGAAAACTTTTGAAAAGTTTCCGGTTGGTAAACTATTCATCTATGGTTTTACATCAGATGCTCCTTGGGGAGATGGTAAAGGATATGACTTTAATCAGATTATCAGATATCGTGAACCTGGCCTTAATATTAAATATGGACTGGGTGATGTACAACCTCGTTGTAATAATCGCGATGGTCATGCAATCAGAGCTGTTGTAAAGAGAGTGCGTTCATTTACAAATGACCCAATGCTGTTCTTTGTAATTAGCGATGGTGTTCCTGCTGCAACAAAATACGAAGGTTATGCTGATACCCGCGCTGCTGTACTGGAAGCAACAAAGAAGAAATTCTTTCCAATTCAAATAGGTATAGGTCCAGGTATCAGACCATCTGTTCAGAAAGAAATGTTTGATGACTTTATTCATTATGACACATCTGGTCAAATGGTTAATGATTTGCGTAAATTAGTGATTAGAAAGTCTCAGAAGATTTTCTCACTGTAAGATATGCGCTCCTTGTGAGCACATGTTGATTAATTTAAACTCGGATTATGGGAGAGGGGTAACACCCTCCCCATTTTCTTAAACACAAAACTATGAAGAAAAAGCCCTTATTAGAAAACTGTTTTAAATGTGAAAGTAAGGTATTTGAGTTTGAGGATAATGTTTGGGGATGCGATACCTGCAAGTCCGTTTGGACATATAAGGGTAGAGCTTGGAGAAATAAAGACTTTAAAATTAAAATCAAAACTAACAAACTACATGTATGAGTATTAGTAAACTGTGGAAGAAAGACGACAACATTATTCTTTCAAAATCTGAATTTGAAGAGTCCTTAAAGAAACTTACACCACTTGAACTATCTGCACTATGGCAGGCTTTACAAGACCATGATTACTTTGAGAATCTTTTTCATAAAATGAATGAGATGAGAAAGACAATCAGTGAGATGGAAACCTACCTCGATGACATAAAAGATTCATATGATGAGATTTCCTACTCTTATGAAAAGTTGTTTAAAGAAATAAAAGAAAAATGAACAGAATACCTTTAATAGGAGTTTCCGCTCAATCTCCTGTAGACAGGATGCGAGCTGCAAAACAAATAGAGTCCAGTCTTAACTATCCTCTTCTTGATTATGATGCTCCGTTATATGATTTTCTAAAGAATGTAACAGGACTGTCAGAAATGAATGATGAGTTAATGAATGCATTTCTTGGAAGAGAGTGGTCTTATGTAAGAGAAGAAAAGTTTACAGAGAATGGAGAACTGGTTTTTAAACCAGTTCGTTATTATCTCACACCTAAACAAATTCTCACAAAGTTAAGATACAATCTCAGAGAAATTCACGCAGACTTCTGGGTTAATGATTACTACAATAACTATAGTCACAATGGCGTAATCCCTGTAAGGTATCCAAATGAAGCAGATGGTGTTTCTGACCACAATGGTATTTTGATTCGTATTGAAAATGAGAATCAGAATGGACCAATAACCAGAGAAAACACACTCATGGATACATACAAGTGTGACCATACGATTTTAGTTAACAACAACAACTTTGCTGAAAAGTTAGATAATCTTTTATGGGACATAGAGAAAAGTTACCCAGGCGTATTTACTTCCAAATAAAAGACGCCTGTGAACTGACAGATAGAAATGCTTCTGCAATACGCTATTGGCTTGACCAATTTAATATTGGAACTGTGAAAAGAATCAAAGGAGGTAAAAGAACATTCTCCGAATCTGACTTACAGAAAGTGTTAGCGATAAAGTATCTATTGGATGTTGAGTACTATACCATGAAAGGTGCACAGATTAAATACAATCTGTGGGAAAGAGGAGAGTACAAGATACCAGAAGATTATATTAAAGTTCCAGAAGATTTCATCTTCAAAGCAGAAGATGACTTTGTATTAGAGTATGATTAGTAGACTCAGCAATACTGATGTAATGCTAATAGCCTTCCATTTTTTAATCTCTCTCTTGGTCTGTTTATGACCCATTTTTTCCGCATCGTAAGACTCTTTCCAGGCAGTGGCTATTTTCTTGTGTAAAGAAATTAAGCTATCTGCCAGGACTGAGTCCTTACGGTGACTGGAAATAATATCTTTATACAGGGTAATTTGTTGGATAAGTTCTGATTGTTGATTTCTCAATAAGCTATTTTCAACAGATAGTTTCTCGGCAGTATAGTGGTCTGCAATCAGACACTGAAGAACAGGCTTTCGTATGTAGGCAATACTATCTTGTGAATAACAATTAATGCTTACAACCAGCAGAATAAATACGCTCAGCTTCATCTTCTAAATTTTTTAAATTTGAATTGTTAACTCTATCAAGTTCATTCTTCAACTTTTCTTCGTTCTTTTTATACTGAGCTTGATATTGATTGAATCTAGATTCAGATTCTTGGATTTGCTTTTTTAACTTCTCTCTTTCTAAAGCATGTGCATGTCTTATATCCTGTAACTCACTTGCTTTATGCTCAAGCTCTTTTACGAGCTCTTTATTCTTGCGTATGATTTCTTCGTATTTATCAGTCTTATCTTCAATAATATTATAGAGAATGCCTATACTAATAATTGTGACCAGGATGTATCCTATATTTTTCATTACTTCCGTTCTGTGAGCAGAACTTCTATTCTTACAAAAGCCAACTGTAGATTCTTAATTTCAACTTCTATCTTGGCAAAGTCTTCCTTCGTTGGCACATTGGCAAGACTAAGTTCAATTCGTCTTAGGTCTTGGTGTAGTTCATCTTGATTTCTCTCAAGATTTTTTATACGCTGCTCTTGGTTAGACTGCCTTTGTTGTAAAATACCAAAGGCAACACCTCCTGTTAGAATATAAGCTACAATTTCAATCCAATGTAAGTCCATTTCATTCTCGAAGTTTTGTGTAAAAATACAATATTTTACTAAGTTTCATTCTCAGACCTCCAGATTTTCCAGTCCGTTATTATATAAGAACTGTACTCAACAATCCTTGAATTTCCTGTGATTTCGCGGGTTGATATATTAATTATATTAGCAACTCCTGTCTGATTTCTATTAGAAACCGAAATAATATTAGCAACCCCAGGTATTGTTCGGTTAACAGTTTGAGTTATTCTTGCAACTCCCTGTTGATTTACATTTACAGTTACCTGAATCCGAGAGACACCGTTTATTGTATACTGTACTGTGTTCCTGATTGCAGCAATACCTGTGATATTTTTATCTTCGGTTTTTGCAAGTCTGGCTAATCCAGTTATTGTTCTGTTTACAGTATTGCGTATTGCGGATACACCGGTTATTGTTCTATTCTGAGTTGCTGTAATTCTGGAAACACCGGTTGTATTATAATTAGATGTTGTTGCAATTCTGGATATGCCCGAAATGTTTTGGTTTGTTGTAACAAATGCTGTTATTCTAGCAACTCCTGTAATTGGTTTATTCTGACTTACTGTAATACGAGCATTACCGTCTATATTTTTAACTACTGTTGCAGCAGTTACATTAAGGTTATTTTGTATAAACGGTAATAACATATATTATATTCCAAAAAATCCCATCATTCCCATTGGGTCAAA
>Ga0315904_10006425_pt1 | contig 16079 bp, 17 predicted proteins | sample LakEriMetagenome_6_FD_203529 | JGI IMG/M metagenome (GOLD analysis project Ga0315904, IMG submission 203529) | Freshwater fungal communities from buoy surface, Lake Erie, Ohio, United States - Buoy 12 MA120 | ecosystem: Environmental > Aquatic > Freshwater > Lake | place: USA: Lake Erie, Ohio... | reverse complement strand
ACGAACGAGAAGCTGACGCAGATCAGAGCAGAGAACATGAAGTACGATCTTACGACGTATTTTGAAAGCAAGCCTGAATATGCAGGAAAGGTGAACGTGGTGATCGTATCAGCGATCGTTGACGGACCTGAATACGTTCAGGATGCAGTAGATACTAAGAAGTACAAACCGTATCAGTTTGTAGGACTGAAGACGGAATAGCAAGTTAAGTATTCCGATCGCTACATCGAAAAAAAAAGGCTCCAGATTTTCTGCAGCCTTTTTCTGTTTCAAGAGTCAAAATATTATACGATCTCTTCAGCTCTGAAGTGGAACTTTCCTTCGATCTCAGCATTTTCATCTGAGTCAGAACCGTGAACAGCATTACGTCCTTTTGATTCAGCATAATACTTACGGATCGTACCTTCAGCTGCTTCTGCTGGGTCAGTAGCACCGATCAGTGCACGGAAATCAGCTACAGCGTTTTCTTTTTCAAGGATAGCGGCAACGATTGGTCCGGATGTCATGTATTCCACTAGTTCTCCATAAAAAGGTCTTTCCTTGTGAACTGCATAGAATTCTTTTGCCTGATCTTCAGTCAAACGGGTAAGTTTCATTGCTTTAATCTCAAATCCTGCCTGAATGATCATGTCCAGGATCTTACCCATGTGTCCGTTCTCGATCGCATCCGGCTTAAGCATGGTAAATGTTCTGTTGGTTGCCATATTCGTTGTATAATTATCTAAAATGCGCCGCAAAGATAGTCACATTAATTGAATCAAAGCAAAATGAGTGGAATAGCACCATACTAATTATATTTGTGAAACAAAACAATCGAATGGAGGCAGTTGAACGGTTTTTCATGGAGATCGATCCGGTGCTGGCAGCACTTATCGCAACTACCTTCACTTGGTTGCTGACTGCTGCAGGAGCTGCTTTGGTCTTTTTCTTTAAAACAATGCACCGTGGCTGGCTCGATGCCATGCTTGGATTCACCGGCGGAGTAATGGTTGCGGCGAGTTTTTGGTCACTATTGAATCCATCCATTGAGATGTCTGAAAAATTATACCCTTCAGCACCATGGATGCCGGCGGCAGTTGGATTTCTTTTAGGGGCCTTATTTTTATTCTTCCTGGATAAAAAATTACCTCACTTGCATATCAATTTTGGAGAGCATGAGTCCGAGGGCATGAAAACACAATTGCATAAAACGGTGCTACTGGTTTTGGCGATCACCCTGCATAACATTCCGGAAGGTCTTGCCGTTGGGGTGCTTTTCGGCGCAGCAGCTATCGGGATGGAAGATGCATCCATTACAGGAGCTATAGCACTTGCCATCGGGATCGGGATCCAGAATTTCCCTGAAGGATTTGCTGTTGCAATGCCGCTGCGAAGGGCTGGGGCAAGTCGGTTTAAGAGTTTCTGGTATGGCCAGCTTTCTGCAATCGTTGAACCGGTTGCCGGTGTCGTTGGGGCACTTGCTGTTATTTACATGCAACCCATTTTGCCGTTTGCGCTTGCCTTTGCTGCCGGTGCAATGATCTTCGTTGTAGTGGAGGAGGTTATTCCCGAAACCCAGCGGGATAAGTATACAGATGTCGCAGTGCTGGGTTTTATAGGTGGATTCCTCGTCATGATGACTTTGGATGTTGCATTGGGTTGATTTTTAACATTTTTTTATTCTGAGAAATTTGGAAATTAACGAAATGACTTTACCTTTGTGGCAAGAAAACACAATTTCATAGTTGTAGTTTTAGGTTTTATAGTTTTAGCATGGTTTAGCGGAAAGAGGAACAAGTTTCATTAAAATTTGTTCCTCTTTTTGATTTTACACCCATAAACATTAATTTCAGTCAAACATTTACTACTAATGAGATCGCTTATAACCATTCTTGTTTTCTCCCTGTGTTCATTGAACTTGTTTGCCCAAAGTCAGGGAATTGCCTATCCTGCGGTAGGTAAAGGTGTGGCAACAACCTTTGTGACAGATTACCATTCACTCGGGATCAATAGTTCTGCTTTAGGCTGGAGGACGGAATATCAGGGGAAGAGATTTACAACAGGAATGACGGAGTTCGGGATGGGGATCTACTCTGACTCTATGAATGTTGACAGGTTAAAGAAGCTCTACAAGGCAATCCAGAGCCAGGTAACAGGAAATGAGGAGACCGCCAACTGGGCTGAACAACAAGATTACGCTGCGGATTACCTCAATAAAGGAATTACCATGTTTGCCGATTACAACTGGGGTGGATTTGCTTTTCAAAATGAAAAATTTGGAGGTATCGCCTTTAACATTCGAGAGAACTATCAGTGGTATTCCCGTTTGAACGAAGATCTGACCGATATTCTGTTCAAAGGAAAACTGGCCAATTACTTTGATTCATTGACCATCGTTGTGGCAGGTGATACAAGTGTGATCGCAAATTCGGCAACTATTGCTCAGGATACCCTGAACAGTGTTATTCTCGGAACGATCTCAACTCCACTGAACCTTGGTCAGATCTCAAAAGGATCCGAAGCTCGATTGCTTTGTAACCGTTACTATAATTTCGGTTATGGACGCCGTGTGTTTGGTAAGGACTCTGTCTTTGAAGTATATGCAGGAATTGGTGGACGCTTCATCCAATCCATGGCTATGTTCGATTTCAAATCGGATGAAAATGGAAACCTGACCATGTATTCGTCGATTGCTCCCGACTTCAATATTAATTACGGTTCAATTGCTGATCTCAACCCTTCTACGTACACTCAAAACGGTGGACTTTTACCGGCCGTTGTAGGTAATGGATATGGGATCGATCTCTCTGCAAGTGTGATCCTTTTCGGAAGACTTAAAATTGCCGCAGCTGTAAATAACATCGGTAAAGTGACCTACACAAGAAATGTCTATACCTTAAATGATACACTCGTTGGAAGTCTTTCCTTGAATGGTCTTACGGATTACAACGTGACTAACTCTGCACGTGAATTCATGCAGGATGGTGGTATCTTCAGACTGGAGGGCGTTGAACGTCACACGGTTGCAAATGCAGCGAATTTCCGTTTTGGAGGTAGCCTTGATATTGGTAAGATCGCAAAGATCGGATTCGATATGGTTGCGCCGTTTGACCGGGAAGCTCCGGGAAGTATTGCAAATCCTGTATTCTCGTTCGGAGGTGAGGTGAGACCGATCAAATGGCTTGCGATCAGCGCGGGGTATTTTGGGGGCGGAATTTACCGAAACAACATTCCTGTCGGCGTTAATTTCATCTTTGGTGAAGGAACGTATGAAGTAGGTGTTTCATCCTATGATGCACTTTCATTCTTCATGAACGGATCCAACAGTATATCTGCAGCATTCGGATTCGCTCGCGTGCGATTCTAGGTCAATCGCTGAATAATTTCACGAAGTTCATTTAAAACAAGGGCTGTAGCTCCCCAGATCTTCTTTTCCCCGAATTGAAAGCAGGGAATATTCTTTAATATCATACCCTGTGGTGTTCTGATGTCTAAGGTTCCGATGGTGTCCGGGCTGGTCAATTGTTGCACAGGATAGATCAGGATCTCGCTCACTTCACGTTCATCAGGAACAAAAGTTATAGGTTCTGAATGTAAATACAGAAACGGGTGCACAAGGAAATTACTTACGGGAATATAGACATCAGTTAGTTTGCCGATCAACGAACTCTCAGACAGGATTATACCGATCTCTTCAAAGCATTCTCTTCGCGCAGTCTGCTCCGGTGAAACATCATCCTCATCTTTTTTACCTCCCGGAAAACTGATCTGACCACTGTGTGCTCCTTCATAATCCGGTCGCTGGATCAGAAGCAGGCTGAGTTCGTTCTCATGAGAAGTTAATACCACCGCCACGGCCGAAGTTCGATAGTCAGAAACCTTTTTAAGAGCTTCACTTGATAGCGGTCTGCTTAGAGGAGCCATTGAAATATGAGCCTGCTCTCCGGGTAAATTCATTTCAACTTCACCCCGTAAAAGTTCTCTTAAACCTTCATTCAAGATCATTTCTCAATTGAAGAAAGAATGAGCATAAAGTCGTCATAGAAATAACCCATATGGTTACTTGGTCCGATCAGTTGAAAGACATAGATCTTCTTGTCTATCTCTATTGACGCGGTCATGTACGTACTTGTCTTACTGTCGAACGCACTTCCTCCTTCAATGACGGTAATGTAACCCGGGAATCCGACGGATTTAGGGACTTTTTTCCGGATAGAAGAGGTGAATTCCTCTAAAGAAGTGCGTCGTATCTGGACATAGTGTTCATGGATCAGCTCCAGATCCGAATCCTTGCTTTCATCAATAAAACGAATAGAGCTGATGTCATTCCGTTTGAAAGTTTCCACACTGAAATGAAGGTTCATCTCGTTGATGGATTTCGTTGTCGCGTTCTGTTGGATAACGAATTCAGTGTAGTAAGAATCGGTGAAAAGCTCGGATAACTTAAAGGATACGCCGTCATGCGTTCGTTGGACCGGATCAGGAAAGTTCATCTTGTTCGATCTGACTTTTGACAAGGCATGTTCATTACTCGACAGACAGGCTGTCAGCAACAGCGCCAAGGGAAGCAGAAAGAGGGGCCTTAAGAACTTCATGTGTGACGAAAATAATGAAAAGATACACGTGATGACAGGATTTAGCGAGACAAGTTCATGTTGGTTTTATACTTCGATTTCATACCTTTGCATAACTTTTTACTAAAACAACATAGCATGCAACTGTGGAATACGTTAAGTAAAGAGGAGCTGGTTGAGCAGTTAAGGGAAAAAGGGTACACATTCGTGACCATCTCTTTTTACCAGTATGCACACATCGGTAATCCTCGTCTTTTCAGGGATCATCTCTTCCAAATGTGGTCCAATCTCGATGTAGTCGGCCGAACGTATGTAGCGAAAGAAGGGATCAATGCCCAGATCGCCGTTCCTGTAACTAATCTTGACCGTTTCAGAGAAGAGCTTTATCAGATCGATTTTCTGAATGGCATACGTCTGAACTATGCAGTGGATGATGCTGAAGCTGAATTTCCGTTCCTGAAACTGAAGATCAAGGTCAGAGATAAGATCCTTGCTGACGGACTCAGTGATGAGAATTTCGATGTAACGAACAAAGGTGTTCACCTGAACGCTGAGGAATTCAATAAACTCACGGATGATCCTGATACCATCCTGATCGATTTCAGAAACCACTACGAATGGGAAGTAGGACACTTTAAAGGAGCGATCCTTCCTGATGTGGACACCTTCAGAGAATCATTACCCTACATTGAGGACACTTATCTGAAGGGAAATGAGGATAAGAATATTGTCATGTATTGTACCGGTGGAATTCGATGTGAAAAGGCTTCAGCATGGTTCAAGCACAGAGGATTTTCCCGGGTTCACCAGCTTGAGGGAGGAATCATCAAATATGCTAACGACTGCCGTGAAGCTGATATCGAAAATAAATTCATCGGCAAGAACTTTGTGTTCGATGAGCGCAGGGGAGAACGCATCACCGACGATGTGATCTCGGTGTGTCATCAATGCGGGGCTCCGGCTGATACGCATACCAACTGTGTGAATGATGCCTGTCATTTGTTGTTCATTCAGTGTGATTCCTGCAGGGAAAAGATGGAGAATTGCTGCTCAGATGAATGTCAGCATGTGATTCACCTGCCGGAAGAAGAACAGAAAGCGCTGCGGAAGGGAAAGGAAGTGTCCAATAAGATCTTCAAGAAAGGAAGGTCCGAAAAACTGCAGTTCAAACTTCAAAAAGAAAAACCTGTACCTTTAGTTCGGATTTTTAAACAAGAAGAGCAGTGATCGCAGCAATCAACTGGGATGTAAGTTCCGAGATCTTTGACGGGTACAAGACCCCCAACCTTTACGGACTTCTTTTTGTGTCCGGTTTGATCCTGGGCTATTTCGTGGTGCGCAGGATGTTCAAGAAGGAAGCGATCGAGGATAGTGCTCTCGATAAGCTGGTCATCTATATGGTGATCCCGACGATCGTCGGTGCCCGTCTCGGACATGTATTGTTCTATGGTCCTTGGTGGGACATCTATGATGACTACGGAGTGGTGATTGACCGTGGTTATTTCTCGCATCCGGAAGATATCTTCAAAGTGTATGAAGGCGGACTCGCAAGTCACGGGGCTGCCATTGCGATTCTGATCTCTCTGTGGATCTACTCACGTGTAGTGGTTAAAAAGCCGTTCATATGGATACTCGACAAGATCTCTGCTCCGATTGCCATTGGTGGAACTTTCATTCGCTTGGGCAACCTTGTTAACCACGAAATGGTGGGGAAGGAAACTGATATACCATGGGGTTTTCGCTTCCTGCATCATGACTGTTTATATCCATATGAGTGTTCCTGGAACATGATCCCGGTAAGGCATCCTGCTCAGTTGTATGAAGCGATCTGCTATTTCATTGGCTTTGCCGTATTGATGTTCCTGTATTGGAAAAAGGAATCCTGGAGAAAGCCCGGACTGGTGTTTGGTGCCTTCCTTGTACTGGTCTTCGGAGCGCGAATTTTGGTAGAGTTCTTTAAGATCGGCCAGAGCGAAACGGATGATTCCATCGTTGGGATGACAGGTCTGAATACCGGGCAATGGTTGAGTGTGCCGCTGGTGGCAACCGGGATCTACCTGATCTGGCGTGCGATGAAGAAGAGTAAGTCACAGTCTCAAACGACCGTCTGATATAAATCCAACATTTGATCTTTTACAAGTGTTTGTTCAAACCAACACCGTTCGTGCAACCAGGGATTATTTCCGTGACCGGTTGAAGGATCTGTTCACCGAATCGGAGATCCGATCTATGTTTCGGGAGGCTGTGATATATCGATTGGGAATCAGCCGGTCAGATGTGCTTCTGGCTGACGATCGCTTATTGTCGGAATCGGATCTGTTGTATTTCCGGACGATCGTAAAACGTCTGCAACAGAACGAACCTTTCCAGTACATTATTGGTCAAACGGAATTTTGTGGTCTGCCAATAAAGTGTGATCCGAGAGTTCTCATTCCGCGTCCGGAAACGGAAGAACTGGTGCAGTGGATCAAGGAGAACCACTCCGCTGATGAGCCACTAAAGATCCTGGATCTGTGCTCCGGATCAGGGTGTATCGCACTGGCGCTGAAATCAATTTTTCCGTCCTCCGAAGTAAGTGGTTTGGAGTGGAGCATTGGGGCTCTTGATCTTTCTAAAGAAAATGCCACCTTCAATGCGCTTGATGTGTGCTTCATTCACGGAGATGTAATCCAGTCGAATACTTTCACTGGCTTACAAACGAGTAGCTTCGATATCTGGGTTTCGAATCCTCCGTATGTCCTTAGATCGGATAAAAGTGCCATGGATCCGAATGTGCTGGAATATGAACCGCACATGGCGCTTTTCGTGGAGGATAATGACCCCTTACTTTTTTATAAAAAGATCGCCGAGGAAGCTAAAAACTATCTTAAACCGGGTGGCGAATTGTACTTTGAGATCCACGAACGGAAAGGAGAGGGGTTAAAGTCTTTGCTGAGTGAACTCGGTTTCAACGAAATAGAGCTTAGTAAAGATCTTCAAAGTAGAGATAGGATGATTCGGGCTAAATGGATGATTAGATCGAATCTTTTTGAAATGCATTAATCGAGATTGAATCAGATGAGAATCCGTGCCTTTTTAATCCTATTTGTTTTCGTTTCAACTATTGTTCATAGTCAAAACATTTCCTTCGACTTGGGTGGGAACTATGGATCTTTCTATGACTTCCGAAGAGATGAAGGGCACTTCAGAACTGATTATTCACCGGGATTTGGCTTTTCTTGCGGATTTCGAGTGAGCGAACTTAGGATAGATTCATTGTTCAACCTTCAGTTTTTCCTCGGATTTGAACAGTATGAAGGTGACTTCTATGCAACCGATGGAGGCCTTGGGGGAGGGATATCGGAAAATGGTTTTCTAAAGAAACAAATAATTGATTTCGAGTTTTATCCTTTGAATATCGATCTGGTGCCCAACCTAAAATTATCACTGGGAATGGAAGTCAATTTTCGGGTAAACCAATTCGTAAATGGAACCAGGAATCAATGGCAAATTTCTGAACCAATTTCTCCGAATGTTCAACTCAGCTCCATTGATGGATTTGTCAGACCATTCAATTGTGGAATAAATGCTGCTTTCGGTTACGAATTTCAGGTCGGACAATTGATTTTCAAGCCTTACTACAAGTATTTCATTGGTATCACCCAAGAATTTGATTACATTCAGTCCCATGCAAGGGCACACCGGCATGTCTTCTTGTTAGGGATAGGATACAGTTTCAGGTGAGAAGGTTGAATCATTTTCTTCTGCTTACAAGTTCACCATTAGGCAACCTCCCTTTAACAATAACATGTTGGAAGTCTTTTGTTGTCACCTTGACGGACTGTGACAAATGCGCTAATTTCACACTATGAACAAAGCGGAGATCAAAGCGGAGATCCTTCGTCTTACCGACGAGATCAATCATCACAACCATCTCTATTACGTTGAAAGTGCTCCTGTTATTTCGGATTTTGAGTTTGATATGCTCCTCGAGAAATTGCAAAAGCTGGAAAAGGAAAATCCTGAGTTTGGATTTCCGAACAGTCCGACCAAACGCGTAGGAGGAGATATCACCAAGAAGTTTGAAACGGTACAGCACCGTTTTCCCATGCTTTCACTGGCCAATACCTATTCGGAAGAAGAGATCATCGACTGGGAGAATCGTCTGAAGAAAATGGCAAATGGTCCGCTCCAATACGTGTGTGAATTGAAATACGACGGTGTGGCCATTGGGATCCGCTACGAGAACGGTGAGCTGTCCAGAGCGGTAACACGCGGAGACGGCACCCAGGGAGAAGATATCACTTCGAATGTCCGCACAGTAAGATCCGTCCCCTTAAAGTTGAGAGGAAGCTATCCTGCAGATTTTGAGATCAGGGGTGAGCTCTTTATGCCGATCGAAAGTTTCCGTAAACTAAATGCTGAACGGGAAGAACTCGGAGAGCCACTTTTCGCAAATCCGAGAAATACAGCCTCAGGAACACTCAAATCGCAGGATTCGAAAGTGGTGGCCGACCGCGCACTGGATTCATACCTCTACGGTGTCTACGGTGAAGGGCTGAATTTCGAAACGCATTTTCATGCAGTGGAAGCAGCCGCCTCCTGGGGATTCAATGTTCCCTTATTGAAAGATCGCTTCATCCAGTTGACGGATTCCATTGAGGGTATCATGGATTTTATTCATTATTGGGATAAAAAACGAAATGATCTGCCTTTCGAGATCGATGGGGTGGTGATCAAAGTGAATGATTATGCACAACAACGCGCGCTCGGTTTTACCGCAAAATCGCCTCGCTGGGCTATAGCATATAAGTTCAAGGCGGAAAGGGTAGAGACAATCCTCGAATCTGTTTCCTATCAGGTGGGAAGAACCGGTGCAATTACGCCCGTTGCTAACTTGAAGCCGGTTCAGTTGGGTGGAACGGTCGTGAAAAGGGCTTCTCTGCACAATGCGGATCAGATCGCCAAGCTGGGACTTCACATCGGCGATTACGTTTACGTTGAGAAAGGCGGTGAGATCATCCCGAAGATCGTGGGTGTGAATAAAGAAAAGCGAAGCAATGAGGCTGGAGAAGTCATTTTTCCTGAACAGTGCCCTGAATGTGGTTCTGTTCTTATGCGTAATGAAGGTGAGGCCCAGCATTTCTGTCCGAATGAAAATGGATGTCCGCCACAAGCAAAAGGTAAACTGGAACATTTTACAAGCCGTAAGGCCATGAACATTGAGGGACTCGGTTCTGAAACGGTAGATCTGTTATATGAAAAGGGGCTTATTCGAAATGTAGCGGATATCTATGACTTGAATTTTGATCAGTTGATCGCTCTCGATAGGATGGCAGAGAAATCGGCAAACAATTTACTTATCGGAATACGCAATTCTAGTAATGTTCCATTCGAACGGGTGCTTTTTGCGATCGGGATCCGCTTCGTTGGTGAAACAGTAGCGAAGAAACTGGTGAAGCATTTCAAGTCAATCGATCGGATCATTGAGGCTTCTTTCGAAGAATTAATGGAGGCAGAAGAGATCGGAGAAAAGATTGCTCTTTCGCTTAAGTCTTTTTTTGATGAGTCCTCGAACCTTGAGATTATTGATCGCCTGAAAAAAGCCGGTTTACAGTTCGTGGCAGAACTTAAGGAGGCAGCGAGCAATAAATTGAACGGTGCAACCTTTGTTGTTTCGGGTGTGTTCAATGCTTTTTCGCGGGACGAGATCAAGGAAGTGATCGAAATGAATGGTGGAAAGAATGTTTCATCCGTATCATCGAAAACAGATTACGTCTTGGCCGGAGAAGGAATGGGCCCTTCGAAATTGAAGAAAGCTACTGATCTGGGAATCAGGATACTTACTGAAGATGAATTCATTCAACTGTTGAAATGAGCGTGAAGAACACAGATATGTCATACTGGCAGCAGCTCAATAAGTTGGTCGTGGTGTTTCCTTATATAAGTGAAGCATACTACCGGGAGTTCAGACGTCAGCTTGAACAAGCGTTGAACGACAGCAATGTATCTAAATTGGAAGTGATTGTATCCATCCCTGCAGAAGTTAAAAAGGAAGATCTGCCTCCTCACCGTTTGATTCATTTTGTATCGCCAAAGGACTTTAATTTTTTTGGAAAACTGAAAGGAGGCTTGCTTTCCACGGTTATGGATAAGGAACATGATGCCTTGCTTTGGTTTACGAATGAAGACACTAAACTTGCCAGGGTGCTGAAAGGTTTGAAGGTTAGGCACAAGATCGGGGTGAATTGTCAACAAGGCATCTTTGATATTGAGTTCAAAGGCGAGGAAAAGGATCCGTCCGATTTGGTTAATTTCGCAAAGAACACACTACAAAAACTAGCATAATGAATAATCCTTTTAAAGGTTCAGGAGTTGCACTCGTAACACCTTTCAAGTCTGACATGACGATCGATCTTGATGCATTGCGAAAGCTGGTCAGACTGCAGATCGAAGGAGGTACTGATTTTCTTGTTGTTCAGGGTACAACCGGTGAGTCTCCGACACTGAGCCAGGAGGAGAAAATGCGTGTGTTACACACAGTGATTGATGAAAATGCCGGTCGACTGAAGATAGTTTACGGTGTAGGAGGAAACAATACACAGGCTGTTGGTGAGACTTTGAAGAAGGTGCCTTCAGGAGTGGATGGGATCCTTTCTGTTTCACCATACTACAACAAGCCGATCCAGAAAGGGATCATTGAACATTACAAGCACCTTGCATCATGCACTGAACTGCCGATCATTCTGTATAACGTTCCGGGAAGAACAGGATCAAATATGACGGCTGAAACAACTTTGGAATTGGCAAAGATCGATAATATAGTAGCCATGAAGGAGGCATCAGGTAATTTCGAACAGATCATGGATATCATTCGTTTGAAGCCGGAAGGTTTCGGATTGCTGTCCGGAGATGATGCGATCACGATGCCATTGATAGCTGCCGGTGCTGATGGTGTAATTTCCGTTGTGGCAAATGCTTTTCCAGAAAGGTTCTCCAGAATGGTTAAAGCTTCCTTGAATGAAGATCTTCCCAATGCCCGCAAGGAGCATTACGATCTATTGCCTGTCACGAAAATGTTCTTTGAAGAAGGAAACCCCGGAGGAGTGAAAGTGGCCATGAAGGTGCGCGGGATCATGGAAGAATACATGCGCTTGCCATTGCATCCGGTTTCAGACGGACTTCGATCACGTATCACTGCCGAAACGAAAAGTTTACTTGCCTGATCGTATGGGATTCAGAAGTTCCTTCTTACTGTTCATCACCTTCACGGCGGTAATAGTCTCTTGTGGAGAGGGCGGTAAGAAATTGGAAAAGAGTCCCAAAACTCACGTTCGTAAGCCTCCGAAAGGTGATATGGAACGAATCACTGTGTACCGGGTTGAAAATACCTGGAACAAAGCTGTGCAATTGCGAAATTTATCCATAAAGCCTGAACTGATCGGGAGTGATCTTCGCGGTGGTTCTGTGTTCGAACTGGGGATGCACTTTGAGGATGCGGTTGTATTATTGGAGTCACCAAAGAAACTGAAGCAAAAGGAGTTAACTTTTAATCTTCTGAACGATTTGCGGGAAACGCTGGAAGACCTGGGGATCAGCGGACGAGAACTGGAAGAAAGCCTTAATTCAGGACAGCTTCCTGATCAGGATTTTTTGAAGGATCTTTATGTGAAAAGTGAATGTGCACTGCAAGAAAAGGGAGGACAAAAGCAAGTAATGATCATGCGCATTGGAAACTGGATTGAACATCTTTACTTGTTCCTTGTCTCAAAAGAGTCAGGTGTTCCTGCGAAACAACGTGTCTTTTTAGAACAAAATCGGGTGATCGGTCAACATCTGTTGCTTTCGCTGGTGGAAACCGTGAATCAGGAAGCGGTAAATGATCTGATCGGGGATCTGAGTAAGCTAATGAGTTGCTTTGATAAATTCAGCAGGAATGTTGACCCCGTAAATGTAAAAAAAGGGCCAAAAGATGAATACCTCATTACCGGAGGAGTTGGTATTGAAACGGATTCGCACAATCTTGAAGAACTCAAGAATGCCGTGATGTCTATTCGCAATTCAAAATAGAAGCAGGATGGTAAAGGCTGTGTTTGTATCGCTTATGTTTATCCTTCCGGGTTTGTCCTGGTCTCAGTGTGATACCCTTCTGCTTAAAACTGCTTTGTCAAATGCCCAGAGAATGTTGCTGAACGAACAGTCCATCATAAAAGACGTTCCTTCGAATGCCGATCTGGAAATAACAATGGTCCTCAGTCCGGGTAGGAAATATGCCTTTGAGATTATAGGCCACAGAGATTGGAGGATCTCAGTTCGCTCGGAAGAGGAAAGTGCGGCTAAGGGAGAGAATAGGACCGTTGATAAGGTTATCATTGATTCTGAAGCGGAAAAGGATGGTCAGTTCGTGATGCAAACAGAACGTACACAACATCTTGCCATTTTTTTTGATGGGGTAACAGGAGAAAAAGGTTCTGAATGCACTGGTGTACTGATCTATTCCGAAAATAAATGAATGTAACGCCGAGAGCCCGCAACATTATATGGAGCACATGAACAACTATCAACAGATTTATGCCGAGATAAAGGCAGCAAACAAGATCGCGATCAGCTCTCATCGTTCTCCGGATGGAGACTCTATTGGTTGTTCCTTGGGGCTGTATCATTTTCTTCTTAAATTGGATAAAGAGGTAGTGGTGATCCATCCTGATGTAGCGCCTCTATATCTCAGATGGGTGAAGGGATCAGAGGATATGCTCTATCATGATCAGGATCCTTCTGCAGTGGAAGAGGAACTTGGATCAGCTGATCTGCTGATCAGTGTGGACTACAATGCACCAGACCGAGTTGGATTTAATTTAGAGCCTGCCATCCGCAGATTTTCGGGTCGAAAAGTGGTCATCGATCATCACCTCCATCCTGATCTGGATTTTTATGATGTGGTTCTTTCTGATACAACAGCAGGCTCGACATCGGAACTGATCTATAAACTCATTGAAGCTTCCGGAAACGACACTTTACTGGATTCAACGATAGGAACGCCGCTTTATCTGGGGATAATGACAGATACAGGATCTTTCCGTTTTCCTTCTATGAAGCCAGAAACCCATGAGATCCTTGCGCGACTGATGCGTGCGGGAGTGGTGCATTATGATGTGCATGAACGTGTCTTCGATACGAATACCGTGGATCGCCTGAAATTGAGAGGCTATGCCATTAGCGAAAAACTGGAACTGATACCCGATAGGCCAATTGCCTATATGACTTTATCTCAAGCTGAATTGGAGCGATTCAATTATCAGAAAGGAGATACGGAAGGGTTGGTGAATGTCGCTCTTTCTGTTGAAGGGATAAAGGTTGCGGCATTTTTCGCGGAGAAGGACGGTATTGTTAAGATCTCTTTCAGATCGAAGGGTGAATTTGTGGTGAATGAACTTGCATCGGACCATTTTGAAGGCGGGGGACATAAATATGCAGCAGGTGGAATTTCCAGAGAAGGTATCCTGTCAGCCGTTGAAAAGTTCAGGTCTCAGATCGATAACTATTTTCCTAAGAAATGAGATACGTATCCTTGATAGTATTGTTGATCTTGTTTGCGTGTGGTCAAAAAGATCCGGCGCCAAAGGAAGTAGATTGGAACACGGATAAATCGACCGATCTTAATAAAAACCTTGCTATCGAGGAGGAGATCCAGATCAAGTTGTACCTCGAACAGCACCGCGACTGGAAGATGGTCAAGACCGGAACCGGGTTGCAGTATTTTGTTTACAAGACCACAGAAGGCGATTCTGCGCAAGTTGGACAAGTCGCACAGGTGGAAATGACGATCAGTTTGTTGGATGGAAAGGAGGTCTACCGGACCGCTGAAGATGAACTGGATGAGTTTGTAATAGATAGAAGTGAGATCGAATCAGGTATACATGAAGGGATCAAAAAAATGAAAGTTGGAGAGAGTGCGAAAATGATTCTGCCCAGTCACCTGGCTCATGGTCTGATCGGAGACTTTAAAAAGATCCCGCCTCTTTCTGTTTTGGTGGTGGATATTAAGCTAATTGCAGTAAAATGATAACAAGGATCCTTATAGGTTCAGCTACACTGCTGTTTTTTTCTTGTTCAACGGAATCGGTTAAGAAACAAGACAAACCCGAAGAAAAGAAGGTAAGTACTGATCACTCACTTGACAAGTCTCACCAAGTCGTTGACACAAAGCTATTTGATAATGGATTGGTAATTGACTGGTACGAAAAAGGTACCGGTGAGTTAATTGAACCCGGTGATGTCGTAGACATCGATTTCAAGGTTCGGCTTAAGAACGGTGAGGTGGTTGACGGAAATCACCTGTTGAAGTTGAAATCCTTTCCGTTCATGGTTGGATTTCAGATGCAGACTGAGGGTTGGGATCTTGCTTTTCAAAGCATGCGTGTCGGCGATTTTGCAAGGATCAAGATCCCGTCGCATCTGGCAAGGGGAGAAAAAGGTCTAGGCGAACTCATCCCGCCAAATGCTGATAACATTTTGACCGTTCGAATTTTGAAGGAAAGAAAACCGGACAGGCAGATCGATGGGAACAAAGTGTGGATCATAGAAGAGAACAAGGATAACAAAACTAAATTTGGAGAAGGAAGTGCCATTACTTTTCATGCTATGGTCAGTTCACCAAGTAATCCGCTTTATGCAAACACGTTCAGGAGCAATCAGCCGTTCACCTATTCTTTGGGAGATCAGGGCATTGTGCCGGGTTTGAGGAAAGCGTTAATAAATGCTAAAAACTCCGATCGGATGTATGTTTATGTACCTTCCTCTGAAGCCTATGGGACGCAGGGTTACATGGATATCGTAAAACCGGGAGAAGCCCTCTTTTACAACATGATGGTCATGGATATTGTGAAAAAATAGCTTCATTTTCATATATTTGGGCATCAAACCGGAAAATGGAATCCCTTCTCAAGGGATGTGAAGTAGAATTTTGTGCAAGGAATGAAGCATTTTACCCTCTCCTTTCTCCTCGTTTTACTATCGAGCATTTCTGCCGTGGGTCAAAGCGTAATTGATACTATTCAGTCAGATAAAGGTCCCATTCTGCTTTATTCTAATCGTACCTGGGAATACCTGAAGGATAAGGGGTTCAATGGAGTATTGAACACGCGCCTTCACAAAATGCTTTCGGAGGATACAGTCTACCGATTTGTGCAGCGATGGAATAACGATGTCTGTTTTACGTCTAAAGGAAATGATCTTTCCAGGTTGAATGATACGATCTGGTTATGTGTTCAGGATTCCGTTCACACTGATTTTTATTCGCCGGTTCCCGGTCCGGTTACTTCACGTTATGGTTACAGGAATGGCAGATATCACAACGGGATCGATCTTGATCTGGAGACGGGTGATACGGTAAGGTCATGCTGGTCTGGAAAAGTGCGCTATTCCAGATACAATGATGGAGGATTTGGATATCTCGTAGTGGTTAGGCATTACAATGGATTGGAAACGTTTTATGCTCACTTGAGTAAATTACTTGTTGTTCCCGATCAGGATGTTGCAGCGGGTGAC
>Ga0315904_10006423_pt1 | contig 16079 bp, 10 predicted proteins | sample LakEriMetagenome_6_FD_203529 | JGI IMG/M metagenome (GOLD analysis project Ga0315904, IMG submission 203529) | Freshwater fungal communities from buoy surface, Lake Erie, Ohio, United States - Buoy 12 MA120 | ecosystem: Environmental > Aquatic > Freshwater > Lake | place: USA: Lake Erie, Ohio... | reverse complement strand
TCAAGAAACGGCCGACGCACCGCCGCCCCGGGCGACGCCCTCGACCTTCCGGCATACACTAGGGCTCTCCGTCACGCCCCCTTGGACGCCCGGGAAACCCGCATGGATGCGAGTGCGTCGTCCCGCCGCCGCGCGGCCCTGGCCGCGATGTCGCTCGCCCTGGCCGCATCCGCCATCCCGACCCACGGCGACCGTGTCACCCTCGACGATGGTCGCGTGCTCGAGGGCCGGTTCACGAAGCTCTCCGGCGTGATGGTCGATCCTCTCGCCGGCGGAACCGACGGGGGCCGCGGCGAGCCCGTGCTGATGTGCGACGACGAGTTGTCGCGGACGATGGTGTCGAAGCGACGCGCGACCGGCGTGGAGGAGGCCGCCTTCGACTCGGGCATCGAGCGCATCGAGATCCCGCAACGAGTCGTCGAGCAGGGCCGCCGGGTGGCGGGCGTCGGGGGCATCCTCGAGACGACCCCCTTCGATGAATACGGCCGTCGCGTCATCTCCCTGGCGGCACCGGCCGGCCGCCTCGACGTGGTGCAGGGCATCACCGAGATCACACCGCGTTGGACCCGGGTGCAGGGCGTCCATACCGAGAAGCCGCTCGAGCTCGACATGCGGCTGGCGACGTCGTCGATCCCCCGCGACGTCCTCGGCCGCGTGATCGGCCAGCACATCGATCGGACCTCGGCCACCGAGCGGCTGGGGGTCGTCCGGCTGCTGCTGCAGGCCGACCGCTTCGAGGATGCGAAGGCCGAACTCGACGACGTGCTCGCCGACTTTCCGGACCTGGCCGAGATCGCCGGGGAACGGCGGATGATCGCGCGGCTGGCCGCGAGCCGGCTCCTCGAAGAGATCCGGCTGCGGAGCGGGGCCGGACAGGATCGCCTCGCGATGCGGATGCTCGAGCAGTTTCCGGCCGACGACGCCGGGGGTGAACTGCTCGAGGCGGTTCGCGAGGCACGCGACGGCTACGTCGCCCGCCGCGATCACGCGGCCCGGCTCGTGGCGGTGGTCCGGGAAAAGCTCGCCACGCTCGACGAAGGACCGCTCCGCGACGGCGCCGCCGTGATCGTGGAGGAGATCGCCCGCGAACTCTCGTTTGGATCGCTCGACCGGCTGGCGACGTTCGACCGCGTGGGCACCGATCCATCGGTCTCGGCCGATCGCGCGGTGGCGATCGCCGTCAGCGGCTGGCTGGCCGGGGCGGCCGCGGCCACCGACAACCTCAAGCTCGCGGTGTCGGCCGCGCGGGTACGGGACCATCTCCGCCGCTACCTCGCCGGCGATGAGGAGGAGCGGCGGGCCGCCGCCCGCGCCCTCCGCGACGAGGAGGCCGGCGATCCCGCGACGATCGCGGCGCTGGCGGCGGCCATGCGGCCGCCCTTGGATCCGCCCGAGGCGAAGGGCCCGGGGCTTTTCGAACTCGCGGTCCCGCTGCCGTCGGGCGGCTCGATGCCCTGCCTCGTGCAGCTGCCGCCGGAGTACGACCCGCTGCGCCGCTACCCCGCCGTGGTCACGCTTCACTCGGCCTGGTCGACCCCCCTCAACCAGATCGAGTGGTGGGCCGGGGTGCCCGGCCCCGACGGGATGCGGCTCGGCCAGGCCACGCGGCACGGCGTCGTCGTGGTGGCGCCCGCCTGGCTCGCCGAGGGCCAGCGGTCCTACGGCTTCACGCCCCGGGAGCATGCCGCGGTGCTGGCGTCGCTCCGCGAGGCGTTGCGGCGGTTTCCGATCGACACCGACCGCGTGTTTCTCTCAGGGCACTCGCTCGGCGCCGACGCCGCCTGGGATGTCGGCCTGGCCCATCCGGACCTCTGGGCCGGCATGGTGCTCGTGTCGCCGACCGCCGATCGGTATGTCACGCACTACTGGCGGAACGGGCGGAACCTGCCGATCTACGTGGTCGGCGGCGAGCTCGATCGCGGCTGCCTGCAGCGAAACGCCGCCGATCTCGACCGCTACTTCTTCCACGGCTTCGACACCACCTACGTCGAGTACCGCGGCCGCGGGCACGAACACTTCTCCGACGATGTCCTGCGGATCGTGGACTGGATGTCGCGGAAGCGCCGCACCGCCTTCCCGCGCGAGATCGAGGCGGTGTCGATGCGGCCGTGGGACCGGCTGTTCTGGTGGGTCGAGTTCGAGGCCGCGCCCCCGCGGACCGTGGTGCTGCCGGAGCAGTGGCCCCCCGCGACCGGCGTGCGGGCCCTCACGATCGAGGGCACGGCCAAGCCGACCAACTCGATCACCGTCCGCTGCGGCGCCGATCGAGTCCGCGTCTGGCTCGCCCCGGAGATCGTCGACTTCACCCGGCCGCTGAAGGTCACGATTGACGGCCGCGAGGCCTTCGACGACCGCCCCGCTCCGGACACCGCGGTGATGCTCGAAGACCTGCGGCTCCGAGCCGACCGACAGCATCCATTCTGGGCCGTGGTCGAAACCGAGCGGGGCCGGGCGGACTGACGACCGGCTTCAGCGGCTGGCCGCGGGCTCTTCGGGCCGCCGGGCCACCTCCTGGTCGGCCGCCCGCGGCAGCACGAGCCCGACGATGTACCAGCCCTGCGAGCGGGTCTCCATCGCCAGCCCGGTGGTGCCGAAGTAGCGGCGGACCACGTCGAACTGGGGAAGCGAGCTGCCGTCGATCTTCTGCGCACGAACCGTGCCCGGCTTGCCGTCGCCGAGCATGTCGTTGAGCAGCTGCCCGAAGAGGCTCTTCGACTTCGGCATGTTGCCCTGCCGCAGGAGCTCGTACGTGGGGCGAATCGCCTCCTCCTCGCGACCGAATCCACGGGCCGCCGTGGCGGGCGCCACGTACTTCGCGAGCTCGCCCTGGATGGCGGTGAACTCACCGGCTGCGGCCAGGCCGGCCGGGTCGGCCCCGGCGGCCAGCACCCGCTCGAGGATGTCGCGGTGCGACGCGATCAGCAGATGCCCCTTGGCGACGGTCACGGTCGAGTGGGGAAGGAGCCGGTCCTCCTTCTCACGGAGTCGCTGGCGGCGGCGATGCGCCTCGTCGTCGGGATCCTCGTCGGCGTGGGCCACGGCACCGCCCGGGGTTTCGACCTCCAGCTTCGGGATGTCCATCGAGTGATCGACCAACTCCCAGGCCACGTGGCCCGCGAGGTCGATCTTCTTCATGTCGCTGTCGGCGTCCATCACCTTGGCGACGGTGGCCGCCACCCGCGGCTCGTCGACCGCCTCCATGGCGATCACGATCCGCTCGCAGTCGGTGCCGATGGGCTCCACGTGGTCGGTGATCACGCTCACCCGCTTGCCGAGGCAGGCGACCAGGTCCTTCTCGACATCGACCTGCGGCCCGTCGGGATCCTCCTTGAGCGACGCGATCACGTCGTCAAACACACCCTTGTCGCCGACGACGTCGTCGACGAGCGACTCCACCGACTCGAAGGCGGTCTGCACGTCCCACTGGAGCGCGGCCCAGCCGCCCACGTCGCGGGGCACCCACGCCGCCGGCTCGACATCGGGCGCGTTGGGGAACCGCAGCATCCGCGCGGCGAGGTCAAACCGCTCCGCCGACTCGGGATCCCGGCCCGGGAGCGGCGGGGCATAGACGAGCGTGTGGTGCCGCAGCGCGTGGGAACCCTCGTGGAACACCAGCAGCCCGCCCGCCCCCTTCACCGCATCGAAACCCTGGCGTCCGAGGATCGCCACGTAGTCGGGCCCCTTCTTCTTCTCGCGGGGTGGGTTGGTGGCCTGGTAGGCGGCCGCAAACTTGAGCGGATCGACGAACCAGCGGATCGGCGCGGCGGTCGCGGGCACCTGGCCGGCGCACTGCTCGACGATCGCCTTGTACGATTCCGCGGTCGCCAGGCTGTCCTGGCGGCCCTTCGACAGCACCGTCAGTGCCTGGCCGACCTGCACCGCATCGTCGCCCACGATCAGGGCCTGCGGCGCAACGGCAAACGCCACGCGGCGCGCCCGGGTGGCGCCATCGGAGCGGATGTCGTTGGGATCGGAAGGCAGTTCGTACACCGTGAGCTGCGGCGGCGCCCCCGCGACGGTGACCTTCGTGGCCTTCTGCTCGAGAAGGCGGCCGGTGATCCGCTCCACGAGCGCCGACGCATCGGCCTCGTGGCCTGTGGTGTCGACGAGCAGCACCGTGGCGAGACGGCCGCCCTCGACCTCGACGGCCGCGGCGGCGAGCTCGCCACCGGGGATCTTCTCGAGGTCCTCGAGCGTGAGGCCGAGCTTGGCGAGCCGCTGCTTGCCATTCTTCGAGATCTGGTCACGGACGTGATCGACGAACGTCTTCATGGCGGGATCCGCCACGAGCTGGCCGTACGGAGAGCCCTGGAATCGCTGCTGCAGCCCGCGGAAGTCGGTGATGCTGATCCAGGCGCGCGTCGTGGCCGGAAAGATCGTCTCGCTGGCCGGGAATCCGGCCGCCGACGCCGCGGGCACGAGATGTGCCGCCAGGACCGCGGTGAAGAGGCCGACGGCCCCCCGGCGAACGATGAGACATCCACGCACGGCACGACTCCTCGATAAGGCTGGCAGGATCATCGCAATCGACACGAATGGAATTATCGTGCGACGGCGAAGGCTTTCTCGACTCCATATGCGGCGGAGCCAATCGCCAGACGGCGGCGACGGGCGAAGCTGCGGACTCTGGCGGAGTGTCGCAGGAACGGCCGCGGGCGACAACGCCAACCGGGGGCGGCGCTCCGACATCTGCGAGGCAGGCTACGGAGCCTGGGCGAACAGGGCGGCGGCGGCCGCAAGCGTGCAGGCGGCTAGCGCCAGTGGCGTGTCGCCGGGCACGCGCAGCAGCCGAACCGATGCGGCCGTCACAAAGGCGAGCGCCGCAAGAAGCACGAGAGCGGTGGCTGGGCCCGAAGCAGCCCAGGTGGGACCCGACCAGAGCACCCCGGCCACCAGCGCCGGCCAGCCGAGGATCGCGGCTCCTGCAGCGAGCATCCGACCGGCATGAGCCGGCGTCCCGGGCAACCGCGGCGCGGCGACGGCGGAGGCCACGAGCACCTGCCGGGCCGCGGCGTCGGTGCCGTCGAGCGTCGAACGCGGCACGATCATTCCGACGAACCAACCTCCCGCCACGACGGCATACCAACCGGCGAAGTGCGGGGCCAGGAAGTAGCACACCGCCATCGCGACCAGCAGCGAGGCCATCGCCGCCGCGTCGATCCAGCCCGCGAACGCCCCCTCCTCGATCCCGCCGGCTGCGAGCCGACGCCACCACCGCCCCATCACGAGCAGCGCGATTCCGAGCGTTGCCGCCGTGCCGAGCAGCGCCGCCGCGAGGTTCATCGCCGTGGGGGGCGCCTCACCGACAGACCAGCGGCCCCACAGGATCGCCGCCGCCACGATCCCGAAGACCGGCCACGCCACCCGGGCGACCGCCCGCGGCACCGCGAGGCCGGGCACCGCCGCGAGGTGCGTCGGGAAGCCCACGGCCGCCACGGCGAGCAGGCTGCCGCACACCGCCGCCGTCGCCACCGGCGTCGGTCGGACAAGCATCCAGGAGGCCACCACGAAGGCCGTGATCACGGCGATCCACGAGGCGGGCCGCCGCGCATCGAGCCGCGCCAGAAGGCCGATCACGTCCGGGGCCGGACCCGGCCCTGCACGCGAAGCGGCAGGCCTACGATCCGCAGGAACCCTTCTGCGTCGGTCTGGTCGTAGGAGCCGCCCCCCTCCATCGACGCGATCGCCTCGTCGTAGAGGCTCAGCGGGCTCGTCCGGCTCTTCACCAGCACGTTGCCCTTGTAGAGGTTGAGCTCCACGGTGCCGGTCACGGGCTTCTGTGCCTCGCGGATGAAGGCCAGCAGGGCGTCCATCTTCGCGCAGTACCAGAACCCGTAGTACACCATCTCGGCCACCTCGGGGGAGAGCCGGTCACGGAGGTGGACGAGGTCGCGGTCGAGCGTGAGTTGCTCGACGAGCCGATGGGCCTCGTAGAGCAGCGTCATGCCCGGGGCCTCGTAGACGCCGCGGCTCTTCATGCCCACGAACCGATTCTCGACGATGTCGGTGCGGCCGATGCCGTTGCGCCCCCCGATCTCGTTGAGCGCGAGCACGAGGTCGTGAGGCTTGAGCGCCTTGCCGTTCACCTTCACCGGCACACCCGACTCGAAGTCGATCCGCACCGTCTCCGGCCAGTCGGGGGCCTGCTGCGGCGAGACCGTCATCCCGAAATCGACGAGGTTGAAGCCGTCGGTGGTGAGCTCCTCGAGCAGGCCCGCCTCGTAGCTCGTGTGGAGGCAATTCTCGTCGGAGCTGTAGGGTTTGTCCTTCGAGGCCTTTACCGGGATGTCTCGCCGCTCGCAGAACTCGATCAGCTCCTTGCGGCCGGGAAACAGGCTGCGGAACTCCGCCATCCGCCACGGGGCGAGCACGGTGATCCGGGGGTCGATCGCCTCGGCGGCCAGCTGGAAGCGGCACTGGTCGTTGCCCTTGCCGGTGGCGCCGTGGGCGTAGACGGTGGCGCCCTCGCGGTGGCAGACATCGACGCAGATCTTGCCGATCAGCGGACGGGCGATGGAGGTGCCGAGGAGATACGTGCCCTCGTAGCGGGCCTGCCACTGCATCACCGGAAACGCGAAGTCGCGGCACAGCTCCTCGCGAACATCGACGATCTCGGCCTTCACCGCGCCGCAGTCCCGGGCCTTCTTGAGGATCGCCTCGCGGTCCTCGCACGGCTGCCCGAGATCGACGTACACCGCCACCACCTCGTAGCCCTGCTCGATGAGCCAGCCGAGGATCACCGACGTATCCAGCCCGCCGGAGTAGGCGAGCACGCACTTCTTCTTCATCTCACACCTCGTGGACCAAAGCCATATTGTGTCCCCCGGTTCCAAAACCGGAACCCGCCACCAGCAAAATCCGGTCGCCACGCTCCAGCCGCCCTTCGCGGAGGCCCCAGGCGGTGATCCGTTCGAGCAGCACGGCGATGTCGTGGGTCGCCTCCATCGCCAGCGGCGTGACTCCCCAGTAGAGGGCCATCTGCCGCAGCGAGACCGGGTTGTCGGAGAGGCCGACGGTGGGCACCGCCCCGCGACGCTTGGAGCGGGCGATCGCGGTGAGGCCCGAGCGGCTGGCGACCGCGAAGAGCTTGGCATTGAGCTCGCCGGCGATCCGGCTCGCGCCGTCCACCACGGCCTGCGTGATCGGGTGCAGGCCCTCGACGAGAAACTCGGGCGACGGGAGAAACTCCTGCACCGGCACCCCGGCCGAGCCCTTCTCGGCGAGAAACCGCCCCTCCATGTAGTGCCAGCGGTCGGCGAGGTACTGCTTCTCGGTCTCGCGGGCGATCCGCCGCATCATCTCCACCACGAGGCGGGGGTGATCGCCGATCGCCGTCTCGCCGGAGAGCATGCAGGCGTCGGCCCCGTCGAGGATGGCGTTGGCCACGTCGGTGGCCTCGGCCCGCGTCGGCCGGCGGGCGTGCTGCATGCTGTCGAGCATCTGCGTGGCCACGATCACCGGCTTCTGATACCGCTGGCAGGCGCGGATGATCCGCTTCTGCACCATCGGCACGCTCGCCACGTCGGTCTCCACGCCGAGGTCGCCGCGGGCCACCATCACGGCATCGGCGGCGTCGACGATCGACTCGAGGTTCTCGATCGCCTCCCGCTTCTCGATCTTCGCCACCACCTTCGCCTGCGAGCCCCGGGTCCGCAGTAGTTCCTTGAGCAGCTTGACCTCGACCGCGCTCCGCACGAACGAGAGGCTCACGAAGTCGACTCCCGCCGACGCGGCCCACTCGGCATGCTGCCAGTCGGCGGGGCTCATCGCCGCGACCGACAGCTTCACGCCCGGGAGGTTCACCCCCTGGCGGCTGCGGATGGTGCCGCCCTGGACGACGCGGCAGGTGGCGTGAGTCGCGTTCTTCTCCTCGACCACCAGGCTGATGGTGCCGTCGGCGATCATCACCGAGTCGCCCACCCCGAGTTCGTCGACGAGCGGCTCGTACGTGACGGTGAACTCGCCCGGGGCCCGGGGCTCGGTGCCGCGGACGAACCGGATGCGGTCGCCCGCCGCCACGTCAAGCGTCCCACCGGGCAGCTCCCCGAGCCGGATCTTTGGGCCGGCGAGGTCGGCGAGCACGCCGATCGGCCGCGCGAGCGCCTCGGCCACCCTGCGGATGCGGTCGAGCGACTCCTGATGCTCGGGGACCGAGCCGTGGGCCATGTTGAGCCGGAACACGTCGACGCCGGCCTCGACGAGGCCCCGGATCGCCTCCTCGGCCCGCGAGGCGGGCCCGAGCGTGGCGACGATCTTGGTGCGGACGATGTCGGGGGCGGGGCGGGCGGCACTCATGCGGGCGTCCTCGGGTGGGGAGGGAGTCGGAGCCCAGAAGGAGGCACAGCGTAGCATCATGCCCGAGGCACTGTCCTGCCGGCGAGGTGCCGCGTTTCGCCCCAGGCCGTGGGGCGAAACGCCCCAACGAAATCGACAGGTGGAGCGATTCGCCCCACCCCCCGCTCACGGAACGCACGCCGCCCGCTCACGGCCGGCTCACAGGCCGCGGCGAAAGCCCGACATCCACGCGGCGGCGGCGCGATCGTGGGGCGCTCATGAAAAACACACACATCGCGGCGCGGGGCGTGCAGAGGGAAGCGGGTGACGGAGCCGCGGCGGACCGGTTCTTTGCCGAGACATCCCACCACCCCCACGAAAGCGACGCCAATGACCATCCGCACGTTTCTCGCCAGCCTCGCCCGATCGACACCCTGCCGGCCCTGGCGGGGCCCGGCGTGGGCACGCGATGCCCTCGTGCTCCTCGCGAGCCTCGGGATCGCCGGCGACGCCTCCGCCAGCCTGATTGCCTACTGGAACTTCAACAGCCTGGTCGCCGCCCCGAGCACCTCCACCAGCATTTCGGCAAACTCCGGGACCGGCACGCTCTACGCCAACGGAACCCAGGGCTCGAGTTCCTGGGTGACGGCGTCGACCGGCAATGAGTGGACCGCCTTCGCAGGCTCGACGATCAACGCCCTGAACGCCGACGTCGCGGGCAACGCCCTGGCTCCGGTCAACTCGGCCGCCAACGGCAAATCATTCACGCTCGCGTTCAGCATGGCGAACCTCCAAAACCTCGTGGTCACGTTCGCCGTACGAGGCACGTCAAACGGGTTCAACTCGGGCCTGTGGTCCTACAGCACCGACGGCTCGACCTTCACGTCCGCGGGCATCCCCTCGACCGCCACCACGAGCACGACGTTCGCTCTGGCGACCGCCGACCTCTCCGCCATCTCACAGCTCGACAATGCGGGCTCCGTGTGGCTGAGGTACACCCTGAGCGGCGCGACGGCGACGTCCGGAAATAACCGGATCGACAACCTGCAGGTCAACGCGGACCCGGTTCCCGTCCCCGAGCCCTCGGTGACGGCGCTCGTGGTCGCCGGCGTCGGGGCCATGGCGGTCCTGCGCCGTCGCCGCGGCGTCCACCGGCCCTGACACGTCGCCGCGAGCCCGGGGCCGGTGCTAGGTTCGCGCCGTCCACCCGTAGGGCACGTAGCGGCTCTCGACCCGACCGTCGCGGTGGAGATCGACCACCGCATAGCCGAAGTCGGTGCCCCGGTGCCGGCCCTTCCACCATCCGGCCGAGACGGCGCCGCTGCAGAGGTAGCTCACGCCGCCGAACTCGATCCGCTCGACGATGTGGAGGTGGCCGCTGAGGCACGCCTTCACGTTGCGATGCCTCGCGAAGAGGGCCTGGAACTTCGGGTGATCGACGTGGACGAGTCCGCCTGACAGCGCGAACGACGGCTTCCCGTCCTTGCCCGGCTCGCCGGCGGCGGCCGTGGCGAGCGGGTGCACGGAGAGGATCGGGATGTGCGACACGAGCAGGACGGGCGTGGCGGCCGCGACCGAGGCGAGGTCCTTTTCGAGCCAGTCCCACTGGGCGTCGTCGAGTTTGCCGATGTAGCCCTCCGCGTGCGGGAACACGCTGTCGAGCAGCACGATGTGCCAGCCGCCGCGATCGAAGCTCTCGTAGGGCACCGCTCGGCCGAACTGCTCACAGGCCCACTTCTTGCCGTAGAGCGGCTCGTCGCCGGTGGTCTTCGCCTTCGACTTCGTCCAGCCCCACACGTCGTGGTTGCCGACCACGCTCCGCACCTCGAGCGAGCAGGCGTCGGCCCTGACCTTCTTCCAGAGGTCCCACTGGGCCTGCGTGCGGTCGCGGCCCGCCTCCATGCAGTCCATGACCGTATCGCCGCCGGTCACGATCAGGTTGGCGGCGGCTTCGCCCCGTTCCGGCAGCGACTGCATGTGGGCGAAGCACGAGGCGAGCCCCTCCGCGCTTTCGAGTTCCGGCTGGACGTGGATGTCGGTGAGGTGGGCGATCCGGAAGGGGCGACCGGCGGCGGAAGCGTCGGCGACCGCCGTGCCGCGGTGGATCGTCGGAGCGGCGACGAGGCCGGCGAGTCCGGCCTGCACGAGCGAGCGACGCGTGAGCATCGGAATGGCCTCCGGGGTGGCAAGGTCGACAGCGTACTTCATGGCCGCCGGGGCCGTCAGCGGGGCACCCGCGGTGGCGTCCGCTCGAACTCGCAGAAACGATCCTCCCAGGCGTCCCAGAAGGCCTGTGACATCAGCGACACGGTCTCCTCGCTCGGCGGACCGCCGAGGCGGCGGCCGAGCACGAGCGTGATGGCCCCCCGCAGCCCGAGTCGGGCGAACTGCGGATCGTGGGCCACGAAGTCCATCAGTTCATTGACCGCGTCGGCCGTGAACGCGGCCTCGGCGGAGACGGTCGGCGATTCGGTTCCCACGACTCGGTCCTCCCGAACGATGACCCGGCATGCGGCGGTCGCACCCCGCGACGCCCCCGAGGATTGCACCCGGCCAGCATGAGGATTTGATGTCGCCTGCGACCCTTTACGCCCAACTGCGTGTGAGTTTTTCGTGAACCGCACCGCGCCTCAGGCGTGGAGGCAAGGGGTTGCATTTCAAGGGCGAGCGACGCGGGCCGGCGAGGTACACTTCCGGCGATGCAGTCGTGGCGTGATCGACGGGTGATCGTGGCGGGCGGCACGGCCGGGTTCGGCCTTGTGCTGGCGCGGCATCTCGCCCGGGCCGGGGCCCGCGTGCTGATCGTCGGGAGGTCGTCCGACGGCGTGCGGCGGGCGCTCGAGGCCTGCGAGCGGGCCGGCGTGCCGACCGACGCCATCCGCGGGCTGTCGGCCGACCTCGGCAGGGCAGGGGAGGGCAACCGGGTCGCGGGCGAGGCCGCGAGAATGCTCGGCGGCATCGACGACCTGTTCTGCTGCGTCGGTCGGTCGGGCCGGGCGCGGGTGCTCGACACGAAGGACGACGAACTCCGCGACTACCTCACCGCCAACCTCTTCGCTGCAACCGAACTGGTCGCCGCCGCGGCCGACGAGATAGCCGCGGCGAGGGGCCACGTCGTGTTCATCGGCAGCCTCGCCGGCAAGCTCGTCACGCCGTTCATGGGCCCCTACGCGATCGCCAAGTCGGCGCTCGCCGCCTACGCCGACGCGGTCCGCCTCGAACTCGAGCCGCGGGGGGCGCACGTGCTCGTCGTGTCGCCGGGCCCGATCCGTCGGGCCAACGACGACCCCGCCGCCGATCGCGGCCTCGACCGCTACGCCGAGGACGCCCGCCGCGCGGGCCTGCCGGCCGAGTCCACCGCCCCGGGTGGCTCCTCGAGCCTGAAGCAGCTCGATCCCGACACGCTCGCGCGCGCCGTGCTCGCTGCCTGCCACCGACGCTGCGCGGAACTCGTCATCCCCCGGAAGGCCGCCCTGCTCGCCGGCTTCATCGAGTGGTTCCCGAACTCCGGCCGCCGGCTGCTCGCCCGGTTCGTCCGCTGACGCGGCACGCCCCGCGACACTGCCGGTCAATCCCGCTATACCTATCGCCCGGATCATCATTCCCCAGGAGAGCACGTCGATGGCAGAGGCGTTCGCAGGCATCGGAAAGATCCGCTACGAGGGGCCGCAGTCGAAGAGCATGCTGGCCTTTCGCCACTACGACGCCGACGCGCTCGTGGAGGGCAAGCCGATGCGGGAACACTTCCGCTTCGCGGTCTCCTACTGGCATGCCTTCCGCGGCACCGGTGGCGACCCGTTCGGCCCCGGCACGATGGTCCGCCCCTGGGAGAAGGATGGCGATCCGCTCCAGGCGGCGCTCGCCCGCGTGGACGTGGCCTTCGAGTTCCTCGACAAGCTCGGCTGCGACTTCTACTGCTTCCACGACCGCGACGTGGCGCCCGAGGGGGCCACGCTCGCCGAGTGCAACAAGAACCTCGACGCCGTGGCCGACCGGCTCCTCCAGCATCAGCAGCGGACCGGCAAGAAGCTCCTCTGGGGCACGGCCAACCTGTTCTCGAACCCCCGCTACGTGCACGGCGCAGCCACGAGTCCCAACGCCGAGGTGTTCGCCTACGCCGCGGCCCAGGTGAAGAAGGCGCTGGAGGTCACGCACCGCCTCGGCGGCGCCGGCTACACGTTCTGGGGCGGCCGCGAGGGCTACCAGTGCCTCTGGAACACCGACATGAAGCGGGAACTCGACCACCTCGCCCGGTTCATGCACATGGCGGTGGAATACGCCCGGGAGATCGGCTTTACCGGGCAGTTCTACTTCGAGCCCAAGCCCCGCGAGCCGATGAAGCACCAGTACGACTTCGACAGTGCCACGTGCATCAACTTCCTGCGGACCTACGGTCTCGAGAAGCACGTGAAGATGAACATCGAGACCAACCACGCCACGCTCGCCGGCCACGAGATGCAGCACGAGCTCGAGTATGCCGGCCTGCAGGGCTTCCTCGGCTCGATCGACGCGAACACCGGCGACACGCTCGTGGGTTGGGACACCGACCAGTTCCCGACCAACGTCTACCTGACCGCGCAGATCATGTGGTCGATCCTCAAGTACGGCGGCCTCGCCCCGGGCGGCGTCAACTTCGACGCCAAGGTCCGCCGCGAGAGCTTCGAGCCGGTCGACCTGTTCCACGCTCACATCGGCGGCATGGACGCGTTCGCCCGCGGCCTGAAGATCGCGGCGGCCATGCGGGCCGACGGCGCGATCCAGAAGCTGATCGACGAGCGGTATGCCTCGTGGTCGGCCCCGCTCGGCAAGCGGATCGAGGCGGGCACGGAGAGCTTCGCCTCGCTCGAGAAGGAGATGCTCGCCAAGGGCGACGCGCAGGCCAACATCAGCGGCCGGCAGGAACTCTTCGAGAACGTGATCAACACCTACCTCTGATCGCGGGACACTTCGCCGACGGGCTCACGCCGGCCCCGCCGCCGGCCGCGCCGCCCGCACGATCGCCTCGCGAATCGACGCCTGCTGGCCCGGATCGGTGACCTTCCCACCGGCGGGCGTGGTGACGTGGAACGCGTCCACGACCTGGTCGAGGTAGGTGCCGATCTTCGCCGACCGCACCGACAGGCCGGAGTCGAAGATCGCGCGGGCCACACCGTACAGGAGCCCCGGCGCATCGTGCGCGAACACCTCGAGGATCGTGGCCCGCTGTGAGCTCTGGTTGTCGAAGGTCACGCGCACCGGATGGGCCACCGGCTTGAGCTGCGGGGCGAAGGGGTTCCAGCGACGGGCGAAGTCGGGCGGCCGGTCGCCGCCGAGCGCGGCCTTCACCGCCGCGGCGATGTCGGTGAGCCGGTCGGCCGGCGGCTCGCCCGCGAAGTCGGGGTCGAGCACCGTGAAGTGGTCGAGCACGCGGCCGTCGGCGAACGTGTGGATGTCGGCACCGAGAATCTCGAGCCGCTGGCTGGTGAGGCCCCCCGTGACCCGATGGAAGATCCCCGCCACCACGTCCTCGCGGGTGCCCACGGTCACCGCCACGGTCGATGTCTCGGGCTGCCAGCGGGCCGTCGCAAACGCAGCCCCGTCAGGCAGCCGGGCGAGGCGGCCGAGTTCCTCGACGATCCGCTCCGGCGGCGTGGCGGCGACGTAGGCGTCCGGCAGATCGAGGGCCAGCCGGGTCACCGGGTCGTCCGGGGGGCGGCCGTCGAGCAGCCGCGCCAGCCCCCGCCGCGTCCGGTTGGCGGCCGCGCTCGGCCCCTCGCCGTCGAGGATGTCGAGCGTCTTGTAGTGGAGGGCCGCGAGCAGGTCCGACTTCCACTTCGTCCACGTGCCCTCGCCCACGGCCCCCACGTCGGCCGCGGTGAGCAGGGCCAGCATCCGCAGCACCTCGGGCGAGCCCACCCGGCTCGCGAAGCCGGCGACGAGCGAGTCGTCGCCGATGTCGCGCCGGAAGGCGAGGTGAGCCATCGACAGATGCTCGAGCACCAGGAACTCCACGATCTCGATCTCGTCGTCGGGCAGGCCGAGCCGCGCGCCCACGTCCCGGGCGATCCGCGCCCCGAGCACGCTGTGGTCCTCGACGAAGCCCTTGCCGACGTCGTGGAGCAGCAGCGCCACGAGCAGCGGCCGCTTCCGCGTGACGGCCCGCCACTCCGTGCCCAGCCAGTCGTCGGCGGCCGCGAAGGCGGCGGCCCGCTCGATGGCGATCAGGCAGTGCTCATCGACCGTGTAGCGGTGGAAGCTGTTGAACTGCAGCAGGTTGCGGGCGTGCGCGAACTGCGGCACGAGGATCTCGAGCACCCCCACGTCGTGCAGCCAGCGAAGTGCCGCCGCCACCTTCGTCGGATGGTCGAAGAGGTCGAGAAACGCCGCGGTCGCCGCCCGGTCGGGCTCGCGGGGCAGGGCGGGCACCGCGGCCCGCACCGCCTCCCACGTGTCGCGGGCCACCGGCATCTCGTAGAGCATCGAGAGCTCCGCGAGCCGGACGATCCCCCGCAGGCTGCCGGCGATCCGCGGCAGCTGACCGCCCTTGGCGGCGACGTCGGTGGGGCCGACGCGAAACAGGCCGTCGACGTCGTGTCCGAGCAGCCCCCGCGCGAGTGACGCCACCGCTCCGCCGCCGCGGAGCGACCGCAGCACGGTGTCGACCACCTGCGCGACCCGCCGGGTATGGGCGAAGTAGTCGCGCATGAACCGCTCGACCGGCAGCTGCCCCTCGACCGCCGTGATGCCCCGCGCGGCGGCGATCCGCACCTGCTCGCTCCGCGTGAGTTCGTCGGCGGGCTTGCCCGCGGCGAGGTGGAGATCGTTGCGGATCCGCATGAGGAACTCGCGGGCGTCGCGGAGCGCCTCGGCGTCGGCCTTGGAGATGCCCCCGGCCTGGACGAGGTCGTCGATCGTCTCGGCGCCGTACGCCAGCCGCCCCAGCCAGCGGACGAGCTGGGTGTCGCGGAGTCCACCGGGCGACCGCTTCACGTTGGGCTCGAGCACGAACACGCTGCGGCCGTGTTTGTCGGATTCGTCGCGCCGCGCCTCGACGAGCCGCTCGATGTGTCGTCGCCGGCCGCGGGCCAGCACCGTCCGCAGCCGGGCCTGCAGCCGCCGCAGCGGCTCGGCCGCACCCGCGAGCAGCCGGCAGTCGAGCAGCGAACTGGCGATGGTGGCGTCGGTGCCGGCAAGCGCCACCGCGTCGGCCACGCTCCGCACGCTCTGCCCCACCTCGAGGCCCGCGTCGAACAGGTCCTGCAGCATCCGGCGGGCGACGTCGGCGACCGCGGGATCGGGCCGCCCGTCGTGGAGGATCATCAGGTCGACGTCGGACCAGGGAGCCATCTCACCGCGGCCGAATCCGCCGTGGGCGACCAGGGCCACCGTGGCGCGAATCCGCTCGGCGATGTCCGCAGGCAGGTCGCCGAGCGTCGCCTCCCAGACATCCCGCACGATCGCGTCGAACCGCTCGGAAGCGAGCACCGCCACCGCCCAGCCATCGACGCCCGCCGCATGCCGCTCGGCGATCGCGCCGCGGGCCTCCACCGCCGCAGCCGCCGCCCGAGCCACCGCGGGCCGGACCACGATCCCCCCGGCCGCGGCCGTGTCGCTCATGGATGGATCCACGGATCGTCGGCCACGCCGGCCTGCCGGTTGGCCACGCGGGCGAGCACGAAGAGCAGGTCGCCAAGCCGGTTGAGATACTCGATCGCGTTGGCCGGGATCGTCGTGTCGGGCTCGGTGGCAAGCGTGACCACCCGCCGCTCGGCGCGGCGGCAGACCGTGCGGGCCACGTGGAAGGCGGCCGCCAGGGGCGTGCCCGC
>Ga0315904_10006421_pt1 | contig 16085 bp, 10 predicted proteins | sample LakEriMetagenome_6_FD_203529 | JGI IMG/M metagenome (GOLD analysis project Ga0315904, IMG submission 203529) | Freshwater fungal communities from buoy surface, Lake Erie, Ohio, United States - Buoy 12 MA120 | ecosystem: Environmental > Aquatic > Freshwater > Lake | place: USA: Lake Erie, Ohio... | reverse complement strand
TGCGCCGTTGAAGAGCTCATGAATCTGGGGATGCCCTGTGAAGAAGCGATTGATCAGGCTTTTTTGCAGCTGGCGCCTCACGGTTTGCATGAAATAGAGGTAGCGTTCAACAATGTTCTAAAACCTTCAATTCTTATGATTATGAAAAAAACCTTGTATTTCTCCGGCTTTGTAGCCACGTTCTGTATTCTGATAGGCCTCATGTTCAAAATCATGCACTGGCCCGGAGCTACCGCAATACTGGTCGCAGGCAATCTGTCGCTTTCTGTTTGCCTACTAGCGATTCTCTTCGGTCTGCTCACCAACAAGACCACATTCCCACGCATAACCTACTCGCGCATAATCTTTGGGGTTGTGGGCGGAATGCTGGTGGCATCAGGCATCTTTTTCAAGATAATGCACTGGCCAGGCGCAAGTATTCTGCTCGTTCTTGGAATGTTTCTGATCACGTTCATTTTTCTGCCCATCTTTTTCTGGCAGCTCTATCGCAGCGAGATGAAGTAATACACTATTGTCATTGAATTGAAAGGGTGGCCTTGTATGGGCTGCCCTTTTTTGTTGAACTCCTGATTATTGGTTCCCCCCATGGCGCGGGTTTAGCGAAGCGTAACCCGTGGGTAAACTGTCAGTGGTTTTTTACCATTCTAAGAGGAATCACTCTTTGGCAGATGCCAACATGCGTTTCGACGGTAGCTTACTCAAGAAAGTGACGGAACAGACTCCTAGCCTTTCAATTCCACTTATCCAAAAGCACCAAACTCCCGGCAATTGTCTTGTAGAGCCCATTACGGGGTAGGTTGGCCGGTTCTGAATTACTGAAGCTCAACATAATCATCCGGTTTTTAAACAGGTTGAAATACGAGAGAGTGGTAGATTCCATGTTACTGACTGTGATCGACTTACACAGCAAGCGGGCGTTTCATTTAGGCGGTCAGCAGTTACAGTAGTTGTGCTGCGGCAGGAAGTCAAATACCAGCGGACTCAATTACCTGGAATAGCAGGTTAATTTGTCCAGAATCACCATCTATCGTTCAAATGAGTTTATTGATTCAGAAATTCATCCCAATTTTCAATATCAGCAGCATCCGCAAAAGGACCTTCGAACATGAATTTTCTGCATCTCACAATTACACCGTCATTATTCACTTTAAGAATGTAATAATTAAAAATCTGAAGCTCTTCAATTGGTAGCTTCGCGGCCTCAGACCCAAGCTCTTCAAATTTCAATTGTTTATGCGTTTTCGAAGCACTTTCATCCAATTCACTATAAATATAAATAGACGATCCATCTGCTAATGCCAACTGCTGTTCAGGTAGAATTTGCTTTTGAGATAGTATTCCGATGTGCCTGCCGATCAACTTATTGAAACCCGACCATTTGTTTCGTAAGGCAATTCGAAATCCAACTATGACCATCAACAAACCTATTATGACTAAGAAATATTTACCCAAAATAGTTCCTATAAAATGTTGTATTGAATAATAGTCCCATTTTTCAGGAATGTCAATATGGAAAACAGTTTTAGCCTCAGTCTTGTAGCGTCCCAGTGCAAAATCATATCTCAAGGACTCTTGCACCATATCCCTATACAACAAGAATTGAGAAAGCAGTAAAGAGGACCCTAAGAAGATAAGAATTTCGGGTATTCTTCTTTTCATGACGCTAAAAGATTTTTAGTATATTGCATTAATTGATAGAACATAAATTATTCTAAATGTAATTCAAGAAATGAAACAACGTACAAAAATTATTCTTTTTATCATCATCATTCTTGTGGTGCTGATTGGACTGGCAATTGGTGAGGCTCTAGCAAACAAACATGATATGCATGTTAAAAAATGGCCCGGAAGTTTAATTATAATATTCGCATACCTTATGCTCTTTCAAAAAAAGAAAAGTTGATTAGCAGAAATTCAATTTAAAAACAATTTTAACTATAGTCTGCTTTTTAGGCCTGTAGTTCATGATGCAATGTGATGCAGCACCTACCCAAAAAGCGGGCGTGAGTGTTACAAGATCATTTTTTTTCGTTTATAAGACATTAATTATCAAAACAAGTTTTGTGACAACATCACCTCCCTTCGCGAGGCCGTAAAATCTTGGAGGTTATAAGAATGACATTCAAATCAAATGCTAAAAAAATGACATACACGAAACGAGTTATCATCTTGATAGGAGCAATAGTTATAATTTTTTTCGGACTATTGCTACTTCAAAGTTGGTCGCAGAAACTGGAAATCATTTCGCAAAATGGCCAGCTATCGTTGCCGTTTTAGCCCTTTAATATTACTTATTCACTAAAAAAGCAAAACAAAAATGACACAACAGCATCTCCTCATTTTTTGTCTTACTTGTTCAATAATCTGCAGCCAGTTGAAGGCATTCCCACAGAGTACGAATGAATCATGCCCAATATCAAGACACATAGGCTCAGAAACGATATGCCTTCCTATTCTTAGCGGGATGACTGAATGTATTATGGAACCCGATGTAATGGATTATGTGAACAGTCGAACAATGAAGGAAAACAGAAATATTGCTCTTTACATCGACAACCTTAATAAACATGCAATAAACAACATTGCTGATGAGGTATTAGAGAATTATTTAATAGTTTATACATCAAAGGACTTAGAGTTCGATAAAATTAACGACGAATTCATTTTGTTATTAGATTCATCAATCACTTCAAACTACAAGACTTTCATAGATGAAAATTGGGAAACCGTTAAACAACGCATGAAAGATAAGATTGAAACTTTAGAATTTGATCAGCCCGTTCTTCTAGAACATTACTTCATAGAAAAAAATGTACCATGTATTGTAACTCTTATTCGTTCAAACGAACACAATTTTGAAAAAATATTTTTGACAGCAACAGTTATTCGAGAATTAAATGGGAAATTTTTGGCATGTGCGTGGTATTTAAAATACGATGGTGAAGGCTCTTTGAGGGAAATAAAATCCAAAGCGGACTATTTAAGCCTAATAATAAGTCAATTGAATACCCCGGATAACGACCTGACAGACCATACTGAAAATAATTTAGACCCACAACTTGCGGATGCCGTTAACTTGTTTAATCGAGCCTATAAATACTCTAGCGAAGGAAAACATAAAGATGCCATTGACTTGTACAGCCGGGCTATACAATTATATCCTAAAAACGAAAGAATAAAAATATCTGAAGCATATTTCAATAGAGGAATCAACAAAAGGTACTTAAACGATTTATCGGGTGCGATATCGGATTATTCAAAAGCTATCGAGATAAGACCCGATTATTACAAGGCTTATCACAATAGAGGAGTTGCAAAAATGAAAAAGCAAGATTTTGACGGGGCAATTGAAGATTTTACACTAATAATCAAATCAGAAAGTCATGATAAGAATATGATAGCCTCATCATACGGTAATAGAGGACTTGCAAAATTTTCTAGTGGAAAATACGCTTGCGCCGATTTTAGAAAGGCTGTTGAATTAGGAAGTGAAGAATACAAAGCATACCTGGAAGACTGCAAATAGATAATATTCAAAGCTTCAACCACTAACAGCCACCTTATAGAGATGAAATAAACCTACCTACTCACAACAGATAAAACTTATAACAGGATCATATGGACCACCTACCAAAAAACAATTTACTGCGAATCTCCAATGCATATGCATTAATCATGACACCTCTCATGTTTATTTCACAATGGCTAGTATCACTAAAGGAGGACGACACTGAAGTCACATCCGGTCCAGCCTTGCTTGGACAGATTTTGGGTTTCGGACTTTTTGTCTATGTCTTCTGGATCTCTTATCGCACCAGCAATATATATTCAGGCAAATGCTTGCGAAATCAGTTTAAACCCGTGAAGAAATTTGAATGGTATTTTACCTGGGTAGTGATGAGCGTCCTCTTTCTAACATGGGTTTTTATGAATTGGGTACTAGGCAAATCAGGATACGGCGTTTTCGACATTTTGATTAGTGTGCTGATTGGCATTTTTCCATTTCACCTTTTGAATATGATTTACTATCTGAGGGATAATAAACTTGTAGAAGGATCGGCCACGCAAGTTGAAAAAAAAGAAATAATTCAGAACACCTAATACCGTATTTGATGAGAATTTTTCGATTTCTTTTTATTTTTCTACTCAGCTGCACCTCACAAGCGAGTAATGGCAATTCAGAAGACAAGTTGCCCCGAGTGGATAACTATCTAAGTAGGTTTGTGAATTTTACCGACGTCTCAAATTGCTATTGCAGTACTCAAAATGAGTTCGAACTTCCCCTTACCATAAATAGAAAATTATACCCCTATAGAGGAGAATTTGCAAAAGCCTCCAATGAAATCCTATTTAAGGATAGGATAAGCACAGAATACTTAGATTCAGAAGGGGTTTCAAAAGCGACAGATTTGCAAGCAACCTATTACTGCAGATACTGGGACCCTGAGGTAAATAGCCAAAAGAAAACACTAGTTGATGTTGTCATGACTCAGTTATTTAACTCAGAAGTTGAATTGGAATTTAATGAAGCCGTCTTAGACACAGCAACAGGCACAATACAAAGTATGTTGGTACCAGATCAGAAACACAAAATAACCCAGTTTGGCAAGATTACAAATTACCCGCATTTAAAATCACATTGGTATCAATTATCAACGATGGATACTAAAATCGAGCAAAGAGATTTAGGTGTTTATTCTCAAGTTACTCACTTCTTTATTTGGTCTGGCAGAACATTTTCAGTTACGTTCAATTTCGATCACAATCCTTCGGATATAGAAATGTATGAAATTCATCAATTTTTCCTTCATTTTGGAGAGAAATGCACGCTTCAAAATTGCGCTCCGTCAGAATTAATAGAATTGAAAGCCCTATTGAACCAATATTACAGCATGGGTTATGAAACACTTTATGGTCTTTTGAGCGAGGACGAAAAGGAACAAGTTTTAAGTTGCGCCATTGAGAAGTATAGACAAATCTATACTTGCGATGAATTCATGAATGGAACAATAGACGCGGATGAATTTGATGAGATTGCCACGGGTTGTATAGAGTTTATGAAACTGTAAGATTTCTTGAATAATTACTAAGAAGCGAAAAGAGGCTGATTTGTGTTCATTTTTCCTCGTCTGATTAGAATCGTTGCGATGATCAAGGCATATACTTAGTAAATCCAAGGATTTCACCAAGAAGTTGCGAGCCTAGCTGAATCATTAACAACCCAGTAACTCCATGCATAAAGTTTACCCAGGTTGAATTAAACAATCATTCCTGCAAAATCTATTGAATGCGCTCAACATAACAAAAAAATTATGGGAGTAAAACCCGAACTTGATGAAGTTGACAAAGATTTCATTTATCACCGATTCAATAAATCGCTTGGCAACTTATAAAATATCACATATTTTTGATGCAAATCGCTTAAAATGAAACATGTATTAGTGTTGATTATTTTATTTATTCCGTGCGCAGTCCTTTGCAGCGAAAAATTTCCTCTTTACAATGTGAATTTAAAATTTGAAAAACCTAATAACTACATCATTGTCTCAAAAGACAATTTAAACCAATTGAAAAACGAAATTTTATCTAACTTCCAAGTATGTGAATCTAGTAAAATTTCGCTTCAAAAATCACTTTTAAATCCGAATTATGAAGTTCTAGTTAATGCAAATGATTATAACGAAACAATAACTCTAGTCCAGTTTCCGAATTTCGATGTAAAAGTAGACATCTCACAAAAACTTAAGCGATTGTTTGAAGAGGAATGTTATTCTATAAAAAACGCTAAGACCGAATACTTAGGAGAAGATAGCAGTAATTGTCAGTTGGGCAATTACACATCATACCTATTCAAAGTTAGAGCACCGGAAATCACGTACTATTCGGAAGGTTTTTTTATCGAAGGATCAAATTCAAATTTCTTAATTACAGTAAACACGATTCAGAGACAAACTAATACGCCCTTCATCCAAAGTCTGGAAACTATAAGTAGCGATAAATATAGTAGCCTAATTAATCAATTCCACAATCTTTGTGAACTGGAAAAATATGAAAATTCAATGGAATGTTTAAGTAAGGCAATTGATTTAGAGCCATCCAACGTTATCGCATATGAGAAAAGAATAGCAGTTAATTTCATACTTAAAAAATACAACGAAGTTATTATTGACGCTGAAAAACTCATTCAAATAGACGAGGGATACATTAACGGCATCATAGCCAGAGGTCTAGCGAAATATCAAATGCAAGATTTCACTAACGCTATTAATGATTTTGAAGCTGGTGAAATTAGAATTTTGACGAATTTTCTATTAAATGAACAAAACCACTATTTGTATTCACTTGCAGATATTTATGGTTTTATAGGAGAGTCTTACATAAAGTTAAATAATGCTCAAATGGCCACTGATAATCTCGAAGACGCATTAGCTTTTTCTGTTGACAGTTTAAATAGAGGTTCAATATATTTCCATTTAGGGATTACAAAATCAACCATAGAAAATAATTATCCTGAAGCTATTAATTTCTATTCTCTTGCAATTGATAATTATCCTGATAGTGCCTTAAAGAAAAAATCAGAGGCCTATTATAATCGCGCAATAAATCAAAGGAGAGTCCTAAGATATCAAGAGGCAATAAAGGATTACAGTTCTGCAATAAAATTACGCCCGAACTACTTTAAAGCATATAATAACATGGCAGTAGCAAAAATTGCTGTTGAGGATTTTAAAGGGGCTATCACAGATTGTGAATATGTAATTAAATTCGACAATGAAAAAAGCGATAGTAAGGGCATGGCCTATTGCAACCGAGGAATAGCCAAGCTATACCTTGGCGATGATAGCGGATGCGCTGACATTAAAAAGGCTATATCCCTGGGACAATTAGTCCCTGAAGAAACATCTGATTTGTGTAAATAGTCATTAAAAACTGTAATACTCTGTCATTTACATTTGAAGAATAAGAGATATAGATAACTAAAACTTAGACATTATGATTAAAAAAACTAACTCAAAAGGACTCTCTCACGAGCAGGTAAAGGTCATTTTAGCCAATTCAGATTTGAATTGTATTGAGAGTAAACCTGGCCTTTTTGAAAGTAAGAATAACATACATTTTATCATTAAAAAAAATGGCACCTCCATTAAATTGAAAATAAAAGACAAGGAGTTTCGATTTAGTCGAGTTGATCCAGGTTGGGTTTATTGGGGACCGGTCATCGCATACTCGTTTTTGCATTCAGCCTTTGAAATAGGTCCACTTGTGCTTTTGGGCCTATTTTGCTTCACATTCCTAGTAAACTTTTCGATGCAAAACTCAGATTTCAAGGTTACAGTAACAGATTTGGAGGAGCTTCTAAATCGGGAAGACTTAAATCAAACTATTTAAGTAGTATCAACATCAATTGTGAATATTATATTTTATTAATTAGTTTAGATTCTCACAAGACTCACTAACCTCTGTAATCATAAATTTGACACGCTTTATCCCCTATGGAGCGGGATCAAGTTGTCGCGCCTTGTTTATTTCCATCCCTTTGATGCAAATTCTCGATCCTCAATACCTTGCAACTATGAACTTCGAAATCGCCCAAGAAATCATTAACCATGGTAATGCTGACCAGTCCATGACCGACCCAAGCTTAAGCCAACTGCTCAAAACCAATGGTGTTGCCAATGTTACCGCACACATAGAAAAGCTCTCAACCTTCGACCTGATTGCTGATGCTCAGCCCGGAAAAGGTGCAGATGGTAAAGGATGGATTTTTTACAGCCTTACGAATCTCGCCATAGAGTGCAAAGGAGACGCTGAGAAGCTCCGCGAACTGGTAATAAAAGCTTCTGAACCACCATTGAATGAAATTGCCCAGGCCATTAAAAACCTTGCGGACATGTGCGATGGTGCCAATATCAACCACAACTTTAAAGCTGACTACATCCGCACCTTGGACGAGATAGCTATCTGCTTCAATCATGATTGCTACATCGCAACGATTTCACTCTGCGGTAAAATACTGGAGATAAGTCTTACAGATATCCTGCAGCAAAATGGCATTGACACAAGCAATATTCGCATGATAGGACAACTGATTCATGCAGCGCGCGAAAACCTTAACCTACGCTACATCGATAATACGTTTTACGATGTTGCGCGCATTATCTCGAAAAGTCGCAATTCAGCGGTGCATTTCAATGACGGGATACCGGTTCCAACTCGCGACCAGGCCGTGATGGTCAATTTTGCGACGAGGCATTTCGTGACTAATTACATTCAGTAAAGAGAATGAAAGCTTCAGTCTTAAGGGTAGTTTTCAGGAACAAAATCCTTAATCCCCCCCCCCCTCCTGCACCAAATTATACACCTGCCAAAACAACTCCCAATCTTCCTTAGGAAATTGGCCCGTTTGAGTGCCGGTGGAGAGCAGCGACTTGATGCGTGAGTCTTTGAAATACACGGCCAGGCGTAGTGTGGCAAAAGGACTTTCAGGTTGGGTTTCCGGGAAAACGTAAAACTCACCCTTGTCGACCTTAGTAGCTTTGAGGTCGGCGTTGAGCTCAATTTCTGTTCTCTCCAGGATGGAGTCTATTTCGGATGCATCGGCTGTTGCTTTTGCGAATGACTTGCGCAGACATCCGAGGTATCGGCCCGTTGCAACTTCAACCTCCTTCTCGTCCATGCCGCAGGACAAGCGCCATAGCAAGCGCTCCATCGAGTTTTCAGTGTCGAATAATCCCTCCTGCACGGCGCGCGGTCCAAAAATCTTCTTTACGACTTCGATACATTCGCGGTAGTCGTTGCGATCCATGTATAAGGTATCACGGCGTTGTGTTCTGCGATTCGAATCATTTTCCTTCTTACTAATATCGAATCGCTCCAGGTCTGCCCAGGTCAAACTCCAGCTGATGATGTTACCGGAAGCTGCAACGGCTTGCCGCTTCTGCAAATCATCATAAAAACGGAAGTTTTGCTCTGTTGCGTGATACGTGTAGCCATCCAAATAAATGGCTACTGACTTGTACGCATCTATTCCATGAGGAAGCTCATCCTCTACCCCATTTCGAACAATCGATGTCAAGGTGATATAAAAATCGGGACGTGTATGAACCGCAACCCCATCGGCAGGGCCCAAATCATATTGCGGCCTTATCATATACGAATAGCTTACATCTCCTCGGGTGATTCTAAACTTGTAATTCATCACCCCGTCCTGCATGAAATCCTCGAAACGACTGCCGGGCATCTCATCACTATTTAGATACGTGCGTAAACTTCGAATAAACCGATCTTCCAACTCGCTCTCCTCAATCCGACCATCGCCCGAAATCATGGAAAGTCCTGTATTGTATTGCTCCCACGCATCGGCCTTTTCTACAATTTTGTGGAATAGCTTTTCCGCTCGCGAGCGACTCAGCGCCTCTTGAACGTTCTGATTGGTATACGTGTAAATGCAGCGATAACACCCATCATGTCCTTTTGCCTTACACGAGCAGTCTCGTATAGCCTCGTAGGCCTGCCTGATCACTCGGGTAAACTCAGCCGGATCGAACAACTGGCCCAAATAACCGGTTCCGCCGGGAACCAAATCGTGCATGATGAGGTACTTATCAAACCGACCATTGCTTTCATTATACTCGGCATACCCTGCAATCTCGATGTGCTGCGGATTCCCTCCATAATATTTCTTCAAGCCAAGCTCAAGTCCGGCTTTGAACATGTTGATGGTTGCCACATCCTCAAACTCCTGAACCGGCAATAAAATCTTGAGCGCTTCTGTCTTCAACTCGCGCAGTAAATACACCTCTTCAAACACATCGTCTTTCGTTCCTGTATAAGGCTTGTCCTTGTGCTTGCAATACCCATAGTGATATTGAATATTGTTTACATTCACGCGTGAGGTACTTCTACCACAATGCCTGCAAGTAACAAAACCGTGATAGGGTATGCCTTCCATCTGGTTGATGTCAATCTTATTAGCATGCACGGCCGATGACAACCCTAAGTTTACATCTGCTATTTCCAGGTTCTTCACATATTCAATTCCGAAGGGTATTTCACGCATACCCCAAGCTCCCTGGAAAGCATTTTTGTCGAACTTATAATGCCGCGATAATCTGTATTGCTTGCTGTCGCGGTCATCCGAATCGTCATTCAACGTTGCCAAATCGCTCTTGTCGACCGACTTCACGCCCTGCAACTTGACGAAGATGTGCTTATTCCGCTCCGAGCTCCAAGATGGATGGCCACACTTCGGACATGTCGCTTCATTCGAAACCAGAGCCGGAGCAAGATGATCGCAAGCGGAGCAGAAACGCTGCTCCATAAGTACTCCACTTTCTCGCCAGCTATAGGTGTTGATACCCGACACATTGAATTTATACCCCTGCGAATAGAAATAATTATCGGGCGCCAATTCACGAATGGCCGAACGTGAAGATCGAACAATCTCAAATTGCATATTCGAAGGAATACTGTCGCTGTTCTTGGCCTGAGCCTGCCCCACCCACGCATTGAGTGTAACACCCGTTTCCGGGAAAGCATAATTGGGCAACAAACCAACGTTGGTAAGGTGTTCCAATACAGAACGCCTGTCGAGCATATTGAGTAGGCCGCGGTATGTCTTTCTATCCTGCTCAAGCGACCTGCGTTCATCGTCATCGGGCAATTGTAATTTGGCCGCTTCTATTTGCGCTATGGTTCGTATAATAAACATGTATTCCTCCTTTAAATCGGAGAAAACACGCTTTAAACGAACCGGCAATCCATCCGATAGCACATACGACTCCAGTTCACTGAGGGCCTGCTCATCGCGCATGTCCGGTCGATAAAACGTAATGAAGCGATTGAGCAATTGCTTTTCGTTGGTCTTCATGAACGCCACTATACGATTCACCCAGAAATCGGCGGCGGTCACATCGGCTGTGCGCAAACTCAAGGTACGTAGCATGGCCGGCATTTTATGATTCACCGGGTCGGCTGTTACCCATGTGTCCAGGCAATATGCGAAATAATGGCGGTGCAATATTTCACGCGCCTCCAGGAAACAACCCGGAGTAGCCACCTCACCTTCCATCATATCGCGCGGCTCTTCGAAATAGTATAAATCGTGCACACGGCCTTGCGCGAAATTGGTGATTAACGCAGAGCCCGATGAACGACCTGCGCGACCAACACGCTGTAAGAAGTTAGAAGTAAGCGGCGGAACTGAATTATTGATGGCCGTGTTCAGCGTGCCGATATCAATACCCATCTCCAACGTGGACGTTGCCACAATGGTGTTTAACGAATTGAAATGCGGTCTTTCTTTGAAATCAATCTCCTTTTTCTCCCGATCTCTTCTTTCCAAAATACCTGTGTGCTCCGCTGCGAAAATGCGAGGCGATTGATTGCGATTATACACCAGCTGATAGTAATTCAGCTTAGCATGCTCGGTTTCGCTAAGTGTGCCCGTGCATTCATAATCGAGGCAAGCGGCGTGTTGAGTGAAATTATCCTCCAACGCTACATGCAGCTGCATACTGCATTTGCCGCAGTGCTGGGTCTTCACGCCCTTCGCAACAAAAATGGCCGATGGAACCAATGCATAGTTTGTATCGCCCCCCGTTCCCTTTTTGTTCATGATAGCGGCTTCACAGAACACTTCGAATAGTTTCCGATAGAAGTCGTTGATGATTTCATGGTAATCGGTGGCCTGCTGAAAGCTTTTGCGGAAATATGAGCGATACCAATTATTACGTGTGGTATAAGTAACATCCAGAATTTCTCCTGTTTGCGCCTCTGTGCCTATGACCTTCGGTAAGCGTGCCTTTGCACCGAAGTAGCGATTCAAAAAGTGACGACCATCGCGCTGCCAGTTGAGTTCCCAGCGCCCAAGGCGTCCCGTTCTTGCTTTCTCGAGGAACGGATGATCAATCCCTCCGCGTGTTCGCACACGGTGCAAAACACCTACCATAAACGGCAGCAGTTGTTGCTCTGAAATATGCGCCAGATTATTATCGCTCAACCACTGCGAAAGAAGCGGATAAACGTTTGCTAGCTTTTCCGGGTCGAAGTACACAGCAGAAGAACTTGTCTTTTCAAGCGTTCTACCGATGAGGGCATTGTATCCAAACTCAGCCATAATCTCCCACGACATGCGCACATCAAACTCGCGCTTGAACTCTTGCGTAAAGTTCTTCGCCAAATCGCGGTAATCGCTATCCAGCAGCACGCGGCCCTCATAGTCAGCGGGGAAAAAGCGGTAGTAATAGGCGTCCTTCACATCGTTGCCGTTGGGATCCGAGTGGTTCTTCCAGTATTCAATGAAGGTTTGCACCAGTTCTGTCAAGCGAATAGGCTTGTCGAACTGATTGATAATTTTCTGCAACGATGCCCTGAATGTGAAGCGGTAGTTTCTGGACTCCACAAAGCCGGCCTGATGCGCTGCATCTTGCACGCTGTTGGTGAACGCCAATATTTTTCGCTCCTTATCCGCCCGCTGATCCAAATCGGATGAAAGGACTTGCGCGACCGTGATGGATGATAACGTTGCCAATCGCGCACCGATTACGCTGATGGTATTCTCGGTATTACACTCCGGACAAATATGCCTTGCCTTTGTCTCCCGCAGTTTTCGCACAGCTTGAATGGCAACAGTGTTCTCCGTTTCACTCTCATGCAAGGTGAGATCAACCTGGTGCAACCACTTGTCGATGCTATCATCGGGCGAGTATTCCTCTACGGGGCGATGATCGGCCGTGTTGAGGAAGTAGACATTTTTATGGTTGCTGAAATAGTAATCATAGATGTTCTTCACATTGGCCGAAAACACTTGTCGGTTGTCGTCTTTTACCCCAAGCCATCCACTTGCGCCACATTCGCGGCAGAAGTATGGCGGCAGCGCCAAGGGTGTTCCCTTTTCCGTCACCTTATCCTTCCAAGAAAAAGTAGGAGTGCTTCCAATCTCTCGCAGCACACCGGTCACCTCGCGCACCCAAATCTGTATTTGCAAAAACAAAAAGGGAAAACGACCGGCAGGTCCCGAACGTGCCGCACTAATCAGTGCCAACAGGGAATTAATAACCTCTTCACGGGGTGAAATACCCTCGGCATCTCCAACCTCGGGCAGTCTGCGGAAGTCCGCATTTTTATCGGCCAACTTGGCGATTAGCTCCCCGAGCAATAGTATCCGTTCACCGGTAAGGTCGACAAGGTCTTTTACGATTTGAAGCTTCTTGAGCTCTTCGCCCAAGGCGGTATCATCCAGACTTTCGGGTATTTGCCACAGGCGCTTTTGGCGATTGATGTATCGCTCATAGCTTTCCTGCTCTTGCAAGCGGCTTTCGAGCAAGCCGATGGTGCGTGGAACAAACTTCTCCAGATCCGCATCTGCGATCGGGAAAAAATCGGTAACCGACATTCGGTTTTCGGTGATGACCGCGCCCTGGTCGAAGTCTTCACCGAACACCTTCGATGCATAACCCGTTAGCTTCACTAAGGCATCGGGGCCTTTCCCCATAGTAGCAGAAGTTCCCACCGGGCACAACTGACCCTTGGGAATATTCAACTTCAACTTCAGGCGGCGAATAAGGTTGGCGACGTCGGTTCCCTGTGCACCATCGTAGGTGTGCAGCTCATCGAGCACGAGGTATTGCAGGATGGAGGAATCGTCGAAATTGTATGACCACAGTTTGTGGTACTTGTCGCGCATGAGCGCGTAATCCAACATTTTAAAGTTGGTGAGGAGAATGTCGGGCGGGTTATCAAGAATGGTATCACGGTTCTCGATGACATGCTTCTCGCCCATTTCTGTCGGGAACTTCTTTCGTTCCTTTCCTTCACCGATGAACAGTCCAGCTGTAATTCGTCCTTTCAAACGCGGGTCATTCCAAATCACCTCTGCCAAGCGTTTCGCTTGGTCGGTAGCCAAGGCATTCATAGGGTAAAGTATAATGACCTTGATGCCCGGGCGACCAAGCTGCTTGTAGCAATGGTCGACTACCGGAAAGAGGAAACACTCCGTTTTACCGGATGAAGTTCCTGTGGTGATGAGCGTGGGTTGAGGCGCGTGATTGTCTTGTGTAGTAAGCCTTCGAAACGACTTGAGCTGATGATCGTAGGGCGGATACGACGGTTTTATTTCCAGCGGCACATCTTCATTCTGCTCCGATTTTACAAAAGGCAACTTCAGCGACACATACGGCCCTTTGAAGATACCGTTTTGCTCGTCGGTTATAAAACGATAAAAGGCCTCGTGCACAGCCTTGTCTTTAAAGCTATAGGTCGCCTTCAAATACTCCAGTATGGAGTGCTTTACTTCGTAAGATTGCTGGAGAGGGAGCATATGTTATCGGTGACAGAAAAATAGAATAGCCCCCATTCCGGCAACGACGGCAAGGAAAGTTCCAATGGCAATAATTCGAAAGAGCTTCAATTGCCTGGGAATATTTAGACCATCTATTGTTTCGGTTAGTCGCTCGGTCGCTTCTATCAAATCCTGATGCGGCTTTAGAATAGACTGAACGCCCTCCGTAACATCAGTTACATGTTTATTCAATGCACCGTTCATTTTTTCAGCGGCTGTTACAGCAGTTTGTGCCGCCTTCTTCGAAGTCTCAATGTGCTCAATGGCCTTCTTTAACTTGGCTACTTCATTGTTGATAGCCGATAGATTATCCTCGAGTTCCTTAATCATATTCGGATAAAAATAGTTGATTTATGTTTTTAATTCCTTCCAACAAACGATCTGATTGTAACATTCCTATTACGGATTCATGCTTCTGAAAGCCATCTAAGTCATGAGAACCTATTCGTTCGCCAACTAATCTGATGTTATCATCTATAATCCTCTGGCTAAACCCATTCCCGTCATTATAGTAATCGCGATATCCATTTTTGAAATATTCCAATATCTGCGAATCATCACGGTCATTCAACAACACCGAACAATAGTAGGCAAGCCAGCTGAAAACAGGGTTATCCGATTTTGCCTCAAGTAAACGGCCTGCAGAACTCCTTAACTGCTGCAGCTTATTCCTGTCATCGCCAACTTCATCAATAAACCTAAATAGAATAACAAAATTGAAATCCTCGCCATTCAAAGTGGCAAGATTAAGTTCCTCCAAATATTGTGAATCAAAATAATTATTTACTTCGGTGATAAAATCATCTATTGCGCGAACTCCTCTGCTAACAGCACTTGCCATGTTATCAAGCGCCGTGCGTCGTTTCACAAAAACCTGCTCATAAGTAAACTTCACGAGATAATCGACACACCGCCTCAACATGGTAAACTCACTGCTGTTTTTCACCCTTTCACGCACTCCACGAGCAGAAATTCTCGTTACATACCGGCCAACATAGGCCTCCAGATTCGCCAGAATTTCTTGATCTGAGATGTTTTGACAATGAGTGGTCGTAAGGCTCGGATACTCAATTGTGTAATCCTTTATAATTCCAAGAACAGATAAGCGATATATGGCCTTGAGTGTATCGGCCTGTAATCGAATCTTCGAAAAAGACTCCTTGATATGCTGCTCTTGATGAAAATCAAACGCAATGGAGAAATTAGTCGCGTTCTTGAACTTCTTTCTTAAGTTGTCGATAAACTCATCTTCATTCTTACAAAAATCAGTAGCCTTCTTAATCATGGAATAATCAAACTCCTGAAAAAATGGCTGTAAATATTCGAGTAAACGCTGTATGCCATCATTCTCAAGACTAAGGCTCAACGGTTCCACCTGACCCAGTATTAAACCTCTTAAATGCTCCTCAACACCAGGAAAACTGCCCGTTTGTAGAACTTGGTGACTATCCAGCCAAGCGACAACATCGAGATGGTCTGGCTTTTCCTCGCTGATTTTTTTGGCAATCGTATTCAATAACATCAAAGCCAAATCGTTTGGCAGCATGTTATTTCCCCGAGTGCTCACGCTCAAATCCGAAATAGAGAGTATTCCGAAGTTTTGACCATACAATTGCCCATTCACATATATACTGTGTGGGTTGTCCTTTGGAAATGGCCGGCCCAATCTGATTTCATGACCAGTTTCTTCTAAAATCTCTGCTTCCACTAAACTGCGCATTGGAGTGAAAGGCGCAGTATTATG
>Ga0315904_10006419_pt1 | contig 16090 bp, 17 predicted proteins | sample LakEriMetagenome_6_FD_203529 | JGI IMG/M metagenome (GOLD analysis project Ga0315904, IMG submission 203529) | Freshwater fungal communities from buoy surface, Lake Erie, Ohio, United States - Buoy 12 MA120 | ecosystem: Environmental > Aquatic > Freshwater > Lake | place: USA: Lake Erie, Ohio... | reverse complement strand
ATCATGCCCCTCTGTGCTGGCTTTCCGTTTGGCCCCCCTCACCCCTCATCCCTCATCCCTCATCCCTCATCCCTCACCCCTCCCCCCTCACCCTCAACCCTCAACCTCACCCCTCACCCTGTTGCGGATTTCCTCCACCACCGCCGGGTCGAGCAACGTGCTCGTATCGCCCCACGGCCCGTCCGCTCCTTCGGCGCAGAGGCGCAGGATGCGGCGCATGATTTTGCCGCTGCGCGTCTTCGGCAGGCCGCGCACGGCATACACCGCGTCCGGCCGCGCGATGGGACCGATGCCCGCCGTGACTGCCTCGCGTACGGCCCCAGACAGGGCCCCGGCGGCCGCCGTCCCGGCCGCGGGAACCGGCCCTTCGGGCACGACAAACGCCACGATGCCCGTGCCTTTCACCGCATGCGGCACGCCCACGATGGCACTTTCCACGATGCCGGGCGTGCGGTTGACCGCGTTTTCGAGTTCTGCCGTGCCGAGCCGGTGGCCGCTGACATTCAGCACGTCATCCACTCGGCCCACGATGCGGTAGAGGCCGTCGGCGTCCCGCCGGGCCCCGTCGCCGGTGAAGTAGAGCCCGGGAAACCGGCTGAAGTAGGTGGTGCGGCAGCGGTCGTGGTCGCCCCAAGTGGTGCGCAGGATGCCGGGCCACGGGAACTTCAGGCACAGGTGGCCCTCGGCTTCGGGGGTTTCTTGCACCTGGCCATCTGCGTCCACAAGCACGGGCAAGATGCCGGGGAGCGGCAGTCCGGCGTGGGCGGGCTTTTCGGGCGTGCGCCCCGCGCAACTGCTGATGAGGATGCCGCCGGTTTCCGTTTGCCACCAGGTGTCGACGAGCGGGCAGCGGTTGCGGCCGATGAAGACCTTGTACCACTGCCACGCGGCTTCGTTGATGGGCTCCCCGACGCTGCCGATGACCCGCAACGAGGGCAACTCGGTCCGGGGATGGAAGTCGGGACCGGCGGCCATCAAGCTGCGGATGGCGGTGGGAGCGGTGTAGAAGAGCGAAACCGTATGGCGGTCGATGACGTCCCAGCAGCGGTGCGCATCGGGGAAGGTCGGGACGCCTTCGAACAGCACCGTCGTGGCGCCGGTGAGCAAAGGGCCGTAGATGACGTAGGTGTGCCCCGTGATCCAGCCGATGTCGGCCGTGCACCAATGCACGTCGCCCGGGCGCGCGCCGAAGACCCAGCGGAAGGTGAACTCGGCGTAGACCATGTAACCGCCGGTGGTGTGGACCACCCCTTTCGGTGCGCCGGTGCTGCCGCTCGTGTAGAGGATGAACAGCGGGTGCTCGGCATCGACCGGTTCGGCCGGGCAGTCGGTGGACAGGCCGGCGAGCGCGTCGTGGAGCCACCGGTCGCGGCCGGGCGCGAGGTGCACCGGTTCGCCGGTGTGAGCGAGGACCAGCACGCGGCGGACGCCGGGGCAGGAAGCGAGCGCCTCATCGACAGTGGGCTTGACGGGCAGAGTTTTCGGACCGCGGCGTTGTCCGTCGGAGGTGATGAGGACTTCGGCCGCGGCATCGCGGATGCGCGCGGCCAAACTCTCGGCGCTGAAGCCGCAGAACACGACGCTGTGGACCGCTCCGATGCGGGCGCAGGCAAGCACGGCCACGGCCAGTTCCGGCACCATCGGCAGGTACAGGCAGACCCGGTCGCCCGGCCGCACCCCTTCCGCCCGGAGCAGGTTCGCAAAGCGGCACACCTCCGCGTGCAGTTCGCGGTAGGTCAGCTTCCGCGGGGCTTCTGCGGGGTCGTTGGGTTCCCAAACAAGCGCCACCGCCTCCCCCCGTTCCGCCAGGTGCCGGTCGAGGCAGTTTTCGGTGATGTTCAGCTGCCCGCCGGCAAACCACTCCACCCGCGGCGTTTCGAATTCCCACTGCAGCACCTGCTCCCACGGCCGCCGCCAAACAAACTTCGCGGCCTCCGCTGCCCAAAAAGCCTCCGGATCCGCCTCCGCCCGGGCGCATGCGTGCAGGTACTGTTCCATCGACCGGAAGGTACGCTGCAGGCGATTTCTCCGATTTCTTGCGTTCTTCGGTCCACGATGCAGCACACCTTTCCTGGGCCTTGGTGGGCCTTCCCGACGGCCGCGGGGCTGGCGGTGGCTTCGATTGCGTTGTGGCCGGTTTGGGCCACAAACACCACCGACCTCGACGCGTTGATGCTCCCGTCCACGGTTCCATGGCTGCTCGTCGCGGTGTTCGGGCTGCTCATCGGATTCCACGTGTACGGGGCCGGGCGACGGTTGCTCCTGCTGGCGGCGGGGTTCCTGGCCGTCGCAGCCCTGGGCACGGCCTGCATCGCTGGATTGGCGCCTCGGGCGGAGGACATTCGCATGTTGGGAGGCTTGCACCTCCCGTTGTTGCTCGGGGCCGGTGCACTCGGGGCTTACCTCCGCACGGCGCCGGGGGAGGATGCGGTGGATGCGGTGCGCCATGCCGCGTCGGTCGCCGCCCTCACGGCAGGGTTGCTGGCTGGAGGCGGCGTGCTCGTGGCGCTTACCGTCGGCATGTTGGGCGTCCTGCAGGTGCCGGAGACTTCGCTTGAGTTCGTCCTGATCCACGTGGTGGTGTGGGGGCTGAGCTCGGTGGTGTACTTCGCCCATGCGCTCTGGGTGCGATTCCCCACGGCCTTTGACCGCATCTTGCCGGCCGTGGCGCGGTTGTTCATTCCGCTGTTCCTGGTACTCGAAGTGGTGTTTCTCGTGGCGTTGCTGTTTCGGAGTCCGGCGGAGGGGTTGGCGCAGAATCGGGAGCTGCTGCTCGTGTTCAATGTGTTGCTCCTGGCCGTGGTGGGGCTGCTCGTGTTGCGCGCGTCGTTCGCTCCGCAGGGGGAGGGGCGCGGAGCGATGCTCGCCACGGGCGTTGCCGGGCTGGCGCTGGTTGCAGATGCCTGCGCCTTGTGGGCCATCGGCACCCGCATCGGGGAGTGGGGGTTTTCCGTGAACCGGGTGGCGGTGCTGGGTGCAAACGTGGCGTTGTTCGCGGCGCTCGGGGCGTACGTGGTGGCGAGTGTGCGTGCAGCTGATCGGGAGGGGGCTCGCCGCAAGGTGCTCAACCGGGTGCTGTGGGGGGCGGCGGTTTGGGCAGCGGTGTGGGCGGTGGGGGTGCCGGTGGTGGGGGGTGGGGAGGAGATTAAGATTGAGGTTGAGGACGAGATTGAGGTCGGCGGGGTAGGCGTGGACCAAATCACACACTGACATGGGATTTTTCACAGAATTCAAAGAGTTTGCCGCAAAGGGCAACGTCATCGACCTCGCGGTGGGGGTCATTATCGGCGGGGCGTTCAGCAAGATCACCACGTCCCTCGTGGAAGACGTGCTGAACCCGCTGCTTGCCTTGCTCACGAATGCGTCGGATTTGACCGCTTGGACGGTCACGTTGCGGCCGGCGCGGCTCGGGATCGGCGCGGTTCAAGCCGTGGAGCTGAGGATCGGGGCATTTTTGCAGTCCGGGCTGGACTTTGTGCTGATTGCGCTTGCGATGTTTCTCGTCGTGAAGGCGATGAACCGGCTGCGCTGAGCGGCGGCAGGCGTTCGGGGCGGAGGGGTTGTATTTTTGGGGGGTGAAGCGGTGGAGATCTTCAGCGGCAGTGGGTGCAGCGGTGGCAACCGCCGTGGCGGTCGGCTGCATAGGCCCTCGGTCCCTGGACGTGCGCCCCGCCCATTTCCCGGAAGCGGTGTTTGCCACGGCGGGGGTGCGCGAAGACCGGGTACAGCTGGGGCGTATGCTCTTCTACGACCCGGTGTTGTCCGCGGACGGTACCGTGTCGTGCGCGTCGTGCCACCGGCAGGCGGCGGGATTCTCGGACGGCGGAAAGGCCCTGAGTGCGGGGATTCGGGGACAATTGGGCACGCGCCACACGCCCGCGCTGTCGAACGTGGCGTGGCACCACACGTTCATGTGGGACGGCCGGCTGGACGTGCTGATGACCATGCCGTTGGCGCCGATCGAGGCGGACTTCGAGATGGCGTCGGACACGGGGGCGATCGCGGAGCGTTTGGCCGCGCGCCCGGAGTATGTGAAGGCGTTTCGCAAGGCCTATGGCAGGGGAGGGGTCACGGGCGCGCGCGTCCTCGACGCCCTCGCCGCGTTCCAAACCACCCTCGTCTCCGCAAACGCCCGGTACGACCGCATGGTCCGCGGCGAGCTGCATTTTTCGGAACCCGAAGCGCGCGGCTACGAGCTCTTCGGCATCCACTGCCACCGGTGCCACGAGGAACCCGTGATGACAGACTTCACCTTCGTCAACATCGGCCTCGACCGGCACGAACGGGATCCGCTGCTCGCAGACGTCACCGGCAATCCGAAAGACAGCGGCGCCGTGCGCATCCCCAGCCTCCGCAACGTCGCCGTTTCCGCGCCCTACATGCACGACGGCCGGTTCGCGACCCTCGAACAGGTGATGGACTTCTACGTCCGCGACGTGGTGGACAACGGGCGGTTGAACGCGCGGATGCCCGGCAACATCGACCTGTCCGAGCAAGACCGCGCGGACCTCATCGCGTTCCTGCACACCTTGACGGACAGCACGTACTTGACCGATCCGCGGCTGGCCTCGCCCTGGGTCGCCCGCTGAGTCAGGGGAGGATGGTCTCTTTCACGATGAGCGTGTCGTCGTCGAACCGCGGGCAATCTTTGAGGTGGAGTCCGCCCGGTTCTGGGATGTCCTCGATGACGTCGAAGGTGGTGCATTCCGGCGGCAGGGCTTTGAACTCGAGGCCGTACATGCCTTCGGTTTCGAAGTGTTGCCAGTTCGGGTAGATGCCCACGTTGTAGACGCCGAGGAGGCGGCCGGTGGCGCCGGTGCGCGTGCATTCGATGCGGGTGGTGGGCCAAATCCGGTACCCGACCCCCTTCAACGCGGTGATGAACACCACCTGGGTCACTCCCGGCACCGCGCGGGGCTGGGCGAACGGAAGCGGGTCATACACGAGCAATCCGGAGCGCATCGTGGGGAGCCCGTTCAGGTCTTCCACTTCGTACCCCTTATCTGCTAACCAGTGGACGGTCTCGAGGATCGCTTCGCAGCGCTCGAAGTCCTGGGCGGCTTCGGACTCCTTCAGCAGGTTGCGCAAGAGGTTCATGCGCAAATTGCCCGGCGTGAGGTACTGCGTGGCGCCGATGTAGAATTGCGGCAGGTCGAGTTTGAGCGAAAGCAGGACGCGGTGGGGCGATCCGTACAGGTCGATCAGTTCTTTCCAAGGGACATGGGGTGTGAACATGGTGCTGAAAGGTTTGAGTGTTCGAGGTGAGGGACTCCGCATCGTAGGTCCACCGTGCCGCAGCGAGGGTCGGTTGGCGCGCCCCGTCGGGCGCTTCTGGATGCTTGTACTTCTTTAACGAAGGCGGGTGGTGGGTTCGTATGCGGCCTTGAGGTTTGTTGAGACCTTTGCAGCATGGACGTAAAACCGCTCGAGCGCATCGTCGCGCCAGGACAGCCGCATTTCGTGGGGGATGGATTCCGCGTGCACACCTTCATCCCCGGCGGGCCGGGCCTCGAGATGGAGCGGCTGGATCCGTTCATCATGCTGGATTACAATCCGCGCCACGTCTTCGCCCCGACGGAGCGGCCGCGCGGGGTGGGCGTGCACCCGCACCGCGGATTTGAGACGGTGACAGTGGCTCTCCGCGGGCGCATCGCCCACCACGACAGCGCCGGCGGCGGCGGGGTCATCGGCGAGGGCGGGGTCCAATGGATGACCGCGGGCTCCGGCGTGTTGCACAAGGAGTACCACGAGGCGGAGTTCGCCCGTGCGGGCGGCGATTTCCACATGATCCAGCTGTGGGTCAATCTCCCCGCCGCGAAGAAGATGACGCCCCCGAACTACCAAGCCCTTGACGCGCCGGACATTCCGGTCGTCGCGCTCGGCGGCAACGCGGGTGCCGTCGCGGTCATCGCCGGGGAATTTGCCGGAACACGTGGAGCGGCGTCCACCCACAGCCCGGTGGACCTGTGGCGAGTCACCTTGCATCCTGGAGGGACGCTCGCGTTCACGCGGCCCGCAGACTGGACCGTCGCCGTGCTTGTCGCCGAGGGGAGCGTCGTCGTGAATGGGCAGCACGAGGTGCCGGTGGACCACTTCGCGGTATTTGCCCGCGCCGGGGAGGAGGTAGGGCTGACGGCAGGTTCGAAGGGGGCGCAGGTGCTGGTGCTGGCAGGCGAACCGCTCCGTGATCCCATTGCCGCGCACGGGCCGTTCGTGATGAATACGCGGCAGGAGTTGATCGAGGCCTTTGCAGATTTTCAGGCCGGGAAGTTTGGCGTACTCGCCGACTGATTCCCGCTAGTAGGGCAGGACGAGGACCTTCGTGGCCAGCACGCCATCTGGATGTATAATGGCAAGTAGGTGAAGTCCCGAGGCCAGGTCAATGGGCAGTGGAACAAGAACTTCCGTACCGAAGGGCCCGTCCCAGCGCGCGATTTCCCGGCCTACAGGGTCGAAAAGCCGGATGTCCGTAGGGACGTGGCCGTGGCCCTTTACGCGCAGCGAAGCCCCGGGGAGTGCAGGATTTGGAAAAACCGAGCAGGATTGCGCTGCAGGCATTTCCGGAACTTGAACTGTGGGCCACGTGTCGAGGGTGCGGTCGATGCAAGCGAACCCCTCCACCCCACCTGGTCGGTAGACGGCGATTCCCCGTGGATACGCGTTGATCCACAGGTTGCCAAGGCCGTCCAGCGCCAGATCGTCCAGTTGTTCAGATGGCAGGTAGGAGTTTGCCACCGTCAAAGGAGTCCAGCTGCTCTCCCCCGCCGGCAGGATAGAAACTCCGCCGGAGATGAACCCGGCCGCGTCGTAGCCGCAGGCATAGGCGGTGCCGTCTGGGCCAAGTTCGATGCCGTTCATGTGCAGCGCTACGAGGCCAGAATTTGATGGAGTGAAGGTGGTCCAGGTCCCTGCGGAGTAGCGTGAGATTCCTTCGGGGGTGGCGAGCCACATCGCTCCATCCGGGCCGAAGGCGATGTCGTTTACTGCGGTCAAGGAGGGTGCGCCGAGGTCGGACAGAATCAGGATGCTCCAGGGTGCGTCCGTTGAGGCGCCGTCATAGACTGCAATTTGCTGGAATCCGCCGAAGTAGGCCTTGCCGGAAGCATCCTTGCCGAAGCCTTCGGTGTAGTACTGCAGTGGACTGTTCGTCAGGTCCCACGTGGTCCAGGTTGCCGTTTCGCCGTTCCACATGTGCGTGCCGTAATCGCTGTAAAAGAATACGTTACCGAATCCGTCGGCGACACAGTCCTCCACCCACGAGAGCGGGGAATTCGTCCCATCGAAGACCTCCCACGCGGCATAGTCGGCATAATTGCCCCCTGGAATCTTGACAGCCGCACCGGACGTGCTGTTGAAGGCGAACCAAACGTTTCCGTAGCTGTCCTCGCACAACGCGGAGCCGACGGTTGAGAGGGTTTGGGGCGATGGGAACAACCCTTGATTCAGCGGGCCGTAGCTCTCCCACCGGGGACAGTCGAACACCTGTGCGCCGCCGTTCCCATTCGCCGCCCAGAAGCGATTCGCGCTGTCTATGAGGATGTTTTGGCTCAAATCTTCCGCCAAACCTGCGTTGTAGCGCGTGAAGTCCTTCCAACCGGTGTCGGTCAACAGGCTGACACTGCTCATGCCGGCAACAAGAAACCTCCCCGCAGCGTCGATGTGGACATCGAAGAGGATATCTCCTGCAGGATGGAATGCCCAGGTCCCATCAGATTCCACCGTTATGACACCAAGTCCTTGCGGTCCGGAAGCGGTGTAGATGGACTTCCCCCCGCGGTGGAACACGTCGAGCAGCGTCACCCCCGCTTGCCACGGGGCCTCGGCCGGTCCGATCGTGCTCCAACCGGTCCCGTCGTGCACCGCCACAGTTTCCGAGGGCGCCCAACCTCCGGTGACGACGTGAAGCTGGCCTTCATCATCCACGGTCGCCTCGGTAATCCCCCACCCGGCAATCGGGCTGTTGTTCCAGTCATACACATCCCATGCACCCTGGTAAAATCGGGTTACAGCCAGGTCCGTCACCACCCACACTTCGCCGTTCAGCCCTGGCAGCACTTTGCGGCATGTGTGGTCGGGAAGGCCAGAATTGCTCGGGGTATACACGGTCCACACCGTACCGTCGAATGAGGCGATGCCGCCAATGTTCATGTTCGTTTCATAGAACGCGCACCACAGCAGCCCGGAGGGGGCCAAGGCCACACTGCGGATGTGGTGAGAAGGCAGGGGCGAGTTTGTGGTGGTATAGTGGGTCCAAACGTTCCCATCCCCGCGTGCCAAACCCGCATCCGTTCCGACCCATACCGTTCCGTCGCCTGACGGCGCGGCGCCGGTCACCCGCGAGCCGGGCAGGTATCCTTCGAAATCGCTCCAACACGTGAAAACGCCATCCGAATCCATCCGGACCACACTGCCTTCGGAGGCAAACAAGATGGAGCGTCCACATGTCCAAACGTTGCCCGCAGGATCGCTGGTCAGAAAGGCATGTTCCTCACCGGCTACGCCAGTGTTTCCCGCGCGGAACCAGGCCCAGTCGGCGGGCAGGGTTTGGGCAGCGAGCGGACCTGAGCATGCGAAGGCCGCCGCAACAGAAAGCGTCAAAACTCTCATCAACAATTTCTTACAGCCACTTTCGCCACCGGAAGACCCCCCACGTGGCCAACGAAGAGAGGACCATCAGCCCCAAGCCGAAGAGGTAGCCATGCTCCCATGCGATTTCGGGCATGTACTTGAAATTCATGCCATAGATCGAGGCAATGAGGGTCGGGGGCAAGAACAACACCGTGGCTACGGTGAAGATCCGGATCACGCGGTTTTGCTCCATGTTCACGATGCCGAGGAAGGTGTTCTGCAAGAACTCGAGCCGCTGGAAGTTGAAGCTGCAGTGGTCGACCAGCGATTCGATGTCCTCGTGCATGACCCGCAAGGTGTCCATGTGGTGGCGCGGAAACAGATGCGTCCGCTGCAATCCGCTGATTACCCGTTGTTTCTCGGCGATGTTCTCGCGCAGTGCGATGGTCCACTGCTGCAGGTGTGCCACTTCGATGAGCAGCTCACGGTCGGTCACACGTTTCTCTGCGAGCCGCGTGTGGATGATCGAAATGCCGTCGGACATGTGCTCGATCAAATCCGCATCGATGTCAATGCGGGCTTCGAGGATGGCGATCAGGATTTCGTCGCCGGTGGCGGGGCCTCCGACTCCCAGGCGCGCAATCGTGTCGTCGAAGGAACGGTAGGGCCTGTTTCGCTGGGAATAGAGTTTGCCGCCACGCAACTTGAAGGACACGGGTTCGGACCCGTAGGAGGTTCCTTCCGGCCGAATGAAATTCAGGTTTATGCCGACTTCGTCTGGACCTTCGAAAAAGCGAGAACTCGATTCGATTTCCCTGCGGTGCGGAGCGGAAAACAGCTGTACACTGCACACCGACTCTACCTGCCGGACCTGGGCGTCAGAAGCCTGCAACAGATCGATCCAGACCGCATCGTGCCAAACATCCGAGGCGCCGGAGGCGTCAGCGACCAAACGCCCGTTTACCGGGCTGTAGGCCGTGACCATGGATTACTCCGCTTCCGTGCCGAGCGCCCGCTCGTAGGCCGCGCGCACCTTTTCGACGTTCGGACAATCGACCGAATCGACGCCTGCGAGGACGGCTTGGAGGTTCAGGATTTGGTCGCAGACCACCCCGATTTCCGTGCCCTTCTCTTCGACGATGGCAAATGCATCCTTCACTTCCGACTCCATCTTCTCCGTCACTTCTGCCGGGGGTTCAGCCCCAGAGCCCACGGCCTCGATGTACGCATCGATGGTTTCCTTGTGCTCCTCGGTGAGATCCGCGTACGTGTTGAACAGGATTTCCGACGCCTCGAGGCAGTCGCAGGAGTCTTTGAGATCTTCCACATGCACCTCCTCGAGGCTGGGCGTGCATCCAAGGGCGAAGGCGACGGGCAGGGCAAGGAGAAGACGGATGTGCATGATCGTGGGTTTGCGGGGGCCAAAGTACACCTTCCCGCCCATGCAGGAAAATTCACCGTGGCACAATCTCGCATCCCCTTGCACAAGTGCGGGCGGGAACTACATTTGCGCCGATTCCGTGTTTCGCGCGGCGTCACAACGACATTGAAATCACACAAACCGTTCACAATGAATAAGTTGTTCGCCCTTCTCGCCATCGCCGGGATGGTGCTCGTGCAGACGGCCTTGCCGGCCTTCGCCCAAGACCCTGCTGCTGAGCAGCCTGCAGTTGCTGATTCTACCGCTGGTGCCGATACGACTGCGGTCGATGCGGGGGCTGTAACGGATGCAGGAGCGCCCGCCGAGGGCGAAAAGGAGGTGTTGAGCTTCCACCAAACGGTGAAGCGCTACTTCATTGAAGGTGGTGCAGCATTCATGGCCTTCGTGTTGATCTGTCTCGTGCTCGGTCTCGCACTGGCGATTGAGCGGATCATTTACCTCAACATGGCCACCACGAACACGACGAAGCTTTTGAAGCGCATCGATGAGGCCATGGCAAAGGGTACGGATGCTGCGAAGGAAGTCTGCCGCAACACGCGCGGACCGGTCGCGAGCATTTTCTACCAAGGACTTGACCGCTCATCCGGCGATTACCAGGAAGTTGCGAAGGCCATTGAAGACTTCGGAAGCGTTGAAATGTCGAAGATGGAGCGCGGTCTGAGCTGGATTGCCTTGTTCATTGCCTTGGCTCCGATGCTCGGCTTCATGGGTACGGTCATCGGGATGATCCAGGCCTTCGATAAAATCGCGGAGGCAAACACCATCAATGCATCCATCGTGGCAAGCGGCATCAAGGTGGCACTTATCACCACCGTCGGTGGTTTGATTGTGGCCATGATCCTCCAAATCTTCTACAACTACATCCTCTCGAAAATCGACGGGCTCGTGCTGGACATGGAAGAGGCTTCGATGGATTTCGTGGACATGCTGTACAAGCGCAAGCTGCAAGGCAAATAAGCCATGAAGGACAAATCCCTGAAAACCGTACTCGCCATTGCCCGTTCTACCATCGTGGTAGCGGGGATTGTGTTGAGCGTGCTCATCGCAGGGCGAAGTGTGGTGAACGAATCCGTGGTAGAAGGAACTGAGCGGTATGGAGGTTTGCTCGATCAGCTTCTGTACATCAACTACGGGGTAGTGGTCGCCTGCGGTGCTGCGGCCATCTTGTTCGGACTCGGCCTGTTCTTGCTGAATTTGAAACAACGCAAAGCGACCGTCATCGGGTTAGCAGCGTTTGCAGTCATCACCCTTGTGAGCTACAACATGGCCACAGATGAGGTCCTCAAGGCCTACGAGGCGGGAGGGTTGGTGGTAACTGCCGCAGAAAGCAAGCTTTCAGATACGGGGTTGATTATGAGCTACATCTTGTCAGTTATCTCGGCCATCGCGATCGTGGCTGCCGAGGTGACTCGCGCATTCAAGTAAGACATGGCCCGGAGACCCCTTGAAGAAATCAATGCGGGCTCGATGGCGGACATCGCCTTCCTGCTTTTGATTTTCTGGCTCGTAACGACCACCATCGATTCCGACCAGGGCATCAAGCGGCAATTGCCGCCACCGGTTCCCCCGAATGCGGATGTTCCGCAGGCTCGAGAACAGAATGTGTTCAACGTGAAGGTGAACTTCCTCAACCAGTTGCTGGTGGAGGGTGAGCCCTTGGACTTGGAGCAGCTGAAGAACAAAACGAAGAACTTCTTGATTGCTACCGGAGATGGCATCATGTCACACCCGGTAGGAGGTGCGACCGTCGGGCCCAATCGGGAAGTGGTTCAAGTGCGTTCCGCCAGTGGTGCTATGAATGCTGCTTTTCCTGAACGCGTTTGGGTTCGGGAGGCAGAAGTGAAGGCAAAAATCGCAGAATACGAAGCTGCGGTGCGTTCTGCGGGTGGGGCGGGGTCGGACAAGGCGAAACCCTACGAAGGTGCTCTGGAGTTGTGGAGGGAGAAACTCACGACCATCGAGTTGCTCGGAGGCGACTACAAGGAGCTTCCTTCGTCTGCCCTGATTTCCATGCAGAACGATAACAACACGACCTACGACACCTACATCCAAGTGCAAAACGAGCTGCAAACGGCAGTGAATGAGCTCAGGGATGAGGTAGCGCTGGCGAAGTTCGGGGAAACGTTCACGGTCCTGGAGGACAAGTACGACCGCAACCCCGATGACGACGAGTTGTTGAAGAAAATCGTGGCGGTCCGGACGCTGTATCCGCAGCGTATCTCTGAGGCAGAACCCCGTCAATCCACAGGATACTGATTATGAGCAAGTTCAAAAAAGGGGCGAAGCGGGCGATGCCGGCGATCTCTACGGCGTCCCTCCCGGACATCGTGTTCATCCTGTTGTTCTTCTTCATGGTCGCGACGGTGATTCGGTCCGATGACGAAAAGGTCAAAGTGATTCGGCCGGAAGCATCTGAGTTGTACCGCATCGAGAAGAAGCACTTGATTCGGTATGTGAACATCGGAGTGCCGATGGATGCGCGCTATGGCACAGAACCTGTGATGCAGTTGAACGACGCGTTCAGTACCCCTGCCCAAATCCAGGACTGGATTGCCAAGGAGCGGTTGACCCTTCCTGAAGCAGAGCAGTCGAAGATGTGGGTTTCTTTGAAGGTGGACAAAACCACGAAAATGGGCATTGTCACCGAGGTGAAACAGGAACTGCGCTATGCTTCGGCTTTGAAGGTTCTCTACTCCACTTCAGGCCGGAAAAGGACGGGAGCGGAGTAACGTTACGGGCAGAACGCCGCGAGCAACTTGTCAGCAAGGACGCTGCTCAAGCGCACATAGCTCTCCTCGGTCCAGCCGGCGACGTGCGGACTTAAAACGACTTCGGGGTGGTTCCGCAGCCTTTCTAGGGTGGCGGAACCGCCCCGAATCGCTTCCAGCGAGGCCTCCTCGAACTCCAACACATCGAACGCGGCCCCGGCCAGATGACCGGAATCGAGTGCATCGAGGACCGCGGCCGTATCTACCACCGGACCTCGGGATGTGTTGATCAGAAGGGTTCCCGCGCGCAGTGTGGAGACGAAAGCCGCATCTACCAGGCCACGTGTTTCGTCGGTCAACGGAACGTGCAAACTCACAACATCGGTCTGGCGAACGGCAGCTTCGAGCGACATCGGCGTGGCACCCGTGGCGCCTGCTGCGGAGTCGAGGTCTGCGCGGTACGGGTCCACGGCGAGCACCCTGCACCCGAAAGCCGTCAATCGGCGCGCAAACGCCTCTCCGGTATGTCCGAATCCGATGATGGCGACGGTTCGGGAACCGAGTTCCCGCCCGCGATGGGCCTCCCGTTCCCACCGCCCCGCGCGGACGCTGGCATCGGCAGAACGCAGCCGGTGCAGCAGCATGAGCAAGAATCCCACCGCATGTTCTGCCACCGCATCGCGGTTGCCTTCGGGCGAATTGAAGATGTGGATGCCGCGTGCACGTGCTGCGGAGACATCGATGTTCTCGAGTCCCGAGCCGCTGCGTGCGATGCATTTCAGACGGGGCAACGCATCGAGCAGCGAGGCGTCGAGTGTGAGTCGGGAACGCAGCACCACTCCCTCCCAGGTTGCACCTGCCCCGGCAAGCAAGGCCTCGCGTGAGACCGTTCGGGCGTCGATGCATGCCATGCCAGCTGCTTCGAGGCGCTCCCATAGCACCGGGTGAACCGTGTCGAGCCAGGCGATTTGCATCAAAACAGGTTGAGGATGAGCAGACCCACAGCGAAGTAGATCATCAGTCCGATGATGTCGTTCGCCGTCGTGATGAAGGGTCCGGTGGCAAGGGCGGGGTCGATGCGGTACCGATGCAGCATCAGGGGCACGAAGGTGCCGAAGAGGGCGGCAAAGACGATGACGCACAGCAATGCGATGCTGACCGTGATGCTGAGGACCGTGCTGAATCCGAGGAGCATGCTGCTGCCGAGAATGAGCAGTGCACAGATCAGACCATTGAGGAGCCCGACGCCGAGTTCCTTCCCAAGGCGGGCAGAGAGATCGGAGGTGTCGAGCGTTGTGCTGGCCAAACCTTGCACCACAATGGCCGCAGATTGCACGCCCACGTTGCCCCCCATGGCGGCAATCAAGGGGATGAACAGGGCCATCTCGGGGTTGTGTTCGATGTCGAATGCCCCGATGACGTAGGCGCCGCCCATTCCTCCGCCGAGGCCGATGAGGAGCCAAGGAAGCCTGGCCCGGGTCAACGTCCACACGCTGTCGCGGGATTCGACGTCTTCGGAAATGCCGCTGGCAAGCTGGTAGTCGCGCTCGGCATCTTCGATGATGACGTCCACGGCGTCGTCGATGGTGATGCGGCCGATGAGGTGGCCGTCGGCATCGACGACGGGAAGCGCGACGAGGTCGTAGCGTTCCATCAGCTTGCTGGCGCGCTCGGCCGACTCGTCGGCCCGGATGGCCACCAGCTCGTCGTCTTCTTGGAGCTCGCTGACCAGGGTGCGGGTGGTGGCTGCGCTGAGGAGCAGGTTCTTGATGCTCAGGCGGCCGGTGAGGCGGCCGTCCTCGTCCACGACGTAGACCGTGTAGACGTTGTCGAGCTCGGCGGCCTGGCGACGGATGGCGCGGATGGCCTGGGCGACGGTTTGGTCCGCCAGGACCCTGACCAACTCCTTCGCCATGATGGCCCCGGCCGTACCCTCCTCGTAGCCCAGCAGATCCCGGATGTCCGAGGCGTACGCGGCGTCATCCAGCAAGTTGATGACCTCCTCCGCCTTCGATTCCGGTAGGTCGCCCATCACGTCCGCAGCGTCGTCCGAATCGAGCTCCTCGAGCACTTCCTCCGCAATTTCCGCCGCCGTCATGCCCGTCAGCAGGGTCGCGCGCAATTCCTCCTCGAGCTCCAGCAAAGCCTCGGCCTTGAGGTCATTTTCCAGCAGCCGGAAGAGGTACTGGGCCTCCTCAGGCCGGAGCGCGGACAGCACCTCCGCCACGTCGGTGGGGTGCAAATCCACCATCATGGCTTCCAGCTCGCTGTCCAAACCGGCTTCCAGCCGGTCCCGCACGAGTTTTAGATAGGCTTTGTCGAGGTGGAGCATCGCCCCGCGAAGGTACGCACCCCTTCCGTACGGGGGTCAGCGCCGCTTCCGAAAGAACGCCCGCACCAGCTCGGCGCATTCCGCTTCTAACACCCCGCCTTCTACGACGGTCGTCGGGTGCAGGATGCGTCCTTCGAGCGTCTCGCCCCACTTCCGGAATCCCCGCTTCGGATCCGGCGCGCCGTACACGATGCGCCCGACCCGGGTCCAAAAAGCCGCACCGGCGCACATCGGACACGGCTCGAGTGTGACATACAGCGTGCACGCATCGAGGTGTTTGCCGCCGAGGAATTCCGACGCGGCCGTAAATGCCTGCATCTCAGCATGTGCGGTAAAATCGTGCAACCGTTCGCAGAGGTTGTGGCCCCTGCCGATGACCCGCCCGCGGGCCACCACAACCGCACCGACGGGGACCTCCTCCGCCTCTGCCGCAGCCTGTGCTTCTGCCAAGGCCAGCCGCATAAAATGCTCGTCGTTCAGGAGTTCCATGCGGACTCAGGGTGGAGGGTGGCTGCAAGCCAGGCCTCGAGACGGGCGATGGCGTCGTCGTTCGCGCGCACATGCGGCGGGTTGCCTGCCGGCCCGGGCACGCGCCCGCGTTCGAGGTCGGTAGAGGTGCACGTAGCGAAGCCGAAGGCGCGCGCCCAGTGCCGGGCCAAATCTTCCTGCTCAGGCTGTCCCGGCGTAGGAACCAGCACCGCCGTCCGTCCCAGCACCGCCAAATCCAGCAACGTCGAATACCCCGACCGGCACACGACAGTTCCCGCTTCCGCCAACGCCCACGCCAGCTCCTCCGACGTCGGGTCGTACCACGTGGTCACTCGGCCTTCTTGGAGCCGCCCACCCCCGGGCTTCCCGGCAACGACGAGCCGCAGCGCATCGTCCGGTCCAGGCGCGGTTTCCATCCATGCCTGTAGTGCATGCTCCATCCGGGTGCGGTGGGGTTCGGGGCCGGAGACGAGGCCGAGGTAGAGGGGAGGGGGAGGTTGAGATTGAGATTGAGATTGAGGTTGAGGCGCGGCTTCGCCGCGGAGGGATGAG
>Ga0315904_10006417_pt1 | contig 16092 bp, 13 predicted proteins | sample LakEriMetagenome_6_FD_203529 | JGI IMG/M metagenome (GOLD analysis project Ga0315904, IMG submission 203529) | Freshwater fungal communities from buoy surface, Lake Erie, Ohio, United States - Buoy 12 MA120 | ecosystem: Environmental > Aquatic > Freshwater > Lake | place: USA: Lake Erie, Ohio... | reverse complement strand
AAAGCGGCAATCATCGCCTCGACCCGCGCCATCGGGATCGCCTGAAACCGCTCGATCTCGAACAGCGCCGCCTCGAGCCGGAGCGCCAGCGCGGCATTGGCGCTGTCTTCCAGCGCGTCAGCACCCGGCCAACCGGCGGGCCATTCGGCGCGGCGGAAGACTTGCGCAAATCCCTGCGGCAGCGGCGCAGTGCCTGCGGCCAGAACCCGCGGCACCAGCGCCCAGCCATTGAACGGCGGGGCACCGACGAATTTCGAGCCGGTCATCAGCACGATCACGCCGCGCGCGAGATAATCGGCAATCGCGGCGCTGGTGATGCGCGCCTGACAGGCATCGACCACAAAGGTCGCCGCATCGCCAAACTCGGCCATCAGCGCATCGAGATCGCCAAGCGCGGGGAGCACGAGACCGGTCTTGGAACCGTGGACGCAGTGGACAACGCTATGCCGGCCGGCAGCGCGCGCGGCGGCGATTTCCTTGGCCATCCCGGCGGCAATCTCGGCGCTGCTGCGCGCCGCGCCATCGGCACAGCGCACCGGCACGTCGACCAGCGTGATTTCGCCCATCCCGGCGATATCCTCACCCGGCGCCACACCGCTCACCAGCGCCGTCTCGCCCGCAAAAAAGCGGCCATGGGCGGAATGGATGCAGCCCGAACCGGTCTCGTCCGCGCCCAGCAGCACATTGTGAATGCCCTGCTCGCTCCGCCCCAGCGCCAGCGCCAGCGCGACATATTCAAGATCGGTGCCCGAGGGCGCGAAGACGATTTCGGTGTCCGCGCTGATCCCGTAGGCGGCGCAGATGCGCCCGCGCAAGGCATCGAGCCGCGCCGCATAGGACTGCGCTGACCGCTCAGTTTCCAGAAGATGCGCGAAGGCATCGGCCGAAATGTCGCTCACGGTCGAGGAGGAATAGGCCAGCACGGCGCGCGGATAGGGGGCGGAGAGATAGCGGTTGAGGCCGCTCGCCTCGTCCAGCGTGATCCGCGCATCGCCCCCGCCAGACAGCATCGCGACCAGCGCCAGCGCGTCGGGGGAAGCATCAAAGCCTTCGATCGGGCGGTTCAGAGGGGGCAAGGGGCAGCCTTTCGCGATCATCGGCGGGGTCCGGCGCGGCTCTAGAGAATGCGGTCCTGCAATAAAACCGCAAAATGCATCTGGCGCACGTGCCGCGCGCGCACTAAATGGCGCCCCTTCCCGCAAGAGGCGACCATTCATGACCACATACCCCGAGCCGCTCCGCATCCCCGAGGAAGCCAAGCAGCGCCTCACCATCATGTTCATTGCGAAAAACGCGCTGTGGGACGGTTCGGGCAGCGCCGAGGATGGCAATCACGCCACCTACCACGTCGAGATGCGCGAGACGCTGAAGAGCCTCGGTCTCAACCTCAGGGTCGAGAACAAGTTCGAAGTGCTGTTCGACAAGCCGGAGGTCGACTTTGTCTTTCCGCTGCTGAACCGCGCGGGCTTCTTCAATTCGGAAATGCTGTGCCCGCTGCTGTGCGAGCGTGCCGGGATCCCCTATCTCGGGGCGAGCCCGATCCTGCGCGGATTGTCGGATGACAAGCACCTTGCCAAGCGCGCCGCCCGCGATGCCGGCGTGCCGACCGCACCCTGGGCGATCTACCGCCGCGGCGCGCCGATCGATCCGGCAAAGTGCCCCGAAGGCTCGCGCTTCGTGGTCAAGCCCAACAATTCCTCGGCGAGCTGGGGCGTGATGGATGCGGCCGACTGGGCGAGCGTCGAGCAGGCGATCCACGGTGTCCACGAACTCGGCCACGACGCGCTGGTCGAGCCCTTTATCGACGGCAGCGACGTGGAAGTGCCGGTGGTCACCGTCAATGGCGAGCCGGTGATCCTGCCGATGCTGATCTTCCGCCAGGCCGATCCCTCGCACCTGCGGACCTATGAGGAAAAGCGCGATCTGGTTGACCGCAGCCAGAAATACTCGCTCGATCCGTTCGAGAACAAGGACATGATCGCGCAGATCACCGACTACACCCAGAAGGCGATGCAGGAATATCGCCCGTTCGATTATGGCCGCTTCGAGTTCCGCGTGAACGAGGAAACCGGCGAGATCACCTTCCTCGAGCTCAATCTCAACTGCAACCTGTGGTCGCAGAAGGTGTTCGGGCGGGCGGCAAAGCTTGCGGGCTGGACGCAGGAACAGCTGATCGAGACACTGGTGGCCGAAGGCCTTGCGCGGCACGGGCTGATCCCGCGCTGAGCAGGCCTCAGGCGGGGATTTCCTCGCCGCGGAAATCGAACACGCGGCCCGAATGCTCAGGGCCGAGGCCGGCGAGCACGCCGAGCAGGTTGGCCGCCGCGTCGCCGGGCGTGGTCAGCTGGCCTTCTGCCAGGCCCGACTGGAACGGCTGCGACAGCGCGGAATCGACCGTGCCGGGGTGCAGGCCGACCACCACGCCCTCGGGGTGCGTGCGCGCCGCCTCCAGCGCGAAGTTCCGCAGCAGCATGTTGAGCGCAGCCTTCGAGGCGCGGTAGGAGTGCCACCCGCCGAGCCGGTTGTCCGAAATCGAGCCGACCCGCGCCGACAGCGCCGCGAAGACGAACGGCTTCGTGCGCGGCATCAGCGCCAGCATATGCTTGGCGATCAGCGCCGGGCCGATGGTATTGAGCGCGAACACCTCGGCCATCGCTGCTGCCTCAAGCCGCTTGAAGCTGCGCTCCGGCCCTGTCCCATCGGGCAGTGTTAGCACGCCGGTCGCCACGATCACCCATTCGGGCGGGTCATCGCGCATCGCCTCGGCGGCGGCGGCAATGCTGGCTTCATCGGCAAGATCGAAGGCGAAGGGGCGAATCCCCTCCCCTTCCGGCCCCGTGCCGCCGCGCGATCCGGCGTAAATGACCTGTGTCCCGCGCGCGGCCAGCCCCTCGCACAGCGCCCGGCCGATCCCGCCCGACGCGCCGAAAACGCAGGCCGTCCGGGGGGTGCGCGCTGCGCTCTGTCCTACATCATCCATGACCGCTAAAGTGTCCGCATGGCCCGCCGGTTCCGCAGTTTTTCAAAGCCTTTGCGCCAGCGCCTGGTGCCAGTCTGCGATAGGGCCGCTTTTCTGCTTCTGGACAGTGTCTCATGTGTCTCCAACACGGGCTGCTGAGCGATGGTCAACGCCTGTGCGAAAGCATGCAACATCGGAGACGCAGCGCCCGCTTGCCAGCGTCGGCTGAGCCGTTAGATAGAGTGCAAACGCGAACACGGGATCACGTCATGGCGACCTTCACTCTCCCCAAGAATTCCAAGATCAAGAGCGGCGGCAAGGTCCACAAGGCCGAAGGCGGCCGGGTCAAATCGTTCAAGGTCTACCGCTACGATCCCGACAGCGGCGAAAACCCGCGCTATGACAAGTTCGAGCTCAATCTCGACGATTGCGGGCCGATGGTTCTGGACGCCCTGCTCAAGATCAAGAACGAGATCGACCCCACGCTGACCTTCCGCCGCTCGTGCCGCGAAGGGATCTGCGGGTCGTGCTCGATGAACATGAACGGCAAGAACGGCCTCGCCTGCACCACCGCGATCGAGGATCTGAAGGGCGAGATCCGCATCACCCCGCTGCCGCACATGGACGTGATCAAGGACCTCGTGCCCGATTTCACGCACTTCTACGCGCAATATGCCTCGATCCGCCCGTGGCTCCAGACCGTCTCGCCCACGCCTTCGGGCAAGGAGCGTCTGCAATCGCCCGAGCAGCGCGAGAAGCTCGATGGCCTCTACGAGTGCATCCTGTGCGCCTGCTGCTCGACCTCGTGCCCGTCCTACTGGTGGAATTCGGACAAGTTCCTCGGCCCCGCGATCCTGCTCCAGGCCTATCGCTGGCTGGCGGACAGCCGCGACGAGATGACCGGTGAGCGGCTTGACGATCTGGAAGATCCGTTCCGCCTCTATCGCTGCCACACGATCATGAACTGCGCGAATGTCTGCCCCAAGGGCCTGAGCCCCGCCAAGGCGATCGCCGAAACCAAGAAGATGATGGCCGAGCGCGCGATCTGATCGGCAGCGATCAGACAGCGCCGGCGCGGCATCATGGCTGACCACCAACCGATCAACGCGCCGTTCGAGTATCGCCCGCTCGCGCCCGAGGAGTGCGGCGGCGAGGCCGGTTGGTATACCTGGAACATGGTCGACCGCACCCGCTTCAACACCTCTGTGCTGGGCGAGATGCGGGTGCGCCGCGAAGGCGCGCATTGCCGCTTGCGGATGTTTCCCGAGCGCCGCCACACCAACCTTGTCGACAACATCCACGGCGGCGTCACACTGGCGCTGATCGACATTGCCCTGTTTGCCGCGATGCACATCAACGGCAGCGGCGAGGCCGGCCCGTCGGTGACGGTCGAATTGTCGACGCAGTTCGTGGGCGGAGGTGACCCCTCGCGCCCGCTCGATGCGGTGAGCGAGATCGTGCGCGAGACCGGGCGGATGCTGTTCCTGCGGGGCTTTGCGACGCAGCCGCGCGCGGATGGCGGCGAGGACATCATCGCCTCCTATTCGGGCATCGTGCGCAAGATGCGCTCGCGCGACTGACGCGCGGTGCCCGGCCTGCTCGCCCGCTATGACGCGCTGATCGCCAGCGGCGAATTGCGCGCCGATCCTGACCAGCGCGCGGCTGCGGAGCGGCTTGACCGCTTGCAGCGCGAATTGGAAGCGCCCGCGCCTTCATCCGGCTTTTTCGGCAAGCTGCTCGGCAGCAAGCCCGCCCCGCCGCCGCGCGGTCTCTACATCTGGGGCGGGGTCGGGCGCGGCAAGTCGATGCTGATGGACCTGTTCCATGAAACGCTCGCCCTGCCCGCCAAACGCCGCGTGCACTTCCACGCCTTCATGCTCGAGGTCGATCGGTTGATCGCAGCCGAGCGGAAAGCGGAACGCAAGGACCCGCTGATCGCGGTCGCGCTCGCCATGGCCGCCGATCTCAAGTGCCTTGCCTTCGACGAGATGGTGGTCACCAATACCGCCGATGCGGCGATCATGGGCCGCTTCTTCACCGCGCTGATGGAGGCAGGCACGGTGATCGTCACCACCAGCAACCGTCCGCCGAGCGACCTCTACAAGGACGGGCTCAACCGCTCGCTGTTCCTGCCCTTCATCGCGCTGGTGGAGCGGGAGATGGATGTGCTGTCATTGAATGGCCCGGTCGATTACCGGCTCGACCGGATCGGCGGGCTCGCCATGTGGCACGCACCGATCGGCGAAGCGGCAACCGCGCAGGTGCGCGAGGCATTCTTCCGCCTCACCGATTTCGCGCCCGAAGATGCCGCCAACGTGCCCAGCGGCGAGCTGGACCTTGGGGGCGGACGCACATTGCACGTGCCCAAGAGCCTCAAGGGCGTGGGCGTGTTCAGCTTCAAGAAGCTGTGCGGCGAGAACCGCGGGGCGGCGGATTACCTTGCGATTGCGCAGGCCTTCCACACGGTGATCATCGTGGGCATTCCGCGCATGGGCCCGGAGAACCGCAACGAGGCAATCCGCTTCACCAAGCTGATCGACGCGCTCTACGAACACCGCGTGAAGCTGTTCGCCACTGCCGCTGCCGAGCCGGAAGCGCTGTATCAGGCCGGCGACGGCGCGTTCGAATTCGCGCGGACGGTGAGCCGGCTGAACGAGATGCAGTCAGATGAATACATGGCGCTGGGCCACGGCACCGAGGGCTAGGCCGAAACCCCGAGCCCTCCCAGTGACTTTTCCAGCATCAGCAATTGCCACAGGGTGCGCGAGTGATCCGCACGGGCTGCGATGTGGGCTTCGGCCATTGCAGCGATTGCCTTGGAATCGAAGAACCCGGTCTGCGCCAGCCCGCCGCTCGTCGCAATCCCCCGCGCCGCGCCCGCCAGCGGCCCGCGCAGCCATTCGGCGATCGGGGTGACGAAACCCTGTTTGGGCCGGTAGAGTATGTCGCGGGGCAGATAGCGTTCGAGCGATTTCTTGAGCAGGTATTTGCCGGTGCTGCCATTGACCCGCATCCCCTCGGGCAGGCGCGCCGCGAATTCCACCAAGCGGTGATCGAGCAGCGGCTCGCGCGCTTCGAGGCTCACCGCCATGCTGGTGCGGTCAACCTTGGTGAGGATGTCGCCGGGCATCCAGAAGGTGAGATCGGCATATTGTGCACGGTCGAGGCCCGAACGGCCCGGCGCGGCGCGCATCAGCTGGATCAGCTCGTCCTCGCCGCGAAACCCGGCAAGGCTGGCGGCGAAGCTGTCCGAATAGAGCCCTGCCCGCGCCTCGGGCAACGTCACCGATAACCCGCGCGCATAGCCTTCCTCACCGCTCTCGGCGAGCGCCAGTAGCGTCGCCTTGGCGCGTAACGGACGCGGCGCCCAGTCGGCTTTGGGCCATGCCCGCCCCAGCGCGCCGAACAGCGGTGCGCGCAAGGCGGCAGGCAGCACCGAGCGCGCGCGCTCCTCGTGATGGTGGAACACCTGCCGCCGGTATCCCGCAAAGGCCTCGTCCGCGCCGTCACCCGAGAGCGCCACGGTCACCCGCTCGCGCGCCAGCTGGCACACCCGCCAGGTCGGCAGCGCCGAGGCATCGGCGAAGGGCTCGTCGAACATCGCGGCGAGGCTGTCGATCGCGCTGAAATCATCGGTCGCGACGATCCGCTCCTGATGATCCGCGCCGAACTTGGCAGCGACCTGCCGGGCGTAGCTGGTCTCGTCATAGGCCGCGACGTCGAAGCCGATCGAGCAGGTCTGCACCGGAGAGGCGCTCGCCTCGCTCATCAGCGCGACCACGCCCGAACTGTCCACGCCGCCCGAAAGGAACGCGCCCAAAGGCACATCGGCGACCATCCGCGAGCGCACGGCATCGCGCATCAGATGGACCAGCTGCGCCGAAAGATCGGCCTCGCTCCCGCGCTCGCGGCTGGTGAAGTCGATATCCCACCAGCGCTGCGGCCGGCCGGGCGCGCGGCCTTGCTCCATCAGCCAGAAATGCCCCGCCGGCAGCTTCTCGACGCCGGCGAGGATCGAATGGCTGTCAGGGACATAGCCCCAGGTCATGTAGGCCTCGATCGCCTGCGGATTGATCCGGCGGCGCAGCAGCGGGTGCGCGAGCAGGCCCTTCAGCTCCGAGGCAAAGGCGATGCTGCCATCCGAGAGCGCGGCGGTGAACAGCGGCTTCACCCCGAACCGGTCGCGCGCGAGGAACAGCTGGCGCTTGTCGCGATCGAACAGGGCAAAGGCGAACATCCCGTCGAGCCGCTTGAGGCAATCCACCCCCCAGCGTTGCCACGCGGCCAAAATGACCTCGGTGTCGCCCGCAGTGCGAAAGGTGAACCCCGCCTGCTCCAGCTCGCGGCGCAATTCACGGAAGTTGTAGATCTCGCCGTTGAAGACGATCACCGCGCGTCCGTCGGCCGAATGCATCGGCTGCGGAGAGCCGGCAATGTCGATGATCGAGAGGCGGCGATGGCCGAGGCCGACACCGTGGTCGGTCCACACTCCTGCCCCGTCCGGCCCGCGATGGACAAGCGCGTCGCACATCCGCTCGACCCTGCTGGGATCGACCGGCTTGGGGGTCTCGGCATGGAAAATCCCGGCAATCCCGCACATCGCGCGTTCGGGCCTAGAGGATGGCGGCGAGCGCGGCAATCACTGCCACGGCAATGATCGCAAGGGCAGCCCCGCCCGGCGCAAGCGCGCCCTTTTCGGCGCGGGCGATAAGGCCCCGGCGCTCGAGTTCGGCCGCGCGCCAGCCATATTCCTCGGGCTCGCGCTCGAAGAACCGCCAGCCTGCGCCCAGCAGCGCGGCGACGATGATCGCGAAGAACACCCAGCCATAGATGATGTGATCGAACCCCGTCGCGCGCTCGGCGCCGATGAATTGCGCGACATAGATCGTCGCCCAGGCGCGCACGCCATTGGCGAGGATCGGAACGATGATGCAGGCGGCCATGAACACGGCGCGTCGCTGCCAGCTGGCAAAGCGGGTGAAGCAGACGAGCACGCCCAGCGCTACCATGGCGACGAGGAACTTCACCCCCGAACAGGCCTCGGCGACGATGAACAGGCCCGCGGGCGTGTCGATATGGATGCCATCGATCGTGGCAGGCACGCCGCTGGCACGGGTCAGGGCGATGGCGATATCGGCGGTGATCACTTGCAGCGGCGGGATGATCTCGTCGCCGAAGGGCACAAGGAACACGCCGAGGGCCAGCGGCAGGCCAACCAGCAGCGCCGCGCGCAGCCCGAGCACCGCCACCACCGCGCCCTGCAGCATCCCGACCGCGCCGGCATGGGCAAGGAGGTTGATCCCGCTCGCGCGCCCCACCCCCCACAGGCCGAGCGCGGCGGTCACCAGCAGCAATCCCGGCCAGAAGGCGCGCGGGGTGATGTCGGCCAGCTCGCCTGTCTTGAGCATCACCAGCCAAGCGATAATCAGCGGCATCAGCAGCAGGTGGTTATAGGTGTCGATGTTCCACCACTGGTGCGCCATCTCGCCCCATTCGCGGGCGCCCAGCAGCATCAGCGCTGCCGCCGCGAGGGCAAGCGCCGTCAGCGCGGAACGCCACGCGGCAGGCATCGGCGCGGCATGGCTGGCGCGCGGCGCAGCAAGGGTGGCAGGCTCAGGCGGCATGGCGCACGCCCTCCTCGCCCTTACCCAGCAATCCGGCGAGCGGTGCCAGAACAGCCTCCCAGCCATGATGTTCAAGCACGAAGCGCCGCGCGGCAGCGCCAATGCTGGCGGCTGCGTCCGGTTCGGCCAGCAGGCCGGCGATCCGCTCGGCCATGGCGACAGGATCGGGCGGGCTCACCAGCCAATGCGTGCCGTCGGCAGCAGCAATGCCGGTCGCCGCATCGGGGGTGAGCACCACGGGGCGCGCCATCGCCATCGCCTCGAGCACCTTGTTCTGCACCCCGCGCGCGATCAGCAGCGGGGCGAGCACGGCGTCGGCGGCGGCAAGGAAGGGGCGCACATCAGCCACCTCGCCCCACACTTGCACGCCCGGCAGCCCGTGATGGGCCATCAGCTTGCCCGTGGGGTGCCGCCCGACGACATGGAACAGCGCCTCGGGGAAACGCGCGCGAAGCTTCGGCAAGAGGGCTTCGATCACCCACAGCGCGGCCTGCTCGTTGGGGCGATAATCCATCTGCCCGGTGAACACGAAGTGCGGCCCCGGCAGGCTGGCGAGCAACGGGTGCGGGGAGAATCCTTCGGGATCGAAGACAGCAGCGTCGATACCATTGCCGATCACCTGCACATTGACCTTGGCAGGCGCATGCAAACGGCTGCGATAGAGCGCCGCCTCGGCCTCGGAGATCAGGATCGTGGCATCGGCGCGCTGGCCGAGCCGTTCTTCCTCGATAGAGAGCAACCGCGCCTCGCGGGCGTTGAGCCAGACGCGCTCGCCCGCCGCAGCATAGCTGGCAAACTTGGCGCTATCGACGTCGCACAGGTCGATCACCACGCGGCCCTGAAAATCGGCGGGGACATATTGCCCCATCTGGCCCGAAAAGACGAAAATCGCGCTGATGTCATGCCGCGCGATGGTCTCGCGCACCCAGCGTTCCAGTTGGCGCGAGTGGAATGCGGTCAGGCTTACCGGCTTGCCCGCCAGCACCGCCGCTGCGCCAGCGAGCGGCAGCGGCTTGGTGCGCCGGGCGATGCAATGGCTTGCGGCCAGATCGACCAAGGCCGTCTCGCCCTCGCCCGGACCTTCGGCAAAGCAGCCGACATGGACCGGAGCGAGCCGCGCCAGCGCCTTCAGCAGGTGGTGCGAGCGGATCCGGTCGCCGCGATCGGGCGGAAACGGCACGCGGTGGGCGAGGAACAGGATCTCGCCCATCACGCCAGCCCGCGCGCGATCCACGGCCCCAGAGTGTTGGCGACAGGGAGCGGCAGCTTCTTCCACAGCGCGATCTTGCGGCTGTAGCTGGCGTCAGTGGGATCGATGTTGCGCTTGGGCTGGTCCCCGTCGGTCCATGCGCCATAGGTGAGCGGCTGCGGATCAAAGCCCCAGTTCTTCTTGAAGGCATAAGGCCCGCTCCCCGTTTTGGAACGGCCAAAATCGAACCGCGTCATGCCCTGCCGACGGGCGTGAAGCATCAGATCGAAATACATCACCTCGTTGGCGCGCGCGGCGCGGGCGGCAAAGGTGCCGCCGCCCCAGAACGGCATCACCGCGTCATTGTGGTAGAAGCTCAGCACGCTCGCCAGCGGGGTCTCGCCGTCCCACACGGTGAGGATATCGCTCTTGTCCGGAAAGGCCGCGAGCATCGCAGCAAACAGCGCGCGCGGGAACACCGGCGTGCCGAGATTGTGCACACTGGCGCTGTAGCAGGCGTAATGCGCTGCAAGATCGGCGGCGCTGGAGCCGATGGTGACGCGGTGGCCGAAGCCCAGCCCCTTGCGCACCTCGGCGCGCGCCTTGCGCGGGATGGCGACAAGTTCAGCCTCATCGTCAGCGGCAAGCGGGCGTTCGAAGCCGCAATGCTTGTCGGACCAAGCGTCCCAGCCCTGCGGGATCGGCCCGCCTCGCAGTTCGACACCCGCAAAGCCGTGCGCCCGGGAATGGGCCTCGGCTGCTGCCGCCAGCGCCCGCGCCGCCTCCGCGCTCTCGGCCAGGATCCCGCCGCCGACACCGAACCCGCTCGAGACCAGCGCCTTGCCGAACAGCGTCGAGCGCACTTCGGTCAGCGGCAACCATCCGGTGATCACGCCCATCCGCTCGCTCACCAGCCCGGCGGCGCGCTGGCCCGTCCCGGCTTCGACCGCTTGCAGCCACGCCGGGCGATGGAACAGGCTGGCGCCTGCTTCGGCAACGAATCCCGCGATCCGGCGGACGTCGGCAGCATCGCGGAAACCGGCGGCCCGCACACTTGTGCCGGCTTTCACCGGCGCGTTCATTCCGCCGCCTCCGCGTCGGGCACCGGCAATTCGCCCGCGCGCGCGGCTTCGCGGTGGGCGATCATGTCCATCCGCCCCCAGCGGAATTCGTGCACCAGATCGCGCAGCTTGCCCGCCATCTTGGTGAGACCGGTGTAATGCCGGAAGCGCGAGCGCAGCGGGGCATGGGCCACACGCGGCTGATCGGGATCGACCTCCCACGGGTGGAAATAGAACACTGCCGGGCGGCCTTCGGCGCGGTTCACCTGCCGGATCGCCCAGCGTGAAAAGCCGTAGGGCAGCACCCGGAAGAACCCGCCCCCGCCGGCCGCCACGCGCCGCCCGCCCAAGATCGCGGTGGTCACCGGCAGCTCGACCAGCGAGGACCAAGGCAGCGGGCGGAAGGCAAACCGCGGCGCCTCGGGCCAGCCATAGTGATCATGCACCACCGGCGCGACGCTGGAGGAATAGGCATAGCCCTGGCTGGCCAGTTCGGCGAAGGCCCAGGGCGTGCGCTGATCGATCGAGAAGCTCGGCGCGCGGTAGCCGGTGACCGCGACGCCCGAGCAGTCCTCGATAATTTCGCGTGCTTTGCGAATGTCTTCGGCAAAGGTCTTGCGATCGAGCGTGAACACGCGGGCGTGGTCATAGCCGTGGCTGGCAATTTCATGGCCGGCATCCGCAATGCGGCGGATCATTGCCGGATGGCGCTTGGCCACCCAGCCCAGCGTGAAGAAGGTGGCGTTGACATCGGCTTCGGCAAACAGATCGAGAATGCGGCTGACATTGTCCTCGACGCGGGTGCTGATCGCGTCCCATTCGCCGCGCGCGATCACCTTCTCGAAGGCGCCGACCTGGAACCAGTCCTCGACATCGACCGACAGGCCGTTGACGATCGCAGGCATGGCAACCGCGGGAAAGGGATCAAGCGGGGCGTTCACCTCACGCGGCCTCGCGCGACGGGTCTTCCTCGAGCCACTCGATCAGCATGGTCAGCACATGGCGGAAGGATTGCTCCTGCTCCTCGAGCCGCGCTTCGATGCGTTCGAGTTCGGCGGCAATGCGGGCCTCGGCGATCCGCACTTCCTCGGGCGTCAGGGTCTCGTGCCCAGCATCGTGGTGGCCCGTCCCGGCGGCCTGCAACTCGCTGATCGCGGCTTCGAGCTCGGCGGTGCGGGCATCGCGGTCCGCCAGCAGGGCGGCGACTTCGGTGGCAGGCAGGCTGCCTTCGGCCACGGCAGGCGCGGGGGCCGAGGCCACCGGCGCGCTGCGCAGATCGCCGCGCCCATGCGCGCCGCGGGTCTGATCGGCGGTCATTTCGGCCACCACATCGCCCAGCATCGCCAGCGTCAGCTCGCCGCGTTCCTCGATCGCGCCGAGCAGCAGCAGGCGGTTCATCACCTGATTGACCCGCCGCGGAATCCCGTCGGTCTGGCGGTAGAGCGCATCGAGCAGCGCCTCGCTGAGGGCCGGATGCCCGCTCCACCCGACACGGCCGAGGCGGTGGCGAATATAGGCGGCTACCTCGTTCTCATCGAGCGCTTCGAGATGGTGCGAGGCGATAATCCGCTGGCGCAGCTGCTCGAGCCCCGGATGATGTGCAAGCGTGCGGCGGAATTCGGGCTGGCCGAGCAGCAGGCTCTGCAACAAGGGGTGCGAACCGAGCTGGAAGTTCGACAGCATCCGCAGTTCTTCGAGCGCCGCCAGATCGAGGTTCTGGCATTCGTCCACCACCAGCAGGCAGCGCCGGCCAGCGCGGGCCTCGTCCTGCAGGAAGCGTTCGATCGCGCCCAGCGCCCCGGCCTTGTCATGCCCCTCGACCGACAGGCCGAACGCCTGCGCGACGACATGCACGATTTCCGCCCCGTCGAGCGCGCTGGTGACGACCTGCGCCACGGTCAGCGCGGCCGGATCGATCCGCTCCATCAGATGCGCCACCAACGTCGACTTGCCCGCACCGACCTCGCCGGTGATGACAATGAAGCCCTCGCCCTGACCGAGGCCATAGCCGAGATAGCTCATCGCCTTCTTGTGGCTGACGCTCTCGAAATAGAATTTCGGATCCGGCGTCAGCTGGAACGGCCTTGCGGTGAACCCATAGAATTGTTCGTACATGAGCTTTTCGTTCCCCAATCAGAAGTCGTAGCGCAGGCCCACCAGCGCGGTGGCATAGGCGAAGTCCTCGGCGGAGAACTCGCTGTCGAAGTAGTCGATCGCGAGCGCCGCGCGGGCGGTGAGGCGGCGGGTCAGCGACTGGTTATAGGCTGCCGAGCCGCCGAATCCGGTGACATCGCCGCCGTCAGAGGCGCTGTCGAACCAGTTGATATAGGCGTTGGTGGTGAGGCTGGCGCTCTGCCCGATCTGGCGCGTCACCCCGCCGACCACGTAGTAGCTCTCGTCGGTCAGCCCATCGAGCGGGGCCAGCACTGTGCCGGCCGCCGCGATATAGGTGCGCCGGTCATAGCCTGCGCCAAGCGCTGCCGTGGTGCGGCCCATTTGGCGCTGGTACGAGGCGCGCACCCCGCGCCCCCGGAACGCAGCCGAACGCACCGATCCGGGCCCGCCGATAATCGCCTGCCCCTCGGTGCCGTTGACCAGCCCGCCGAAATCGCCCGTCACCGGATTGCGGATCGCCTCGAAATCGCTGGAAAGGCCCGCAAGCGAATTGTTGAGCTGCCCGCCAAGGCCCGTCACCCCGTCATAGGCAGCGAGCGCAAAGGCGCTGCGCTGGTTCGGAACATAGGTGAAGGTGCCGTAATAGGTGGTTGAATCATAACGCTCGCCCACCCGCGCTTCGAGCGAGGTGCGCGAGCTGGGGCGCCACATCACGCCGACATCCCACAGCAGACCGTCGACATCGAAGGCAACGATGCGAGGGCTAGACGGATCGGTGACGAAGCGGCCATCAGTGCCGATCACCGGATCGCCATTGGCATCCCGCAGCGCATCGCGGCTCGAAATCTCGACATTCTCGTAGCCGATGCCCCCCACCAGCGCGAGCGTGGGGCTGACCGGAACGGTGACATCGGCGCGCACGAACAGATCGCGGACGCGCTGGTCGAGGTTGGAAATGTCCTCCTGAAAGCCCCCCGCCGTCACCGCAAGGCCCACCACCGGCAGCACGGTATCGGGACGGAAGCCCGCGCGCACCTGGCCCTGATAGGTGACGCTGTCATCGAACACGTCGACCGGGTCGCCCTGGGCATCGGTCAGGACCGAGTCATTCTCGAAGCGGTTATAGCCGATCCGGGCGACGCCCTGCACATCCACATCGCCGGCGCGGGTGTTGAGGCTCGGCCCGGCGTAGAAGCTGTAGAAGCGGCTCTCGGCATCCTCGCGCACCAGCGGGTTGGCGGTGGTGCCGCCGCCCGCATCCACGCGGGTGCGCGACGCCAGCGCGCCGGCCTCGAAGCTCAGCGCATTGGGGACCAGCGCCAGCGTGCCGCGCGCGACCCCGCTGATCGTGTCGGCATCGACGCTGTTGTCGTCATAGCCGATATTGCGCTCGTAACGCAGCGAGACCGCCGCGCCGCTGTTGCGCCCCTGCACATTGATATCGACGCCGACCGCAATCGTGGTGAAGGTCAGCACGTCGTCACCCGGCGAAAGCTCGGCGGAAAGGATCTGGCTGACCTCGATATAGGGCTGGATCACGCGTTCGGCGCGCTGGGTGCCGCCCGTGCCCGCGTTCCCGCCTTGGCCAAGGCTGCCGTCCTGCGACTGCTCTTGCGCCAACGCCGGCGCGGCAGCGGTCATCGCCGCGAGCGCCAGAGGCAAGGCCAGAAGGGCTGCGCGCAACCTCACTTCGCCCGCGTCCCATAGGTGCCGAAGCGGCGGCCCGAGGTATTGTAGCGCGTCGCATTGAGCAGCAGCTTGATGTCCGCGCAGGCCGAAAGCAGCTGCTGCGCGTCCTCGAGCGCTGCGCGGGACGTTTCGTCGGCGCGCACCACCAGCAGCGCCTGCCCGACATGCTGGGCAAGCTCGGCGGCGGGCGAGGCCGCGAGCGCGGGCGGCGTGTCGAAAACCACGATCCGGTTCGGCGCGCCCTGCGTCAGCCGGTCAAGCACCGCGCCGGTGCGCGCGCTGGCGAGATATTCAGAATCGCGCGAGGAGGCCGTGCCCGCGGGCAGCACGAACAATCCGTCGATGTCGGTCGCGATCACCAGGCTTTCCGGACGGATGGCAGGATCGGCAAGCGCGTCCATCAGGCCCTGCTCGGCATCGATCCCGAACCGCTCGGTGACGCTCGGGCGGACCACGTCGGCATCGACCAGCAGCACTTCGAGATCGCGTTCGGCCGCGAGCGCGATGGCGAGATTGGTGGCGCAATAGGTCTTGCCCTCGCCCGCATGCGGCGAGCACACGAGGATGCGGCGGGCGAGCGCGCTGTGCGAGGCGCGGGCATCAGCGAGGAGCTCGCGCTTGACGATGCGGAACTCCTCAAGCAGCCCGGTCACCGGATCTTCGGGCACCAGCAAGCCGCCATCGCGCAGGTGATCGCGGTCGATGCGCACAAAGGGCCCGTTGAAGGCCACCGCGCGCGGCGCTTCGGGAGCGGCGACGGGTTCGGGTGCGGGTGTCGGCGCGGCAACAGGCGCGGCCACCACTTGCGCTGCGGGCGCTGCCGGCTGCGGAGCGGGCGCAGGCGCGCGGCGCAGGCTTTCGGGAACCGGCGGGACCGGCGGCAGCGTGCTTGCGGCATTGGCCGGGCCGAGCCCGAACGCGGCATCGGCCCGCTCGAACAGCGAGGCAGGCCTTGCGCCCTCGCGATTGATCTTGCCCTGATCGGTCATGTGCGTTCCCCCGCCCTCACACAATCGTCCCGATCGAGACGACCTCGATCGCAACCAGGATCATGAACATGGCCACAAGGCCGGCGCAGGCTCCGGCAAACTGCTTGAGCCGCTTCTGCTCGAGCGTGCGGGCAGCATCGGAAATGGTCAGCGAGATCGCGCCGATCACCGGCAGATCAAAGGCGCGCTCGAGCTTCTGCGGGGTGGCAAAGCTCGATTTCAATTGACCCATCGCATAGGCCGTCCCGGCGCCCGCACCGAGGCCGACCAGCAGCACGCCGAGCAGCAACAGCGGACGATTGGGCGCGGCCGGCTTCTGCGACACGCCCGGCTCCTGGATCACATCGAAGCGGAACTGGCTGGCCTTGTCCTCGACCTTGCCGCGCGTGCGCAGGGCCTCGCGGTCCTGCAGCAGCTTTTCGTAATTGGCGCGCAGCACGTCGTAATCGCGGCTGATGCGGTTGGC
>Ga0315904_10006416_pt1 | contig 16094 bp, 22 predicted proteins | sample LakEriMetagenome_6_FD_203529 | JGI IMG/M metagenome (GOLD analysis project Ga0315904, IMG submission 203529) | Freshwater fungal communities from buoy surface, Lake Erie, Ohio, United States - Buoy 12 MA120 | ecosystem: Environmental > Aquatic > Freshwater > Lake | place: USA: Lake Erie, Ohio... | reverse complement strand
GCTGGATCCGTTTGCTTAGACCCGAGACAGGAAAGGGAACTACCATGACCCATCGCGAAATCACCCTTGCGGCCGAGGCAAAGCTCGACGCGCTTTTTGCGGATCTTTGCGCCGGCCGCATTGACGGCGCGCAGTACGATCGCGAGCACGACGCAATCGGCGCATGGGCAATCGGCCAATACGACCGCTTGGCGCGCAAAGCGCAAACCGCCTAGGCTTATCACCCCGTCCCACAGTCACGCCGGCCGATAGCTATGGGCCGGCGTTTCTGTTTCTAGGGCTTCCCTAGGGCCCGAGGCGCGATCGTCCCTAGGCTCGCCCTAGGGCCGCCAGGCGCCACGTCCCAGCGTCGCCCTAGTGCCCGAGGCGCGATCGTCCCTAGGCCCACCCTTGCGGCGCCCCAAGGCGCCAAAGGGCCGCGCGCCGGAACCCCAAGGCGCCACACCAAACCGCGTCCCAAAATCAGGGCGCCGGCAATAATTCCATAGGGCCAGTTTTTGCCGTTCCGCGCCCCCGGAAAATACCCGGAATAAATCAGCCGAACGGCAATAATTCCATCTGGTATTTCACGTCCGGACCCCGGGTGCGTAACACGTAACGGGGTATATACCCCCGTTACGCGTGTTACGCTGGCACCTTGGCAAGTGTTACGCTTGTTACGCCTGTTACGCTACGCCACAACCCATTGATTCTTCGCGTTCTTTTTGACCATGCCGTTTTGTTGCGCCGTGTTACGCAACCGCATGAGAATCGTTCTCAAAGACCCCTGCGTAACACCTAAAAACGCGTCGTTTTTGACACGCTCGGACCCCCGAATAATTCCATGATTTATGTAATCCTGGCATACGGCCGTCCAAGATTCGGTGCTCACCGGCCGGCCCTTGTTGGCCTCGACCGCGGCCCTCAGAGCCTCGACGACGAGGTTAATGCGGTCGGGATCGCCCCCGAACTCCATCTGGGCCTCGGAGATCGGCACGGCCACGCACGACGTAACCTTCTCGCCTTCGTCCGAAACGCCCAGGTCCACGGGCACCAGATCGAAGCCGATCGACGCGCCCATCTCCATGTCGCGTTGCTTGGTGATGCGCGCGACCCCGGCCTGGATCTCGATTTCGGTATCGGTCGCCGCGCGCAACAGGCTGTGGCCCCGGGCGCCTTTGGCCGTGTCCTTGCCGCTGTGGTGGATGACCATGACGTGGGCCCGTGTCGCCACGCGCAGGGCGTCGAGGTGCTTGACGAGGGCGCCCATATCGTCGGGGCTGTTCTCGTTCCCGCCCGCAATGGCCCGGGACAAGGTGTCGATGACCACCAGGCGGACCTTGCCGTAATCGGCCTCGGCTTCCTTGACGAGCTCGATCAACGCTTTCGTGTCCCCGTTCGGCCGTAAAAGGTCCACGGGGCACGGCACGAGGTCGAACGGCGCCTCGGCGTCCTTGAAGTGGGCCCGGAGTGCCGCTACGCGGTTCTCCGCGCTCACGCCCGCTTCGGCCGCCACGTACACGACGGCGCCCTGGGTCGCCTTGTGGCCCCCATACGCCCGCCCCTGGGCGATTGCGTAGGCGAGGGACATGGCGAAGAACGTCTTGCCGACGTTCGATTCGCCGTAGACGACGCTCATGGCCCCCTCGCCCAGCAGCTTTTGGACGAGATAGGTGTCCGTGAGCCGCGGCTTGATGTCCCCGAACTTGCGGCGATAGAGGCGCGGGCGTTCCGGTGCCTTCGCGGCAAACGGATCTTCGGCTTGAGGCACGGCCTCGAAGTCGGCCTGGGCGCTCGCCACGCCCACGGGCTGTTTGCCGTAGTGGTAGGCGTTGCTGACCTTCCGGGCCAAGCCCTCGTGGTCCCACGGCGGGACGCAACGGTCATTCCAGTGTTCCAGCATGAGCTGGAGGGCCGCGAGTTCGCTGACCCCGATGTCCTTGAGTTTGGCGGCCACCTTGAACGTGTGGTGATCGCCGTTCTGGCCCTCGATCGCCGGCGCTGCATCCTCAAGGGCGGCTCTGGCACGCTGGAGCGCCGGCGCCGTGTCCAGAAGCTCGACGACTTGCTTCTGGCTGCTGGTACGTTGTGCCGGAGCCCCTGCGGCCTGTTCCAGCCACGCAGGCGCTTCCGCGACAACGCTCATCTTCTTGACGGTGTACTGGCGGCCGTCGATCACGCTGCCCGCGGCCACCACGTACCCGCCATCGCCCCGGATGTCGAGGCCGTCGCCGATCCTGCCCGCGCTGTTCGCTACGGGGTTCTCGGGCCTGAAGTACAGGTGAAGGCCGCCGCTTGCCGTTTCGACGGTGAAGGTTTCGGGCACGCCCTCGAACGTGTCGAGTTCTGCTAGGGTCTGTAGACCCTTCTTGCCGTTCTTCACATCGACATCGAGGACGAGAAGGTCCTTGGTGTAGACGCCGATGTTGTAGTTCTTGACCCGGGTCGTGTTGAGAACCGGGTCGTGCTCGGTCCACATCTTCCTGATGGCGGCCTCGTCGCTGGTGGCGCGTTGCTGCCAGCCGCCGACGGCCGGGATCCGACCGTTCTCGATGATCGGAAAGACCTTGTAACCCGCTTTGCCGAGGGCGATCGCGTGGTCGAGCGTCGTCAGGGAGACGCTGTTGTTGAGTTGGTTCATTTGCGATACCGAGGACCCCTCCAGCCCTCGACCGCGATCGGTAGTCCCTTCGCCCATTCGGGTGCCTCCGCCATCAGCGTTTCGACTTCTTCCACGCTGCCTCGGTCCTTCGGGACCTCGCAGACCACTTCGTCATGGACGTGGAGCACGGGATTATAACCATGTTGCTCTAATCGCAACAGAGCGGACGCAAGGATGTCGCGCGCAACAGCCTGCGTCACGTTCTCGGCCAGCATCCCCCCGTACGTGCTGTCCTCTTTCCACTGCTTCGTCACCGAGTCCACGCCCCAATGGAACAGCGCCGGCTTCGTCGCCGGCGTGCCGTCCTTGTTGGTCCACGGGACTTCGACCTCCGCGACACGAGGGTACGGATAGCAGAGGCTCCGACCGCTCGGCAGGCGGCACCAAAGGAACGACCCCGCCACCTTGAACATGATCTTGCCCACACGCTTCACCTCGCCCTTGTCGAGCGTGGCGCGGATCGCGGCGTTCTCCAAGTCGTACCAGAACGCCTTGATCTTCGGATGGGCCTCGCGCCATTTGACTTTGATGTCGTCGGCCTGGTCGTCGGCGATTTTCACGCCGTACCCGCGGGCCATCGTTTGGAAGGCCCCGACGCCGCCTTGGTAGCCCAGGGCGAGCTCCATCACCTTCCCGACCTGGCGCTGGTCCTTCGTCACCTTGTCGGCCGGGATCCCGTACGCCTTGCCATATGCCAGCTTGTAGAGATCCGGGCCCGTGCCAGCGTCGTACTGCTTGAACGCATCGACCTTCCACTGCTCGCCGGCGAGCCAAGCGAGAACCCGGCCTTCGATGTTCGCGAAGTCAGCGGCGATCAGGTCGTGGCCTTCTCGCGCGACGATCATCGCGCGCAAGCAGTCGCTGATGACGCTCAAAGGCGGGCCGTACAGGTTGTCGATCGCGTCGAGGGTTTCGTCGATGGTCATTTGAGCGCCCGGATCGCGGCGGCGTGTTCAGGTGGGGACGGTTTCTCCGCCATTCGCTTCACCATTACGCCAAGTTTGAACCATACCGGGTGCTCGGCTGATGTTAGCATCGGGCCGATCTCAAATATCTTGGCCGCCGCTTCCTCCAGCGCGTCGGCGCGGGCGCGGGTGATGAATGGCATAACCGCGTCGGCGTTTTCGTAAAACCCGCGCTGTTGCAAGACGCCGGTTCCGCTGGGGTGCCACGGGTCCGCCCATTTTTCGGGGAGCGGCCAGCCTTGACGCTTGTAGTCTTTCTCCGTCTCAGCGCAAGCCATGCGCCAGAACATCCGTGCGATTTCCTCGCGCAGCTTGTCGGTCATTTTGGCCCCCTTTTGCACCACGCGATTGCCCACGCAACGCCAACGACCATAATCACGAAAGCCATCGTATCCATTGTCTTGTAAAAAGCAGTCGGCCAATCCATCACTTCCCCCTTGCCACTTGGTCGAGCGCGGCGTTGTAGGCGTCTACGCATCCGGCCTTGTAATCGTCGTCGCTATTGCCTGTCCCGCGATAGGTTTCGCTTTCGTCCTTCTCCGGCATCCGGGCGGCGAGGAACGCGGCGAGGGCAAACCCGGTGCCGTGACCTTCCTCAATCAGCCGCTTAAACTCGGCGACTTCCGCGCCGCTGACGGCGATCTGCTCGGGCTTCCAGGTCATCGCGCACCGCCTTTCGCGCGGGCGAGTTTGTCGATGGCGTGCATAAGCCGGACGCGGGTTTCCAGACACTCTTTGCGGTGCCAGTTTTTCGCCGCCTTCACCACGGCCCGCTCGGCGCGCGTCAACCGGTTTGCGCGGTGGCTTACGGGCGTGACCAGCAGTTCCGCCTGTTCCGATCCCGTTTTCGCGCCGCCCCAAAAGAACTCGCCCGACGACACGACGTAGGCGTCGATGGGCCCGCTGTTGTCTCCATACTCGCTCTTGAAGCAAAGCGTGCGCCCAAACCTGAACAGCCCCGGCGGGCAGTCGCACAGCGTCATCTTCTTAGCCATTGTTCCCTCCTTTGGCCGCGCGCAGGGCGGCGATGGCGGGCGGTTGCGGCAGCGGCATCCAGTGGGTTGGCTCATGGTCTGCCCAAAACTTGAAACCGAGACAATCAAACCAACCTGGATCGCCCGAAAACGTGCCGTCCTCCGCGCTCGGTTCGTCGCTGCCGTTTGCCCAAAATTCATTTTCGGAAGGCTTGCGCCACGAAACGTCCGTCACGCGCTGCGGAAACTCAGCGTTGCCGGTCCATATGTCGATAAGCGTCCCGTCCTTCGGCGCCGTCTCGATGGGACGCCACGCCTCGCTCGGCTCCGGCGGCGGGGCGGCGCGGGTGGCATCTAGCGGAAGGTGGTAGTAGCGCCCTCTCCACACGATCCTGTCGCATTTGTCGGGAACGGCTTGGACGTATCCAGTCGTTTCCGGCTCAAATTCATCGGCCATCGTCGCCTCCCACTTTCTGAACGCTTTGCATCAGGGCGTCGTTAAGTGCGGCGGCTACTCCCGGCGTGACCTCGACCGGCGCGAGCGCGGCTTCGATGGCGGCGTCAATCATCTTGTGAAGCCCCGCCTCTCGATAGCTTCGGATGTCTCGTATGGCTCCCCGCAATCGCGCGACCTCGGCCTCGGCCTTCTCGGCGCGGGCCAAGGCTACGTCGCGTTCTTTTTCTGCCTCTTTTGCGACAGGCTCCCACCCAAAAAGCAGATTACGCTCCGCCGCCTCGGCGCGCTTGTTTGCCGCATCGCGCTCGGCGCGCAGGGCCTCTAGGCGGGCGGCGGCTTCAATGCCGTCGCGATTTTTCAAGCTTCCGGCAGATTTAGTTGTCATCAACTCATGTTTCTCGCGCAGCGCAGCGCACAGTTCTTCGTCGGTCATTGTCCCCTCATCATCTTGTTTGTGAAACTCTCGGACGCGCCGGCAACGCACCCCGCGTAGCCGTTGGTGAACCCAACGAGATACGCGCACGCGATCCCCAGCACGATCGCCAGAACGATGGCCGCGGAACGGCTCATGTTCCCAAACCCCAGTTGGCCGGATTCTGGCGGGCCGCTTGCTCCCACAGCTCAACGTCCCGCAGGCGATAGAGAACCCGGGATCCGACCTTCACGAACGGCGGCCCTTTCCGACGGTTCTTGCCGCGCCAGGCCCGAAGGGTCTGCGGCCGGATGCGATGGCCCCAACGCTCCAGCAACTCGTCGGGTGTGAGATGGCGGTCTTGGTTCATCGAAGTCCTCGCGACGTTGGAAACATGTTTCGTTTTTATCAACACCCGAGGCACAAGTCAACACCCGTCAACTCGGGTGCTGACAAGAAATTTTCAGGTCTTGATCTGGAGGACGGGGGACGCGGCCGACAGGCGCTGCCCGTCCATCGAGAATCCGTTCAAGCCGCGCAGATTGAACACGCCGGGCTCGAAGCCCCGTGATGGCGTCAGGAGGTACTGGGCGCCGTTCACCAGCCGCACGATGCACAGCCGCTCCAAGGCGTCGGGGCTCACGCTCGCCGATGGCACGTAGTAGAACGTCCACCCGTACATCACCGAGCCGCGGTCCTCGCATCGCGCCGCCACCGCATCCTTCGGCAGCTCCGCGGGTGAGTTGACGCGACCGCCGGCCTTCTTCGAGTGGACCTCGTTCGTGGCGTCGATCGTCGCGACGACCGCAACGGAGCTCGGCCCCTTCGGGACCTTGACGCCGGCGTGGGCCATCACGTCGTCGATCGGCAAGCCTAGGACTTCGGCGATCCGCACCGCCTCGTCCATCTTCATCTCGCGCTTGCCGTTAAACATGAGCGACAACGCGGATTTGTCGATGCCGAGCAACTTCGCCAGCTTGGTCTGACTCATGTCGGCGTCGCGAACGCGGTCCTGAAACCACCTTGTATTCACGGTCATGGCACTGATCTCCCCAAGGAACGTATTTCCCGGGATGTTGCGTTATTTTCAACATGAGGTCAAGGCCCATTTTACACTCCCTGTGGGGGCAAATTTTCAGCTTGACTTAAGTTTAGATTTCCGCAACATGTACAGGAGGTTCAATCAGGACGCAACTTTGAAATGCACCAACAAGCGGCAAAGATCGTGAAAAAGTTCGGCGGGCCGCGACGCCTCGCCAAGCTGGCAGATATGGAACCGTCCCGGGTCTACAAGTGGACCTACCCCAAAGGGAAAGGCGGGACGGGTGGAATTGTGCCGTCGTCCTGCGTCGAAGCCGTCCAAGCAGCGGCCAAGCGCGGCGGGATCGTGCTTACCGACGAGGACTGGGCGCCTTGATCCTCGGCGTTGACCCTGGACTCAACGGCGCTTTGGCATTTCTGGACGTTACGGCCGGGTCCTTAACCATACACGACATGCCGACGATCGAGGCTGGCGTGCGATCCAAGCGTGTCGTCGATGAAGCGGCCCTTGCCCGCCTGATCGACCCGGCCGCCGCGAACGCCGCCTTTATCGAGAAGGTGGGCGCCATGCCGGGGAACGGTGCCGTCTCGATGTTCGGGTTTGGCGTGTCCTACGGCCTGGTCCGCGGCGTCGTCGCCGCCAATTTCATCCCCGTCACTCTGGTCCCGCCGCAGACTTGGAAATCCAAGCTCGGTGTGCCCGCGTCGAAAGAAGGCGCGCGGGCCCGGGCTTCCCAGCTTCTCCCCGCCTTCTCCAACCTGTGGCCCCTCGCCAAGCACGACGGTCGTGCCGAGGCCGCCCTGATCGCCTACTACGGAGCCGTCCATGCGAGCTGTTGAGATTCTGACCACCGCCGCCGATCTCGTCGGGGGCGATCGCGCCAAGACCCACGGGGACAAGTACGGGAACCATTCGAAGATCGCGTCCCTGTGGAACGCCTATCTCTACAACCGCGCCAGCCACGCGGCCGATCTCGACCCCACGGATGTCGCCAACATGATGATCCTGCTGAAAGTCGCGCGCACTCAGTCGGGCGGCACGCACAACGACGACAACTACATCGACGCCGCCGGGTACGCTGGCGTGGCGGGCGAGTGCGCCAAGGTCGATCGCGTTTGACCCTGAAACTGGCGCATAACCGCTGCAACGCCTGCGGTCACGAGTGGTCCGATTATCCCGGCATGTTTGCTCAGGTGCGACCAAATGGACGAGAAGCCCAATGCCCGAAGTGCCGGTCGAACTACTGGACTTGGCTCAACTACGAAACGGACTTCGCGAAGTCTTGACGACGAACTCCACGACCGGCAGATCGAGGCCGGCGTGAACGAGGCGGTCGGGTTCTTCCGAGACATCTTGCGCCACAACATCGAAACCCAGGTTCGGTCGATCAGCAAAGATGGACTCCGCATCCTCGTCACCCGCATCATCTCGGCGTACGAAGTCGAAGGGTCGATCCTCCGCAAGCAATACGGATCAACCCTCCTCGACGGCGACGGCACGCTCGGCGCCTAGCCTCTATATCCGCGTCGAGCGGTTAAAGCGCGTCCCCGATTTCGCCTACGAGTTCCAGCGGAACCTGACGACCTACGAGAACACGCACCACGCTCGCAAGTTTCGCAAGAAGCTGGAAGCCGGCGAGTTCGGGATCCCTGACACGGACGGGGAGTTCCATAAATGGAACTCGTTTGCGAAGATCGAGGCGTTTATCGAATACGTCCGCAACGGGCTGTACCGCGGCAAGATTTACAAGCCGCTCTGCGTGATGTCGCGGCACAAGACCCTCAAATGGGCTCAGTTCGCGTTGGAGCAGTACCAGCCGAAATGCTTCTTTGGCGGCGTCGAGGCCCACAAGTTCAAGCGCCAGGTCGGCTACTACAACGATCGGCCGAAGGTCGCCTTGGCCCTGCTGCACGTCACGACCATGCTCTCGGCCAATGCGGCGCTCTGCAAATTCAAGAAAACTCGGCACCTGTATTTCTTCGACTTTCCGTTTAGCGTCGCGATGGTCAAGGGAATGATCGACCAAGTGCTGGTGTACACGCATCAGCCTAAACTGGAAGTCGTGCTGTTTTGCATGGAGAACTCGCTTGACGAAGTGGCTTGCAAACTCTTGGAGCGCAAGCTGATCGAAGCGTATTCCCATCGCTAAACTTTGCTGTTGCGATTTCCGAAACATGGTGTATAAGGGCTTTCACAGTTAACCGGAGGACAGAATGATCGAAGTGAAGCTGACGTTCGCGACGGAGCAGGAAATGCTCATGTACTTCCAAGCGCGCGATAACGAGGCGCTCCGCAAACAGGCCGACAAGTTCGTCGAGGGGTTGGCGTCGATCGCCCCCGCCGTCGCCGAGGCTCTCGACGGCCCGGAGATTGCGGCCCCCGCGAAACGTCGTGGCCGCCCGCCCAAGCAGCCTGAGGTGAAGGTCGTCCACACGAAGGAGGGCGAAGTCACCGAGATCAAGAACCCGGCCGTCGGCCCCCTCGATGTCGAGAAGGGCGATCCGCTGCCGACCGAGGTGTTCGGCCCCGCGCCCGACAACGCCGAGCGTATCCCGCCCGAGGTCAAAAAGTCGTACTCGCGCGACGAGGTGCAGGAGCTGATGAAGAAGTTCTCGGCCGCGTTTGGCATCGACGCGCTGCGCCAGAAGCTGATCGAGGCGACCGGCTTCGCGCGGCTCTCGGAAATCCCGACGGACAAGTACGTCGATCTGGCGTCGGCTCTCGTGAACCAGATCGAAGGCTCCAAGCGGGTGGTGGCGCAGTGACCGCACACGCCCGCCTGTCGCCGTCGGCATCCAAGATTTGGATGTCGTGCCCCGGACAACCGAGGTTGTCAGAAGGCGTCGAGAACCGCTCGTCGTCCTACGCCGAAGAAGGCACGGCGGCCCACGAGGTCGGCGCCGCTGCGTTCGTCCAGAAGCAGGATGCCGCCGAGTACGTGGGTCGCCGCACCTCGAATGGCTGGGTTGTCACGGCCGAGATGGCCGAGGCCGTCCAAGTCTACCTCGACGCCATCCGGGCCGAGGTCCAAGACGGCGACGATACCGACATCGAACAGCGCCTCAAGTACAGCGACGATCTGTGGGGCACGGCCGACTTCGTGCGCTACCGGCCCTCGACGGGCGAGCTCTTGGTCGCCGACTACAAGCACGGCGCCGGCGTCCCCGTCGAGGTCGAGAACAATCCGCAGGCGCTGATTTACGGGCTGATGAAGGCGAAGCACCTGGCGAACCGCGGCATCTCGACGGTCACGCTGATGATCGTCCAGCCCCGGTGCCAGCATCACGACGGCCCGATCCGCCGCTGGTCCTTCGATGGCGTCGAGTTGCTGGACTTCGAGGACAAGGTTCTCGACGCGATCGCCGCCACGAAGAAGGCCGACGCGCCGTTGAACCCTGGCGACCACTGCCGCTGGTGCCCGGCGAAAGCCATCTGCCCGGCCCTCAAGGCGCAGGCGCTGGAGACGGCCAAGCAGGACTTCGCCCCCGGCATCGCCTACGACCCGAAGGAACTGGCGGCGGCTCTCGACCGGATCCCGTTGCTGGAGTCCTGGATCAAGGCCACGCGCGAGTTCGCGTACGAGGAAGCCGTCGCCGGCCGCACGCCTGCGGGCTTCAAGCTCGTCGAGAAACGGGCCACACGCAAATGGCGCGACGAGGCCCAAGCGGCGGAAGCCTTGGAACTGGTTCTCAAGGCCGACGAAATCTACGAGCCGCGGTCCCTGCTCTCGCCCGCGAAGATCGAGAAGCTGCTGGGTAAGCGGGGCAAGGACCAGATTTCCGGGCTGACGATCGCCGAGTCCAGCGGTCTGACGCTCGTTCACGAATCCGACAAGCGCCCGGCGGCCACGCCGCGCGCGAGCGGAGCGGAGGACTTCGGCGCCGCGTGAAGGTTCACAGAAGGTCGAAGGTGACAGAAGGAAAAGGTGACGTATGGCGAAAGGTAAGAATGGGTTCGGGCCGAAGGTCGTGACGCCCAAGTTCCGTGGGGCGTTCGTGCGCTTCTTCGAGCCCGAGACGGGAAACCGGGAGGACGGCTCGCCCTACAAGCGTTGGGGCTGCACGGCCATCTTCGAGAAGGGCGCCGATCTGACCGCCCTCAAGGACGCCGCGATGGCGGCGGCGAAGGAGCTCTGGGGCGACAAGGCCGCGCAGATGCTCAAGCACCCGAAGTTCAAGTCGCCGTTCAAGGACGGCGGCACGATGGTCAACAAGGAAGGCACGCTCTACGCCGGCTTCGAGGAAGGCCAGACGACGGTGAAGCTGGCGACCGAGCAGCAGGCGCCCGACGTGGTGAACGGTGCGCGCGAAGCGATCATCGACGCCAGCGAGTGCTACTCCGGGGCCTACTACCGGGCGTCCGTGGTGCCGATGGCGTACGAGCACCCGAAGGGCGGGCTCGGCATCTCGTTCAAGCTCCAGAACGTCCAGAAGCTGGGCGACGGCGAACGCCTCGGCGGCGGCCAGCGGGCCGAAGCCAAGGACGAGTTCGACGCCGTGACCTCGGCGGAAGGGGCGTCGGCCAAGAGCGCCGACGACGTGTGGGCGTGAGCGAGCCGGGCCACAACAGCCACGACCCTAAGCTCAAGGCTTTCGTCGAACGGATCGAACGGTTGAACGCCGAGGCGCACTCGCTTCGGTTGGACATCCGTGAAATCTACGCCGAAGCCAAGGGCGCGGGATACGAGCCGAAGATCATTCGCAAGGTGGTCGCCCTGCGAATGAAGGACAAAGAGAAGCTGTCCGAGGAAAACCAGAAGCTGGCGGCTTACGCTGCGGCGGTCGGCCTCGATCCTTTTTCTTGAGTCCTGCGTTTCGATTTCGACAACGGTGTGGTGGGGGCCGCAACGCCCCCGCCACTCTCGATCCAGGGAGAGAAGAATGAAGTCCAAGATCCATGTCATCGGCGGGCGCGTCGAGTTCAACGGATTCCGCGTCGCCAATCTCGTCGCCAATCTGCCGGCCAGCATCCGGGCCGACTTCGTGAAGTATGTCGAGAACGTCGAGCACGATGCGTACAGCCGTGGCCGCAAGGACGGCTACGAGGAAGGCTTCAAGGAAGGCCAGGACTGCGTGGACGCCGACTACGTTGCGAGGCTCCGCTGATGTGGACGCAGACCTACACGGGCAAGCGGTTCGACCCGCTCAATCCCGACCCCGCGCTCATCTGCATCGAGGACATCTCGTGGGCGCTGTCCAACATCTGCCGGTTCGGCGGTCACTCGTCGCGGTTCTATTCCGTGGCCCAGCACAGCTTCCATCTCGCGTACTACGCGAACACGGTTCTCAAGGACCGATCGCTGGCGCTGGCGTGCCTGCTTCACGATGCCTCCGAAGCGTATCTCGGCGACGTGCCGCGGCCGATCAAGTACCGCCCCGAGTTCGCGTTCTACCGCGAGGCGGAGGCGAAGCTGGAAGCCATGATCTTCCACAAGTTCGGGGTCAACGAGTACGTGGGTCATCCCGAGGTGAAGCATCTCGACAACGCGATCTTGGCGGACGAGGCGCGGGAGCTCATGGGCGATCCGGGGTCCGAGTGGGGGTTGACGGAAAGCGGCTTGAAGATCGCGCTGTCGGAGGATTGGCGGCCGGGAGTCTGGAACGACAACTTCCAATACATGTTTCGGGCACTGACGGCATGACCGCGTACTACAACGAGTTCGACCCGTACGCGGCTGCGTGGTTGCGAAATCTCATACAAGCCGGGCTTATCGCACCGGGCGACGTGGATGAACGGAGCATTGTCGATGTCCGACCTGACGACCTCAGAGGCTACACCCAAGTCCACTTCTTCGCCGGCATCGGCGGATGGAGCCTCGCAGCCCGCCTCGCAGGGTATCCAGATGACCGAGAACTTTGGACCGGGAGCTGCCCGTGTCAGCCTTTCAGCGCAGCCGGAAAAAGGAAAGGAACCGCAGATGAACGACACCCCTGGCCCGAGTTCTTTCGCCTCATCTCCGCTTGCAGACCCCGCGTTGTCGTCGGGGAGCAAGTCGCCAGCAAAGACGGACTCGCGTGGCTCGACGGAGATGCGGACTTGCTCCGTATGCGCGACATCAAAACCCTCGACCGATTTTTACGCGAACTCGAAGGGCGTGCGGCGCAAGACCTGCGTTCCTTGCTACGCCGCGAAAGAGGCAGCGCGAAAGGCCCGCAAACCGAAGGCGGAACGTCAAGCATCGTGGGCCAAGTACCGCCGGGTGCGGCGGGCGCAGCTACTTTTGTCTGTGGCGAAGTACAGGGCGAAGGCGAAGAAGTTGGCGTTCGATTTGGATGCGGAGGACGTGGCACTTCTTCAAGCGACCATCGACGCGGGCTTTTGCCAGATGACGGGCCTACCGTTCGATTTGGACAAGGGCAAGACGTGGAACACGCCGTCTATAGACCGGATCGACCCGAAGGCGGGCTACGTAAAGGGGAACGTGCGCGTGATTTTGTACGCCTTGAACGTGATGATGAACACCTGGGGCGAAGCGAAGGTGCTCGAAGTGGCGCGGGCCTTGAGTGGGCAAAGAGCCGAGGTGTCGAAGGCGTTTCAAGCGCGAATGGACGCTGCCTTGAAACGCCGACTGAGCCGATTCACCTCGTTGGAGTACGCCCTGACCTGGAAGGAGCGGGTTACACCGTCTGGGCGGGCGATTACTGCGCTGCGGGCGTCGGCGCACCGCACATCCGGCAACGGCTTTGGTGGCTGGCCGACGCCAATGGCGGGCACGCCGGCGCAGAACGGCAACAACCCGGCGGGCAACACGGACTCCAGCCGCAAGACGGTGGCGCTGGTGCAGGGGTGGGCCACGCCAGCAACACGCGATTGGAAGGGGGCGACACACGAACGCTGGGGGACGAACGCTCGGCCGCTGAACGAGCAGGCGCGGTACTTGATGGTGGGCTGGCCGACGCCGACCAGCAACAACTCGACGGGAGCGGGAACGCAGGGCCGGGAGGGCGGCGAGAATTTGCAGACGACGGCTGCGTTGGCTTCTGGTCCGACTACGAACTCATCCCCTGCCGCGACGGAACAGCGCGGCGCACTAAACCCGGCATTTTCCCTCTGGCTCATGGGGTACCCGGCCGAGTGGGAAAGCTGCGCGCCGCAGGTAACGCGATCGTCCCGCAAGTCGCGGCCGAAATCCTCCGCGCCTACCTTGAAGGGAGTGAATCCCTTTGACTGAACTTCACATCGACTTCGAGACGCGCTCGGCCGTGGATCTCACGAAGGCCGGCGTCCACGCCTACGCCGACGATCCGAGCACCGACGTTTGGTGCATGGCGTATTCGTGGGGCGAAGGCCCGGTCCAGATTTGGACTCCCGGCGGCCCCGCCCCCGCGATCTCGGCCGACGCGATCATCTACGCCCACAACGCCGCGTTCGAGCTCGCGATCTGGAACCGGCTCATGGTCCCCCGGTACGGCTGGCCCCCGCTGGATCCCAGCAGGGTCCGCTGCACCATGGCGATGGCGATGGCTATGTCCCTTCCGGCCTCGCTCGACCAAGCCGCAGCGGCCGTCGGGCTCGACATCGGCAAGGACATGGAGGGCCGCAGGCTCATGCTCCAGATGTCGCGACCGCGGGCCGTCAAGGACGATGGCACGCTGGTCTGGTGGGACGACGAGGCCAGGCGCCAGCGGCTCTACGACTATTGCAAGCAGGACGTTGAGGTCGAGCGCCAGCTTACCAAGCGGCTGCTGCCGTTGACCCCGGCCGAGCAGGAATTGTGGGTGCTCGACATGCGGATCAACGATCGCGGCGTTGCGATCGACACGCGCACGGTCAAGCGCATGATCTCGGCGGCCGACCGGGAGCAAGCGCGGCTCGATCGCCGGATGGCGAAGGTGACGGAGGGGCGGGTCACGGCCTGCACCCAAGTCGCCAAGCTGGAGGAATGGGTTTCGGGGCAAGGCATACCCGTCGATGGTCTAGCGAAGGCGGACGTAACCGCGTTGCTCGATCGCGATGATCTCCCGCCGGCGGTTCGCGAGGCGCTGGTTCTGCGGCGCGAGGGCAGCAAGTCCTCGGTGAAGAAGCTCGTGGCGATGCGGGATGCTGTCTGCACCGACGGTCGGGCTCGTGGGCTGCTGCAATACCACGCCGCCAGCACGGGGCGATGGGGCGGCAGGCGCGTGCAACCTCAAAATCTTCCGCGGCCTTCGCTCGCGCACGAGCAGATCGAGGAAGTCGTGTCGCTGTTCGGTGGTGGGCTGTGAAGGGCTCGAACCTTCGACCCGCAGATTAAGAGTCCGCTGCTCTACCAACTGAGCTAACAGCCCCACCGTGCGACCTCTGTGCGACCTGATTACAACGGCAGCTTCGCAACCCGTTGAACCAGTTACACATTTCCCCCAGGACTACCTCATTAAGAGTTAGTTTTCCTAGTGTATAGGTGGGTGCCTGTGTGTCGATAAGTGTTGACGCCGCCTAGATATTGCTTTATTAGCAACATGTTTTTTCGGCTCAACGCTGCGACACAGGTGCGACCCAATGATCCCTCTTACCCTCCCCAACATCAAGGCGGCCACCCCGGGCCAGACCCTGCGCTGCGAGAAGGTCCGCGGGCTCCAGCTTCGCGTCGGCCCCGAGGCCCGCACGTTCTACCTGTACTACCGGACGAAAGGCGGCCGGGAGCGCCGGCCGAAGGTGGGCCACTGGCCGACGGTATCCCTCGAATCCGCGCGCGAGATCGCCCAAGCCTGGCTTCGCGATGTCGCCGGGGGTGGCGATCCCGTGGCCTCGTGGATGGCCGACCGAGACGCCCCGACGATCGAGGACCTGGCGAAGAAGTACATGGAGCGCCACGCCGCCCGGAAGAAAACGGGGGCCGAGGACCAGCGAATCATCGACCGCTACATCCTCCCCGAGCTCGGCCGGAAGAAGAAGGTCAAGGACGTAGACCGTTCGGACATCGACCGGATGCACTCGCGGCACGAGGACACGCCGTACATGGCGAACCGGATCGTGGCCTTGTGCTCGAAGATGTTCGCGCTGGCCGAGGTCTGGAACATGCGCCCGGCCCACAGCAACCCGGTCTACCGGATCCAGCGGTTCAAGGAAGCCAAGCGCCGGCGCTACATGCGGCCCGACGAGGCCAAGGCTGTCATGGACGCCCTGCACCGCTACCGCTTGCGCCACCCCCACTCGGCGGCGTTTTTGACCTTGTTGCTGTTCACCGGGGCCCGGCCTTCCGAGATCGCCGCGGCCCGCTGGGAACACCTCAAGGGGAACCGGATCGAACTGGACGTTCACAAGACGGACCAGGGCGGCCAGCCGCGCGTGATCTATCTGCCGCCCCAAGCCGTCGAGGTCATCGACGCCCTGCCTCGCACGGGCGGGACGATCGTGGGGATTCAGTCCGCCCGGCATCTGTGGCGCCTTATTTGCAAAGAGACGGGATTGACCGATTTGCGGATTTACGATCTCCGCCACTCGTTCGCCTCCGCGGCTTTGCAGTCCGATATGACGCTGGGCCAGATCGGGGAGCTCTTGGGCCACAAGTCCACGCAGACGACGGCCCGCTACGCACACCTCATGGAAGAACGAGGCGTCGAGCAGGCCACTCGCGCTGCGGATTTCTTGGAGCGGTTGGCCGCTGCGGCTACGCCACGTTCT
>Ga0315904_10006414_pt1 | contig 16097 bp, 13 predicted proteins | sample LakEriMetagenome_6_FD_203529 | JGI IMG/M metagenome (GOLD analysis project Ga0315904, IMG submission 203529) | Freshwater fungal communities from buoy surface, Lake Erie, Ohio, United States - Buoy 12 MA120 | ecosystem: Environmental > Aquatic > Freshwater > Lake | place: USA: Lake Erie, Ohio... | reverse complement strand
CGTCATTCAGCATTACCGGAGTGCGGAATACCCTCGCTTCATCCCATAAATTTTCCTCAATGAAAGATTGAATGGTAAACGAGCCCCCTTCAACAAACACTGATTGAATTCCGTTTTCAAACAAGCGTTTCATGGCATATTTGATCATGGAGCCACGCCGGGGTACAGAAACGTAGGATACATTTCTGATTTGATCGTTCTTCAGATGGTTAAAGACAATTACCTTTTCCTTTCCGGCAAAAACATGACTTCCGGGATCGCAGTTTAAATCGGGATCTATAACGATTCGAACCGGATTCTTCGCCTTGAAGCCTCTGACGGTGAGACGAGGATTGTCGTTCATGACAGTGTTGCTTCCAACCAGAATGGATGATTCCTCCGATCTCCAGATATGTGTCAGTTTTCGCGAAAGCGTGTTACTAAGCCAGGTAACTCCTTTTTTTCCATTTTCAGGCAACGGAGCAATCAACCGGTCGGCTGATTCTGCCCATTTGAGAATGATGAATGGTCTTTGCTTTTCGTGAAAAGTAAAAAAGCGTTTATTCAGGTTTCTGCCATCCTCTATGAGAATACCGGCCGTGACTTCGATTCCGGCCGCTTTAAGTTTTTGGATGCCTTTTCCGGAAACCAGGGGATTGGGATCAGTGTTGGCAATGACGACTTTCCTGATTCCGCTGGAGAGTATCAAATCTGTACAAGGTGGTGTTTTACCAAAATGATTGCAAGGTTCCAGATTAACGTAAAGAGTGCAACCCGGAAGGAGAGAACGATCAGCAAGGTTGCTGATGGCGTGCACTTCAGCATGTGGTCCACCGTAATGGGCATGCCAGCCCTCTGAAACGATCCGGCCATCATGCACCAGCACAGAGCCAACAAGAGGATTGGGTGCTACAAAACCGGAGCCATTCAGTGCCAGGTCAAAACATCGGCGCATATACAGCTGGTGATTCATGGCATGCAGGACTGGCCTCAAATGTACTGCTTTTTATACCTTTACCGGCATGAAAATAAAGGAGCTGAAAGCGCTTTTTAAAGAACGGCTGAGCGGTTGTTATTCTGACAGTGAAATTGAGGCTATCTTCCGATTTTACGCTGCTGATGTGCTTGGCAGAGCGTTTCATTCTAACGATGACCAATTTGAGGTAGACGGAAGCATCGACTTCATGACACATCTCACCGAACTCACCGAAGGCAAGCCGCTTCAATACATAACAGGTGTTCAGTGGTTTCTCGGTTTTCCGTTCCGTGTGAATGAAAATGTACTTATACCCCGTCCGGAAACGGAAGAACTTGTTGAATGGATTAAAGAAGAAAACCCGGCAGGAAAAAAAAGCATTCTGGATATTGGAACCGGCTCAGGTTGTATTGCCATTTCTCTGGCTAAAATGCTTCCTGATGCTACTGTTTTTGCCACCGACGTTTCCGAAAGTGCATTGGAAACTGCCAGTGATAATGCAAGAATCAATCAGGCTGAAGTTCGCTTTATTCAGGATGACATTCTGCATCCCGGGATTAAAATAAACCGGAAATTCGACATCATTGTGAGTAATCCTCCGTATATCCCACTCAGCGAAGCCGATCATCTGGAAACCAATGTAAAAGATTATGAACCGCATCTTGCCCTTTTCGCACCGTCAAACGATCCACTGGTTTTTTATAAGGCAATAACCAACTTTGCCCGAAAGCACCTGACTCCTGATGCCACTTGCTATTTTGAGATACATCAGGATTTCTCCAATGCTTTGTACTCCTACTTTGAATCCGTCAATTGCTCTGAGATTAAAATCAGAAAAGATTTTAGCGGTAATATCAGAATGATCAAAATACGCCTTCATGAATGAATTATTCAACATGACGGTGTTGATAAGATGCTTGACGGAAGTGAATGGCATTAGTTAAATTTGCATGCAGTGGATGCTAAAATAACTGATGGTGAAACTGAAATATAATAACAAAACAACCATACTTTTTACACTCCTGCTTACCTGTCAGGTAGGGGTGTCGGCTGCTCAGACAGACTCCATTTCCAGTCTGATTTCGGGTAAGTCGCCCGAAAACGCAGCCCGCACACTGATGCGTTCAAACAAGAATGCAGAAGCCATGGATATTCTCAGCAGGCACGCAAAACAGGAGGAAAGTGGATTTGGAAGGGAACGCGACAGCATCATCAGCTCTCTTGATGCGGTTTATAAGTCGCAAGGGAAAGAGAGAAGATCAAATATCAGGGAAAAAGAAGAGGAAATAGCAGAACTGAGAGAAGGTAATGCCGGGATTCAGCAGGAAAATCAGTCGATGACTGCTCAAACCATTTTGTTTTTCAGCATCATTACAGGTGTAATCATTTTAATTCTGGCTACAAGGCTGAAAGTATTCCGGGGCATCAAATCACAACTGGAACATTCCTCCAGGCTGATCACTGCTCTGGAATCCTCACTTTCCGAAACAGGGAAGCTTCGTCAAAATGAAAAAGCACTGGTTCCGATGATTCATGAAATCAGAAAGTATACCCTGAGCCAGGAAAGCCGTTTTTCAGCAATTACCGGCGATCGCCAAAATCCTTTGCAGCGACCTGTTCTTAAATTTTTGAACGGACTGGAAACTGCAGAGCGGATCACAACACCTTCAGAACCGGAGCCGGGTATCAAAGTCAGTACTGATCTGAATTCCCTGATAAGTTCCACCGCCGAATCCGCATTTCACTCCATGATAGCTGATCATCCCGGATTTAACTGCAATCTCTCACTTGATCTGGAGAAAATTTTGCCCAAAGTTGAAGTCATTCCTGATGAAATCAGATTTGTCATATTCAGTCTGCTGAAAAACGCCTTTGAGTCTGTCAGAGAACGTACCGCTACCGCACCAAAAGGGTATGAGCCCAAGGTGACTGTAACCACCAGAAAGTTACCACGGTTTGTACAGGTGCGTGTTAAAGACAACGGAATCGGAATCCCTGATAAAATAGCTGATAAAATTTTTGAACCCTATTTTACCACCAGGCAATCCGAAAAAAATCCGGGACTGGGATTGACAATCAGTAAAGAAATGATCACCCTTCATCACAAAGGTGAGTTGTTTGTGGAATCTGATTTTAGTAACAGTACGGATTTCATCATTCGTTTTCCAACCCTGACACTGATGTAAAATGAAACAAAATAAGATCAAATATTTCATTACCGTTGTAATTCTGTTTTTGCTTTGCGCTGATTCCCACGCAAGCCGCCTGGGCGATATTGAAGGGTATGTCAAAAAAATCCGGGCAGCCCAAAAAGCCGATCATCTTTATTCATCCCGGTATGGTCTGGATAAAATTTTCAAACAACCGGACCTGAGCGTAGAAGAGCAACGTGAACTGCTGAAAGCCTATCAGATTCTCACCGATGCTTTTAAAGCATGGAGTCATTACAGGAACGCCGCTGATGTTTATTTTGATTACCTGAAGCTTCAGGAAAAATATCAAAACGATTATCTCATTTTTCTGAGAGACTCCTTGCAGCGGCAGAATCAGGCCATTGAAACTTCCGAAAACCAAAGAATTAAACGACTTGATTCGGAACTTGAGACACTCCGAAAGGAACAAGGTATTGTAGCCGGCATGAAACAAAAGTATTACACCTTTGGTGGTATTGCACTGGCTGTAATACTGGTTTTGTTCTTGTTTTTATTCAGCTCCAGAAACAAAGCCATCAGAAGTAGCCGGGCTCAACTTGATGAAAATCGCAAAAAAATCCTTGAACTGTACCTCAAGGCAGCCGAAACCTCCATGCTCAAAGGAAATATAGCCTTTATTCGCTCTCTTGGATCGTTTGGTGCTGAACAAATTGAGGCTATAGAGTCCGCCCAGCAGACCGGTTCAGACTGGAGTCAGCTGAAGTCGCTTCTCGGCAAACTGAAAGATACGCAGTAAACTGATTTTATCTCTCTTTTTTCGAGATTCCGGAGGCTTTCATTTTTTACTTTTACGCCATGGACCAAGCATCCGTCAAGGCCCGGATTGAAGAGCTTACTTCTCTGATCAACAGGCATAATCATCTTTATTACGTCTCGGCCAGGCCGGAGATCAGTGATTTTGAGTTCGACAAGATGCTCGAAGAACTCATCCTGCTGGAAAAGCAATACCCGGAATTTTTGTCTCCGGATTCTCCCAGCCAGAGAGTAGGTGGCGCCGTTACAAAGGAATTCCTTCAGGTGGTCCATAAATATCCCATGCTTTCTCTTGGAAACACCTATTCCGAAGAGGAATTGACTGATTTCGACCAAAGAGTCAGGAAAGTAATAGGAGATGACTTTGAATATGTCTGCGAGTTGAAATTTGACGGCGTGGCAGTAGGTCTGACCTATGAAAATGGCCGGCTTGCAAGAGCTGTTACACGAGGCGACGGTGTACAGGGTGATGATATTACCAACAACGTGAAAACAATCGGCAGTATCCCACTCAGACTGCCACCGGGCGATTATCCTGAATCGTTTGAGATCAGGGGAGAGATTTTCATGCCGAGGCCTTCCTTTAACAAGATCAACGAAGAATTACAAAAGCAACTCAAAGAGGATGGATATGATGAAGAGGAGATTACTGAAAGACTGCTGAAAAATCCAAGAAACGCCGCCGCCGGAACCATTAAAATGCAGGATTCCAAATTAGTGGCCTCCAGAAAACTCGATTGCTTTCTCTATTTTATCTATGGGGAAAACCTGCCTTTTAACAACCATTATGACTCCCTGAAAAAAGCAAAGGAATGGGGGTTTAAAGTTTGCGATTACTTTGTTAAATCCTCCAATCTGGAAGGCGTTTTTGAGTTTATCCGGGAATGGGACGTTCATCGTCATGAGCTTGATTTTGACACCGACGGAGTGGTGATCAAGGTAAACGGATATCAACATCAGCAAGAGCTGGGTTTTACCGCCAAATCACCCCGATGGGCCATCGCTTATAAATTCAAAGCTGAATCGGCTGCTACCCGGCTCCTTTCAATCGATTATCAGGTAGGAAGAACCGGTGCAATCACTCCCGTAGCCAATCTCAGTCCTGTTCAGCTGTCAGGAACCACAGTGAAGAGAGCGTCACTCCACAATGCTGATCAGATTGAGAAACTGGACATCAGAATCGGAGATATGGTTTTCGTAGAAAAAGGAGGCGAGATCATACCCAAAATCACTGCTGTAGATCTGAATGCGCGCCAGGGTGACTCATCACCGGTTTCCTACATCCGAACCTGTCCTGAATGCGGAACAGAGCTGGTTCGCAAGGAAAATGAAGCCCTGCATTATTGTCCTAACGAAACAGGTTGTCCGCCCCAAATCAAAGGCAAACTGAATCATTTCATTTCCCGTAAGGCAATGAACATTGACAGCCTGGGAGAGGGGAAAATAGACCTGTTGTTTGAAAAAGGATTGGTTCGTCAGCCGGCAGATTTGTACCGGCTGAAGGAAGAAGACTTATTAGGACTGGAAAAGTCCATTGAAGATCCGGAGACCGGTAAAGTCAGAAAAATCTCCTTCCGGGAGAAAACAGTTGCGAAAATTCTTGCCGGAATCGAAGAATCCAAATCGGTTCCCTTTGAAAGAGTTCTTTATGCCATTGGAATCCGATATGTGGGTGAAACAGTTGCCAAAAAGGTAGCTCATCATTTCAGGAATATTGAATCCATCATGCAGGCATCCTTTGAAGCACTGAATGAGGTACCGGAAGTGGGTGAAAAAATAGCAGCCAGTATCAGGCAATTCTTCGATAATCCCGCCAATATCCATCTTGTTCAAGAGCTGATCGGTGCCGGTCTGACAATGAAAACCGACGAAAAATCAATCCCTGCCAAGGTATCGAACCGCCTCGAAGGGCTGTCGTTTGTGGTTTCAGGGGTATTTTCTAAATTTACACGGGACGAAATCAGGCTTTTGATCGAAAGCCATGGAGGCAAAATTCAAAGCGGTATATCGGCCAAAACCAGTTACCTTGTTGCCGGTGGTGAAAGCGGGCCTTCCAAACTTCAAAAAGCAAGTGCGCTCAATATTCCTGTACTCTCAGAAACAGAGCTTGAAGCATTAATCAGCAATCATGAATCAGCGAATCAGGAATAAACTGGCGGGTTATATGCTTGGGAAGGAAATCCGGAGAGTAAACCGGGTGCCCGGGGTGGTTACTTTCGAGAAAGCCAAAACCATTGGAATCATCTACGATGCCACCAGCGACCAGGATTTTGAACTGATGAAAAATTATGTTCGCGACATCAGGGCAACGGGTAAGGATGTGGTCTCACTGGGTTATATGAACCAGAAAGAACTGCCCAACATGAGATTCATGAAACTGGGTCTCGACCTGTTTACCAGAAAATCGCTGGACTGGAAAATGAAACCTCACAATCAGGTCGTCAGCAGTTTTCTTCAGCGTGATTTCGATATGCTGATTTGTTTCAATCTGGAGCATTCGGTTCCGCTCTCCTACGTAGCCGCTCAAAGTAAAGCCATATTCAAAATCGGCAAATACGATTCCAGGTTCAGCGGTTTGTTTGATTTCATGATCAAACCACAGTCAACACCTACTCTCAAACAAATGATGGAGCAGGTGAATCATTATTTAACACTCATCAGAAATGAAAGCAAGCAAACGTCTTAAAGGCACAGGTGTTGCCTTGGTTACTCCTTTTCACAAGGACGGGAGCATCAATTTTAAAGGTTTCCGGAAGCTTATTGATCATGTTATCGGTGGCAAAGCCGACTACCTGGTACCTCTTGGAACCACCGGTGAATCCGTGACTTTGTCTAAGGATGAAAAGACAGCCATCTTCGATTTTGTGATTGAAACAGTTAACAAAAGAGTTCCTGTAGTGGCCGGTATCGGAGGAAACAGTACCAGTGACGTGATCAAATGCATCAATGAAATGGATTTGTCAGGCTTTGATGCAATTTTGTCAGTAACTCCCTACTATAACAAACCAACTCAACGAGGGCTTTATCAGCATTACCGGATGATTGCCAATGAAGCACCTGTTCCGGTCATTTTGTATAATGTCCCCGGAAGAACCGGCGTCAATATGTTGCCTGAAACCACGCTGAGCATTGCAAATGATTTTGAAAACGTCATAGGAGTGAAGGAAGCTTCAGGCAATATCGAACAAATTATGGCGATCATCAAAAGCAGGCCGGAAGGATTTCTGGTCATTTCTGGCGATGATTTGATTACTTTACCTCTGATCGCAGCAGGTGCCGACGGAGTCATTTCAGTAGTCGCAAACGCTTTTCCGAAAGAATACTCGGATATGACCAGGTACAGTATGAAAGGTCAGTTTGAAAAAGCCCGTGAATTGCATTACCTGCTTGCTGATATCATACCGATGCTTTTTGCTGAGGGCAGCCCTCCCGGAATCAAAGCAGTTTTAAACATGATGGGAGTTTGTGAAGACTTCATGCGACTGCCTCTGGTCAATGTCAGCAAAGGGCATTACAACAGGCTTGCCGCTGCACTGGAAGCCATCAGAAGCAATCAGTAGCCCGGTCTAAGGATAAACCCGGTAAATTTTCCAAACACCAGTTGTTTCCAGGTCGTATCTGATCCTGTCGTGTAACCGGCTTGGACGACCCTGCCAGAACTCAAACTTAACAGGCTTTACCCGGTAACCACCCCAGTGTTTGGGCCTGGGTATATTTTGTCCTTCAAAATGAGATGTAAGATTTTCGAATTTTTTCTCCAATTCCGCCCTGCTTTCCAGTGGCTTGCTTTGATCGGATGTCCAGGCTCCGATTTGACTTTCACGAGGCCTCGAGGCAAAATATTCATCTGAATCCCAGTCTTCAATGCGGGTGACAGTTCCTTCAATACGAACCTGTTTGTGAAGCTCGGGCCAGAAAAAATTCAGGGCCGCCTTTCCGGTCGATTCCATGTCCTGACCCTTGTGACTATTGTAATTGGTAAAAAAAACAAAACCTTCCTGATCGAAATTCCTCAATAAAACAATTCTGGAAGAAGGTGATCCATCCGGTGTAACCGTAGCCAGATTCATGGCATTAGGTTCCTGCACCTGTTGCTCTACCGCAAGTTGCATCCAGATGGCAAACTGAACCACCGGATCACGCTGACAGGTTTCGACATCGATGGTATCGAGATCATAATCCGTTCTGATGTTCTTAAGGAAGTCTTTAAGGTACTCCATACTGATCGATATATGGTTGCAAAAGTAGCTATTAATTGGAAACACTTAAGGTTTATATTCTATTGAATTACAGTACAATAAATTATAAAATCAGACAGTTCTGCAGAACCGAATGCCTTGATAAATGTTACATCCCCCTGACACACTGTGGCACACTTTTAGAGCAGTGTAATATGAACGGCATAAAAGTCTCAACTTTACGACTCGTAGCCGTTGAACCGATAACAACCCCAACCAACAGGGCTATGAGAAAGTCAATGATTCAACCCGCCACCGGGGTCCTGCTCATATCAGAACCCTTTCTTGCCGACTCTTACTTCAAGCGTTCGGTAGTACTTATCAGTGAACACGACGATAAAGGAGCGCTGGGATTCATTCTCAACAAACCTACAGATGTCACTATTAATGATGCCGTGGAAGATTTCCCGGAATTCAATTCCAGACTTTATTTCGGTGGACCGGTTGAAACCGATACACTGTTTTACATTCACACTATTGGTGAGAAACTGGAAGGGGCCAAGCCCATTGGAAATGGTATCTATTGGGGAGGAAGTTATGATCAGCTGAAGACCCTGATCCATACCGGAGAAGTCACTCCTGATATGATCCGTTTTTATGCCGGTTATTCCGGATGGGATGCCGATCAGCTGGGAAATGAGCTACAGGAAAAATCATGGCTCGTCTCTGAGGGCAATGCCCGATTTACATTCTATGACGACCCCAATTCCCTCTGGAGTCAGGTGCTGAGAAGCATGGGCAGTGAATACGCCATGATGGCTAATTTTCCGGAAGATCCGGCCCTGAACTGACACCCAAAGGTATCTGTGTAATGAAGTACCTTTGCGGGGATGCCTTCCCGTTTTTTAGAAGTTGACGATTTTGTCAAAGTGATTTCCGGTGTTGCCAACCGGATTCCGTTGATTGATACCCGCAGCGAAGCGGAATTCCTGCATGCCTGCATTCCCGGTGCTGTTAATTTGCCTTTGCTCCCCAATGAAGACCGTAAAATAGTCGGTACTATTTATAAGCAGCAGGGGCATGATGCAGCCGTCATCAAAGGTTTTGAACTCACCGGCCCACGATTTCATCAGATCCTTTCCGAATCACTTAAAAAATTCCCAGAAAAGGAGTTGTTGATGTATTGCTGGAGAGGAGGAATGCGCAGCGGTATCATGTCCTGGTTGCATGAAACAACCGGCTTTAAAGTGACGTTGCTGAAAGGAGGCTATAAAGCTTTTCGCAGATGGGTAAACGATGTGTTTGAAAAACCCCGTCAGGTGCTGGTGTTGGGAGGACATACCGGTTCCGGAAAAACTGAGGTTTTGCATCAGCTGAAATTATTGGGTGAACAGGTAATCGATCTGGAGGCTCTGGCCAATCATAAGGGTTCTGCTTTTGGCTCTCTTGGAAAATCCGGTCAGCCATCACATGAACAATTTGAAAATCTGCTCGCTCTGGAGTGGGCAAATCTGAATCCCGATAAACCGGTATGGTTGGAAAATGAAAGCCGTGCCATCGGTTCCTGTATCATTCCGGAAATGATCTTCAATCAGATCAGAACAGCCCCTGTTATCGAGATGAATATTGGATTTGACAGGCGACTCGAGCGGATCAGAAAAGAATATGCCTGCTTTCCGGTAGAGGTGCTCAAAAACACTACCCTGAAAATCAAAAAGCGGCTGGGTCCTCAGCATCTGAAAGCCGCCATTGAGTGCCTGGATCAGGCTGACTTCGACGGCTGGTTGCAGATTGTAATGGTATACTACGATAAGCTTTATGAACACGGTACCCTACAGCGAAAACCCGGGACGGTACACACCATTGATCTTTCAGCAACTGAAGAAACAATGATCGCCGGTGAAATTATCCGATTTGTCAACTCAGGTAAACTGGCCGTGTCCTGAAAACGAAAAAATTAACAGATGATATCAGATTCAAATTTTGAAACGGTCAAACTGACACAATACAGTCATGGTGCCGGATGCGGATGCAAAATCGCACCTGCGTTGTTAACAGAAATTTTAAGTGGTAACGAGGCTGCTCAGGATTTTCCGAACCTGTTGGTGGGCAATCACAGCAGGGATGATGCAGCAGTGATGGATCTGGGTAACGGCAGCGCTCTGATCAGCACCACCGACTTTTTTATGCCTGTGGTGGATGACCCCTTTGACTTTGGAAGGATTGCAGCCACCAATGCCATCAGTGATGTTTATGCCATGGGAGGCAAACCGGTACTGGCCATTGCCGTATTGGGATGGCCCATCGACAAATTGCCCCCCTCAGTGGCAGGAAGAGTGATTGCCGGAGGCCGTGCGGCATGCGAAGAGGCAGGCATTCCGCTGGCAGGTGGCCACAGTATTGACTCTCCGGAGCCCATTTTCGGTCTGGCGGTAAACGGACTGGTAGACATCAACCATCTTAAGAAAAACAATACGGCTCAGGCGGGCGACCTGCTGTTTCTTACCAAAAGGCTGGGAGTAGGTGTATTGGCAACCGCCTCTAAAAAAGGATTGCTAAAGCCTGAAGATCTGGCAACAGCCGTAAAAAGTATGACGACACTGAATAAAGCCGGCGAGGCCCTTGGAAAACTCAGGGGAGTGCATGCACTGACAGATGTCACCGGTTTCGGATTGCTGGGACATCTGGTGGAAATGGCAGGAGGCAGCGGACTGTCTGCAGAGGTTGATTTTTCAAAAGTTCCCGTGATTGAATCTGTGAATGAATACATCCGGTTGAATTGCATTCCGGGAGGTACCAACCGCAACTGGAAAAGCTACGGCCAGGCCATTTCAGCAGTTGATGAAAACGTCAGGTTGATTCTGGCAGACCCTCAGACCAGCGGCGGTTTGCTGGTGGCTGTGTCACCCGATTCGGTTACAGAATACACTGGACTGATGAGGTCGCTTGGCGCGGATGATTTTGCCATGAACGCAATAGGCAGGGTCACTACCGGGCGTGATTTCACTGTAATGGTAAATCCCTGAATTTAACTTCCGTTTCCGGTAAATACACCATCTTTCATGTGCAGTTTTCGGTCAGCCATTCCGGCCAGCTCCTCGTTGTGAGTCACGATGATAAAGGTTTGGCCAAACTCATCTCTGAGTCTGAAAAAAAGCTTATGAAGTTCTGCGGCACTGGTTGAATCCAGATTTCCTGATGGCTCATCAGCCAATACCACCGAGGGATTATTTACCAAGGCACGAGCTACTGCCACGCGCTGTTGCTCACCGCCTGACAATTGTGATGGTTTGTGATGCAGCCTCGAAGAAAGATTGAGATAATCAAGTAACTCAGTTGCCTTTTGGGTCAGCAATCCGGTTTCCGTTCCCGCAATCATTCCCGGGATGCAGACATTTTCAAGGGCGGTAAATTCAGGCAACAGATGGTGAAACTGAAAAATAAACCCGATGTGCCGGTTCCTGAATGCGGCAAGCCTGGATCCGGTCATGGATTGTGTGGCAATTCCGTCCAGTTCAACCTTGCCTTTATCGGGCCGGTCGAGGGTTCCGATGATCTGAAGCAGGGTTGTTTTGCCTGCACCTGAAGCTCCTACGATCGAGATGACTTCAGACTTGTTCACTTCCAGATTGATGCCTTTCAGGATATGAACCTGATCATAGCTTTTGAAAACATCCTGAACCCTGACTACCATGAGGCAAATATAAGACAATGAACCTCTATGAACTGAAAAGTATATCAATCAGCGCTTGCCTTGTTCTTCCTATCTTTGCCATACCACAAATTCAAGTCATTTGAACATCAGTATTATTACCGAATCGCCCTGGTGGCTTGTATCGCTCTGTTTACTGGCAGCTGCAGCACTTTCTGTTATTCTTTACTACAGAGATCAACGATTTTCGGAAGTACCGCTGATCTGGATCAGGTTAATGGCGGTGTTCCGTTTTCTGGCGGTTTTCATACTTTGTCTGCTGCTGATGTCACCTCTCATCAAAACCATTCAAAGAGAGGTGGAAAAACCTATACTGGTCTTTTTGCAGGATGGAAGCTCGTCGGTTCTCTCTGCAAAAGACAGTGTTTCATTACGCCAGACCTATCCCGGTAAGGTAAAGGCTATGTTGGAGAAGCTGGAGGCTGATTTTGATGTGAGAACCTATACCATTGGTGACGGTGCTTCAGATAGCTTATCATTCGAATTTAAAGGAGCCGAGACCGATCTTTCTGACCCGGTGGCAGGACTTCGTTCGCGTTATGCCGGACGGAATCTGGGAGCAGTAATTCTGGCCACTGACGGGTTGTACAACAAAGGACAAAACCCTTTGTATTCCTACCCGGTACTCAATGCCCCGGTTTACACAGTCGGAATGGGTGATACAACGGTTTTCCGCGATCTGATGATAAGAAATGTGAACCACAACAAGACCGCATTTCTTGGAAATACCTTCCCGCTCGAAATTTCATTAGACGCCAGAAAATGTTCCGGTGAAAACGTTGTCATCACCGTTACCCGAAAAGAGAAAACCCTGGTTACCCGAACCATTCAGATTTCCAGCAAGAGATTTAACGCCGTAGTGCCGGTTTTTCTTGATGCCACAGAAAAAGGCTCGAACAAGTACACTGTCGGTGTTACGGAACTGGATGGAGAACTGACCTATAAAAACAACTCCTGGGATCTGTATATCGACGTCATCGATAACCGGCAAGTGATTTTGTGCCTGGCCAATGCTCCCCATCCCGATTTAAGCGCTATCCGTTCAACTGTTGAATCCAACCCGGGTTATGAGTTTAGAATGGTACTTGCCGGTGAATTCGACGGCAATTTGACAGGTGTGAACATGGTTATTTTACATCAGCTGCCTTCCTCTGCCAATAATGCATCGTCTCTGATCGAAAAACTGAGTAAACAGAGTGTTCCGGTCTGGTATATTCTCGGTTCTCAATCATCAGTTCAGGGCTTCAATAATCTGCAGACAGGCGTTAAATTGTCGGATAACAGAGGGAATCTGAGCGAAATCATTCCGGATGTGTCACGCGATTTTTCGGTATTCGCCGTGGATGAAGAATTTACCCGCAGGATCAATGGATTTCCCCCTCTGATTGCCCCATTTGGAAGTTATTCCCGGACTGATAATATACAAGTGCTTCTCAATCAAAAAGTGGGGCAGGTAAAAACCGACATGCCCATGATGTGGTTCAACACAGCCGGTGAAACCAAAACTGCAGTACTGGCCGGCGAAGGATTATGGAAATGGAAACTCCGGGAGTTCTCTGAGCACGGGAACCATGATATCACTTCCTCTTTTATTTCCAAAACCATACAATTCCTTTCATCAAAAGATATCAAAACGCCTTTCAGAGTGTTTTACAAGAGGTCGTTTGCCGAAAATGAACCTGTAACGATGGATGCTGAGTTCTACAACCCATCCGGTGAACTCATCAACACTCCTGAAGTTCAGGTTACCATCAGCAACGATGACGGCAGTTCTTTCCCATTTACATTCAACCGTTCAGGAAAATCATACAACCTGAATGCAGGATATCTTCCTGCAGGAATCTATCGCTTCACTGCTACTGCAAAAGCGGAAGGGGTCTCACAGACATTCACCGGAGCCTTTACGGTGACAGCGCTTCAGGCGGAACAATCCGAAACGGTGGCTGACCACGGACTCCTCAGATCTGTCTCAGCCCGTACCGGAGGAACCTTTACCAATATCAACTCCATGGAGACTCTGATAGAGGAATTGAAATCCAGAAATGATATCAAACCGGTATCATATTCCCGTAAAAAACTGGATGATGTGATCAATGTTAAATGGGTATTTGCCATCATCATTCTTTTGCTTGCCTCGGAATGGTTCATGAGGAAGCGAAACGGCTCTTACTGATGCCATGAATCTTACACTTCTTATTCTTATTATTCTGATTTCGGGGTTCATTCTGGAGCGCATCCTGGATTACCTCAATTTTTCCCGATGGAGCGATCAGGTTCCGGATGACCTGAAAGATTTGTATGATCAGCAAGCATACAAAAAAGCCCAGAATTATGATAAAGCGAATAAAAGACTGAGTCTGATCAGTGACACCCTCAGCCTGTCACTTGTACTGATCATGATCTTTACCGGATCATTTGGAAGGCTCGATGACTGGGCCGTTGAAACAGCAGGGCAGGGAGCACAATCCATGCTCCTTTTTTTCGGAGTCATTGCAGTTTTTTCGGAAGTGATCAATCTTCCGTTTGCCGTTTACCAGACCTTCGTGATTGAAGAACAGTTCGGATTCAATAAAACGACTCCACGCCTGTTCATTTCCGACAGAATCAAAGGATACATCATCGCTGTGTTGCTATTGGGAGGGATGATATACCTGTTTTCAAGTCTTCACGACTTCTGCGGGGTTTATTTCTGGTTGTATGCCTGGGTTGCATTTTCAGTAGTCATGGTGTTCATGTCGGCCTTTTATACCAGTATCATCCTGCCGCTGTTCAATAAACTGAAGCCACTTGAGGAAGGTGAACTGAGAGATAAAATATCTCAGTACTGCAGCAAAACCGGATTCGGACTCGCTGATGTACTGGTCATGGACGGTTCCAAACGTTCCAGAAGAGCCAATGCATTTTTTAGCGGAATAGGAGGTAGAAAGAAAATTGTATTGTTTGATACCCTGATTAAAAATCATACAGTGCCCGAACTGGTATCTGTTTTAGCACATGAAACCGGCCATTACAAGCTCCGGCATACTCTGCTGGGATTGGTAATGTCCATACTGCATGTTGGACTGATGCTCTTTATTTTTTCCTTTTTTCTTGAAAACGCCGAAGTACACCACGTTTTCGGTGGTTCTTATGCCACTCTGGAACTCGGGTTGCTTGCATTTGGAATTTTATACAGTCCGGTATCGATGGCAGTTTCTGTTCTGATGAACCTGATGTCAAGGAAACATGAGTTTGAGGCTGATTCATACGCGGCCAGAACCAGTAATCCTGAAGCGATGAAAGAAGCACTTAAAAAGCTTTCCGTGATGAATCTGAGCAATCTGGATCCGCACCCGGCTTATGTGTTCTTCTACTATTCGCATCCGCCTCTGATGGCACGACTCAAGGCTATCGATAAAGTTTCGAATACCTGATCAGATCAACATCCGCATCCAGCGATTTCCCTGATAGAAAATACTCCGCAGCCTGATTGGCGAAATAGGGTCCTAACATGGCTCCCTTGGTCCCGAGTCCATTGAAAATTCCAATTCTCGCATTACCCGGAAGCCATCCAATAACCGGTCTCCTGTCAGCAATGGCAGGTCTGATTCCTGCCTTCTGACCCAAGATCTTAAAAGGCGGTATGATCATATGCGACAGTGATCCGGCCAGTTCTTTTGCAGCCTGTTCAGTAGGGGTATTGCTGAGATCATCCCACACATAAGTGGCGCCTGCACGAAACAGGTTATCTCCGTAAGGAACCACATAAATGCCGGAGGATAAAATATAATCGATGTTCAGTCCCTCCACTTCTATATCCAGAATCTCACCTTTAACCGGTTTAAAGGGTATCCAGGATGTCAGCTTGTTCCTGACAGCAAGTGGTCCCTGACACAGGATGATCCTGTCGAATAATTGAAGTTTAGAATCAATATCATCCACTTCATGCTGTTCTGATAAGTGGTGGCCCTGACTCATCAGGAATTCACACTTTCCTTTAAGCGCCTGATCAATGGCTTTCTCAAAAGATGCCGGATTGACGTAGCCGGAATCATTTAGAACAACACCTCCGAATGGAGCACTGACTGCAGGACTGATTTGATTACTGTTTAAAAACGCCCCTGTAGCCCCTTCCATGTCGGGATCGGAAGAACGGGCCATCCAGTCGTTGCGGTTTCCTGGTGAATTGAAAAGATGTAAAACCGGCTTGTTTCTGAGGATCTCCATTCCGGTGAGTTCAGCGAGCTCCCGGTAAGTACTGAAGGCTATTGGTATGGCTTCATTGCCATTGGCCGTTTTAACGATTC
>Ga0315904_10006413_pt1 | contig 16098 bp, 13 predicted proteins | sample LakEriMetagenome_6_FD_203529 | JGI IMG/M metagenome (GOLD analysis project Ga0315904, IMG submission 203529) | Freshwater fungal communities from buoy surface, Lake Erie, Ohio, United States - Buoy 12 MA120 | ecosystem: Environmental > Aquatic > Freshwater > Lake | place: USA: Lake Erie, Ohio... | reverse complement strand
TCACTCCCCTCTCCAGCGCCAGTTCATCACCATGTCGATGTCCGGATGAATGCTGTGATGGACCGGGCAGCCGCGGGCGGCGCTTTCCAATAGCTTCGCATCCGGGTGGCTGGCGGGAATGGGCATGTCGAGGTCCAGTTCGAGACGGCTGATGCGGCGCGGGGCGTCATCGGACATGAACTTGCGGACATGGATCTTCATGCCTTCGACCGCGATTCCCTTGCGCCGGGCTACAATGCCGATGACCGTGGCCATGCAGGCGCCAAGGGCGGTGGCGACGAGATCGGTCGGTGAAAACGCCTCGCCGCGGCCGTTGTTATCGACCGGCGCGTCCGTGGAAAGCGTGTTGCCGGAAGGTCCGTGGACGGCGTGGCAGTGAAGGTCTCCTTCGTATGTGAGTTTGATTTCAACCATATTGAGAATTCGTGGGTCGGTTCATTCGGCTTTCGGAGGCACCTTGGCAAGCACCACCCGGAAACCGTAGATCGCATCGCGGTATGTCGGTGGCTGGCCGTTGCGCGATCCTGTTAGAAGGTTTTCAGTCTGCCAGGTGTTCCATCCGCCACCGCGCAGCACGCCCAGAGGGGTGACTCCGAGTTTCGAATAGTCGTCCTCGACCCACTCCTGGACGTTGCCGCTTAGGTCGAAGAGTCCGATGTCGTTGGCGGCGAAACTGCCAACCGGCGAGGTGAATGCGAATCCATCGTCGTAACCCGGAATCGTGCGGTCGATGGAAACCCCTGGCGTTCTGGCGAGCGCCATGTCGGCGAAGTTGCCTACCTTTTCGGCGTCAGGCCAAGCGACACCCCATGGGAAAACACGAGTCTTGCGCAAATCCCTGGCGCCGGGACTGAGGTTTTCCTCTTCCTGAATACCAGCCATCAGGCTCCATTCGAGATCGGTTGGAAGCCGATAGGCGTGGGACCATGCGATGCGTTCCATGCGGCGCTCGCGTTCGGTCAGCCACTCGCAGAACGCCTGGGCATCCTCGCGCGAGACGTTGACCACCGGATGATCCGGCTCCTGGGCAAAATGCGGTTCCGGAGGCGCGGGACGTCCGGTTTCCTTCACGAACAACGCATAGTCGGACACCCTCGTTTCCCAAATGGAAACCATGATGTCCTGCCCGAGCGGCGCGAACTTCATATGGTTGGCGTTCTCCCACGGACGGCCGAAGACGACTCCTTCGTTCCGGCTCATCGTGATGTTCTCGCTGAGGTTTTGTCCTTCGGCGAGAGTGATGGATTTGGCGAAAGGCTTGTAACCTTCCAGAACCAACAGCAATTCGACCTGTCCGGGCTTCACCTTCTGGGTGAATGGTTCCGCCGTGGTGTATCCCATGGCCTGCCCGTTCAGATAGACCTCGGCACCCGGCGGTGTGGTTTTCAAAGTGAGATTGCCATAAACGATCCGCCTGACCATCAGTCGGAACGGGCGCAAGTCGCCGTTGCGCGCCCTGTCGCTCATCGCCGGATGCGAGAATCCGGACTCCCTCATCACCCGCACCTCGTGGTCTTCGGTTAGAAACCCGGCCTTGATTCCCGAACTGCGGAACCATGCGGCATAGGCGTCAGCCGCCGCCGCTCCGGCAAGCATGATGTCCACCGGTTGGCCGTTTTGGGAGAAGGAAATCGCCTCGGCACCGGCTTTCTGGGAGTTCGGGGTTTTGCCATAAAGATCCCATGCGTGGCGCGTGACATATCCCGAAGACTCGTGATGCTCCGCGACCGGCTGATAGATAGCCTCCAGATGATCGATCCACGGCTCACCCGGCTGTGGCGGACTGAAAACCTGAAGTTGGCCCCGCAGGATCATCGGTTCGGTCACCGCCGCGAGTGTCATCATGCCCTTCACTTCCAGCGCCGCGAAGCCGCTCTTGCGCAGGGTGAAGGCCACCTCCTCTCCCACCCGGGCGGTCATGGTGGGCGTGGGCGTCGTGCCGATCAGATGGCCCTCGGCATCGAGCACATCGGCCCCCTCCGGCGTGCTGAAAACCCTCAACATGCCTACCGTCGCCTCGGGCGTTGATACCGGAGCGAGCACCGATTTCATCCACGCGCTATCCCTGACAAGTTCCCAACCGGCCCAGCCGGCGAAGGCGGTGAGCATGACGGTGGTGAGCCACACCGCGAGCCCGCTGCTGCGGCGGCGCTTGCCGCGCTGGATGCGTCGCAGCGCTTCGGCCAATTCGGACGCGCCCGAGATTTTCCGCTTCGAAATCCGCGGCTCGCACACGTCGCAAATGATGCGGTTGAGTTCCAGCCAGCGCTTGCGGTCCGGGCCGGTCGGCATGTCGTCCGGGAGCTCGGGAAAACTCATCCGGTCCTTCCCCGTGGCGATCTCGTAAAGCACCTTGCCCAGACTGTAAACGTCCGCCTGGGTCGAGCCCGGCCCCTCAGGCGGGACAAATCCCTCGGTTCCGACAAAGGTCCGCTGGCCACGCGCGGCGACGAGACCGATGTCCGCCAGCTTGGCCTTGCCGTTGACGAAGATGACATTCGAAGGCTTCACGTCGCGGTGCGCCAGTCCGTGCTCGTGAAGATGTTCGAGCGCCTCGGCCAGCCGGAGTCCGACGTCGATGCACTCGTTGGTATCCCAACGCTCGCCGGACGACTGGTGGTGGTCGGCGCGCAGCGTCCGCGGTTCGTATTCGATCGGATTGATGTCGCGTCCGGTGCGGATATCGTCACCGAGCTGCATCACATAGAAGTAGAACGCGCCGTCCGGGCTGCGACCGACGTGCAGGATGTTCACCAGCGCCGGATGATCGCGGGATATCGGTTCGAATTTCAGGATCCCCTCGAACTCGCGCTCAAACGCACGCTCCTCCTCGAAGTCCTCGCGCCACACCACCTTCACCGCTCGCAAGGCACCGGTCACCCCGCGCGCCAGCCATACCTCGCCGTAGGCTCCGCCTCCGATTTTCCGCAGAACCTCATGGTCGGGAATCGTCGGATTCGGGCGGTTTCTAACCGGCATCGTCGTCGTCCTCGAGTTTGGCCAACTCGCGCTTGAGCACCGCACCCACCCGGTGTTTCGCCAGATACACCTGGGCCATGCTCACGTTGAGTTTTTCCTGAACCTTCTTCGCGTCCCACTGCTTGATCACATAGCAGTCGAAAATCTGGTATTGTTTTGGAGAGACCTGCGCCTTGACGCGGGACAGCGCGGCATCCGCGACATTCTTCTTCCACTCGATGTTCCAAAGGCGCGACAGCACATCCCCCTGCGGATCCTCCACGCGGTCGATCACGGCGGTCTTGCGATCATTCTCCCACTCGCCGGTCATCATGGCGGTGTCCTTCTTGCGCTTGCGGAACTGGTCGTTGATCCGCCAGCGCGTCATGTTCATCAGCCAGGTCTTGAACGAGCCCTGCTCCGGATCATAGAGCTTCTTCTTGCTCTGCTTGGCAATCGACAGAATCGTTTCCTGAACGCAGTCGAAGGCCTCGTCCTGCCGCAGTCCCGCCTTCACCGCCACCGAGTAAATCAGCCGCCAGTAGGTTTGATAGAACTCGTCCCAGGTGCGCTGGTCCTCCCAGTTGTCCAGTCGCGCGATCAGGCTCTTGCGGGTCTTCGCATACGCCTGGGTGAGCACTTCCTCGCGATCCTCTTCCTTTTCTTCTTCGTCCGCAGACATTGGGAAACCCTTAACTCATTCTCCGCCCGGTGTCTTTCACGGATTCAAGAAAGTCACAAGTACCTAAGGGACAATACTTTGTGATTCTTTTCACCCATTTTAACCGTCAGGAAAAACGAAATACCGCCCTCGGCATTTACATTTCCGGATGAATCCGGCACTTTCCCTGCCGCTGTTCCATCAACCGTGTTCCGGATCACCCCGTCCGCAACTCCCCCCACGGAGAACCGCAATGTCACCCACGCCCCCACCATCACCCATCAACCCGTCCCAGGCGGTCGAGCGCATTCGCGAGATCATCGTCGGGCGTCACTTGGAACGCATCGAGCAACGGGTTTCCCGGCTTGAAGGAATCGGCGCGGGCTCCTCCGTGCCAAGCGTTTGGGAAGACCGGCTGTGCCAAAATGAGGCGCGGGTGGAGGCCTTGCAGGAATCCGTTCGCAAGGCCGGGGACGAGGGACAGCTTCGCAGCGCCCGCCAACAGGAGGAAATCCAGAGGCTCGCCGCGCAAATCCAGCAGATCGCGGCGACTCGGCAATCGCTCGACACCCAGCCCGCCGTGCAGCAACTCGAATCCCGCCTCGGCGCATGGCTCACCAACTGGCAGGGTGCCCTGCAAACCCATCTCAACGACCGCGAGCAGCGCCTCGCCACCCAGCTTCGCCAGGAAGTCGCCTCCTTGTGGGAAAACACCGAATCCCAGCTCACCCGACTGCAAAGCCGCGCCATTGACAGCGAGCGCCTCGAGCAGCGCTTCGCCCGCATTGCGGCCGCCGCGCGGGCCTTCGCCGAGAGCATTGCCCCGCTTCCCACCGGACCCGAATCTCCCCCACCTTGATGTCCGCCACGCTCACGCCACTTCCCAGTCCGCATCCCGGCCTTGCCACGCGGGCCACCGTTTCCAAATCATGGAACATCCTGCCGTTTCCCACGGCGAATCCGGGAAAACCCAGTCCGGCACCATCCGCCCCGCTGCCCGCGTGGCCGTCCGATCCGGGCACTGCCGTCGCCGAATTTCCCTCCACCTGGCCATCGCCACTCAGCGTGCTACCCGCCATCGGTGGAAACGTGGCGCTCGATGACGAGGACTTCGCGCCCACCGCGTTTCCGACGTTTGGCGAAGTGGCGGGTCTTCCAACCGATGCCGCATCCCCTCCACCACAGTCAATCGACGAACCCCTTCCCGACTTCACCGATGCCGATCTGCTCGACGCGCTCGGCCCAATCATGGCGCAGGCGGTCAGAAACTCCGGATGTGCCACGGAGACCGGCATCGACGCCGATTTAGAACCCATGCTCCGGGCCACCATCCGGCGGGCGCTCGCCGAGTATGCACCGGCATCCCGGCCGTTTCAGCCGCCGGGAGTGTTCGACCGCTTCGTCTGGCACCTCAAGGCGCTCTTCACCAGCCGCACCTACGAGGACATCCTCTTCGAGAAAACGCGCCGCTTCCAGGTTGAGGAGGTCTTTCTGTTAGACTCAAGGACGCTCGCTCTGGTTTCCTTCGCCAGTTGTGATCCGGCACGGCATTCGTCAGTGCGCAGGGTTTCCGGAACCGCTCAGCGCCTCGCCCTCCAGCTGCGCGACGGGGACGGCTCCATCCGGCACCACATCGAACTTTCCGACCACCGCCACCTTGTGGTGCGCGAGGGCGCCCATGTCGTGTTGATGACTCTCGTCCGCGGCCGTCCCGGCGAACTGGTTTCGGCCGACCTCGATTTCGCGTTGCGACGCATCGAGGACCAGTTCCGCGAGCAGTTCCGTCTGGAAGGCTCATCGCTGCTTCACGAGATCCAGCCCTTCCTCGAAGACTGCCTGCTGATCCAATCCCCCGCCACCGCGGCTTGAATCCCGCAAGGGATCACTCCACCGCGTGAATGCCGATGCGGTGTCGTTCGCAGAGTTCGGCCACCGCCCCCTTCTCTAACAGAAGCGTCCGCCGCGCCTCCACCGCGATGCCGGAAACACCCGCAGTCGCGCAGTTCTCGATCGTCTGCGGACCGATCACCGGCACATCGAAGCGGAAATCCTGGTTCGGTTTGGAAACCTTCACCAGCATCACATCCTTGCCGCGTCCGAGTTCGCCGCCGCGGCGGATGCATTGGTTCGTTCCTTCGAAAGCCTCCACGGCGAGGACCGTGCCATGGCGCACCACCACGCTTTGGCCGATGTCCAGAGCGCTGGTCTGCTTGGCGATGCGGAAACCGAACTCCGCGTCAGCAAGCTGGCGTTTCCGGAAGACCGGTCCGCACACATGGCCCGGCGCGGGCAACAGGTCCTCGAGAAACGTGGTCGCGCTCAGCACCGTGATGCCTTCTTTCGCCAGTTCATCCGCCACCGCGCCAAACAGCGTTTCCGCATTCCGCTCCTTCACCCGCGCCAGAATCATCAGCACCCGCAGGTCGGGTCTCAGCTCGAACAGATTCTTCGGCGAGATCTGTCCCATCATCACCGCTTCGGTCACGCCCTCGCGTTTGAAAAACCGCAGCACCTTCGAGAGCTGGGCCACGCGGAACCACTCGGCGGCATCCGCCTGCGGCAGCAGTTCCGGCCTCGTCTCATTCTGAAACGCCGCAAGCACCAGCTTCACGCCCGGCGACTCCCGTCGCGCCGCGGCAATGAAGGTTTCCGGATACACTCCGCTGCCTGCGATGATGCCGATGGTTCGGGGATGGGCCATGCCGGGAAAATCAGTGTCAATCCGGCGGCCGTCAGGAAATGGGAAAGTAGCGGCTGTGGGACTCGAACCCACACTCGTTAGAACTCGATTTTGAGTCGAGCGCGTCTACCAATTCCGCCAAGCCGCCTTGGTGCGGGGAAACTTGACCACCCGGACGCCAACGGGCAAGCGGATTTCCGGGGTAAATTCGGCAGCTGACAGCGCGCCTTTGAGCATGCCCGCGCCAACCGACGGCACCGTTCACCCCAGTGTGAACAAGCCCCAGTTCGTGAACGTTTGGCTCACATCCGCATGGGTGCCCTTGAAGAAACCGCGGCCGTTCTTCTGGAAAAACAACCAGTAGGTGCTCTTGACCCGCTTTCCCTGAATGACTCCGTGATCGAAGGTCAGCACCCCCACGCGATGACTTTTCCCTCCCCATTTTGCATTTCCGCTCTTGAAGGACCAATTCCCTCCGATGCCATTCTGCCTGCTACCGCCATAAATCACCGTCCTCCCGCTACGTCCCAGCTTTGCGCTGATCGAATACTGGTCGAACTTCGGGATGACATACGCTTTCCCACCAGACTGGATGCCCTTCTGGAGTAATTCCACTTTCATTCCCGCAGGTTTGGATACCGGCACCGGGATCACCCGACCTGTGGGAGGTTTCCACAGCGGCGGCAAACCGGCCACGCCCTGTCTCAGATATTTCAGAGTCGAGCCCCCGGCAAAATGGGTCACAAAGCCGGGCCCGAGATACTCCTCCAGGGCCAAGGTGAAGAATTGGAAACCGGTTACCTTCGGAATCACGACCGGAGCCGAAGTGGACGCATCCGCAAACCCATTTCCGCCGGGCAACTGACCGAGGTCCACGACGGACACCTGATAGCCCGGGTTCGGAAATGGACTGGCGGTCATCCACAGGACAAAACGCAAGGATCCCGAGAGATAGTCCGGCGGCCCCGGATTGATGATCTTCGTCTCGCCCGAAAGCGTGAACTTGCAAGTGCCGTCCTGGATCAGCCATTGCGGTTGTCCCGTCACCTGAAGCGGGACCTGGGCCCGCAGAATCCCGCCACATGCCAAGCCGACAATGATAACGGCGGGCGCGAAACTCCCCAGGAAAGCCAACGTTTTCACGGGACGAGGTTGAATATCATCCAGATGGAGTCAACCGGCTTCTCCCGTGTATCAACAAAGGCTTCGCTTGGCATCGACCGCCACCCGGCCCATCGTTCCGCCGTGCCACGCATTCTCATCACTCTCGGCGATCCCGCCGGCATCGGACCGGAAGTGGTCGATGCCGCACTTGCGTCCGGGAAGCTGCCTGACGGATACGACTTCGAACTGCTGGGCGATCGTTCGGCCGGCACGCCCGGACGTCCGGACCGGCGCTCGGCCGCCGCCGCGCTCGCAGCGCTTGATCAGGCTTCCGCCCGGCTCAAGTCCGGTTCGGCGGACGCCGTGGTCACCGGACCCGTTTCCAAGGAAGCCCTTCAGGAACTCGGATTCCCCTTCCCCGGGCAAACCGAATACTTCGCCCACCAGTTCGGCATCGCGGACTTCGGCATGCTGCTCACCGGCCGCCATCTCACGGTCGGCCTCGCCACCATCCACGAACCGGTCGCCGCCGTGCCGCAACTCCTAACCGAAGATCGCATCCACCGCATCGGCGTTCTAACAGCCAGTTTCCTCAAACGCCGCGGCATCAGCCTCCCACGCGTAGCCGTGGCCGGACTCAACCCGCATGCCGGGGAAAACGGCGCGTTCGGCGACGAGGAAATCCGCGTCATCCGTCCGGCCATCGAGCGGCTCAACGCCTCGGGCAGCGCCGTGTTCTCCGGTCCCGCGGTCCCCGACGCCGTGTTCCGTGATGCCGCGCGGGGCGACTTCGACGCCGTCATCGCGATGTATCACGACCAGGGTCTCATTCCGCTGAAACTGCTCGATTTCGATAATGCAGTCAACGTCACCCTCGGTCTGCCCAAACCCCGCACCAGTCCGGACCACGGCACCGCCTACGCCATCGCCGGCAAAGGCCTTGCCGATCCCTCCTCCATGATTGCCGCCATTCAACTGGCGTGCGAACTGGCATGATTTCCATCAGCGCGTCACGAATCCCACCATGACCCATCCTTCCGTCACCGGCGCAAGTTCATTGCCGGAAATCCTCCAACGCATCACCGCGCTCGTCACTGGCGAAACGGATGCCATCGCCATCATGGCCACCGTTGCGTGCGAACTCCACCATCACCTCGATCGCTTCCACTGGACCGGCTTCTATCGGGTCACCGAACCCGGCGTGCTCAGGATCGGCCCCTATCAGGGTGGCCATGGCTGCCTGATGATTCCCTTCGAACGCGGCATCTGCGGCCGCTGTGCCCGCAGTGGAACAACCGTCATCATTCCCGATGTGAACGCCGAGCCCGATCACATCGCCTGCTCCGGCAGCACCCGTTCGGAAATCGTCGTCCCCGTCTTTGACGCGAAAGGAGAACTACGCGCAGTCCTTGATGTGGATTCGGATTTTCCCGATGCCTTCGATGAAACCGAAGCGCGTTTTCTCGAAGCTGTCTGCGCGCTCTTCGCCCATCCGGCGATTCGTTGGTGCTGATTGATGCGATGCCTCAGCGCACCTCCGCCTCGAACAAATCCTTGGTGCCGGCGCGAGGGGCTTCGTCGATGTTGAACCACCGGCTGTCAGCAACCCGCTGGTCGTTGTACGGCGGCGTGAAGATATCAATCAGCTGGGTCACCGCGCGGGCCTTCAAGGTGTGAATGTTCCTTGCCTTCGAGGTGAGCGTCGTCATCGCATTCGTTTCAAGTGTCTGCTCGGCGGTTTGGCGCAGCAGGCAGCGGATGTCCTCATCGCCGCCGGGGCGTGCCGTGACCGTCTCCTCCACCAAATCAAAGTTGCGCGTGTGGATGCTGCCGCTGGCGCACATGATCATGCCCGTCATCCCCGGATGATCGTGGGCGGCGATCGTCTGGTCCTTCTCAAACTGCACCAGGCACACGGCGAAATCGCGGCGTTTCTCCAGATACTCGAAATCGACCTTGCCGTTCTCCAGCCGCGTCCTGATCTGCTCAAAGCCCTTGCGAAGCACCGGGTCGTCCAGATGCAACCGTCCGGCCAGCGCCGAGATTCTTTTCAGATAGTCCTCCTGGTTCCAATGATCGAGATGCTGCTTCGCGGCCTCCTTGGCCACCGCATCGAGAAATGCCTCCCAATGCATCGCCTCATGCTTCGCCGGACGTCCGTTCCTCCCATTCGCCTTCGTTGCGCCGGCACAGAGGGTCGGAAGCGACAGCAGCACGCCGAGAAAACCGGGAACCGTCGTGCGCATGAACTCGCGTCGGTCATACTCATCCATGGGCAGAGTGTATGGAAAAACCGCCACAACGCAAGATGCCATGCCCGATTCCGCTGCGACGGCAAGCGTTAGGCCCGATGATCCGGGCATTGACCTCCGCCAACTCACCGATTGTCCGGACGGCACGGATCAAGGTGCTCACGCTGCGGAACGCCACGCGCCCCATGCCTTCCGGAACCAGGAACGGTGGTGAGTCGCCACCCGGTGAAACCGGATTCAAGCTGCTGCGGCACGACGGGCGGTGCGGCCCACCCATAGGCCGTAACCCGCAATCACCACAAAGCACAGTGCCGGCAGCAGGAAGGAGGCGCGCACACTGGCAAGTTCCATGAATCCGAGATTGACCGGCGGAAGGTCGATGATGGCACCCTGGAGCGGCGGCATGAGGCAGCCGCCGCCAATTGCGAGAATGAGCCCGGCGGATGCCAGCTTTGCATCGTCGCCCAGGCCTTCGAGCGCGATGCCGTAAATCGTCGGGAACATCAGCGACATGCAGGCCGAAACGCCGATCAGGCAATACAATCCGGTGTAGCCGTGAATGAACACGGTTCCGAGCGAGAGCAGCAGTCCGCCCACTGCCAACGAAGCGAGGAGCACTCCGGGTTTCACGTAGTGCAGCATGAGGGTGCAGATGAAGCGACTGGAAACGAAGATAACCATCGCGAGGATATTGCAATTCTGTGCGGTGGCCTTGGAAACCCCCAGTTCCAGCTCCGCGTACTGGATGATGAAGGTCCAGCACATGATCTGCGCGCCGACGTAGAAGGTTTGCGCGATGACTCCCCCGAGATAATGGCCGTTCTTCACCAGGCGGGACAGCGTGGCGAAGAGGTGGAGTTGGTTGTCGCCCTCATGGGCGATATCGTGCGGCAGTTTCCAGGCGAAGAGCGCCAGCACGACTAACAGAAACGCGCCCATGATGGCATAGGGGCCCACGACGATGTCGAGGTCGGACTTCTGGATGGCGGTGAATGCCCCGGCGGACTCGCCGGGATAGGCTCCAAGCGCGTCAGCCGGGATTTCCTTAAGCTTCGCCAGAGATGATTCGATGGAGGCTCGGACTTCGGCGACGTTTCCGGAAACCTCGGAGAGTTTTCCGGTATCGACGGACTTGCCATCGTAGAAGGATTTGAAGGTGTTTTCGGTTTCTCCGGCCTTGCCGACCGTGGAAGCGATCGAGGCCACCGATTCGCCGAAGGCCGGAGTCGCGGACAGCACCGGCAGTTCCTTGCCAAGCATTTGCGCGAGTTCCAGTCCGGCCGCGCTGTGAAACACTTCGTCTCGGCGCTTCTCCGCCGGGGTGGGAGGGATTTTCTCACGCAGCTGCAGAACCACTGCCACCGCTTGGGCCGCCGCACCGAACTTGTCCGGCACCGGCTGCGCCGCGAGGGCCTCGGAAACTTCCTTGGCCACGGCGGGTTTGGGATCCGCCAGCAGCTCCACCGACTGGGAGAGAGACTGCGATTTCTCCATCGCCTTTTTCATCTGCCGCTTGCTGGTGGTAAAATCAGGTGCCTTCGCGAGCGCTTCGAGTTCCTTGGCATCCTTCAGCGCCGCTTCCGCCACCTGGGTGTGGATCGGCGTGCCTTCGGACGCGGCCTTCATGGCGCGCCGTCCGTTCTCCGTGGTGCCGTTGAGGTTGGTGAGGATCACCATGCTGGCCACGAACATGCCGATGATCGAACCCATCGGGTTGAAGGCCTGGGCAAGATTGAGGCGGCGGGTGGCGGTGGACTCGTCGCCCATCGAAAGAATGTAGGGATTGGCGGTGGTTTCGAGAAACGACAGGCCGCAGGTCATGATCAGATAGGCCAGCAGGAAGGGCGCGAAGGTGAGCGACCAGCCCGAGGGGATGAACAGAAGGCAACCCAGCGCGTAAAGCGTCAGCCCTAACAGAATGCCCTTCTTGTAGGAGAACTTCTTGATGAAGATCGCCGCCGGAATGGCCATCAGCGCATAGCCGCCGTAGAAGGCCGCCTGCACCAGCGAGCTTTCGAAGTTGGTCAGCAGCAGGATGTTCTTGAACGCCGCGACCATCGGGTTGGTGATGTCGTTGGCGAAGCCCCACAGCGGGAAGAGGATAGTGACGAGGATGAACGGGACCAGCATGGAGCCTGGCACGACCGGCGCGGATTTTCTGGGAGCCGACATGGGGGTTTTTGGATGGGTTTGGATCAGGACCGGAGACTGACGAGGGTTTGCCAAGTGGCGGATGCTTTGGCAAGCCTCAAGCGGGCAAATGGCGCCGGCGGGGCGAGTCCGTTTCTCGGCGCGTGCCTGCATGCGTTAGACGCATGGATAAAATTGTCCGGCCTCACCTCTGACCAATCCGTGCTGGATATCGGCAGTCGCATCCGGCGAACATCACCGCAGATGACCGCCGCCGCACACGGATTCACGATGCCCGCCGAATGGTCGCCGCAGGAAGCCGTCTGGCTCTCCTGGCCGGTGGACGACCCGCGCCACTGGGGAGGCGCGAAACGCGATCTCATCTGGGGAAAGTTCGCGGAAATCGCCGCCGCCATCAGCCGCCACGAGCCGGTACGGATCAACGCCCCGGGATCAGACCACCGTGCGATCGCCGCCGCCTGCAACCGCGCGAAAGCCGTGCCAGAAAGGGTGGAGCTTTTCGATCATCCGCACAATGACGTCTGGTGCCGCGACCACGGGCCGATCTTCGTCAAGCACCGCGAAACCGGTGAAACCGCAGTGACCGACTGGGGCTTCAACGCCTGGGGCGGCAAGTTCCCGCCCTGGGATCTCGACGACGCCATCCCCGGCCGGATCGCCGCCGCGTTGGGCAAGCGGGTTTTCCAGGGCGGCATGATTCTCGAAGGCGGTGCCATCGAAGTGAATGGCGCGGGCCAACTGCTCACCACCGAAGCGGTGCTGCTCAATCCTAACAGAAACCCGGAACTCTCCCGCGAGGCGATCGAACGCAGACTTCGCGACGGACTCGGCGTTTCCGACATCCTGTGGCTGGAGCGTGGCATCGAGGGCGATGATACCGATGGCCACATCGACGACCTCGCCCGTTTCTGCGACGAGCGAACCGTGTTGGCCTGCGTCGAAAGGGACTCCGCTTCTCCCAACCGCAAGGTGCTGGCGGACAACTTGGCCCGGATAAGGTCGTTCGCCGGTCCGGGCGGACGACCGTTCGATGTGGTGGAAATCCCTTTGCCCGAGGCCTGCGAGGTGCCCGGCTGGCGCTTGCCGGTGCTGCCGGCCTCCTACGTGAATTTCCTGATCGTCAACGGCGGCGTGCTCGTGCCGGTTTTCCGCCAGGCTCGCAACGACGATCGCGCGCTCGGCATCATCCGCGAAATGTTCCCGGATCGCGAGGTCGCGGCGATCGACTGTCTCGACCTCGTCGAGGAGGGCGGGACGCTTCACTGCATCTCACAACAACAACCGGCCTGAAATCCGGCATCGGACCACTGCAACATTTGCGCTGGCAAACCCGTTCTGTTTCACCAATCTGCACCAATGTTTTTGAAACCCCAACCGATACCCAGCCCATGACAACCACCCCCGACCGCCGCCGTTTCCTCCGCCAAGCCCTCGCCGCCGGGGCCACCACCGCCATCGCTCCCGCATGGCTACACGCCGCTCCCCGCACGATCGGCGCTTCCGGGAAAGTCAACCTCGCCTGCATCGGCATCGGTAACCGCGGCGCGCAGATCATCGCCGAGTTCGCCAAGACCGGCCTCGCGAACATCGTCGCCCTTTGCGACACCGACCTCGGTGCCCCGCACACCACCGACACGCTCAAGAAGCATCCCAATGCCAAGCAGTTCCAGGACTTCCGGGTGATGTTCGACAAGATGGGCAAGGAAATCGACGCGGTCTGCATCGGCACGCCCGACTTTTCCCATTTCCCGATCGCCATGCACGCCATGGCCCTTGGCAAGCACGTCTATGTGGAAAAGCCTCTCGGCCGCACTTATCTGGAAAACAAACTGCTGATGGCCGCAGAGGAAAAATACAAGGTGGCCACCCAGATGGGCAACCAGGGGCACTCGGAGGCCAACTACTTCCAGTTCAAGGCGTGGACCGAGGCCGGCATCATCAAGGATGTCACTCAGATTACCGCGTTCATGAATTCCCCCCGCCGCTGGCACGGCGAAACCGCCGAGACCATGCTCGCCAAGGGCAAGGCCCCCCTCCCGGAAACCCTCGACTGGGACCTCTGGCAAAGCGCGACCAAAGAACGCGAATACAACAAGAACTATGTCAACGGCCAGTGGCGCTGCTGGTATGACCTTGGCATGGGCGCCCTCGGCGACTGGGGTGCGCACATTTTCGACACCGCCCACGAGTTCCTCAAACTGGGCATGCCGACGGAGGTGATCCCGAAGCTGGAAGGCCATTCCGACCTGATCTTCCCGCAGGCATCCACGCTGCTCTTCAAGTTCGCCGCCCGCGAGGGAATGCCCGCCTGCGAAATGACCTGGCTCGACGGAACGAAGAACCGCCCGACGCTGCCCGACAAGTTCGGCCAACCGGTGGCAGAAAGCGACATTCCGCCGCCATCAACCGGAAAAATCGACAAGTCGATGCCTCCCGGCAAGGTCATCTACGGCAAGGATCTCACGTTCAAGGGCGGCAGTCACGGCTCCACCCTCCGCATCATTCCGGAGGAGAAGGAAAAGGACATGAAGGCCAGCCTGCCCGAGGTGCCGCGCAGCCCGTCCAACCACTTTGCGAACTTCCTGAAGGCCTGCAAAGGCGAGGAAACCTGCCGTTCGCCCTTCTCGATCTCCGGTCCGCTCTCGCAGGTGATGAACATCGGCGTGATCGCCCAGTGGCTCAACCGCCCGGTGAAGTTCGACAGCGCCACCGGCACCATCGTCGGCGATGACAAGGCCGCCGCCCTGCTCGCAGGACCTCCGCCACGCAAGGGTTGGGAGCAATATTACAAGCTGTGAACAAGGCCGGATTCCGACGAATCGGAAATCCGCCGGTTTGATCATCACTGCGCACGTCTCAATCGAACATCGCGCAGTGATGATTCAACATCGGAAAGGCAGCCCATGAAATCCGGATCATAGTAATCCGAGGCACCCGGGTCAACGGACTCGGGCGCGCAAAGAACACGAAGCGCTAGATCCAGATCGCCGCTTGCCTCTCCAAGACGCGATCTCGATCGCATGATGGATGAACGCGCCTCCGGCGTGAGATCGGTTTGACTTGCCAGGTGATGCAAGGTGCCCCGCAAGTCCATGAGGGACGATTCGATTTTTCGAAGCTGTGGCGCGAATACCGACAGCCTGGCCAAAACAGCGACGGAACGGTTTTTGCGTTCCGCAATTCCTCTTGAGTCTTCGAGTCCATGTCGTCACTCGACATCTCAACTTGTCGAATGATCACAAATCCTCTCGTCACACGCACGATCACATCTAGTTTCGGAAATGCTTCGAACTCGGCGTACGCTTGGGAAAGTCCCTCTTCTGCCATACGAATCCGCTGAGCCGCCGTCACTGAAGGATTGGATCCACCCACTACCCTCGTCCGATCACATTCCGCCGCGAACGCCAGAAGGACCAGCAACGCGGGGCGTGCCATTGTCATGCGCCGGTAACGTGGCAAATGGAATTATCTTGGCTGCAATTTAAGGGAAAGTCGTAGCGCGGACAATTGTTTCAATTGTCTCCAAGAAAGATCCGTGCCCGGCGTTTCCCCAGTGAAACGAAGCAGTGACGCTTCTTCCGGGAATCCGAATCCAAGGTTTCCGAAACCCCTCAGCCAACCAGAAACCCATATCATGCCATGAGCCTGCATGCCGAACTCAGCACGGAAGCCCGCCTGCGCCTCGAACGCCAGCAACGGAACTCGACCATCTCCTCCATCGTCATTTCGTTGCTTGTGATCATTCTCGTGGGCCTGATCCTCGGATGGTATCTGATTCCCAATCTTGCCAAGGAATCGCACGACTTCGTCTATGTCACGGCCCCCATCGACCCCGATCCTCCAATCGAAGGGCCGAAGTTTCCAACATCATTGGACCGCAAGCCCACATCTCCGAGCCAGTCGATGGCCAAGTTGCTTGCCGCCACTACCACATCACCGATCTCCATCCCGGTGCCGGACATCGACATTACCACACCCTCCCTCGATATCGGCAGCGGCGACGGCTACGGCTCCAACTGGGGAGATGGCGATGGAAGAGATGGTGGATTCACTGAACTCCCTCCTTCGATCCAAAAACGATGCTCGCTGGGGGATCGCCTCGCGCGCCTCAAGGAAACCGGCGGCACTCCCGAGTGCGAGGAGGCAGTGGTCAAGTCCCTGCGCTGGCTCAAGCAAACCCAGAAACCCGACGGCAGCTGGACCACGCAGCACCCTGTCGCCATGACTGGCTTCGCCCTGCTCGCCTACCTCGGCCACTGTGAAACCCCGCTTTCCGAGGAGTTCGGCGATTC
>Ga0315904_10006412_pt1 | contig 16099 bp, 26 predicted proteins | sample LakEriMetagenome_6_FD_203529 | JGI IMG/M metagenome (GOLD analysis project Ga0315904, IMG submission 203529) | Freshwater fungal communities from buoy surface, Lake Erie, Ohio, United States - Buoy 12 MA120 | ecosystem: Environmental > Aquatic > Freshwater > Lake | place: USA: Lake Erie, Ohio... | reverse complement strand
TGAAACTTCTCGATGTCACGTTCCGTCTCGGCACACCCTCTTGAAAGGAGCATCGTCAATGGGCAGCAAGGAATCCAACTGGGCGTCCTACACCGAGTCCTTCAACGCTCGCCGCCTCGAAAACCAGAGGCGTCGGCAACAGTGGAACAACCACCCCAACAACCCCTACCGCAAGAACAAGCCCAAGCCCCCCACCAAGTCCACCCCCTCCACCACCAACTAACCACATCCACTACCCCACACCTCTCCTTACCGAGTGGTGTGGGCTTCCCCTTTTCAAGGAGCCCTGTATGTCCAACGACCAGCACCGTGAACCCATCGGCAGACCCATCAACCCCACACCCCTCACCGACCACCTCGACCCCAGCGACCTCCACATCTCCCTTTGCAACAACATCGCCGCAGCCATCCCCTTCACCCCCTTCGCTTTATACGGACCCCTCCCACCCGACCACCTCTCACTGGACCCCATCTCCTCTGACTCCACCCCTCTCCTCCTCTCCTTCATCCCCGGCCCAATCATCCCCCGCCCCCAACTCCAAAGCATCGACCCGTGCTCCGGCCACTTCAACGACTTCTCCCAGTCCATCCCCTCCCTCCCCTCCACCCCCCACACCTACGACTCCATCCAAGACTTCTTCTCAATCCTCCCCCACCTCCCCTCTGACCCCTCCATCTTCGACCCCGTATCTCACGTCCACTCCGTCCCCTTCATCTCTCCCTCCAACCCACCCATCCACCTCCTCGTCTTCCCGTTACGCCGCACCTTCACCACACCCAAGGCGTTCCGCAAGCACGCCCTCGACTACTCCACCCTCCTCACTCCCATGTTCATCACCTTCTACTCCCAACTCAACAAGTCCCGCCGCATCCACAACCGCATCTCCCACCTCTTCTTCTAACCCATGCCACACAAACCCACCCAACCCACCCAATCCACCGTCCGATGCAAGTGTGCTGTCGTCAAGTTATCTTTCCTCAAATCCCTCGGTCGCATGGACCCACACTACATTCTCGCCAACACCTCTGACATCGACCGTTCAATCTCAACCAGACGACAAGCCATCAAGTCCATGAAATCCTCCCTGAAATCCCTCAACAAGCAACGTCAAGTCCTCAACCGGACCTACCGGAGGAACGTCTCCTCCGGTAACATCAAGCCCATCCTTTAGGACCCACCCATGTCCAACGACCAGACCACCCACGCCTCACTCCCCAACCCCAACAACGAACCGACCATCACCCTGCCCCTCTCCGCCGCCCTCTGCCTTCTCGACCTCTCCATCCTTGGCCACTCCTTCATGTCGGACTCCCTGCCCGAGTTCATCCCCGACGACTCTCCCAAACAGGACGCCCTCCTCACCTACTCCGAAGTGCTCAGGCCCACCGCCGCCTCCATCCCCCCCTACCCCCCTGCTCAGCCGGGTCAATCCAAGACCGTTGCTCAGGTCCGCAGCCAAATCCCCATGACTTCTCCCCTCTCCATCATCTGCCGTGCCCTTCTCGGTTCCTACAACAACTTCCACAACTCCGCTATCCCCGAAGAACTCTCCGTCGCCATCACCAAGGTCGGCCCCCTCCCCCCCAAGTAACCCCACCAACGGTCCACCCCATGACCACCCACCACCCACCCCTTCCTGCTCGCCCTCCAATGCAACCCCACCACCTTCATCGGAACCCTCAACTCCATACTGTCCTGCCCACCCTCAGAGAGCACAGACGCCACCGTCTCCATCATCCTCAGGAACGATAACGGAGCCCTCTTCTGGCTCCACATCTGGTACATCTCCAACGACAACTCAACATGTTCCTTCAGATGTGACATCACCCACTCTGTCAATGGCTCCTCCGCTGCAACCACCCTCACACCCCACCCCACCCATAGGAAGATCGAAGGTTCAACTCCCGGCTCCATCATCCTCAGAGAAGTACCCCTCTCTGATGTGTCTAACCTCGTGGCCTTCTCCATCTGGAACGCCTACCTCCACTACCCACACCACATCTCCGAGGACAACGAAGCCCTCCTCTTCTCGATGTTCCCTGCTGTCCGCAAGTTTGTCACCAACTCTGACGATTCGTCCACTCCGGACGATGACATTCCCACACTGGAGACCCATCAATGACCGACCCTAAGAATCATGGCAACAACCCTTACTTCTCCCAGAGAAACATCCCTCTCGGCGTCCTCATCCTGCAATCCTCCTTCGCTACCTTCGGCTACATCCTCATCCTCAACCACCTTCGCAACAATCCCTCCATCCTCGAACACCTCAAGTCCATCGTTCCCCCCGAACCCACCCAAGAAAAGTATTCCGACTGTCTCACGGTCATCGAAACCGTCATCGAGAAACTCCCCGCCCCCTCCGACATCCCCGACACCAACATCACTGACCTCCTCCCTGCCATTCAAAACACCGACATCATGGCCATCTTGGGCACCCCTCTCTACGTTCACCCAGACCGCCCCCACCCACACCACGTAGACATGACCTTCCGTGACCTCTCCGAGAACAACAACGCCAACCTGATCGGTGCTGTCCTCGTCCTCGGCAAGGCCATCGCCGATGCCATCTTCCGGTCAAGCGAAGCATCCTCGGCCATCACTACCCCCTCCCCAGACGAGAAGGCCCGCCTTCACAAGGTGATGCCCGACAACTTCGGTCCTCCCCCCAAACTCTAACGCCCACCGTGCCCGTAGTTCAGCGGATAGAACAGCGGTTTCCTAAACCGCAGGTCGCTGGTTCAAATCCAGCCGGGCATATTCCCTGTTGTGTACGAGGGTCAACTGTACACGTCTGTCCCCTAGGAGCCTCTGTATGAAAGTCGAATCCACGTCGTCCCTCAAGATCAAGAACAGCAAGCCCACCCTCAAGCGGCCCACCAACGGCAAGCCCATCGTCGAGCACCGTGCCGACGACGAACCCGTCATCACCCTCCCCTCCGCTCCCCAGCCCATGACCGCTGGTGACGCCGCCAAGTTCTTCGCCGAACTGGAGAAGTCCGGTGAGGCCATCGTCCCCTGCATCCGTGAGTTCACCGGCCCTCTCCCCACCGACGCCGGTGTCAACTTCCTCCGTGCAATGGAGAAGGTCGTCGGCTTCTTCACCATCCCTCCCTCTCCCCACACCCTCATCATCGACGTGCCCACGGGCCTCTCGTCCTCCGACAAGGAACGCATGGTCCTCGGCAAGTTCCGTCTCCCCGGCTGGTCCACCGACGAATACATCGAGACCAGCATCCGCATGACCGGAGCACGCTCGATGGTCTTCTACGTCGTGGCCAACGTCAAGAACCGCAACCTCCCCACCCTCAACGAAATCCTCGCCAAGGCTGAGGACTTCATCCGCAACAACTCCATCTACCGGGGTAAGCGTGTCCAAATCTCCTTCGAGTACCAGCGTCAGGGCCGCAAGTACGACCCGGGTGTCGATCAGCCCACCTTCCGTGACTCCGCCTTCCGCTCACTCAAAGAGGTCGCCCTCTCCCGCATCAACCGCACCTCCCTCAACACCTACATCCTCCCCTTCCTCACCGACATCTCTCTCATCAAGTCCAAAGGCATCTCCACCAAGAGGTGTGCTCTGCTCTCCGGTTCGTATGGCTCCGGCAAGACCATCACCTGTGATGCCCTCTCCAGCATCGGTCAGAAGCACGGATGGACCACCCTCTACTGCCGCTCCATCGAGGACCTCCAAGAAACCCTCCGCACCGCCGCCTTCTACGACAACTGCATCGTGGTCTGCGAGGACTTCGACACTCTCACCTCCGGCGACTCCGACGACGACCGCACCTCGGCCTACAACGACCTCATCAACACCATCGACGGCGTTGACACCAAGAACAAGAACCTCCTCATGCTGTTCACCACGAACAACGTGAACTCCATTCAGCCCGCAGCCCTCCGCTCAGGCCGCATCGACCTCTACCTTGTGATCGACCTGCCCGACGAGGACTGCATCTCCGAACTCCTCAGCATCCGAGCCGCCAAATCCAACATCACCCTCACAGGTGACGAAGAGGCTCGCCGTGACCTCTGCCGCTACCTCGTCAACGAGAAGGCCAACAACTCCCGCATCTCGGAAATCTTCAACCGTGCCATGCTCGCCAACCTCTCCCGCACCAGCCTCACCTACGCCGACCTCCGTGTGGCCTACGACTCGCTCCTCCCCCAAGTCGAACTCGAACGCATGGCCCACCGCCGTGCCCTCACCAGCAGCCACCCCTCCCTCCGCCAGTTCATGACCCTCTTCCGTATGATGAACGGCTCCAGTGGCAACACCCCTGCCATCACCCCCTCCGACATCTCCATCCTCGACGACATCAGCGAGGCCCTGACCTCCTCCGCCCCCCTCTCCTAACCCACCTTCAATCCACACTGGTCTGTGTGGGCTCCGCCTCCTCCTCCCTCACGGGACGAGGGGGTTTTGTGTCCCTTCCCATCTCCCCCATATAGGAGTTCCCCCATGTCCGACGCCCTCCTCAGCAACGCCCTCCTCAAGTCAGCCGCCTCCAACCCACCCAACGACGCCTCCACCTCCATCATCCAAGCACTCACCTGTCACGGCCTCCGCTTCATCATCACCACCCACTACCCCCACCTCATCGACCCCATCTCCCCGTCCTTCAACAAAACCCTCCACGAAATCGTCTCCCTCAACGACTTCGAGCAGCCCTTCTTCGAGGACGAACCCAACACCGAGGACCTCTTCAAGGTCCTTCGCCCCTACCTCTCCGGCGATGCCTTCCCCACCCCCTCCACCTCAACCTCCTCTGACACCATCAACCTCACCCGTCGTGAGTTCAACGCCCTCCTCACCCTCTCTCAACTCTCCCTCGTTACCCTCAACTGCGTCATGGGTGTGGACTCGCCCGAGAAAGCCAAGCCACTCATCGAGTCTCTCCCCTCCGGTACCCGCAACATGATCTACCAAGCGGCCCACATCCTCGGCCCCGACCTGCACCCCGACTTCGACAACAAAATCAAGGAACCTCTCGGCGAACTCCTCGTCGCCAACTACGTCTGGTTGAAACTCTGCGACCGCCTCCATACCCTCATCCTCACCAAGGCAGTCCCCTTCTTCGGCGATCAGGGCCTCAAAACCAAGATCAATCTCGACCGCCCCGTTGACTCACCCCCCAAAGCCGTACCCACCACCCCCAACGACAGCCTCAACCCCGACGACTTCGACACCGACGGCACCACCCCCGACACGGACACCGACCCGGACGACGAGGACACCCAATGACTCTCCCCGAACCAGTCCAAGAACGCATCCACCGCCTCACCCTCGACCTCTGCGATCTCATCTCCACCCTCTACCCACACCACCTCCCCCTCTCCGCTCCATCCCTGCCCACGCTTCTCAACACCGTCCGCACCTTGGAGTCCCTCACCCCATGCACCCCCATCAACCCAACCAACCCACCCACACCATCAAGCCCAACACCGAAACCCTCCCCTTCTACAACGACTACCCCGATGTCCCCGTCACCATCTCCTACCGTGACTTCCGTGCCCTTCACCAACTCGCCGTCGTCGGCCACGCCTACCTCACCACCGAAGCCCTCCGTCTGAAACTCGTCGATCCCGAAGACATCCCCTTCGTCCGCATCTTCTCGCACGAAGCCCTCGCTATGGCACAAGTCCAAGCCGGGGACCCCGAAGTCCTCTCCCACATCGACGACCTCACCGACTACGGAGAAGTCCTCACCCTCTGCTTCAACGAAGACCAAGCCTACTTCCAGAACTCCGACCTGACCCACCGTGCTCTCGACTTGAGCCGCAACGTCCACATCTCCCTCGGCCTCACCCCTCCTCACCTCACCTCCGTGGGCATCGACAAGACCACGGGCAACCCCACCTCCGGCCTCGACCTCTCCGAGTACGGCCCCCCTCCCACCGACAACACTGAGGACGGAGCCTGACATGCACCTACCCATCCTCTTCCCATCAGACCCCGGCTGTACCTCCTGCGACCTGCACCTCTCCGCCAAAAATCCCGGTGTCCCCTCCCGCCTCTTCTCCTCACCCCCCTCTCCCACCCCGTCCACCCCCGTCCTCATCTTCATCGGCATGAACCCCGGCCTCAACGAGGACACCCAAAACACCTGCTTCATTGGCAAATCCGGTGAAGTCCTCGCCTCCTGCTATCTCCCCCACCTCACACCTCTCGCCCACATCTACCTGACCAACGCCGCCCGCTGCGTCACCCCAAAATCCAAACCCTCAGCCCGTCACTACAACACCTGCATCCCACTCCACCTCCTCCCCGATCTCCACTCCATCTTCCTCGCCCACCCCACCTCTCCCATCCACATCGTCACCCTCGGTCTCGACATCCTCAAGCCTCTCTCAAAACACGTACACCCCTCTCCCGATTTCGGTTCCCTCTCCAAAGCCCTGCGGAAAAACGGTCAGCCCTTCTCGATACTCGGTCGAACCTTCACGTTCTGGGCAACGTACCATCCCGCCTTCCTGCTCCGCAACCAGAACATGATCCACCCCGTCCTCAACCATCTCACCCCCCTCGTCCGCACCCTGTCCGGCCACCTCCCCACCCAAACGCCCCTCACCCTCGTCCCCCCATTCCCCCCATCCTCATCGCCTTCATCGTCTCCTTCACCGGCACCATGATCTCCAGCGGCCTCCTCCTTCTCTTTCTCCTCATCTCCCTTATCATCCGCTTCCTGATCTAACACCTCCTGTTGTCCGTCATCCAACTTTCAGGACCCTAACGGGAATGTGGGTGAGAATCCCACCGGACGACTTATGAGTAAGAAACCCAAACCGTTCCAACCCTCGCCCCACGAACCCAACATGCAGGTCTATTCCTCACGCATCGTCGAATGGCTCACCCTCACCATCTCCCTCTGTCTCCACCTCAACGACGAGAAGCCCACCCTCTCCCGCCGACAAGAACTCGCCGACTCCATCCTCGACCGCACCTTCGGCAACCGACCCCGCTCCTCCAACCCATCCCTCCTCGTCACCACCATCTCCGACGGCAAACTGCTCGTCGAGTCCACCCTCTCTTGGGCGTACACCTACCTCAAGAACACCACCCTTCCTGACCTGATCCGTTTCTCGGTACCCACCCCACCCCACACCGACTGACCCACCACCACAGGAGACCCCACCATGCCCCGCTCCACCCGCAAACCCACACCAGCCCCCCTCAACTTCGTCCCCCTCACCACACACAACGAACGGGCAGCAAAATACAGCGGTTACATCCTTGAATCACAGATGTCGAACTATATCATCTGTGTCGAGAAGGACATCATCATCCACCAAAACAATCTCCACAGTGTAACCTTCTCCAACTACAGCCGCAACATCCTCCTCAAAGACACCTCCACAAACCACACACACATCAACACCCGCAACCTCTTTGTGGTAGACTCATATTTTTACCATGTTGCACTCACAACAGGCAAGCACGTCACCATAAACAACTGCAACTTCTCCTGCCCTAGAAATAATGCCAAGCAACCCTCAATCTCTGTCGATGGCGGGACATTCCTATTCGGTGTACAGGCCATAAGAAACACCGACACAACCTTCACCAAATCCCTCAAACTCAACGGCAGATATTCTCGGATGTACCACGAAATCCCGCACCACACGACCCACATCTTTCCACCCGACTCACGCCACTACAAAATCAGCCTGACTAAGGAGGAAGGCGATCTTCAAATCTACCTCTGGGTCATTCCCAAAGGCAGTCCCAACCGCTGGCTCGACGACAACCGCCGTCCCTGTCGCACCCTCGCCCAAATCGGCTGTCAATCCGTCTCCATCCCGGCCCTCATCGACCTCCTCAAACGACCACGCACCAGCAAAACCATGTCCGGCATCAATCCCCGTGCGTACCCCCAAGCCCTGAAGGTCGGCAAGACCCTCATCCCCTTCCTCCGTTCCCTGTAACCCATGGAAAACCACCACAACGGTCCCGGCAACTACGACAACACGGAGGTCCCAGAGGATGTCCTTGCCAGAGTCAAGGCATCTACAGGTCTGACCCTCCCTGAAATCCACACCATCGTGTGGGGGTACTATACCGGAGGGACCTCCTTCTACTACGTCTACCCCATGGCTGTAAGTTGGGCCCCCCTCAACCGCGACCAACGACTGTCCGACATCACCAAAGAACCCACCGACTAAAGGAGTCCATCATGTCCACCACCGATCAACTCGAACGCATCACCACACACCTCAACACCCTGCTCGAATGGGCAGGTCAGAAAGGAGACGCAGCCGTCGGGCTCATCGAACGTGAAGCACCTCTCGTCGCCCACGAAATCGTCGCTTGGTACTTCGCTTCCTCCGCCGTCTGGGTCGCCGTCCTTTCCCCCATCGCCCTCTTCCTCCTGATCTACGGAATCCGCCTCTTCCGTCACGCCACAAAACTGGGCGAAGACAAAGACCCCAAAGCCGAAGACATCGGCGTCTTCTCCCTCCTCATCTTGGCCCTGTCCGCCCTCCTCCTCATCCCCATCTTCATCAACACTTCCTGCATGGTCAAAGCCTCTGTCGCCCCACGCCTCGTCGTCATCGAACAAGTCACCAAACTCATCACCCCCAACAAGTAACCCCCACCTCCGTTCGAGACTACATGCAGAACTCTTGAAGCCCCTGAGAATCATTCAAGGAGACACCATGAACTTCGACGACATCGCAAAGATGACCACGCAGGAACGCCGCGACTGGCTGGCGATAGATCAAGGGTGGTTCGCACCGGGAGACCCCATACCTAAGGGGCCGGGCACATCGTGGCCACAGGACAAACCCGGCTATCTAACCTTGGATTGTTGGTACAAGAGAATCGAAGGCATAGGCAGCCGCTCCCAATCCAAACATCCGATTGACGACACCCTCGACGCAGCCGCTGATGCGTTGCCGGAGGGGGTCCGGGCAGAGCGAGTTTTCAACCAAGGCATCAGCCTTTGGGAATGGCGATTGTGGGAAATAACTGTTGATTACGGATGGATGAGGCTTGCTGACGCGACTGGCAGCAATCTCGTCATGGAAGACACCCTCAACGAAAAGCACGACCGCTTCGGCCTCGCAATAGCCGCACGCATGGCGATGAAGAAGGGAGCCCACCCATGACAATCACTGACCAACTCAAGGCCGACATTCAAAGGCAGATCGAGATCATCCAGCGGTGCGGGGCGCACATCGAGTTCCTACGGGGCCAACTTTGTAAGGTCTGTACCCACAAGGACGCCACCTACGTCCCCGACCCCTCCGGGAACAATGACTCTTTTTGGCACTGTCAGACTTGTGACATGTACTTCCGCCGCGACCCACGCCCAACCCCCACTGAACACGGCAACAACAAGGGAGCAGCACAGTGAGCAACGAACAGCGGGACATCGTGGAGCGGATGAATGCGTGGTTCAATGAGAAAGGGCACTCTCTCGGCTACAGCACTTACGAAATGCTGCGTGAAGCCGCAGAAGAAATCACCACGCTTTGCCGCCGGGTTGAAAACGCAACCAACGGCGCGAAGTTCTGGACCGATGCACACGAGGCGATGTGCAAGCATCTTTGGACTGTTGTGCAGCCCCGCGATGGTTTGGGCTGTGATGTGCTTGCAGTTCAAGAAATCGAACGCCTCCGCAAGATCGAGGCCGACGCCAAGGCCGCGAACATGATCGGCCCCGATGGTAACTTGCGGAAGGTGCTGGGCACGCTGCCGATGACGGCGGATGGTGCGATTCTTGGCTGGGGCTCTTACCCGCTTTCGATTATTCGCGGGCATCGTGGCATCGTTGAAACCTACGGGTCAGCAAACAGCGATCAAGGATGGAGCGGACCAACGCAATGGAGCGAGCCGGAAGATTGTTACTCCACCCCCGAGGCTGCCGACGAAGCCGCACGCAACAACAGGAGCAACCCATAAACACCGACCAACTTCTCCAATCCATCGTCTTGTTAGGTGTAGAGATCGAACGCCTCCGTCGTCTGGACGCCGCTGTCCGTTCACACAACCTCCTTACACCATTCGGTTATCTCCGCCCGGTCAACGGCACATTCATCATCGACGTACACGGAGCCATCATCGGAGTCAGACCACCCCCCAATCTCAGGAGTACCCATGAAGGTTGAAGCGTACCCTAAAGAGTTAGACAACTACATGAGTGCCCACGGTGAGACGTGGAAAGTTCGTTGTGAGCGTATTTCACACGTTGTCAAGAACACCAAGACCGTTGCCGTACGTGGGATAGGAAAGTTCCACACTTACGTAACACCAGACCTCCTCTTCTTTGCATGGTATGTTTGGGATGCCCCCAGACCAAAGAACACAAACTCAGTATTTCCACACGGCCCTCGTTTCTAAATCACCACTCACGAGTACCCATGAAGAATAAGAGAGTCTCGTCCAACATAAGTGTGACACTCGATGAGTTGAGTGGGCCCGGCATCAACGTCAAGTTCGTTCACACAGAGGAAACTATGAAGAACAACACCATCAAACTGTCATCCCGCCTTCCACTCTCTGACATCTACATCTCCGGCCCCCTTTCAGGCAGGGCCTCTGCTCTCTCACCGGACGCCGCCAACAAGACCAACGGAGACGAGGGCTACACCTACCTCACCCTCACCGTCGAACCTAGCCCCTCCGGTATGGGCCCGCCCAAGAACGTCGAACTCCGCTACCAATACTCCACCACCGACTACACCGGCACCGACACAGGGAAGGGCTCCGCCCGCGTCATCCATTCTCACACCCTCACCATTCCCATCGACACCATCATGGAGTGGGCCAAGGTCCTCTCCACAACCATGTAAGGACACCCCCACATGCACCAACCCACAAACAAACAAACCCCCAACTTCTCACACAGCGACCTCCTCTGTCCCCCCCAACTCTTCCGTCCCTTTACCTACGAACAGACCCGCCCCCTGCACTACACCATCCTCAACGCCTTCGGTCAAGAGGTCTGCACCACACACCACCCCAAGACAGCCGCCCTCCTCGTTTCTCTACTGAACAAGTCCAGCCCCAAATCCCCCAAACCTCCCGCCCCACCCATCCCGCCCAACAAGCAGCGTACAATGACCGGCGAACTCCGCACCCGCACCAAGCACTAACACATGAAACACTCTTACAGGTGGACGGGAACAATCCCATGCACAGGACAGTATCGTTGTATCCATTGCGGAAAAGTTGCTGACGACGCTCACCCACTCGACTATTCCTCAGTGAACTACACCGAACGATGCCCCCAACCAGAGAAACAACCCATGTCTTCCTCTATTGTCCCCATCATCCTTGCCTGCGGCACCCCCCTCTCCTCCATCCCCAAACACTCCTCCCTCTACGCCATCGTCATGGACGTTCTCAACGAACCCCGAGTCTACAGACTCCTCTCGTGGGAACTCGGCGAACTCCCCCCAGAAGATTTCCTCAATAAAAGGATTTGTATTAGATCACGCAACAGGGGTGAGTTTGGCTCAAGCCACTACAAATCGGGTCTCTGGCTTTCACCCATCGAGAGGGTGTACTCCAACCCCGAGGCCGCCCTACGCGACCTCATCAGACAACACCGTGACCGCATCAACGACCTCAAGAAGATGATCCCCCACTCCGAACCTCCGAAGTACAGCCGCGACTTCCCTTCCACCCCTCTCCCGAAGCCCGACTTCAGCCTCGACTGCTCCGAGATCGAACCCCTGATCCTCTGTCAGTTCCTCGAATCCCGCTCCTATAGGGAACTCACCGACCCACCCTCCCCCTCTGTCCACGTCTTCCTCCACAAACATGATGAAGGACAACTCACAAGAGGCTTCAACCTAATCTTTCCGAGGAGCCGTCTCGACCCTCTCTACAACCAACTCGTCCGAAGTATCATCAACCACTTCTGTAAGAGTGCCGACGAGTGTGTCTCCACAACAATGACCCTCATCGAACAGTCCCGCCATCTCCGCAAACCTTACTACAACCACTCCGGAAATCAGAACCAACCCACTCCCCAATGAAACGCCCACTCATCATCTCGCTCGACATCGAAACCTATGGTGCTTTCGAGAGCAACCACTACGGTCTCCTCTTACCGGAGCAGACCGTCTTTCACCCTGAACGCTCCCTTCACACCGACAAGGTAGCACGGCACGACCTCATCCAAACCGTAGCGATCACCCTCGTAGAAGGCGATCCCTCCGACCCCTCCACCTTCACCCCCTCCAAAACGTTCGTCCTCCACATGCACGACCGCTCCCATCAACTCCTCCTCTTCAAGTGGTTGAGGTCATGCACCCACATCCTCGGGATGAACCTCCTCTTCGACCTCTCCTACATCTTCACCGCTTTCCCAGAAGCCCGCTACTCCCTGAGCCACCGCCCTACCATCATCGACCTCTCCATCCTCATCTACCTCAACTCAGAACTCCAGACCGAACGCTCCCTCAAGGACATCGGCCCCTATCTGGGCACCCACTCCTACTCCAATGAACCCTCCCTCCGTGATGGCAAACGCTTCCCATCCCCCTTCTCCGAAGAGGCCATCCGATACAACGCCCTCGACACTCACAACACAGTCCTCGCCATCGCTGCCCTCGCCTCCATCATCCCCTCCGCGTACGGACCCACCGACAAACTCTCCCCGTTCTGCCTAACCTTCTACTCCAAAACCATCTGGTCCCTCCTCCGCCTAACCCTCTCCGGCATCCACTTCAACCGTCCCCGCCTCCTCCGTCTCCACAACTGGCTCACCCGTTTCACCTCCACCTCCGCCTCTCTCGCCTCCTCCGATCACAACCTCATCCTCGAAGGCAAAGGCTCAACCCTCTCCAAAACATCATTCCTCGAAACCGCCCTCGACGAAGCCGACTCGTACCAAAACCCCTCCCTCGGAACCCAACCATGCCCCCCTACAAACCCCGCACTTACTCAGACCCACGAGACGACTCCAACTTCGAGCCCCACGGAGATCGAGGATTCGGCAGGTATGTCTGCCCCCGCTGTGGTTACGCCACCTACCGCTGGAAAACCCAACCAAATCCCGACCACATCTGTGACGACTGCCTCCTCTCTCAGAAACCACCCGCTCCTGATCCTCACAGAAAAAACCCGTAAACTCTCCTTCTGCAACGAGAACCGCCAGTTGATCTCGAACCTGTTGCCACCCCTCTCCCGGATGAGGGAGGGGCTTACGCTGGCGTTCCGACATGCACGATCCCAGAAACTTCTCTCTTCATACACGTACCCTCTCCTCTTCCACCGACGCACCGACGAGCAGGACCAACGATCCGTTATCCTTCCCACCTCCCTCACCCACCCCATTTTCTACCCGGTCCCATCCTCCTTCGACACAGCGGAATCCCAGTTCGGCGGCACCATCCAAGGCCGTGTCACCTGCAAACTTCCCTCCGCCCAAACCTTTCCCAAACTCATCCAACGCTGTTACTCCTCCCGCTTCGGTCCCCGCGGTCTCCTCCTTTCGATGGACTTGGCCCAGATCGAACTGCGTGTAGCCGCTCTCCTCTCGGGCGACCCCTCCCTGATGTCCGCCTTCCTCGATCCCTCCATCGACCTGCACACAGACCGGGCCATCGAACTCCTCACCGAACAAACCCTCATCTCGAAGTATGGACCCAACTTCCGCAAGGTCAAAGCCTTCCGCACCATCGAACGTCAAGCGGGTAAAACCGTCAACTTCTCTGACCTCTTCCTCTCCTCACCACACACCATCCAGTCCACCATCAACAACATGCTGGGCCTCCTCATCCCCATCGAAGTCTGTCAGGCCATCGTCAATCGACGACCCACCTCAAGGCCGGGACTCTGGGCATGGCAGCAATCCCTTCTCCGTTCCGCAGAACGTGACGGCTTCATCGTCCTACCCTTCATCGGACAGTCCCGCTACTTCGCCGGGGGTTCCGCCCACCTCAACGAGATCGTCAACTTCCCCATCCAGACCACCGCAGGCAACGTCCTCCTCGCTATCCAACACGAACTCGACGACCTCCTCCCACGTTGGGAGTCCCCTCACCCCCCAGTCCACATGTACCTCAACGTCTATGACGCCCTCTACTTCGACACCCTCTCCACCTATGAACCCCAACTCCGTGAACACATCGCCGAAGCCGTCCGTAGAGTCTGTCTCCCCACAGGCTATTGGGGGAAACTCTGCATCCACGTCGGACGAAACCTCCCCCTCCTCTACGAAATCTCCTGACCTCACTTCCCAAGTCCGAAGCCTCCTCCTCTCCGGCCTTCCCCACACAACTGTCTCCTCCCTCCTCTCCGTCAAACCACACCTCATCCAAAAGATCGCGGCCAAAGAATCCCTCCCCCTGAACATCCCGCTGGGTCGCCGTCTCCGCAGGAAAGCACGCACCCTCCTCTCAGAGGGCTGGTCCATCCGAGAAGTCTCCCGACTCCTTCGCCATACAGAGGCATCACTTGAGCGACAACTATCTCATCCTGATCGACAACCGTGAGAAGCAACCGCTCACCTTCCCTTCCCACCTCGTCCTCTTGGACCCAGCCCACCCTCCGTGGTCAAACAAAACCCGTACAGTCCGTATCCACACGCACCCCGCCCGCCTCTCGACAGCCGACTATTTCGCCACGCCACACCCCTCTCCCGACTCAGCCCTACCCGACCTCAACGAGGAAGGCTGGTCCCGTTACATATTAGGGGAAGCCCCAAGGTCCTGCATCATCGAGCGGAAGGGCTCCGCCTCAGAACTGATGGGCAACCTCTTCAAGAAAGACCGCTACGAATCCCTATGCGGACACCTCGAACGGATGTCCAAGTTCGACCGCTCCTACCTCGTCCTCGAAGGGGACCCACAATCCCTGCTGAAACCCAGCCAATACTGTCCCAACCCACACCTCGCCATCGACGCACTTCAGAGGGTACTAGCACGCTACAATACCTCATTCATCCTGTTCCCCACCTACACCCTCTCTCGTAGGCTTGCCTTCGGAGAGTGGGTTGCAAGGACCCTCATCAATGCGGCACCATCGTCGTACTCGCAACTCCCCCTCCCAGCAGCCCATTGATCCCCAACGGGGATTGCTTTTCAATCTCAACCTCCCTACAGTCCTCTCAGTTGGTGCTGTCCTCTTGGCCGTGGGTGGATACATCTTCGCCACCGAGAACCGGATCACCAAACTGGAAGCGAACGTGAGCCAGACGATGCAACTCCCCGAGAAACTCCAGCAGATCGTCGTCACCCTCGAAGTCGTCAAAGTCAAACTGAGCAACTTGGAAAGGAAGTTGGGCGTACAAGACGGTGAGCCCAACCCCTCCACCCCGAAGCACTAAAGGAAGAACGGAACATGGGCAACTATCTCAACAACTTTGCGGTGAATCCCGGCAGAATCACCGCACCAGCGTGTGGCGACTACTTCTCCTCGGTGGGTAGCGGTCTCTTCACTGTGAACCGGAACTCCAAGTCCGTCACCGCCAACCTCCTCAACCCCTACCGCACAGCCGAATCCGCCACCCCCACCAACAACGTCATCCCGCTCATCGTCCCCTCCGACTGCACCTACCTCGACCTCTACCACCTCTTCGCTGGGACCTCGAACCCGACCACCCCGCTGAAGGTCCGCGTCTTCGGCTTCGCCCCCACCTCCGACGGAGCGAACCCCGGCCTCGGCAAGCCCTCCTCCTACAACGCCGCCTTCGACAATCTCAACGGGTACTGGCTCCCCCTTGAAGACCCGACCACCCGTGAAACCTCCCTCGCTTTCGACAACACCCCCGAGGTCGTCCAAGACTACAACGGTGGGTCAACCATCCTCGACGTACCCTTCATGCACGGCATCTCCACGGCCTCCATCAAGTCCTTCTCACTCTCGAAGCGTCGAAGCATCTTCCTCGCCGGGTCCTCCGCCATTCTCGTCCACATTGAACAGGCCGCCGATCAATCGGGTGCTGGCCTTGTCGTCGCTCGCTTTGTCTCCTGAAGTCCAGCAAGGAACCTGACTATGGGCCTGATCTTCAACACCCTCGGCACCCCCCCAAACCCGTTGACATACGCCTTCTTCTCATGGTGTCGGCAGGTTCAAGACTGGGCGGAACGTCGAAACCCCATTGCCCGAGGCACCACCTTCTACATCAGACAATCAGGCTC
>Ga0315904_10006408_pt1 | contig 16104 bp, 14 predicted proteins | sample LakEriMetagenome_6_FD_203529 | JGI IMG/M metagenome (GOLD analysis project Ga0315904, IMG submission 203529) | Freshwater fungal communities from buoy surface, Lake Erie, Ohio, United States - Buoy 12 MA120 | ecosystem: Environmental > Aquatic > Freshwater > Lake | place: USA: Lake Erie, Ohio... | reverse complement strand
GGCGATGGCGACGCGGGGTAGGAGCGAGACGCCGAGGCCCGCCTCGACCATGCGCTTGATCGCTTCGACGGAGTCCAGCTCCATCGTGACACTGGCGGCGACGCCTGCATCGGCGAGGACGTGCTCAGCATAGGTGCGGAGGTTGGTTCCTGCGGTCATGGCTAAGAGCGGCTCGCCGGTAAGCTCAGTGACGGTTGCGGTGGCTTGGGTGGCTAGCTTGTGTCCGGGTGGAACCGCCAGCACGGTCTCGTAGACGCCCAGCGACTCGGAGATAAGAACCCCCTCCTGCTCCGCAGGCTCCCCCTCGGTCGTCACCAGCCCAATGTCTACCACGCCACTGAGCACCAGCTCCCGCACCCGCGCTGAGAGTCCGGTTCGTAGAGACAGCTCGATTCCGGGGTGCTCCTGCCGAAACTGCGTGAGTAAGGGCGGGAGCACATAGGTCGCCAGCGTGCTCGCCGCGCCAATGGCGATGCGTCCAACACGCCCCGCCGCCAGCTCCTCTAAGGCATCCTGCGCTTCATCCGTGAGGCGCAGGATATGCTCGGCGTAGCCAAGAAGTGTCTCCCCTGCCCCCGTGAGCTGGATGCTCTTGCCCAGCCGGTCAAAGAGTAGCGCTCCCAGCTCCGCCTCCAACGCCGCGATCTGGCGCGTAACGGCAGGTTGCGTCAGGTGCAGCTCCCCCGCCGCCCGTGTAAAGCTCGCCCGCCGCGCGACGGTCACAAAGGCTTCCAGTTGACGTAGTTCCATGCGTAAATCACATCCATTCTATAAAATCAATTCATTGGGAGCATAACACGAAACCAGGTACAATACAACGTAAGAAAAGCAAAATCAGGGGGCTTTAGCCTCCTTGCTGAACCAGTGGGCCCATTTATGCGCCCTAGAAAGAAAATCAATGTTTGATGTGATTCGTGAGTTTACCTACGCCGGGGGAAAAACCGGCAAGTATTGCTCGTTGCCGGAGCTGGAAAAACTTGGAATCGGGCCTGTGTCAACGCTGCCGGTCTCGATCCGAATTGTGCTGGAGTCGGTGCTGCGCAACTGCGATGGCGTGCGCGTGGCCGATGCCGATGTCAAGACTCTGGCGAACTGGGCCGCGACCGGTGAGCGCACGGCGGAGATTCCCTTTGTGGTTGCTCGTGTCGTGCTTCAGGACTTTACGGGCGTGCCACTCCTGGTTGACCTGGCCGCGATGCGCGATGCCGCCGCCAAGCTGGGCAAGAACCCGAAGATCATCGAGCCGCTGGTGCCGGTTGATCTGGTGGTGGACCACTCCATTCAAGTGGACGTGAGCGAGAGTGGCGATGCGCTTCAGAAGAACATGGAGATTGAGTTTGCCCGCAACGAGCAGCGCTACCAGTTCCTGAAGTGGGGCATGCAGGCGTTTGATACGTTCTCGGTTGTGCCTCCCGGAATCGGGATCGTGCACCAGGTGAACTTGGAGTATCTGGCCAAGGGTGTTTTAGTGGACGGCGAGGGCGTCTTCTACCCCGACACGCTGGTGGGCACGGACTCGCACACGACCATGATCAACGGCCTAGGCATTGTCGGCTGGGGCGTCGGGGGGATCGAGGCCGAGGCAGGAATGCTAGGCCAGCCAGTCTACTTCCTGACTCCCGATGTCGTTGGTGTGACGCTCACCGGCGAGCTCACTCCAGGCGTCACGGCGACGGACTTGGTTCTGACGCTCACGGAGATGCTGCGTGCGGCGAAAGTGGTTGGCAAGTTTGTGGAGTTCCACGGCGAGGGCGCGGCGTCGCTTAGCCTCACCGACCGTGCGACTATCGCGAACATGGCGCCTGAGTACGGCGCGACCATGGGCTTCTTCCCCGTGGACGAGGAGTCCTGCCGGTATTTAACGAACACGGGCCGCACGGAAGACCAGGTGGATGCGTTCCGCCAGTACTTCAAGGCGCAAGGGCTGTTTGGGATGCCCGCCGCCGGTGCGCTGGAGTACAGTCAGCTACTCACCCTGGACCTATCCACCGTCGTTCCCAGTGTCGCCGGGCCGAAGCGTCCTCAGGACCGCATCGCGCTCACCGATGTACAGGAGAAATTCGGCGAGCTGGTGGCCGAGAACACCAAGTACACGATCCTCCCCATGGCCGGGAGCCCCGCCTCTGACCGCAAGCTGGAGATGGAGTCGCTCTCCAACGGCGATGTGGTGATTGCCGCGATCACGAGCTGTACGAACACCAGCAACCCCAGTGTTATGCTGGCGGCGGGCTTGGTGGCGAAGAAAGCGGTCGAGAAGGGCCTGACGGTTCGCGAGACCGTGAAGACGTCGCTTGGGCCGGGCTCACGCGTCGTGACCGACTACTTGACCAAGACGGGCCTGCAAGAGTATCTCGACACGCTGGGCTTCCAGACCGTGGGCTATGGCTGCACGACCTGTATCGGCAACTCCGGCCCCCTAGACGCGTCCATTGAGAAGACGATTGTCGAGAACAACCTGACCGTGGCCGCCGTGCTCTCGGGGAACCGCAACTTCGAGGCACGTGTGCACCAGAACGTCAAGGCGAACTTCCTGATGTCCCCGCCGCTGGTCGTGGCCTACGCGCTGGCGGGCTCGGTGAGCATTGATCTCACCACGGCCCCGATTGGCACAGGCAGCGATGGCAGCCCCGTCTACCTCAAGGACATCTGGCCGACTCCGCAAGAAGTCGCCGCGCTGATTGGCTCCGCCGAGGACCCCGCGGTCTTCCAGAAGCTCTACGCAGGCTTTGCGGAGCAGAATCCGCTCTGGCAGGAGATTAGCTCCAGCACGGGCGATCTCTACGCCTGGGACGAGAACTCGACCTACATCCAGCACCCACCCTACTTTGAGAACTTCGGACCGGATGCCGGTGTCGCCGCCGATGTGATTGGCGCCCGCCCTCTCGCGATTCTGGGCGACTCGGTGACCACCGACCATATCTCCCCCGCCGGTGCGATCAAGGCCAGCTCCCCGGCTGGGCGCTACCTGGTGGAGCATGGCGTGGAAGCCGCCGACTTCAATAGCTACGGCTCGCGCCGTGGCAACGACCGGGTGATGGTGCGCGGGACTTTTGCCAACGTCCGCATCAAGAACCAGATGGTGCCCGGTATGGAGGGTGGCATCACGAAGATCAATGGCGCGGGCGAGCCCGTGGCGATCTACGATGCGGCGATGGAGTACAAGGCCGCGGGCGTCCCGCTGGTAATTCTGGCGGGTCAGGAGTACGGCACGGGCTCCAGCCGCGACTGGGCGGCGAAGGGCACGGCGCTCCAGGGTGTCAAGGCCGTGATCGCGCAGAGCTTCGAGCGCATTCACCGCAGCAACCTGGTGGGAATGGGCGTCCTCCCCTGCCAGTTCCCCGAGGGCGTCAGCGCCGCAACCCTAGGGCTAGATGGCACGGAAACCTTCGACCTGACGGGTGTGGCTGGGGGAATCACCCCGCGCATGGGCCTGACCCTGACGATCACCAAGGCCGATGGCACGACAATCGAGCAGCCCGTCACGCTGCGGATCGACACGCCCATCGAGGTGGAGTACTACCTCCACGGCGGGATTCTGCCGTACGTCCTACGCCAGCTCGTCGCTCGGGCGTAGGCCCTCCTCCCCTGCCCCTCCTCCCGAGAGCTACGGGAGGAGGGGTATAATTTTTCTATGCCCCGGCTCTTTCAGCTCGCAACCAATGTCTATGCCTAACCGGAGGGAACAGCGAAATGATTATCAATGAACTAAGTGACGAGCGGCTCCGAGAGCTGGCCGACCAGATCACTTCTCCTACCTCCACGGCGGGATTCTGTCGTATGTACTACGCCAACTGGTGGGTGGCTCGGGCGTAACGTTCGGGGCATCGGGTTCGGACGGCATCACGAGTCCGGGCGGATAAATCGGCCCGCCGGGTACCCTTTGGGTGGTCGGCAAGACCCATAAATGGGCCTACAGAGTTGGTGTGAGAGCTGAGCCGGGGAGTCTTCCTCCGGCTCAGCTCGTTTGGGGAGTATTAGTGGAGACAGGAACTTGCCTCAAGAGCCACACTACATACCAAATACCAATAGCCAGGATAAGATTATAGATTGAGACTGCTCTCGAAACGGTGTCTAGTCCCAGCACAAGCGGAAACGTCGTCCAGAAAGCTCGAAGTCCCGTAAAAAATCCCAGGCAGATCAAGATGCCGAGGCACTGATTTTTTTGTTTCATCAATAAGTCTCCTCACCAATTTTACCTAAGGTTCGCAGGATCTCACCTAGGCGATATAGTTTCCTCATGACCATCGCGCTTGATAAACCCACTCAGCGGCGTCTAGAGGCGCTTGCGAAGAAGCAGAACCGACCGACGGAGGAAGTCGCGGCTTCGCTTGTCGCAACCGGCCTGTTCAAAGAGCGGACGGTGGATCGGGAGAGCGACCTGTTACACCTGATCGCCGATGGGCTCCCCGAGGGTTTCTGGTCACGCAAGGCAGAGCTGGACGCAAAGGCGGAGGCAGTACTCACACCAAACGAGTACCAGGAGCGGCTGGGGCTTCTCACGGAGCTAGAGCGCTGGCGAGTGGCACGGTTGGAGGCAGTGGTCGAACTGGCGCAGCTTCGGGAGGAAACGCCGTACGTCGTGATGCAGAAACTGGGCGTTCTCCCCCGATCCGTTTGCTATTGATCACATCTATCCCGCGAGTCGGGGCGGCTCCGACGGGCTAGAGAACAGGGCCTATTGTTGCAGCGGCTGCAACGGTGCAAAGTACGACTGTATCGAAGCGCCTGACCCCACAACCGGCCAGCTTGCTCCCCTCTTTCATCCGCGTCAGGATAACTGGGAAGATCACTTTACCTGGAACGCAGACCAGACAGAGATGATCGGGATTACTCCAACGGGCTGCGCAACCATCGCTCGGCTCCGCTTGGACCGTGAAAAGGTCACGCGCTAATCTCCACACGATTGCCACACGGTAGCCTGCTACCGTGTGGGCATGACACAGAAGAAACTCAAGACCCAGAACTTCGCCGATGGAACGGGCAGTATCGGGATCGCCCCCGGCTTTACTCTCGTAGACCAGAAGCGCGACTCGATTATCATCACCGGCCCCGACGGCACACAAGTCGCGCTGGGGCAGTATGGCACGACGATCGTGCCGCAAGCCGTTCAGTTTGGTGCCGAGAAGTTCGCAACCGTCACCCACGACCTCTCTGATCCTCTCCGCGCCACGGCAGACTTCGTCGAGCAGGCCGGGCGCAAGACGGGCAAGCCGATGCGACTGAAGATCCTGGAGCAAAAGGCTATCCCCAGCCAAGGAATGCGCGCTGTCGTCATCCGCTACCGGGTTGAGGGAGCCGCGCCCTTTGAGGGTTTTGGATTCTTCGCCGCAGGGCCCGTCGGTAGCGGCATGGGCCAGACCTACGCCTCGTTTATCGGAGCCCCCAGCGCGGCGGCTTTCAAAAAATACGCTCCCACGATGCTCGCCATGTGGCAGTCCCGCAAGACCAACTTTGGCAGCAAAGCCTTCACCGAAGTGCCAGTGGCGATGGCGGAGAAGCTAGAGACCATGCGCCTCCAGGCAATCGAAGTGCGTAAGTTGCTTTGAATGGTCGTGGATTTTTAGGAGCACGTGAACAACTATGAACCGACGAAAACTTCTTCAACTTGCCCTTGCCCTTCCCGCCACGACACTGGCAGGCTGTGGTAGCGGCTGGCAAGCGGGCTTGGGCCCCATCAAAGGCGGCGGGGGCGGAGACACGGGAGGCGACGGGACATTTACGTCGCGTGTAATCACCGCGACCCTGGAGCTCCCAGACACCCTAGCCAGCCTGCGCAGTGGGCTTCGTCTGAACACCAGCCTGAGTGAGGCAACGTTCTCCGGGGCAGGTACAGCCAAGGCGACCCTCTATGGGCAGGGGCCGCAGATTCTGATCGCCTCCCAGAGCGACGATACCCCCGTGCTCTTAGGCTGGGCTGATGCCAGCGCGGGGAAGCTCTCTCCCCAGACAACCGCTGAGGTATTGGTCTACATCGCCACCGGGGCGCACATGCTCCACCCCGATGCCGCAAGAGTGGTGCGTAGCTTCCTCACCACAGCTCCAGCGGTCGCAAGCCTCGCCAGCCAGGTTACGACCGCGCTCGCCGCCGACTCTAAGGCACTCGCGAGAACCGATGGCGCTCTAGCCGCGGCAGTAACTCAGACAGTTCGGACAATCACTCCGCCGCGTGGCCGTGCCGTCAAGGTGGATCCGAGCCAGGAGAAGAGTGGTATCCAGCCGATCCAGCAGGGGGCAACACAGGTTCAGCTCCAACATACCGTCCGTCGCCGTGCCTTCGCTTACATCGAGCAGATCGGCTACTTAGAGGCATCGCCTACAGGTGGGGCCGCTGTCCGCCGTGATCTCAGCGCCCCAAGACCGATCACCAGCTTCGATGTCCCCCGCACTACGGGTGTATCGTCGGTCAATGGCGTGATCGTGGATGGGCTCATGATGGGGCAGACCGCCTATGGCCCCGTGGTCTCCGATCCGGTGACACTCCTCCTGCAACCCGATAGCGCCGTGGGGACGATCTATCGTCTAGTGACTGTCGGGCCGTCGGGCGGGCCAATGATCGCCAGTGAGCGCCCCTACTTCACCCGTGAGCGCGACGATAAGTTCATGGCTCTAACCGGCCTGACCATGGTCTTTGACTGGGCAATCAGCCTTGTCTTGAATACGATCCTGGGACTTGAAGGCGCTCCCGGGGTCCCCGGCTACGGTGCCTTCGCGAATGACATAGGCCCGGACTGCGCCAACTTCCTGATCTCCACCGTCCCCGGTGCCCTCGACAAGCTCGTTCCCAACGGCGACTTTGTCGGGGTTGGCAAGGATCTCGCCTACGCCCTGGCAACCAGCAACTCCGCACGCTCCGCGCTAGGTCTGATCGTCATCAAGCTCTATGGTCTTCTGGCCGCCAAGAAACTTGTCACTACTGTTGGAACTGCCGCACTGGGCAAGCTGGTCGAGCGCGCACTCGTGGTCTTTAGTGTCGCCGGAGCCGCTCTCAATGCCTTTGATATCCTCGTGACCATGGACAATGTCGGGCAGGCAAACCCTATTGATTCTTGGGAGGTGACTGTCACGCAGCCCAAGGTAACTCTCTCTCCAGAGACCGCCACTGTGAAAGCAGGCGATACTCTGTCCCTCCTAGCCCGCGTGGTGGACGAGGTCGGAAGCACGAACCTTGTGACCTACCACTGGAAGATCACTAGCGGAACAGGGACACTTCGCAATCCAGTCAGCGGTGCGACGGGCACAAGCCTGGACTCGGCATCACAGAACATGACCTATCAGAGCAGTGCCGATGCAGCCGATAAAGAGACAATCACGATCGAGATGGAGGCGTTTCTTGGCAGTGTCAATAACACCAACCGTACGAGCCTTGGGAAAGGCTCTAGCACACTAACCATTAGTAAGCAAGACAATTTAATCAAAAACGGCGACTTCGCTGCTGGGTTTGCCAACTGGAGCCAGGTCAAGGTCGCCGGAGGAGGCTTATCAGGCTATCCTCGCTTCAGTGTCTCGCCCCCCTGGCGAAATGCGATTCGCCCAGACAATCCAGCGGCCTTTATTGATGTCCCTGGAGGCTCTATCGGCTATATCTCCCAGAGTGTCGTCCTTCCCAACAAGAGCCTCAAGCTGAGTTTTGTTGCTTGGAACTCACTGCAGCCTGCGCAGCTCTCTATCATTATCGTCTCCGGGGGGGCACAGACAGTCCTGGATACGATCCAACCGGCCAGTATCCAGAGCTCCGATACCACCGCGAGTGATGCAGATGCGACCCCATACTCTTACCCCTTGGATGCATTCAAGGGCAAGACGATTGAGGTACGCTTCCAGGCAACGTCGGGTGGCATCAATGGGACAGTGATAGGTTTGGACGACATTTCGATCCGCTAAACTAGGGTCGGTTGCACCAGCACACGTACCCCACGCTGATCAAGGGAGACGCTTCCTGTGAGGGTCTCCCCGGTCAGCAAGTCCCGCCACTCACCGGAGTTCCCACCAGTTTTCCCATAAGAATAGCAAGGCCACACGTGCCGTGACTCGCTTGCCCAGCGGCGTGCCACCGACTGAACGTGTGGCGGTTGCCATGGCGGCGGCGCACTCCCCTATTGTACCGCCTTGACAAGTCGCAGGGCATTTGATAGACTCTTTTGCAATCGTGTGCAATGACTACTCTTGAAGATATCGCACGCCAAGCTGGCGTCTCCCACTCAACCGTCTCACGGGCACTGGCGGATAGTCCACTGGTCAATGCAGAGACCAAAAAGCGCATCCAGATACTCGCGAGTGAGGCGGGCTACCAGGTCAATCAAGTGGCGCGAAATCTCAAGATCCGCTCCACCAAGACCATTGGGCTTGTGGTTCCCGAGGTCTCGAACCCCTACTATCCCAAGCTGGTGCAGCTCATCGCCGATCTCGCGCGTGCGGCAGGCTATAGCTTGCAGCTCCAGCTCAGTGGCACCGATCAAGAGGCCGAGTCCGCCTGCCTGGCCTCGCTTCGTGAGCAGCGCGTAGACGGAATATTGCTGGTGTCCGGCGAGAATGGCCTTGTCGCCCGAGAGCACGTCAATGCGCTGGTGGCCTCGGGTGTGCCGCTGGTGCTGATGGGCTGGGTGGAAGGTACGGAGCACCTAGACACGGTCACCGGCGATGATGCCAAGGGCGGCTATGCTCTTGCCCAGCACTTGATCGGGCTGGGGCATCGGCGCATTGCGATCTTGGGTAAGAGCCCCCATCGCGGTATCTACGACCGGCTCTATGGCTTCAAAGCGGCCCTCAAAGAGGCAGGAATCGAGCTTCCCGAAGCGCTGCAAGTCATCGCCCAGAGCGATGCGGAGGTCGGGCGTGGCGTAGCACACTTGCTCGCGCTCGCTAAGACCCCCACCGCGATCTTTGCCTACCAAGACTCACTCGCGGCCCTTGTGATTGGCTATCTTGCCGATGCGGGTGTCTCTGTTCCGCAACAAATGACCGTGGTCGGCTTTGACAATCTCGATCTTGCAAGCTACATCAGCCCGCGCTTGACCACGATCGGCGGCCATATCGAACCACTGGCTACCGAGTTTGTGCGCTTATTGCTAGCGCGAGTGCAGAAAACAGCGCTTCGTGAATTCCCGCAACACGTAGTGGTCACGCCGCGGTTAGTCGTGCGCAAGAGCTGTGCTCCCCCAAGAAACAAAAGAGAAGAGAAATAAGATGAAAATACCAATGCTACATGTCGAAGGAACTCGCCTGAAAGATAGTGCGGGCAAAGTCGTCCGTCTCCAAGGGGTGAATGTCCCGAGCCTAGACTGGAGCAACACGGGCGACCATCTGACACTGTCTATCAACCGGGCACTGACAGATTGGAAAGCAAAACTCATTCGCATCCCTCTCTCGCAAGACCGCTGGTTTGGTAAATCAGGCGATAGTAGCGCAGAGTACAGAACCGTCGTGGATGGCGTGGTGCGTCAGATCGCCGCGCAAAACAGCTACGCCCTGCTTGATCTCCACTGGTCCAACGGCGGCAAGTGGGGCGAGAATATTGGCCAGCACTGCATGCCCGATGATCTGAGTGTGTTGTTCTGGAAAGACCTTGCCAAGCGCTACGCCAATCACCCAGCGGTGCTCTTTGATCTCTACAACGAGCCGCACGATGTCTCCTGGGAGGTTTGGAAAAGCGGTGGCATGGTGGAGGAGCGCAACGATGACCCCAAGCGTGGCCTGCACCTGACGTACCACACGCCCGGCATGCAAGCACTCTTAGACACCGTGCGAGCGACAGGCGCGAAAAATGTCGTGGTCGCAGGCGGCCTCGACTGGGGCTATGATTTAAGCGGCGTGCTAAAGGGCCACGCACTCCGCGACCCCAAGGGCAACGGGATTCTCTACGGCACGCACATCTACCCGTGGAAGAAAGACTGGGATACCCATGTGACCCCCGTCGCCCAAAAACACGCGGTTTTTGTTGGGGAAGTAGGTACCAAACCCTGGAAGCCGACCGATCCGCCGCACGAGAATGTCTACACCGAGAGCTGGGCACCTGAGGTGATCGCCTACATGAACAAACACCAGCTTAGCTGGACAGCCTGGAGCTTTCACCCGAGCGCCAACCCGTGCTTGCTGACGGGCTGGGACTACAAACCGACAGGCTACTGGGGCGTCTATGTCAAAGCCGCACTGACGGGAGCGAAGTAGGCAATGGGACGGCTTCAAGGCAAGCGGGCACTGGTAACGGGCGGCGGACAGGGGCTTGGCCAAGCGATCGTGGGAGAGTTGCTGCGCCAAGGTTGCGATGTGGCGATTCACTACCACAAGAGCGCCGAGGGCGCAGAGGCGGCTAAACGTGCCGCGCCGCCGGGCGTGCGGGCTGCGTGCTTCGCGGCGGATCTGACGCAGAGCACGCAGGCGCTGGCGCTGGTGGAGGACTCTGTTGCCTTTCTCGGCGGGCTTGATATCTTGGTCAACAACGCAGGTGATCTGATCAGTCGTCGCAAGCTTGAGGAGCTGGATCTGGCGTTCTGGCAGCGCACGATCGACATCAACCTCACCAGTACGATGCTCGTCACGCAGCACGCAGTGCCCTACTTGGTGACAGCAGAGCAGAGCAGTGTTGTGAATCTCGCCTCACTAGCGGGGCGAATGGGAGGTCACGCGGGCTCACTGGCCTACTCGTCGGTGAAGGGCGCGATTCTGACTTGGACACGCTCGCTTGCCAAAGAGCTGGGCGGGCGTGGGATTCGGGTGAATGCTGTCGCGCCGGGCTTGATTCTCGGCACGGCGTTTCACAACACACACACCACGGCGGAGTCGGCTGCCGCAACGATCGCGACTTTGCCGCTGGGCCGTGCGGGTACGCCCGAGGATGTCGCGCGGGCTGTCGCTTTTCTCGCCAGCGAGTACGACGGTTTTATCACCGGCGCGACTCTTGACATCAACGGTGGCATTTTTGGGTATTAAAACTAAAGGATTGAGTGAACATGCAAAAAGCAGAGATTAAGGGCAAGTGGGCCTTGGTAACCGGCGCGAGCCGTGGGATTGGACGACAGGTGAGCCTAGGGCTTGCGGAGTACGGCTGTAATATCGTGCTGCATAGCCGCGATACAGTAGGAACAGATACACTGGCAGCGGAGCTGACGGCCAAGGGCGTGCAGGTGCTACAGGTGGCGGCAGAGCTCTCCGACGAAGCGCAAGTGGACGCGATGCTGGCGAGTGTGCGGGCCTCGACACCGGGCATTGACATTGTCTACAACAACGCTGCGATCATGACGCCGTACCGTAGCGACTGGAAGAGTGTCCCTGCCGAGGACTTCCGCAAGAGCTTTGAGGTGAACGTAACGGCGCTGGTTCGCATCTGCCACAGCCTGATTCCGGGTATGGTGGAGCGCAAGTGGGGTCGGATTATCAATGTCACGTCGGGCATTCAAGACCAGCCCGAGCTAATTGCCTACTCGATCTCCAAAGCCGCCGTGGATAAGTTCGTCACCGATACCGCAAGCCACCTCAAAGGCGACGGCGTGTTGATCAACCTACTCGATCCCGGCTGGCTACGCACCGATCTAGGCGGTCCCAATGCCCCCGGCTCCGTCGAGTCCGTACTCCCCGGCGCTCTCGTGCCCGCCCTACTCGACGATGGAACGACCGGCAAGCTCTTCCGCGCACAAGACTACGCAGGCCAGACGATATAGCGACAATTAGGGGTAAAATAGCGCCATGACACCCAATCTTCTCACTGCAGAGCAGAAAGCGCAGTTTGACCGCGACGGTTTCTTGGTACTACGGAACTTAATAGACCCTGAGCTGGTCGCGCGGCTGGTTGCTGCCGCCGACCGGCTCTCGTCCGAGGGCATTGAGCACGAGGGCCTCTCGGAGCGAAAGCACTGGCAGAAGCGCGGCTGCCTGCCCGATGACCCGGCGTTTCTGGAGCTGATTGACCACCCGCAAGTGCTGCCGCTGGTAGCGGGGATTCTGGGCTGGGACATCCACCTGATGACCAGCCATCTCATTGTGCGTCCCCCCACACCCGGTGCCGACGCGAACTTCAAGGGCGAGGGCTGGCACCGCGACGGTGGCCAATCCAGCTGGGAGATGACCGAGCCGCACCCCAGAATCTTGCTCAAGATCGCATTTTTTCTCTCGGATCAGTCGGAGCCAGGGCGGGGAAATACACAAGTCGTGCCGGGAAGCAACCGCCTGACGGGGCCGCTTGCAAAAGCCCCCGACGCTCCGCACCCGTACGGCGCGATTGAGATCTGTGGCAAGCCAGGCGATGCGTTCATTTTCGAGCAGCGCACCTACCACGCCGTCGGCCCCAACCTCTCGGACATCACCCGCAAGACCCTCTTTATCGGCTACGGCTTCCGCTGGGTCTTCCCCATGGACTTCTCGCCCCAGTTTAGCTACCGCGAGCTCTACGAAAAAGCCAACCCCATCCAGCGCCAGCTCATGGGTGATATCAAGACCATCACCGGCGTCCACCTGCCCACCGACGAAGACGTTCCCCTACGCGCAAAATGGCGCGAGTGGTACGGCTAAACGAGGAGCTCTTTGACGACGTTCGCGGTTCCAGCAACCCCAGTGAGGCGCTCGGGGCGACCGGCGCGCTCGAAGTAGAGCTTCTCGTTGTCGAGGCCCAGTGCGGCCAGAATCGTGGCGTGGAGGTCTTTGAACGTGACGGGGTTCTCTCGTGCCATTAACCCAATCTCATCCGTGGCCCCGTAGCGCTGCGGCTTGACGGCTCCCCCACCCAGCCAGATCGTAAAACCCGCCGCGTTGTGCTGCCGCCCGTTGTCACCTTGCATCATGGGCGTGCGGCCAAACTCGCTTGCCCAGACAATCAGTGTCTCGTCCCACAGGCCACGCTGCTTTAAGTCCGTCAGAAGCGCCGCCGTGGGCTGATCAATCCACCGGGCGCGCGGCGTGTGGTTTTTCTCCAGCTCCCCATGCGCATCCCAGCCGTCTTTATCCGGCATGTCGTAGACCTCGACAAAGCGCACGCCCCGCTCGACCAAGCGCCGGGTGAGGAGCAGCTTGCGAGCGTAGGCGACCGTGCGTGGGTCTTTGTGCTCGAAGCCGTAGGCACGCCGCAGGTACGCGGGCTCTTTTTCCACATCCCCGACTTCCAGCGCCGCGCTCTGCATGCGATACGCCAGCTCGTAGCTCGCGATCCGGGCATCCAGCTCAACGCCCTCTTTTTTGCCCTGCCGGTGCTTGAGGTTCATCTGCCGCAGAAAGTCAAACGTGTCCTGCTGACTCGCCGCAAACTCCTTGGGTGGCGTGAGATCCAGCACAAGCTGTCCTTGGTCTCGCAGCTTTGTGGGCTGAAAGGCAGGCGGTAGAAACCCGTTCTGGTAGTTGGCCGCGCCCCCGAGCGGCCCGGCATCAAAGAGCACCACATAGCCCGGCAGGCTCTGGTTTTCGGTGCCGAGGCCATAGGTGATCCAGCTACCCAGGCTGGCCTTACCCGCGTTGAGATCGCCCGTGTGGAACAGATAGCTCGACGGCGCATGATTATTGGACTCGGACTGGAGCGAGTGGACAAAGCAGAGGTCATCCACGTGCTTGCCCAGCTCGGGAAACAGCTCGCTCACCCACAGCCCACTCTTGCCCTGCTGGGTGAACTTATACGGCGAGGCCATCAGCTCGTCCTTGCAGCCCTCAAGCACATTGGCATGGCGGCTGCCCTTCAGCGCGTCTTTGAAAGACTTTGGCACGGGTTTCTTGTGGAGCTTTTGCAGCTCGGGCTTGTAGTCGAACGTGTCCATCTGCCCCGGCCCACCCACCTGATAGAGCACGATGACGTTTTTAGCCCGCGCCTTGAAGTGCGGCCTGCGCGGCGCAAGAGGCCGGATCGGGTCAATCATCACCGCCGGTGGCCTACCCTGCCCACTTCCCTGCTCAACTAGCGCCACTGCCAGCTCTCGAAAAAGGCTCATGTGAAGATGATAGCACACTATCCGGTAAACTGTCTGCATGCAAAACCTTCGATCTTGGCGCGTCGGGTTCGTGAGTGCAGGGCTTCTGGGGCTTCTCGGAACACTGGTCGCGGTGGCGCGGACGCCACAAAAGCAGCCTGCTTCCACTTCCTCCCAGCAGTTTGTGCTCTTCGATGCCACCTTCAACTACGACAAAAAGGATGCGGACAACTCGATCCCGAGCAAGTCGCACTACTACATCTACGGCTACCGGCTCAACCCACAGCGTCCCAAGAACTGGACCAGTCCGGTAGACTTTCGCAATGGCACCGTGCATGTCCGAGTCGAGGTCTTAGAAAAACCCGAGAGCGACGAAGCAGTGCAGTGGAGCCTCTGCTACATCCCCAACAAGGGCCAAGGCAACGGCTACGGCTGTGCGGGCACGGATCGCTACACCCGCAAAGGCATCTACGAGAAAGATGTCTCGATGACGGAGTTCTGGGAGAACAAGGGAATAGTCTGGAGCGAGGGCATTAAACAAATGGATCTCGTGATGAAGGACAAAGACGGTGTCAAAGTCCACCTGCGCCCCGATCCCGAGAAGTTCCTGCCCACCAAAGTGCGGTTTACCATGATCCAAGTCGCCGCCGGAGCCAAGTACGACCCAAGCCTGGTACCCAACATTAAGCATTAGAGCGAAAGTAGTACATCAGATCCCCGAGAGAAGTGCATTTTTGTGCAGAGGTCGGTAGATGTCCGTGAGTCTCTGAAAACAGGTGCAGGTAAACTGTCATCATGAGTACCCGATTCCTCACTCGCTACTTTGCCCTCTTGCTTGCCGTGCTGGCCGGGAAGGGAGTGGTCCTGATGTTGGGGGACATCTTCTCCCCCGGAGCAACTCCCTGGAACTACTTCTATTTCTGGGTCTGTCTGGCTCTGCTGGGCGTTGCACAGCGTATCGCCGTGCAACGCCGCTGGGCAATTATTGTCTTTACACTGTTTTGTGCTATGGGAGCCCAGGGTTGCGACCTCCGAGCGTATCTTCACTTGGCCCACACCATCGCGGGGGTGCTTCTCCTGATACTGCGCTGGCGGGAGCTAAAACCCGGTCTCTGAGCGGTACACTATTGTCATGCGGATTCAGCGTGGGCGAGTACTTGAGGTTCTTCAGGAAGAGAACCAGGCGGTTCCGATTGGCGTGGTCGGGTCGCCGTCGGACACGAACCAGATCACGATTGATATCTTGGAGAGTGCGGAGAACTCCCGAATCCGGGGGCAGATGGTCTATCTGGTGCTGCCTCTGGGAAACAGCGGCCAGCAGATGGCGGTTCTGGGGCAGATTAGCCGTGTGGAGACCAAGAACCGCTGGCACGAGGACATGGCCTTTCGGGGGATTATCAAGCGTCAGGGCGAGCTGCAAAACCTCTCGGGCAGGGCCGATGTGCGCACGGCGACGATCAGCGTTCAAGCTGCGTTTATGATCAGCGAGAACGAGAAGGGCGAGGAGTTTTCTTCGGAAGACATGCTAGGCACCTCGCCGAGCACGGGAAAAGCCGTCTATGCGGTGCGCGATGAGGTGCTCTCGATCTTGCTGGAGAAACACCAAAAAGAGATCGTCTATCTAGGGCGCGTCTTCGGCACCGAGGTCAAGATGCCCCAGCACCTGCGGCACTTCGGCAAGGGCACGGGTGGCGTCGGTGAGGCGTACCATATCGGCGTCTTTGGCAAGACAGGCTCGGGCAAGTCGGGGCTCGCGGCATATCTACTGCTCTGCTACGCCCGCCAGCGCGAGATGGGCGTCTTGTTCATTGACCCGCAGGGCCAGTTCTCCAGCGGCTGGGGCCTGCCGTTTGATCTGCACCGTGCGCTCTTTGCCCAAGGCCGCGATGTCAAGGTCTACAAAATGGCGACGGGCCTGCGCCTCGGAGACAACGCGCTCCAGTTCTGTGAGTTGCTTGCTAAAGCGAAGTTCTATCAGTTCCTCGGCATCAAGAACACGGATAATGCCGAGATCGCGGTAGAAGTTCTCTACAACCATGTCCGCAAGGCGCTGACGGCGGCAAGCGCAAAGCTCGACGCCGCGCCAGGCAGCTTACTTAAAGACACACTGACTCTCTGGCTCAGTGACGAGAAATCTCTGGAGCGCATCTACACGGGAAAAGAGCGCCGTGAGCAGCTTGCCGAGCGCCTGCGCCAGATTCTCACCGACGCCGAGGAGTTCACC
>Ga0315904_10006407_pt1 | contig 16105 bp, 24 predicted proteins | sample LakEriMetagenome_6_FD_203529 | JGI IMG/M metagenome (GOLD analysis project Ga0315904, IMG submission 203529) | Freshwater fungal communities from buoy surface, Lake Erie, Ohio, United States - Buoy 12 MA120 | ecosystem: Environmental > Aquatic > Freshwater > Lake | place: USA: Lake Erie, Ohio... | reverse complement strand
CCGTCCTATACCTCCCCGATCACGACCAGTACGGTCCCTAACGGTCCCTGCGTGGGCCAGACTGAGCAGGATTAACAAGGATATGACTAAGACGATAACTCCCCGGTATGGGGCTACTGAGCCTCGCCTACATAGTCCCTACCTCAAGGGCCCTAATCGCGGCGAGGAGATCTCTCAGCTGGCAGATTCGATCGGCCTACCGCTTTTACCGTGGCAGCGCTTTTGTATTTCAGATATGACCGCCGTAGACGATGCCGGGATGTTCAGGCGGCGCAGTAATTTACTTTTGACCTCAAGGCAACAGGGTAAAACGCACCTTGCTCGTATGATGATGCTCGGGCATATGTTTTTATTCGATAGCCCTAACGTGTTGATTATGAGCTCGAACCGGTCTATGGCTCTGGATACCTTTAGGCAAGTGGCCTACGCAATCGAGGGCTCGGCCGATCTCAGCCGTCAAGTAAAACAAATCCGGTACGCAAACGGTACCGAGTCGATCGAGCTCAAAAACGGGCATAGGCTGGATGTAGTAGCTGCGACCCGTGACGGATCTCGCGGACGTAGCGCCTCGTTTTTGTATATAGATGAGCTGCGCGAAATTAGCGAGGAGGGGTATCGAGCAGCTACGCCGACTACGCGTGCAAAGGTCAATAGCCAAGCCTTGTACACGAGTAACGCAGGCGATGCTTTCAGTACGGTACTCAATGACCTACGCGAGAGAGCCCTTTCGAACCCTCCCGAGACTTTCGGTTATTACGAATATTCGGCCCCAGCTTTTGCGCGTATAGATGATCGCAGCGCGTGGGCTTATGCAAATCCTGCCCTCGGTTACCTATTCGATGAGTCAGTATTGGCCGAGGCGGTAAGTACTCAGCCGATCGAAACTACAAAAACTGAGATGCTTTGCCAATGGATCAGCTCGACGGCGAGCCCGTGGCCTCATATGTCGGTAGAGGAGTCAGGCGATAAAGACCTCAAGCTTGTACCCGGACCGCTGACTATCTTTGCCTTTGACGTGGCACCGAGCCGCCGCGATGGATCGCTAGTTATGGGCCAAGTACTCCCCGATGGTCGGATAGGCGTAGCGGTGCTCGAGATATTTCACTCCGACGTATCCATAGATGAGCTCTTTGTCGCTAACGCTATAGCCAAGTGGGCCAAAATCTATTACCCGAGAGCCGTAGCCTACGACAAGTATACGACGGCCTCGATCGCTAAGCGCCTTGAGGTAAACGGTATACAAATTATGGATATCTCTGGACAAAAGGGTTACCAAGCCTCCGGCGATCTTTACGAGGCTCTAGCTAATAAGCGACTAGTCCACTCTGGCCAAGATGAGCTAGTTACCTCTATGGCTAACTGCGCTGCAAAAGAGAGCGATGCGAGCTGGAGAATTATCCGGCGTAAATCAGCCGGGCCGGTAGATATTGCAATCGGCCTTAGCTTTGTAGTTCACGTACTTACGCAGCCTTTAGGTGAGGCTAAAGTATACGTTTAGACACGCGACACAAAGCCGTAATAATGCTTGACAATATGGGAAAATGGAGACTATGGGACTATTACAAACTCTAGGCTTTAAGTCAGCTGAAAAGCAGACCGTAGAGGCTCAGTATGCCCCGGCCGTTATGGATACTACATACGGCTACGGATCTTTTAATACTAATAGCGCTTATGGATATAACGGTATCGGTATAGATCGTAATTTTGCACTACAAGTAGCTAGCGTAGCTCGCTGCCGTAATTTAATTGCCGGAGTTATTTCGTCAATCGACTTAGGACTTTATAAAAAATCTACTGGCGAAAAGTTAGGCTCTCCGGTTTGGCTTGAGCAGCCCGATCAGCGCCAGCCTCGCAGCGTTACAATCGCTGCCACGGTTGATAGCCTCATATTCTACTCTGTCGCGTATTGGCGCTGTACTTCTTTGTACGCCGATGATGGTAGACCCTCCGGCTTTGAGTGGGTCGCTAATAATCGCGTTACATACACTACTAACCAATTTGGTACCGAGGTCAAAGATTATTTCGTAGATGGTCAGCTTGTACCAATGGGCGGTATCGGATCGCTTGTAACTTTCCAATCTTTGTTACCAGGAGTATTACAAACTGCTAGCACTACTATTAAAGCTGCTTACGATATCCAAAAGGCAGCGGCGGTATCTGCAGCTACGCCAATGGCGACCACAATATTAAAAAATAACGGGGCGGACCTACCCGAGACACAAATACAGGGAATCCTTGCAGGCTGGAACTCTGCGCGTAGAAATCGTAGTACTGCGTATTTAACCTCTACTCTTACTGCAGAAAATATCGGTTTTAGCCCTAGAGATATGATGTATAACGAGGCATCGCAATATTTAGCAACTGAAATTGCTCGCGCTATGAATGTACCGGCTTATTACATATCTGCCGATATGAATAACTCAATGACCTACCAGAATATTTTAGATGGTCGTAAAGAGTTTGTCGCTTATTCTTTGCAGCCTTATATCTCAGCGATTGAGGATCGTTTATCTATGAACGATATTACAAATAGCTCTAATCAAGTGCGCTTTGCGGTAGACGATTCGTTTTTACGTGCAGATGCAAAAGAGCGTTTAGAGATTATCGAAAAAATGCTTAACCTCGATTTGATAGATGTAAACCAAGCTCGACAAATGGAGCAACTCACACCGCTAGGAGATGCAAGTGCTACTAACGTTTAGTCAAGAGATCCAAGCAGCCGATACAGAGCGCCGTATTGTCTCTGGACTTGTCGCACCATATGGCGAGGTCGGACATACAAGCGCAGGCCCGGTCGTTTTCGAGCGCGGCTCGATTGCTATTCCCGATGCGAGTGCTATTAAGCTTTTGTCGCAGCACCAACAAGATAAACCGGTAGGGCGCGCTATTTCGTTTAGCGACTCTACCGCTGGCGTTTATGGATCGTTTAAGCTTTCGAGTAGCACTCGAGGACAAGATGCACTCGTATTAGCGCAAGAAAATCTCGTATCTGGCTTATCCGTAGGGGTAGATGTAACTGCCTCTAAGCCGATGGGAGATTACTTGCTCGTGACTGCGGCAGTCCTCAAAGAGGTATCACTTGTCGAGAGTGCCGCCTTTGCAAGTGCCTCAGTCGATGAAATTATGGCCGCACGTGCAGAGCTCGAAGCTGCAACAAGTACAAAAGAAAAAACTACTACTATTTCTACGACTATCGTAGAGATCGAAACAGAAACTGAAACAGAAATGGAGGAGGCCGTGACCACTGCCCCTGAAAATACACCGGATGAAACTCCGGTAGATGCACCGGCTGAGGCTGAAAAGGTCGAGGCTGCTCGTAAGATCATTCGTCCATCAGTACTAGACTCTCAGCGAGTCCGTACACCGATCGTATCTATGGCGACATACACAGAGCACAAGATCAAAGCTGCACTCGGTAGCGATGAATCAAAGCTCTACGTAACCGCTGCAGACGATTCGTTTTCTACAAACCCTGCGTTTAATCCAACTCAGTACCTCTCAGAGTTTGTAACAAATACTCGATTTGGAACTCCTGCCATAGATGCCTGCAGCCAAGGAACTTTGCCTGCTCAGGGTATGAATATAAGCGTGCCCTCACTTGTTACTTCAGCTGGTGGAGGCTCTGGCGTAGCTCCTACAGTTACAGTCGAAGCCGAGGCTGGCGCAGTATCTAACACGGGTATGGTTACAGAATACCTAACCGGTACAGTAAGCAAGTATTCCGGTATGAATACGATTTCGGTCGAACTCCTCGAGAGATCAGATCCTAATTTCTACGCAGAGCTTACAAATCAGCTACAAAATGCGTACCTAACTGCTATTGACAGTGCGGTTCTTACTGCTCTACTAGCTGCTGGTACAAACGCTACTGCTACTACCGCTGATAGCGATGGCGTAATCGCTTATAGCTCACAAGCTGCAAAGCTCGTTTATGAGAACACCGGTTACTTTGCTCAGAATTATCTTGCTAACGGTGCTCAGTGGCAGCTACTAATGGGCGCTACAGATACCACAAAGCGACCAATCTATAACGCTATTCAGCCAATGAACGCAGCCGGACAAGTTAATCCGGGCTCTATCCGCGGTAACGTACTAGGACTCGATCTCTACGTAGATCGTAACTTTGCGCAGACTGCAGTAGATGATAACTCTGCAATCATCCTCGCACCTGAGGCGTTTACGGTTTACCGTGGACCACAGGCTTATATGTCAGTGAACGTAGTATCGAACCTTCAGGTACAGGTCGCTATCTACGGCTTTATGGCAACAATCGCAAAAATGCCTAACGGTATTATCAAGTTTGCGAAGGCGTAAGCTAAAAAACTAATAGTCGGTAGGGCTCTTAGCCCTTTGAGCCCTACCGGCCTCTTTTAAGATTGGAGTAGAGATGCCAGCGACTTACGTCACCGAGGCCGAGTTAAGAGCTAATTTAGGTATCGAGAATCTTTACTCGAGCGATATTGTCGAGACTTGTTGCCAGACTGCGCAGGATCTACTCAATCAGTTTTTATGGTTTAACTCAGCGCCAGTCGTAGGAGTAACGCTACAAAATAACGTAGCTACTGCGATGATCGCTAACCCTATGATCTTTACTACCGGGCAGAGCGTTACCTTGAGTGGATGCGGCGCAACCTTTAACGGCACTTACACCATCACCGGTACGATGCCGTGGAGCGCCGGTACTACTAACCAAATACCTACCCTTGTATGGAACCCTTACTCGTGGAACTGGCCAGCCGGTTATAGCTTTATACAGTTTGCTAAGACCGCCGCTAACGTCAATTTCCAACGTGTATTACCTTATGGCTCAGCCGTAGGGGCAGATACAAAAACTAATTCATACGCGACCACTCCCGCAATAAGAGAGGCCGCTATGATCCTAGCCGTCGATATTTTTCAGGCTCGGCAAGTTAGCCAAACTGGAGGCGTGTCGATCGACGGTATGAGCCCGTCACCTTACCGCCTCGGAAACTCAATGATCGGCAAGATCCGCGGTTTGTTAGCTGGCTATCAAAATCCTAATTCTATGGTGGGCTAAATGGCTGCCGCGATAACTACCCTACGTGCCTCACTAGCTGCAGCTTTAGACAATCCTAATAATTGGAATACCTACAGTTTTCCGCCGCCAACTATCACCGCTAATAGCGTTATCGTCGTACCCGATGATCCTTATGTAACACCGAGCAATAACACCTACGCGACTATCTCGCCTATGGCTAATTTTAAGATTATTATGACCGTACCGATGCTAGACAATCAAGGCAACCTAAACGGGATCGAAACCCTAGCGGTAGCAGTTTTTAATAAACTCGCTGCCTCAACTATCGTAATGAATATTGGCAGTATGTCAGCGCCTACCGTACTAGATGTACAAAGTGGCACACTACTTACGGCCGATTTCCGTATCTCAATTCTCACGAGCTGGAGCTAATAAATGCCATATACAGAGGATGATCTAAAGTTTTTGCGAAAGATCGGGCAGATCGTAGACGAGCCTGAACCAATCAAAGTAGCAAAAGTAAAACCAACACCAACACCAACTACTGAAAGCGAGGAATAGGCTATGGCCGTATTCTTATCAAATGGAGTGGTCGTAACCCTTAACTCGGTAGACCTATCCGATCACGTAACAAGTGCAACTATTAACCGCGTATTCGAGGAGCTCGAAGTCACCGCTATGGGAGATTCTGCGCGACGTTATGCTAAAGGTTTGGAAACCTCGACAATTACGCTCGATTTTCTAAACGATACTGCCGCCGGTGAAGTCCTACAGACTCTGCAAAGTGCCTGGGGTACGACAGTGCCACTAACACTTAAGCAGACCAGCGCAGCTATCTCGGCTGCAAATCCGGAATATCAAACTACGATTTTGGTGAACAACACCACCGACATTAACGGGGCCGTCGGGGACATCAGTACCCAGTCGATTACGTTTACTTGTAACTCACCTATCGTAGTAGACACTACGGTCTAAAAAACTAACAAAGGGGCAAAAATGGCACGACTCAAAATAACAAGGGCTACCGGTGAAGTGACTGAGCATCAGATCACGCCGCGTATTGAGGTGGCCTTTGAGCTCTACGCAAAAAAAGGTTTTCGTAAAGCCTTTAGAGAGGACGAAAAGCAAAGCGATCTCTACTGGCTGGCGTGGGAATGTATTAGATTATCTGGCGAAACCGTAAAAACTTATGGGCCAGATTTTCTTGACACTCTCAAAGAGGTAGAGGTCCTCGACGATGAACCTTTAGGCTAGGGCGAGATTCCCTCACCTATCAGGTAGCGCAGCTATCTATACGGTTAGGGGTCTCGCCTAAAGCGATACTCGAACTCGATCACGAGATGTACAAAATGTTAATACAAGTGTTAAACGATCAAGCTAAGGAGGCTGAGGATTATGCCCGTAGAGGTAAAAGGCGTTAAAGCTACTCTCTCAGCTATCCGCAAAGTCGATCCTGAGCTATTAAAGAATATGAACGCTGAAATTAAAGCGGTTATGATGCCTATTCGGGACAAGGCCCGAGGTTACGCACCATCGCCTCAGCCGGATAATCTTTATGCGTGGAATGAAAACACCGTAGGAAAAAAGATTACTGCCCGTAACTCCGCCTTTAGGACTTTTAATACAGAGGGGCGCTTACGCCTATTTCCGCTTTACGATTACGAGACAGTTAAAAAGGGTATTTATTACAAGTCTGGCGGCAGCGATCGTAATAAAAATGGCTGGCGAGCTCTGTATTTTGTAGCTAATAAGTCAGCTGCAGGCGCAATCTATGAGACCGCTGGGCGAGCAAACGAGCCCTCACGTAACGGCTACCGATCAAATAACCCCGGCGCTGGCGCTCACTTTGTTAGTCGTATGGGCCCTCTTTATGGCGATAGCCGCGAGGAGCGCGGTCGTATGATTTTTAGAGCGTGGCACGAGGATCAAGGCAAGGCTCAAGCTGCAGTAGTCAAAGCTATAGAAAAAACTATAAACGCCTTTAATCAAGGCTCATACACAAAGGCGGCATAATGGTTAGCAAATTGCCGAGTATGGTCGTAAGTGCCGTAACTACTTTTGATGGTAAAGCCCTCACTAAGGGCAGTAAACAAATCGGAGCCTTTGAGAAGGGCGCAAAAAAATTAGCTGGGACTTTTGCCGCCGCTTTCAGTGTGCAACAAATCGCTCAGTTTGGTAAAGCTGCCGTAAAAGCCTTTATGGATGACGAAAAGGCTGCCTCACGTTTAGCACAATCAGTTAAAAATCTAGGCTTAGCTTTTGAGACTCCACGTATCGAGGAGTTTATAAGTCAGTTATCTAAGAGTTCAGGCGTGACGGATGATCAGCTACGCCCGGCGATGCAAAAGTTATTGCAGACTACGGGCTCAGTTACTAAATCTACAGATCTACTCACACAGGCTTTAGACATAAGCGCCGGCAGCGGTGTCGATTACGAGACCGTAGTTTCCGACCTTTCAGCGGCATACGTGGGTAATACTAAAGGACTTAAAAAATACTCTTTAGGACTCACTAACGCCGAGCTCAAAACAATGAGCTTTGCAGATATACAAAAGAAATTGACCGATCAGTTTTCGGGCGCTAATGCTCAGTACCTTACTACCTACGCTGGAAAAATGGGTATTTTATCTAATGCAGCCGGTGAAGCTACTGAGACTATTGGTAAAAGTTTAGTAGACAGTTTGTCCTTATTAGCCGGTGAGGGTAACAGTATCCAACCTTTAGCCGATGCTATGGGCGATTTTGCTACCTATATTGGCGATGCTATTTATGGCGTAGCGGTTTTAGCAGATAAATTAAAATCTTTGCCGGGTGCAGGTCTCGTAGATAAGGCCGGCGGAGTAAAAGGTATTTTAAGGTTTTTGCCTAACGTAGGTCCGGCAGTACAGTTTTTAGACTACTTATCCAATTTAGGTAAGGAATCTAAAGGTACGCCGGGTATGGGCGGTTACCCGAGCTCTGCTTTAGGCGGTGTATTTATTGACCCTAATGAGGCAGCACGCAAAAAGGCCGAGGCAGCTGCCGCCAAACGTGCAAAAGAAATAGCTGCCGCTAATGCTAAAGCCGCTAAAGCTGAAAAACAAAAACTGGCTTTGACTAAAGCCGCTGCCGTATTTGACAGTACTCGTATTAGCTTAGCTGCAGCTCTTAAAGCGACTTACGATAAAGATACAAAGCTACGCCTCGAGGCTCTTATGCTTATCGAGGAGGACCGCGGCGACGAGGCTCTAAAGAAAATTGACGAGCTGGCTAAGTTTCAGAAAAACGCAGATATGCAACGTTTAGCCGGAGTCGAGACAATTAGTAACGCAACCCTTGAGTCTCTCAATAAGCAGCTTATAACAGAGCTTAAGGTCATTAACGATAGCAAAATGGCCGAGGGCGATAAAGAGCTAGCACGCGAGGAGGCGTTTAAGAAATATAACGCTGCGATAACGGCCGCCGGTAAGCTGGCGGCTACTGAGTCTTATAACGAACGCGTACAGATCCAACTTACAGAGATCGCACGCCTAGCCTCTATTAGTAAGACTACGAGCGCGGCAACTACCGCTAACTTACTACTCGAGTCCTCCGAGCTCTCTATGATCGACCGAGTGGCAAAGGCTCAAGCGACCGCCGATGCGGCCCGTATGAAAGCTCTTACCGATTATAACAATGCCCTAAATAGAACGGGAACCGGTTTAGATTACGGCGGTAATAAACTAGGTAGCCTTGTGCCTAACTTTGTACCGCCAAAATGGGTCGCAGATTTAGCGGCTGAACGTGATTATGTATCAAACGTGCCTATGGGGCCTATCCCGGTGGCTGGGACTAACCCTTATATGTCGGGACCTACTCAAAGCGTAGAGGTAACTATTAACGCTGGCGTAGGAGATCCTGAGGCTATCGCTAGAGCCGTCGAGGATGTACTTAACCAATCAACCTACAGAGGCACGTCGGTAAACCGAGGCGCTGGTAATTACGTACTATGAGCAGCTGGCTACCCGAGTGGAAAATAATTATCGGTACTACCGTTTACGATAACGTGCTAAGCGTAAATATGGCCACTGGCCGCGATGATATCGACCTACAGTGCAACGCAGGCTACGCACGTATGGAGATCGTAAACCTCGATAACTCAGCCTTTGATATCGACGTAACCGATAGCCTTACCCTCGAGCTTAAAAATAGCGCAGGGGTTTATGTGCCCGTTTTTGGCGGTGAGGTATCCGATTTTGGTATATCGGTGCGCTCGCCTGAGGAGACCGGGTTTATAACAATCGGTAACATATTGGCCGTAGGATCTCTAGCTAAACTAACTAAAGCTCTGTTCCCTGATGCTCTTATTAAAGACTATGACGGCAACCAGATCTACGACGTATTAAATGAGCTGCTTATAAACTCGTGGTTTGAGGTAGCCCCTGCCCTACAGTGGTTTGATTATGACCCTACGACTACGTGGGCTAATGCAGAAAACGTAGGGCTAGGCGAGATAGATCAGCCTGGACTCTACGAGATGATCTCTCGATCAGCTGAACCGGCGAGCAGCTATAACCTCTGCGCTCAGATAGCACAAAGCGCACAAGGGCAGATATACGAGGATAAAGCCGGTCGAGTTTGCTACGCCGATACCGACCATCGTACACAGTATCTATCTACCTACGGTTATACGACTTTATCGGCTAACTACGCTATCCCATCTACGGTTAAGACGATCCTACAAATAGGCAAGATCCGTAACTCTTTAGTATTTAACTATGGCAATAACTACGCCAGTCAAGCTACGGCCCTAGATGCTACCTCGATCGCTAACTATGGCCGGTATCAGCGAGCCGTTACGACTAACCTCCATAACCTAGCCGATGTAAATACCCTTATGACTCGAGAGCTGGGACTAAGAGCTATCCCTCGAGAGCAGCTACAAAGCATTACGTTTAGGCTTGATAACTCAGAGCTACCCGATGCCGAGCGAGACGAGCTTATAAACGCGTTTTTTGGTCAGCCAGTAATAATTAACGATTTGCCTATAAATATGTTTAATGGCTCTTTTAATGGCTTTGTAGAGGGGTACGCTATTAAAGCTACGCCGGGTTATGTTGATCTAACCCTAACTCTAAGCCCTACCGATTTCTCACTGGTCGCGCCACAGTGGGCAACAGTTACCCCATCATCCCTAATATGGACTGGAGTAAATGCTACTCTTATCTGGCAAAATGCTTTTGGAGGTTTAACCTAATGGCAACTACTACACCTAATTTTGGCTGGCCCGTACCTACCTCGACTGACCTCGTAAAAGATGGTGCTACTGCGATCGAGGCGCTAGGTGACTCTATAGATGCCTCGCTTGTCGATCTTAAAGGCGGCACTACCGGGCAAGTATTGGCTAAAGCCTCTGGTACCGATATGGACTTTACGTGGACAGAGCAAGACGATACGACTTTAAGTTTTAACGCGCAGACCGGTACAACTTATACGCTAGTCGGTAGCGATCTCGGCAAGATGGTTACTCTATCTAATACTGGAGGCATTACTCTTACAGTGCCTCCCTCAGTCTTTGTCAGCGGTAATATTATTAACATCCAACAGTTAAACACCGGGCAAGTAACACTAGCTCAGGGCGCAGGCGTGACTATTACCTCTACTGGCGCTACCGTCTCAGCTCCAAAATTGAGAGCTCAGTACTCAGCTGGCGCTATTTTATGCACTGGCTCAAATACCTTTACCGTGATCGGCGACTTATCGTAATGGTCCCTCTAAATCTAGGGATAGTCGCAAGTAGTATGCGCGGCGTTACAAACTCTTACGAGTCGATTCAGACCGTTACAGTAGGCGCAGGCGGTCAGACTACGATTTCTTTTACGACTATCCCGGGTACCTATAAACACTTGCAACTACGAGGTATAGCGCTAAGCGCATCGGCAGGCGCGGTAGTGTACGCAAATTACAATAGTGATACTGGCGCTAACTACGCTCGTCATAGATTAGTAGGCGCTGGCGGAAATCCTCCTAACGCTTTCGGCGCAAGTGGCCAGACTACTTTTAGTATTTTTGGAGACTTAACCGGTACGGCTGCAACTCCTAGCCCTGCAGGCGTAGTTATGGACGTTTTAGATTATACAAATACCAATAAACTTACTACTACTAGAATTTTTTGTGGTGCCGATAGAAACGGCAGCGGTGAAGTCGAGTTAATATCCTCGCTATGGAATAACACGGCGGCAGTAACTCGCATAGATTTAACTATAGGCGGCAGCGTTAGCAGTTTTGCTCAATATACACAGTTTGCACTTTATGGAATTAAGGGGTAATCGTGCCATCTACTTATGACAAAATACAGACCACTACTTTAGGTAGCTCTACTCAGTTTATTACCTTTAGCGGCATTCCTGCCACTTACACGGATCTAGTTTTAATTTTTCAGTGTACAGGCGCAAGCGTTAATATGAACTGGGACATAAGAGTAGGTAATGGCACCGTAGATAGCGGTAGTAATTATAGCGCTACCTATTTAGTAGGCGGCTCGGGCGGAGCATCTAGTAATAGAACCTCTAACCAAAATACTTTACGCCTTGGTTTTTCTGCTTTTATACAATCCTCCGGAGGAGTCTTTACGGCCATTACTCAAATAATGAATTACGCTAATACTACGACAAATAAAACAGTAATTAGTCGTGACGGAAATGCTAATCAGGATGTGGTCGAGGCTGCCGTGGGTCTATGGCGGAGCACCTCTGCTATTGACATTATTACTATGGGCGATTTTGGTGGAGCTACTATGGCCGCCGGTACCACTGCAACTCTCTACGGAATAAAGGCGGCATAATGCCTACATTTACACAGATCGGTACGGCTCAAGTAGTAGGCGCAGGTGGGGCGGCGACTATTGACTTTACCTCAATCCCTGCAACCTATACGGATTTAGTTATTAAAATAAGCGCGAGGACCGCACAGGGGTATTTTTGGGATGGATCATTTTTACGTTTTAACAATACCTCAACTACTTACAAAACTCGATTAGTATATGGTGACGGTTCAGCAGCTGGTTCGTTTAACTCAACTACAGATATATTAACTTATATTAACGGTGCCTCTGCTACGGCCTCAGCCTTTGCTAATACAGAAATTTACATCCCTAACTATGCAGGATCTACTCAAAAGGCCGTCTCGATTGACACAGTTATAGAGCTCAACGGAAATCCCGTTCTTATGAACTTTGCCGCTGGTCTGTGGAATGGCACTACGGCAATAAACAGAATTACCTTAGTCCCTCAAGGGACGATCCAACAGTACTCAACCGCCTACCTATATGGAGTATCAAATGCCTAACCCTACGAGAATAGAAGTAAACTGCACTACCGGCGAGGTCCTCGAGATTGAGCTGACCGATGCAGAAGTAGCAGAGCTTGAGGCTAAAGCTGCATTAGCGGCGCAAGATAAAGCTGAGCAGGATGCTCTAGCAGCTGAACGCGCTACGGCTAAAGCTGCACTACTTGAGCGCTTAGGCATTACTGCCGATGAAGCGGCGCTATTACTTTCGTAATGCTTAAAAGCTATAACGGCTACCCGGCCTCAAAAGATCAAGACGAGATAAAAATTAAGGCGTATCCGGTAAAGGGTACAAACCGTAAACTGAGGTGCGCTGAGAGTGTGGGCCCACTCTTAGCGGCCTTTGCGGCTGACTTTCACGAGCTCATAGAGCCGATTGACGAGGGCACCTTTGACGATTGGGGCTACGCCTTTCGTATGGTCCGGGGATCTACTGACAAACTATCGTGCCACTCATCGGGTACGGCGATCGACCTTAATGCAACACGTCACCCGTTAGGCAAGGTGGGCACGTTTCCGGCTGAAAAGGTACCAATGATTAGAGCACTAGCTAAAAAATACGGGCTTAAATGGGGCGGCGACTTTAAGAGCCGAGCCGATGAAATGCACTTTGAGGTAGAAATATCACCCGGTAAGGCTAAAGCCTTAATCGCTAGTTTAGGTTTATAGTTAGACAAATAATAAGGGCGCGAAAGGTAGACCAATGAAAGAGCAGGCTATTGCCGTCGCTAAATCGTATCTACGCCACGCTGCCGCGTGCGCCGGTGCGCTTTACTTATCAGGCGTTACGGATCCAAAAGTATTAGCTAATGCGTTTATCGCAGGGCTAATCGGGCCATTACTAAAAGCACTGCAACCGTCGGAGAAGCAGTTCGGGGTTAGTAAGTAATGGAAAAGGCTCAGCTCGTAGTCGGTATAGCTTTGGGGAGCTTTACTATTTTGGGGCTAGGAGCTGGGCTTATCCGACACTTTGTAAAGTTTTACTTATCAGAGCTCAAGCCCGACGGTAACGGGGGCCATAACCTACGCGGTCGTATCGACCATATCGAGCTACGGCAAGAGCGTATGGATGCCAAAATAGACAAGATCTACGAAATATTGCTCGAGACACGCCTCGCCAAATAGTTGCCTTATGTCAGATAGTGGGCTCATACTGATACCACACACGCCGAGAGGGCTACTCGGGTAGTAGCCTCATCGGCCTTAACAAAGGGCGATATATGAACAGTGCAGACTTTTTAATAGTCTTTGCAGTAACGGCAATTATGGCAGCGTTTATCAAAGCTGCTTATACCTTAGGTTACAGACAGGGCCACGGCGAGGGTTACTTACGTGGCCGAGCGATCGTGCAAGCTCTCAAAGATAAGAGCCTGATCTAATGGGGTTCTTAGATAACTACGAGGATGTTAATAGCAGAATCAAACGTTTTAGGCTTGAGTTTCCGTCCGGGCGATTAGTCGCTTTTATCGAGGACATAAACCTAGATAAGGGCACCATCCTTGTAAGAGCTGAGGCTTATCGTGAGTACGAGGATGCCGTACCTAGCGCAGTCGATTACGCCTATGGCAACGTAGCGACACTCCCTCAAAATATGCGTAAATGGTTTATCGAGGACTGCATAACTAGCGCCTACGGTAGAGTTATCGGCCTTTTAACGCCTAGCGATTTTGGTAGACCTACCGTACAAGATATGCAAAAGGTAGAGACCGCTCATACTGAGCCTGATCCGTGGGCTACTCACGCAGCTAATGAGGGTATACCTACTATGGCTACGGCTATCGCTGAGATCCAACAAGGACTAGGCGGTGAGTTACCGGGTGAGCCTCCTAGATGCGTACACGGTACGAGAGTGTGGGCTCAAGGTACCAGCGCTAAGACCGGCAAAGACTGGGCCGCGTGGAGATGCACGCAGAATAACAAAAACACGCAGTGCGACCCGATCTGGCAAGTAGTGGGCAGTGACGGAAAATGGAAAAATCAAGAATGACCGAGCAGGGGCTATTTGACTATATCAAAGAGACATACCTCGAGGATCTAGTCAAGTCCGAGCACACTTACGAGTATATAGATGCAACGAGTAATGGCTATAGGCTTGTCATAGAGCTTAAATGCCGGCATATTCATTACGACGATCTCATACTCGAGAAGGATAAATACGAGTCACTAATGCAACAGGCCGAGGCCCTCGGGTTTACGCCGTTTTACATTAACTCAACGCCTGAGGGCATATACGCGTTTAACCTACGCAAAATAAAGGTGAATTGGACAATCAAGCGCTTACCGTCGAGCACCGTAGACAAGGGGCCAGCGGTCGATAAAGAGATAGCGCTACTAAATATAAAAGAGGCGGTAGCTTTATAATGGGAGATATGACGTTTATTAAAAATGGAATAGCTACAAAGATCCACGAGAATGGCGATATCAGTAGCGCACCAGCTGAGCGATGCGATGGATGCCAGGAGCTCAAGTCGGGCGATTTTGGCTTTAAGGTGATAGACATATCCGGCACCGTAATCCTTTGGTTATGCGAGGATTGCCGCAAATGACTACATATAAATACGAGTGCAGAGCTTGTAAAAGGGTTACAGACCAGATCGAGCGCATCATTACGGATAATCTGCCGCCGTACATAAAAACCCTGCAGTGTACAAAGTGTGGGGTAATAGGTGTGTGTATGGTCGGGGAGCCTAGCGATGCCGACGTATGAATATGAATGTATCAGCTGCAATATCCGCTATGAGACTACTGCGCCAATAGGTGAGAACGTAGCGCCTATATGTTGCAGCCTCACAATGAGGCAGGTCTATAGCGTGCCCGGTGTCAGCTTTAAGGGTTCGGGCTGGGGTAGCGATAAATGAAACCCTGGGGCCAACAAAATATACGCTGCGTGCGATGTAAGAATAAAACCGTACTCACGTATGAAACTCGAGAGGATCAAGAGATGCCCGGAGCTTATTGCGTGCGCTGGTTCGAGCGTTTATGCCGGGTCTGCCTATATTGGTCTGCCTTTATATTGCTTAATAATGGGCAAGATAAGATAACGATAGGCTCTACATATGAGCAATAGTTATCCACAGGGGTTATCCACAGGCAGGGATAAACTGTGGAGGACACGCAGGGCATACGCTCAAGTTATCCACATATTTGACTATGTACTTGACAGACGATTACGCTCTACACTCGCAGGCGAGCCGCTGAGGCGGATAGCTCGCAGGCGATGTATAGCGTTGGTGGCCGGGCTATTGCTATTAGTAAGTAGCCCTCAAGCGATAGCGGTAAGTACTGCAAGAGATGTTAATAACTACAAGCTATATGCTCATATGAAGCTAAAAGATGCTAAGCAATATAGATGCGTAGAGCTGCTCTGGAATAAAGAGAGTAACTGGAATCCTCGAGCAGATAACCCTAAGAGCACTGCATACGGGATACCTCAACTGCTTAAGCTTAAAGCTAAGGATCCATATATACAGATAGATCTAGGACTTAAGTACATAAAGCACCGGCACCTCACGCCTTGCAAGGCCCTAGCCTTTCACCGTATGACTGGTCATTACTAATGGTGCAGGGTAGACACGATCCACGTTTAACGCGTAAGTACAAAGCTCAGCGGCTGATAGTCCTAGCTAGAGATGGTTACGTGTGCTATTACTGTGGACAAGATGCTAATACTGTGGATCATATAGTAGCTATCAAGAATGGAGGCGATCCTATGAGCCTCGACAATATGGTTTCAGCCTGTAAACGATGCAATAGCTCTAAAGGATCACGCTCACAGGGCGTTTTTTTAGCGCGCACGGCTAC
>Ga0315904_10006405_pt1 | contig 16106 bp, 9 predicted proteins | sample LakEriMetagenome_6_FD_203529 | JGI IMG/M metagenome (GOLD analysis project Ga0315904, IMG submission 203529) | Freshwater fungal communities from buoy surface, Lake Erie, Ohio, United States - Buoy 12 MA120 | ecosystem: Environmental > Aquatic > Freshwater > Lake | place: USA: Lake Erie, Ohio... | reverse complement strand
GCAGGCCGCACCCAACGTACGCCCGTCGGCCGACCAGGCCAGCGCGGCGACCGTGCTGCGATGCCCGCCAAGGGTGTGGGTCCAACCCTGGGCTCCCGGAGCGCCCACGCACACCGTCTTGCCGGAGGCGGCGGCCAGGCGGTCGCCCACGGGTGCGACGGCCAACTGCTCGACCCAGGCCGAGGGCATGGGCAGCGAACCGATGCGGTTCCCGGAAACGGGATCCCAGGTCCGGACCTGACCGTCCTGACCGGTCGAGACGAACGAGGCGCCGGCGGCTCCCCAGACCAGTCGGAACCCCCCGCCCTCATGGGCCTGGAAGCCATGCATGCGCCGACCCGACGCGACCTCGACGACCCAGGCCGATCCCTCGGTCCCCAGGGCCGCGACGAGGCTGCCATCCGGCGAGCCGGCGAGCGCGGCGATGGGCTCGGAAAGATCCAGGACCCAGTCGGCGGGTCGAAGCGGTGCGTTCATCACGGGGCGGGCGACGGGATCGGATTGCGGATCAGGCCAGGCAGCGTCGGAAACCCGCGTTCAGCGCCTCGCGATCGAGGTTGCGCCCGATGAAGACCAACTGGCTCTTGCGCTCCAGGGCGTCCTTCCAAGGACGGTCGGGCTTGCCCTCGAAGAGCATGTGCACCCCCTGGAACACGAATCGGTTGGCCTGCCCCTTGAGGTTGAGGATGCCCTTCATGCGGAAGATGTCCTGCCCCTTCGTCTGGAGCAGTTCGCTGAGCCAGGCATTGAGCTTCTTGGCGTCGAGCTCCCGGCGCTCCTCGATGCCCACGCTGGAGACGGTCTCGTCGTGGGTGTGGTCGTGGCCGTGGCCGCCGTGCTCATGGACGTGGGTCGGCTCGACCCGATGGCCGTCCCGCTCGATGCGACCGTTGAATTCGCCCAGGCCATGCTGGGTGAACAGGGCGTAGTTGCCGTGGGCGGGAATGCGGAGGGTGGCCGTGATGCCATCTTCGCCCAGGATGAGCTTGTGCAGGGTCTTGCCCGGCTTGATCACCCCACCCGTGCGGACCGCGGTGCCGATACCGCTGAACACGCCCTCGGCGATCTCCTCGGCATGGTGCAGCGCATCGTGCAGGTCGCCGCCGCAATCGCCGTGGCCGTGGTCGTGCCCATGATCGTGGGAATGTCCGTGATCATGGTCGTGTCCATGGTCGTGTCCATGGTCGTGTCCATGGGAGTGTCCATGATCGTGGCCGTGATCGTGGCCATGGTCATGGTCGTGGGTGTCCAACTGCAGCAACACGGCCCCCATCACCGCATCCGGACCGGCGTCGAGCCGGAGCGTGTGGTCACCGGCGTCGAGATGGAGGGTGCCGCTCCACTCGAAGGGCAGCGCCTTCTCCAGGAAATCGCCATCGAGCGAGAGCTTGTGGTTCAGGTCGAAGGCGTGCAGGTGGAGGACCTGATCCACCGACAGGTTGGATTGCTGGGTGTGCAGGATCTTGGCCACCGGATTGACGGCGCGGATCTGACGTTCGAGGTGGGCCAACTCGTCCTGCGTCACCAGATCGGTCTTGTTGAGCACGATGCGGTCGGCGAAGGCGATCTGCTCCTTGGCCTCGGGGGCGTCGTTCAGGTGCAGGGAGATGTGCTTCGAGTCCACCAGGGTCACGATGCCGTCGAGCCGGAACCCCTCCTTGATCTCCTCGTCGCTGAAGAAGGTCTGCGCGACCGGACCGGGATCGGCCAGGCCGGTGGTCTCGACCAGCACGTAGTCGAACTTGTTCCGGCGCTTCGTCAACTGCCCCAGGATCCGGATGAGGTCCCCGCGCACGGTGCAGCAGAGGCACCCGTTGTTCATCTCGAAGATCTCCTCGTCGGCCTGGATGACCAACTCGTTGTCGATGCCGATCTCGCCGAACTCGTTCTCGATGACCGCGATGCGCTTGCCGTGGTTGGCGGTGAGGATGCGGTTGAGCAGGGTGGTCTTGCCGGCGCCGAGAAAGCCCGTGAGGACGGTCACCGGAATGCGCGTGTCGTTGTGTTCGGCCATAGAGTGTGCCCAGTTTGCTGCAAGGTTCTCCCGGTGGCAAATGCGGCGGCAGACCCTCCGGTGGAGGATCGCTCCGTACCGGCTCCATGTTCATGGACACGGCCGGCGCGCAGGTCACCGGCCTTCGGTCACTTGCCCGGGGGCTTCGGCGGGAGCAGGCCGAGGATGTCCTGCTGCTTGAGGTACCACTCGCGGAGGGTGCGCGAGAGCATGGAGTCCTTGAAATCCTTGAAGTTGGCGATGTTCAGGGCTCCATCGATGTCGTCCTTCAGGGACTTGTTCAGGTCGCCCTTGGCGTCGGTGGCCCAGCCGCGATAGGTGCCGGTCTTGTCGTTGAGCATCTTGGCCGCGGCCATGCGGACCTCGGGCTCGTAGCGGAAGTCGACGACCTCCACGAGGCTCTTGTCCACCTTGCCCTTGAGCCGCTTGGAATCGTCCTTGGCGGTGAGCACCAGGCGGGCGGTGTCGATGATCCGCTGCTCCACCTTGGCGGTGATGTCGCCGTCCTCGAGGCTGTCCTGCGAGGCGACACCCAGGTCGCGGGGGGCGTTCTCGAGCCGGACGCAGACCTGTTTGACCAGTTCCTTCTCGAACTCGCGGAAGAACTTCTCGCCGCGCTTGAGGATCAGCTCCTTCTCGGCCGGGCTGAAGGCGTACTTCTTCTCGTCCAGACCGACGAAATTGGTGTAGGCCGGGGCCTCGAGCAGTTTGCGCAGGCGGGCCATGAGGTTGGCTTCGCTGACCTTGTCGGCGGTCGGGATTCCCTTGGGGGCGTCCTTGAGTTCGAGCTTGAGGTCCAGAGGCAGGAAGCTGAACAGGGCGCGGTCCACGCCGCCGATGCGCTCGATCTGATCGTTCAGGTCCTTCCAGTGGGCCTTGGCCCGATCCTTCTGATTGAGCTCTCCGATGAAGTCGAACGTGTTCTCCACCCGGAGCGAGCGGGCCGAGGCGCGGAACCAGCCCAGCATGGAGGCGAAGTGGCCGGCCATCTGGACGGCATAACGGTTGGGCGAGAGGTTCACCTCGGCGATCGGTGTGGCGTCGCGCGGGTCGCGGGGAGCCTTGGCCGCGATGAAGGTCTCGATCAGGCTGTTGGGCAGCAGGCGGATGTCGTCGGCCAACTGTGAGTAGGCCCCGACCACGGGTTCATTGCCCTCGTCGAAGCGCTGGAGGTCCCCGTAGGTGCCCACCAGTTCGTCGGAACCGAAGAGCATCTTCTTCTCGCGCGGCTCATTGCCGCCGAAGTACCCCCACTGGAGGGTGGCCTTGTCGTGCGGCAGGGCCTCCTTGCGGGTACGGATGAACCACCCGACCTGCACGGCCGACTTGAAGACCGTGTACTCCATGATGGACGACGAGGCGTAGTGGTTGGTGTAGGCGTCGAGGCTCTGGCCGGTGACGTAGGCCTGGAACCACTCGTCGATCTGCTGGCGGCTCATGTTGGCCGCGACGCTGCCGGCGAAGTTGTGGCGCAGGCCCAGCACATGCCCGACCTCGTGGGCCACGACCTCGCGGACATAGTCCTGCGAGGCCCGCAGCGCGCCGGCATCGGTCAGCGATTCGTTGGACAACAGGTCCTCGAGACCCTGGGCGTACTGGTGGGCGAACTCGACGGACTGCATGTGGCAGAGGCCGTTGGAGGTCATCCACGGGAATCCCTGGGCGGCCTCTCCCCCGACGGCGTCGGCGGTGAGCTTCTTCTTGTCGGCCACGAGGTCGCGCATCGATCGTAGCAGCGCCCGCGCGCGGGCCTTGCCGCTCAGGGCGAACACGCTGGTCATGTAGGCCTGGCCGTGCTCGGACTCGCCGGTGCGGGGATCGACCAGGATGTCGGCATAGGCGAAGCCCGCGTTGTCCCAGGGCACCCACTGCACGATGTTGTAGCGCGGATCCGGGGCGGTCACGCCGGCAGGGGCCTTCTCGGCCCGCACCACGTTGGTCCCGAAGGCGCGGTTCCAGTACAGGATGCCGTCCTTCACGGCCTCGACGTAGTCGGCCGGGGTGTTCGCGCTGTAATGGAAGACCACCGGCTTCGAGAGGTCGAAGCGGGCCATCTGCGGCGACGGCCGTCCGGTCGTCTCCTCCAACCGGGCCTGGGTCTCGAAGAAACGGGAGTACCGGAGGTCGGAGGCGGGCGCCTCCTTGCCCTTGTAGGCGCCGGCCTCGTAGGGGGTGAAGAAGTACCGGACCTCGAACCGCTGCTCGACGTTGGACATGGCCTCGCGGTCCCGGACCTGGACGCTCTGTCGGATGGCCAACTGGTTGTCGAGCCTCTCCACTTGGAAGACGCGCGCCTGCGGGATCTCGAGCGATTCGTCGCGGGACATGGCGTTGAAGCCCCGCCCCTGACCGTACCAGATCTCGGTGTAGAGGCGGCGCATGCCGCGGTTGAAATCGATCACCACCTTGGCGGCGTCCTGCTCGACGATGGGGAAGGTCGTCAGAAGGCGGCGGGCGGGCAGGTCCTTGGTCACCACGAGACCGTCGGTGGCCTCGTACAGATCGACGCCGTCATGGAAGAGCTCGAACTTCACGATCTTGCCAGAGAGGCCCGTCGACGTGGCGGCCAAGGCCTGGGGGATGCGGGAGGCCGACATGAGGTGCTCCTTGCCGAAGACCGTGCGCGGCAGGACGAGCGTGTTGTTCGTGCCCACGCCGATCTCGAGCGCCGGCTTTTTGGGACTCGCCTGGGCGGCCGCGGCCGGGGGAGCACCGTGGACCGCGGCGAGCAGGAACAACGAAAGGACGGGGGCGAGGAGGAGGCGGAGTTCGGGATGCGGCATATCCGGATGGGGTTGGGCGGGACGGCGTCCCGCGTCCATACGGGGCACCCTGCCATCGATCCGGCAAATGTCTCCAGAACATCCGCTCCTCAACGGAGGGTCGCGAGGGATTCGTCCAGACGCTTGGGCGAGACGGGCACCGCAGTGCCCAACTCCTGCGCGAAGAGCGACACCTTGAACTCCTCGAGCAACCACCGGAACCCATCCACCCGCCGGGCGGCGTCGGGGATCGCCGGCGGAGTGGCCCGCAGACGGGCCAGCGCCGCCTGGTAGGGCGCGACCGCCTTGGCCCGTTCGGCATCCTTGACCGGATTGTTGGCCGCCCGCTCGGCCCGCAGGGTCAGCGCCTTGAGGTACCGGGGCAGGTGCCGCAGCGTCTCGAACTCGACGCCGTCCAGGAACGCCGGGGGCATGAGCGCCGCCAACTCCTCGGCCAAAGTGGCAGGACGACCCGGGCTGGATGTCCCGGGGGCGGCGGAACCGACCGGCGCCTTGCCGGCCGACGGGGCGGCGACCAACAGCGAGCCCAATTGACTCAGATCGTTGAGGGTCCGGGTCTTGGGAGGCAGGGCCTTGACCGGCGCCGGCAAGCCGATGCGGGCGCGGGCCTGTTGGAGCGCCTGAAGGACGAGGGCCAACTGGTCCATGAACCGCGGAACGAGCCCAGCGATCCGCTCCCGACCCCGGGTGACCGCGGCCTCGAAGGACAGGGGGGTCAGCGCCTCGGGCAGGTCGGCCGGAAGGAGGTGGCGCAGCAGGTGTCGGAGGGCGCTCTCCCGAAGTTCCGAGAGCGATCCGAGGGGCGCATAGGCGGCCTCGAACCGGGCCAGCGCGCGCAACTCCTTCTCCACCCATCCCAGATCCTTGGAGAGCGCCAGTTCCACCAGGCGCTGGAAGCCCGGCAGGGAGGCCGATTGACGCGCCTCGCGGGTGCGGAAGAGGCGGACATTCACGGCGGCCCCCTCCCGCTCGAGGCCGGGCCACGCCATCACCGGAAACACCGGGTCGTCGACCACCGTGAGGCGCTCGGGCAATTCACCGCAACTCCAGGTGGTCATGGCCGGGCGTTCCCAACGCCGCACCGCCTCCTTCCAGGCGGGCGGATCCCCGACCGGCTTTGGTGCCGCGAGGGGCAGACGGGCGCGGACCTCCTGGAGATCGCGGCCGGCCACCAGCGTCCGACGGTCGGACCCCAGCAACTCGAAGCGGAGCTTGAGGTGGGCGGGCACCGCATCGGCATCCCAGGCGTCGTCGGGCACCGGCACGCCGTAGCGCCGGGTGAGGAAGCGGGCGAGGTCGGTGAAGAACGAGCCCCCCTGGGGTTGGAACTCGGCCACGATCTCCGGAACCTTCGGGGGAAAGGGCATCAATTCGCGCCGCAACGATTTGGGCAGCGCCCGCAGCAATTCCTCGATCTTGGCCTCGCGCAGACCGGGCACGGCCCATTCCAGCGCGGCTGCCGGGGCCCGCTGGGCCAATGGGGCCGGCAATTGCACCGTGACCCCGTCATGGGCTTCGCCCGGCGCGTAGGCATAGACCAGCGGCACCACCTGACCGTCCACCGTGACGCTGTCGGGGAAGACGGTCTCGTCGAGGTGCAGATCCTTGCCGCCGGTGATCTCCCGTTCGATCGCACAGAGGTATCCGGGCTCGGTGTGATCGCGCAGCAGGCGATGCAACTCGTGCAGCGACGACACGTTGTCGAGATGCCGGCTGTAGAACTCGAAGAAGGCCTGGTCGAGGTCGACCGAGGTGCGTCGGAGGCGGGTCTGCCAGTTCTCCACCTTTTCGCGCAGCGCCCGGTTGGCGGCCATGAACCGGGGTTCGGCCGAAGGGGCGGCCGTCTGGAGTGCCCGCGTCACCGCCCGCTCGTCCTCGCCATCGAAGTCGTCGTTCCGCCCGGAGAGGGCCGGCGGCAGCAGATCGTCCTCGACCAGCGCCGAGCGGATGAAGATCGCCGTGGCCTCGCGGGGAGCGAGGTTGCCGTAGGCCACCTTGCGGGCGAAGACCTCCAGGCCCTGGAAGGTGGTCTTCTCTTCGACCAACACCCGGCCCGCACTGGCACTCCAGTGGGGGTTCTGGTGGCTCACCTTGCAGAGGTGCGGGGCCAGACGGACGATCCACTGCGGGTCGATGGCGGCCAACGTGCGGGCGAAGAGCTGGGAGGTCTCGACGATCTCGCCGCACACCATCCACGCGGGCTGACGGGTCTTCTCCGGCTTGGCTGCGGCGGCGCCTGCGGCTCCGGGAAGCGGGCGCCGTTCCTGCCTCGGAGAGCGCTCGGGCCGGTCGTACAGCACCGATCCGGGAAACACCGACACCATCCGGTTGCCGACGCCCTTGTACACGTTGCGCTCCTGACGGACGGCCACATGGCCGAGCAGGCCGGCCAAGATGCAACGGTGCACCGCTTCCTCCTCGGCCGGGCGCTCGTTGAGCTTCACCCCGTCGAGGTCTTCCAAGGCCCCCTGCAATTGCCCATGCAAGTCCTGCCACTCGCGCATGCGGAGGTACGAGAGGAAGTGCTGGCGGCAGAACTTGCGGCGAGCCCCCTGGGTGCGGAGCGACTCCCACTGGTCATGCACCCCGTTCCAGAGCCCGAGCAGCGACAGGAAGTCGGACTGCGAATGCATGAACCGACGGTGGGCCTTGTCGGCCGCCTCACGCTGGTCGAGCGGGCGCTCACGGGGATCCTGGATGCTCAGGCCGGCGGCGATGATGAGGAGCTCACGGCCCGCGTGCTCGGTCTGGGCCTGGAGGAGCATCCGACCCAGGGTGGGATCGATGGGCAGGCGGGCCAGGTCACGGCCCAAGGGTGTCAGTTCCCGCTGCTCGTCGAGGGCGCCCAATTCCTGCAAGAGCGAATAGCCCCCGCTGATGGCCATCGGAGCCGGCGGGTTGAGGAACGGGAAGGTCTCGATGTCGCCCAAGCGCGAGGCCTTCATGCGCAGGATGACCTCGGCCAGGTTGGCCCGCTGGATCTCGGGCTGGGTGAACGGGCTGCGCGACTCGAAATCCTCCTCGGAATAGAGCCGAATGCACACGCCGGCCTCGACACGGCCGGCCCGGCCCTTGCGCTGGTTGGCGCTGCTCTGCGACACCGGCTCGACCGGCAACCGCCGGGTGCGGGTGCGGGCGTTGTAGCGGCTCATCCGGACCAGGCCGGAGTCGATGACGAAGCGGATGCCCGGGATGGTCAGCGAGGTCTCGGCGATGTTGGTGGCGATGACCACCTTGCGCCGGGACGACGGACTGAAGACCTGCTGCTGATCCCCGGAGCTGAGGCGGCCAAAGAGCGGGACCACCTGCGCCTCGGAGCCCAGCCGACCCTCGACGAGATCGGCGCATTCCCGGATGTCCCGCTCGCCGGGCAGGAAGATGAGCACGTCGCCACCGGAGGTCTCGTAGAACAGCCGCTCACACTCACGGGCGGCCGCATCCACGAAATCGGTGTCCGCCGGATCCGACGAAGCCCCTTCTCCGCCGGGCGGCCGATACTCGACCTCGACGGGAAAGGTCCGCCCGGAGACCTCGATGATGGGCGCGTCGTTGAAGGCCTTCGAAAAGGCCGCCGTGTCGATGGTGGCCGACGTGATGATGACCTTCAGGTCCGGACGCTGGGCCAGCAGGTTCTTGAGGTGACCCAGCAGGAAATCGATGTTCAACGAGCGCTCATGGGCCTCGTCGATGATGATGGCCTCGTATTCGGCCAGGGTCGGGTCGCCCTGCACCTCGGCCAGGAGCATGCCGTCGGTCATCAGCTTGATGACCGTGTCGGAACCGGAGCGGTCGTCGAAGCGGATCTTGCAGCCCACCTCGCGTCCCCAGGACACATCGAGCTCCTCGGCGATGCGTCGTGAGATGGACAGCGCGGCCACCCGTCGGGGCTGGGTGCAACCGATCATGGCACGCGCTCCGAGCCCGGCCTCCAGGCACATCTTGGGAATCTGGGTCGTCTTGCCCGAGCCGGTCTCACCGGCGATGACCACCACCGGGTGGGCCCGGATCGCGGCCACGATGTCGTCCTTTCGCGCGGAGATGGGCAGGCCCGGAGGGTATTCCGGGCGGGGCATGGTCTGAGCCCTAAGTTCCCGCCGGTCGATCGAGGCGCGCGCCTGCTCCAACAGACGGTCCAGCGGATGGGGTCCGTCGCCCTGCGGCCGCCCTTCCCGCACCCAGCGGGCCGCGCGCGCGCCGAGCCGCACCCAGTCCGAGAGCATGCAGCGCGGCAACAGTCGCCGAAGTTCATCGATGCGCGGGTCGGTCATGCGATCGGGGCGCAGAGCATGCGGCAAGGCCGGCCCATGGCAACGCCCGGAATGGTCCGGACAGGATCCCGGAAGGATGCAGGGCGCACCGGGAGTTCAGGAATGCACACCCAGGCATGGCACCGGGTAGGGGGACAATCGACGGCTGGATTCGGACAATTCCAGGGAAGCCCGGGGTCGACCGCAGTCTAGGCTCCACCCCCGGCATGGCCGTGTCCGACGGGCGACCATCGGCACACACGACCCAGCCTCTCCATCACCCACTCCCAACCGCTGTCCACCATGCTTCCCAAGTACAAGGTCACCTACGACATCGACCAGCACGGCAAGATGCCCGCATCGCACTTCACCACCGACGACCCGGTCACCTGCGAGACGTTCCTCGCGGACCTCATGGATCGGAACCTCCACATCCGCGAGATCGCCCACGAGGGGGTGGCGCTGCCGTCGCACCAGTTCGACGCCATGATCCGCTCGGCCGTGCTGCAACTGGCCTCGCGCCATGTATGCACCTCGCTGAAGATCTCGACCGACGACGCCCACGTGCGGTTCGGACTTCCCGCCTGAACCCGGGGCCCACGACGGGTTGGCCCGATGGGTTTCCGGGGTCGCCGGGCCGGATGATCCGCGATTGATGTCCTCGGGGGGCGCGGGCCACGCTCTGAGGGACGACAATGAGCACCCGCCGATCCACGCCCGCACAGCGACCCCTTACCGCATCCCGCGCCCTCGAAGCCGCCATCGATGCGGCCCATCAGGCCGGGGCGTTGATGAGGCTGCACCTCCGGCGTGCCAAGCGGGTCAACGAATCGCACCAGCACGACATCAAGCTGGAGCTGGATGTCCGCTGTCAGAGGCTGATCACCCGCATCCTGGCCCGTGCCTTCCCGGAGATCCCGGTCCTCGGCGAGGAAGGCATCGATGCCGCCAGCGGTCAGGCCTCGGCCCGCTGGGTGGTCGATCCCATCGACGGCACGGTGAACTTCGCCTACGGCATCCCCCATGCCGCGGTGAGCATCGCCCTGCAGGTGCGCACGGCCGACGGCTTCCGGAGCGAGGTCGGCGTGGTGTACGACCCCTTCCTGGACGACCTGTGGGCGGCCATCCGAGGCAAACCCGCCCGACTCAACGGTCGTATCACCCGGGTGAGCACCCGCGCCCGGCTGGATGAATCCATCGTCTCGCTCGGCTTCGCCAAGAGCCAGGACAGCCTGAAGGCGGCGCAGGGCGACTTCCTCGAGCTCACCCACCGGGTCCGAAAGATCCGCATCATGGGCTCGGCCGCGCTGGCCCTGACCTATGTCGCCTGCGGCCGCTTCGACGCCTATGTCGAGGCCGGGGTGCGGCTCTGGGACATCGCCGCCGGAGGGTTGATCGTCGAGTGCGCCGGAGGATCGTTCGTCACCCAGACCCTGCCGGGGGAACACCGTTACGGATTGATCGCCAGCAACGGACTCATTCACGACCAGATCCCACATGCGCGCACCGCGGCGAAGAGCGGCTCCGGGTCCCGGTCCAGGTCCCACGCCCGCTCTTGATCCGCCCCCGCTCTTGATCAACCCACTCTTGGTTCAGGCCCAGTCGTAGTTGAAGCTGATGCTGATGCGCTCGGCCTTGAGAGGATTGGCGGGCACCTCGTGGCGCAGCCAGCTCTCGAAGAGCGTCACGTTGCCGGCGGTGGCGGGATAGGTGACATGACGGCGGGAATGAGGCCCTCCCTCGGCGGAGACCGGAGGCGCGGCCATGAGCTTGCTCATCCGGGGATCCTCGAACTTCAGACCGGCGCAACCCCGCGGCGTGGCCACATAATAGGTGCCGCTGACCACCGAATTGGGATGCAGGTGCAGGCTGTGGGTCACGCCCTGCGGCATGATGTTGATCCAGCAGTCGGACATCTTCAGGGCACCGCCCCCCAGATCCCACTCCAGGGACTTGGCGTAGGCCCGGACGTGACGGTCGATCAGGCGCTCCAGCTCCATGAAGGTCGAGGAGACGGTGTGGAGTCGATCGATGGATCCGTAGGACGTGTACCCGCCGGGGTAGTTCTTCCTGGACCACTTGCGTCCGGCGTCATCGAAATCGCGGAACTGATGGCATTCCCGCAGCAGTTCGCGGTTGAACGCCGCCCCGCTGGGTCGCAGGCGCGCCGTGTAGATGAAGGTGGGAAACCAGGCTTCGATCCGTTTCACGCAGCCAGCCTGCCCGACGGAACCCGGGCGATGAAACCTTTTCAGGCCGGAACGCGTCGGGCAGGATGCACTCTGAGTCGGTCATCCATGCCACATCGCCCCATCCTGTTCCTGCTGCTGTCTTTCCTGACCTGGGGGATCCCCGGCGCGGCCTCGGAACCCTCCACGGTCGAGGTGCACTGGGCCTTCGCCCCTGTTTCCGACCCCGGGCCTCCGCGGGTTCGGGACACCTCCTGGCCCCTGCGTTCCGTCGATGCGTTCATCCTCGCCCGACTGGAGGCGGCCGGACTGCGGCCCGTGGGCGACACCTCTCCGCTGGAATGGCTGCGAAGGGCGAGCTTCGACCTGACGGGGCTTCCTCCCACCCCGGAGCAGGTCGCCCGTTTCCAACCCGGCGACGGCGGCGGGGTGTCCGAGTCCCTGTACGAGCAGCAGGTGGACGAGTGGCTCTCGAGCCCGACCTTCGGCCAACGCTGGGCCCGGCACTGGCTCGACGTGGCCCGGTTCGCCGAAAGCGCAGGCAAGGAGCGCAATCATCCCTTTCCGGAGGCCTGGCGGTATCGCGACTGGGTGGTCGACGCCTTCAACCAGGACAAGCCGTACTCCGAGTTCATCCGGGAGCAGATCGCCGGCGATCTGCTGGCACCGTCGGCCCCGCCAGAACGTCGGGATTCGCTCGTCATCGCCACCGGCTTCCTGGCGATCGGTGCCAAGGGGCTGAACGAGGGGCGGCGGGAACAATTCCTGGCGGACCTGGTGGACGAGCAGATCGACACCACCACCCGCGCCATCCTCGGCATCACCGTGGCCTGTGCGCGCTGCCACGACCACAAGTCCGACCCCGTTTCGCAGCGCGACTACTACGCCCTGGCCGGCATCTTCCGCAGCACCGAGACCTGCTATGGCACCACCGGCGACAAGGCCCGGAATCGACAACCTTCCACCCTGATCCCCCTGGAACGGTCTCCCCGGGCCGACCTGGCCCTGGAGCCGATGCCGGGCGTTCCCCAGCGGAGGCGCCCGGGCGGGCGTGGTGCGGCGAGTCCGGAGATCCCCGACCGGCGGGCCGAACAGGCGCAGGCGATGGGAGTGCGCGAAGGAAGGCCGGAGGACACGTTCTTCCTGGTCCGGGGCGAGGTGACCCAGCGCGGGAGCCGGGTTCCCCGAGCCCTGCCCGCCCGGATCGGCCCGAGGCCCGACGGACCGATGCCCTCCACGGAGAGCGGCCGCCGCGAACTGGCCGCCTGGTTGACCCACCCGGACCAACCGCTGACCCCCCGCGTCGCGGTGAACCGCATCTGGCAGCACCTCTTCGGCCGTGGCCTCGTGGCCACCCCGGACGATTTCGGCAGGACCGGCCAGCGGCCCAGTCACCCGGAGTTGCTGGATCATCTGGCGCACCGGTTCCAAGCGGGCGGAGGGTCCACCAAGGCCCTCGTCCGCGAACTCGTGCTCAGCCGCACCTACCGCCTTTCGTCCGGGGCCGATCCGCGGAACCTGGAGGTCGACCCGGACAACGAACTGCTCTGGCGCGCACGCCCCCGACGTCTGGAGGCCGAATGCATCCGGGACGCCATGCTCTCGGCCGCGGGGACCCTCGATCCGGAGCCGCTCCGCGGTTCGCTGGTGGCGCAGCTCGGGGATGCGCCCTTCGCCGCGCGGTTCATCGGTGTGAGGGCGGCCGACCGCATGACCCGGAGAAGCCTCTACCTGCCGGTGATCCGCGACGCCACGCCCGACGCGCTGGAGGTGTTCGACGGTGCCGAGTCCAGCCTGGTGGTCGCCCAGCGCGACGAGACCCTGGTGCCGACCCAGGCGCTGTTCCTGCTCAACAGCCCATTCGCGCAGGTCCAATCCCAGGCCTTCGCCCAACGCCTGCTGCGGCGATCCACCGATGACCCGGGGCGCATCGACCTCGCCTACCGGCTGACCCTGTCGCGGGATCCGCGACCGGCCGAGCGGACCCGGGCCCTCGACTTCATCCGGCGGGAGACCTTCGCCCGGGACACGCGCACCGGGAAGCCCGCCGGCCGCGAAGCGGCCTGGGCCCTCTTCACCCAGGCCCTCTTCGCCTGCGCCGAGTTCCGCTACCTTCCCTGACCCATGAATCGCCCGCCCCCGACCATGATCCCCGGAACCTCTCCATGGACCCGCAGACAGTGGCTCAAATCGGCGGCGGCGGGCTTCGGTTGGACGGCGTTCCAGGGACTGTCCGCGGCACCCCTTGAATCCCCCGCGACCGGCGGGGCTTCCGGGCAGGGCCGCCCCGTCCGGCACCATCGACCCCGTGCACAGCGGGTGATCTTCCTGTGCATGCAGGGCGGCCCTTCCCACCAGGACACCTTCGACCACAAGCCGCGCCTGAGGCTCGACCACGGCAAGCCCGGGCCGGGCCGCGGCAAGGGCACCCAGATCATCGGTTCACCCTTCACCTTCCGGCGGCATGGGCAGTCCGGATTGTGGATGAGCGAGGTGTTCCCGCACCTCTCCGGACAGGCCGACCGGCTCTGCATGATCCACTCCATGCGGACCGACATCCCCAACCATCCGCAGGCCTTCACGCAGCTGCATACCGGCAGCGCGCGCTTCGTCCGGCCGTCGATGGGTTCCTGGGTGCTGTACGGCCTGGGGAACTCGAACGAGAACCTGCCCGGGTTCATCAGCATCAGCCCACCCGCGCAATTCGGCGCGGCCCATTACGGCAGCGCCTTCCTGCCGGCGTTCTACCAGGGCACCCGGATCGGGTCCGGCCGGGAGGGTTCGGCCGACACCGGCATGAGCCATATCACCCACCCCCGGCTCACCGGAAGCCAGCAACGACGCCAACTGGACCTGATCCAGGCCATGAACCGGGACCGGATGGCCTCCCTCGCACCGGAACCCGGCGGGGCGATCGAGGCCGCCATCGAAGCCGGGGAACTGGCCTTCCGGATGCAGGCCGAGGTTCCCGACCTGCTCGACCTTTCGCGGGAAAGCGCGGCCACTCGGGCCTTGTACGGCGTGGGTGAAGCCGGAGTCGATGGGTTCGCCCGACAATGCCTGCTGGCCCGGCGTTTCGCCGAGGCCGGGGCCCGATTCATCGAGGTGAATCTCGGAGGCTGGGACCAGCACCGGAACCTCGAGGACTCGTTGCGCAAGAACGCCCGGGCCCTCGATCGGCCCGCCGCCGCCCTCCTGCAGGACCTCGCCGCCCGCGGTCTCCTCGACGACACGCTGGTGCTTTGGGGAGGCGAGTTCGGCCGCACCGCCGACAGCCGACAGCAGGACGGCCGCGACCACAACCACCAGGGATTCACGGTCTGGATGGCCGGCGGCGGGGTTCGTGGCGGCCTGGCCCACGGCGCCACCGACGAGTACGGATCCAAGGCCGTCGAGCATCCCGTCCACATCCACGACCTTCACGCCACCCTGCTCCACTGTCTGGGCCTCGACCATGAACGGCTCACCTACCGCTACGGCGGCCGGGACCACCGGTTGACCGACGTCCATGGGTCGGTCGTCCACGCCCTCCTGGGTTGACGGGAATGCCCCGTCCGTGGGCCCCGGGGTCGTCCGGCACGAAGATCACCCCCGGAAAAACCGCCGGAAAGCGCACCGAGACCCAGGGGCGAGCGGGCGAAAACACCCAAAAAACCTGTTGCTGGGGATTCCCCAACCGGTAGGGTGAATTTTCCTGTCGGTGGATTTCCGCCGGTGGGCCACGGCCTTAAACCGGCCCGGCGCAAGTGCGTCGGGTGGCCACAATCGTACCCAACAGAATAATCCGGCCCTTCCGCCGGATGGGAACGTCCGCCGCCCCATGGGGCGTGCGTCGTCGCCCGAAACCAGGAAGCAGTGTCAGACGCATGAGCACCATCGGAATCAAGGAACTCCTCGAGGCAGGCGTTCATTTCGGCCACCAGACCCGTCGTTGGAACCCCAAGATGAAGCGGTTCATCTTCGAGGCCCGCAACGGCATCCACGTCATCGACCTGTCCAAGACGGTCGTGCAGCTCGAGGAGGCCTGCAAGTTCCTCGCCGCCACCGCGGCCAAGGGCGGCAACATCCTGTTCGTCGGCACCAAGAAGCAGGCCCAGGAGGCCGTCAAGGAGTCGGCCAAGGCCTGTGGCCAGCCCTTCGTCACCGAGCGCTGGCTCGGCGGCACCCTGACCAACCTCAAGACCGTCAAGCGCTCCATGAAGCGCATGAAGGAGATCGAGCGCATGGAGCAGGACGGTTCGATCAACCAGTACGTCAAGCAGGAGCAGTCCATGATCCGCCGCGAGCACCAGCGGCTGTTCAAGAACCTCGACGGTCTCCGGGCCATCGACGCGGCCCCGGACGTCATGTTCGTGATCGACCTCAAGCGCGAGCACAACGCCGTCGCCGAGGCCCGCCGCCTGCGCATCCCGCTGGTCGCCATCGTCGACACCAACGCCGACCCCGACCTGGTGGACTACCCGATCGCCGGCAACGACGACGCCATCCGGTCCATCAAGATCCTCCTGCAGGCCGTCACCGAGGCCGTCGTCCAGGGCAAGGCCGAGGCCGATGCCAAGAAGAGCCGCCGCATCAACCGCGACGAGCCCGCCGCCGCCGCGGCCCCCGCCGAGGCCGCCCCGGCCGAGACCCCCGCCGCTCCGGCCGCCTGACCGGTTTGACCCTCTCGATCGCGCCGGGGCAATGACGCCCCGGCGCGTTTTCACAAGAAACACCACCCCCCATCGATATTCTCCATGCCTGAGATCACCCCCGCCCTCGTCGGGCAACTCCGCGCCATGACCGGCGCCGGACTGATGAACTGCAAGAAGGCCCTGGACGAGACCCAGGGCGACCTCAACGCCGCCGTCGACCTCCTGCGCAAGCAGGGTGC
>Ga0315904_10006404_pt1 | contig 16111 bp, 11 predicted proteins | sample LakEriMetagenome_6_FD_203529 | JGI IMG/M metagenome (GOLD analysis project Ga0315904, IMG submission 203529) | Freshwater fungal communities from buoy surface, Lake Erie, Ohio, United States - Buoy 12 MA120 | ecosystem: Environmental > Aquatic > Freshwater > Lake | place: USA: Lake Erie, Ohio... | reverse complement strand
TCGCCCCCGACCTGACCACGCTCGGCAAGATCGTGGGCGGCGGCCTGCCGCTGGCCGCGTACGGCGGCCGGGCCGACGTCATGGACCACATGCTCCCCGCCGGCAAGGTGTTTCAGGCCGGCACGCTGTCGGGCAACCCGCTGGCGGTCGCCGCTGGCACGGCCACGCTGGAGGAACTCCGCGAGCATCCTCCCTACGAACATCTGGAGAAGCTCGGAGCCCGGCTGGAGGCCGGCTTCCGCGCGGCCGCGGCCGCGGCCGGCGTCACCGCCTGGACGGCCCGCGTCGGCAGCATGATGACGACCTTCTTCCAGCGCGGCCCCACGGCCATCCCCGTGACCGGCTGGAAAACGGCGTCGCAGAGCGACACCGCCCGCTACGCCGCCTTCTTCTGGGGCATGATCGACCGCGGCGTGTATCTGCCGTGCAGCCAGTACGAGGCGCTGTTCATCTCGGCCGCCCACACCGAGGCCGACATCGACGCTACGGTAGCCGCCGCGCGCGAGACGATGGCCGCCTGGTAGCCACCGTCACCATCGGGGTCTCCCGGTTGCCGCCGGAGACTTTTTGGATCGGTCGCGCGTCCCAAGAAGCCCCGGGTGGAAGCCCGGGGACGCCGGGCATGAACACCCGCCCGCCGTCCATGCCGCAACGCGTTGAACCGCATTTCCGATCGGAGAAATCCCGACGTCAAACTTGCGCCACCGCCGCGGGTTGCACCCTTCGGACACACGGGGGACACTGGCCCCATGGATGCCATCAAGCAGTTTCTTGACATCTTCTTGAAGGTGAATGAGCACCTCGAGGCCCTGGTCACCGCCTGGGGGCCGTGGACCTACGTGGTGCTGTTCGCGATCATCTTCTGCGAGACCGGCCTGGTGGTCACGCCCTTCCTCCCGGGCGACTCGCTGCTCTTCGCGGCCGGGGCCATGGCGGCGGTCTATCCAGAGCACGTCGGCCTCGTGCCCTTGCTCGTGATCCTCACGGTCGCCGCGATCCTCGGCGACACGGTCAACTACGCGATCGGCCGTTGGATCGGTCCGCGGGCCTTCAAGATCGACAAGTGGTTTCTCAAGCACGAGCACCTGGAGCGGACGCAGGAGTTCTACGGGCGGCACGGCGGGAAGACGATCGTCCTCGCCAGGTTCGTGCCGATCGTGCGCACGTTCGCGCCGTTCGTGGCCGGGGTGGGTCGGATGCACTACCCGACGTTCCTCTTCTACAACGTCGTCGGCGGAATCGCATGGGTGGCGATCTGCACGCTGGCCGGATACTTCTTCGGCAACATCCCCGAGGTAAAAAAACACTTCGAGCTGGTGGTCGTCGGCATCGTGATCGTGTCGGTGCTGCCGCTGGCCTGGGAGTGGTGGCGGACACGGAGCGCTCGGGCCCGGGCGGAGTGATTTCCTACCGTTGGGGACATCGTTCATGAACACGTTCGCGATCGGACCGGGCCTGCTGCTGATGCTCCTCGGCCTCGGTGGATTTTCCGGCCTGCCGCTGTCGCTGCCGCCGTTGCCGCCCGACCCGCTCGTCGAGCGAGCCGCTCCCGCCGAGTGCCTGCTGCACGTCGCCCTCGCTGGCCAGGCGAAAGCCGCGGCTGGTGCGGCGAACCGAGTCGAGGCCCTGCTGGCCGAGGCCGACGTGCAGCGGTTCATCGGCGAGGTGGACAGCATGGTCGCGAAAATGCTCGCGCGGCAGGATGCCGCGGCGGATGCCGGAGGGCCACGGTTCACCCCCGCCATGCGGTCGCTCGCGTTCATGCTCCTCACGCGGCCGGCGGCGCTGACGATCGACTCGCTCGCTATCGGGCCCAATGGCGTCACGGCCGAGGCAAGCCTGCTGGTCAACTGCGGGCCGGACGTCGATCGCTTTCGCGCAGCACTCGACGCAACGATCGCACAGCTCCGCCGCACGGAGGCATGGCTGACACTGGAGGAGTTCGACGTCCAGGGACTGAAGGCCACGCGGCTGGCAGGCCTGCCGCCCGAAGCACCCGTCATGGCCTGGGGGTTCAAGGACGGCTCCTTTGTGGCAGCCGTGGGCACCGATGCCCTCGAGCACTTGCTCGTCCGCCTCGCCGACAAGGCCCGTCCGGCCCCGGCGTGGAAGACGGCCCTGGAGAAGCGGCTGCCGCTCGAGCGGCGCTCCATGCTGGCCCATGTGGATGTCGCCAAGTGCCTCGCGATCGCCAACGGCCTGAACCGCGACCCAGGCGTCGCCGCCGGGGTCGAGGCCAGTGGCCTTGGTGGTCTGCGGGCGGTGCAGGCGATCGCCGGCCTGACGCAGGAAGAGATGGCCTCGGCCACGATCCTCGACTTCGAGGGCCAGCCGGCGGGCTTCTTCGCAGCCGGCAAGCGGGCGATCGCCGCGGCCGACCTGCGGGCGATCCCCGCCGACGCGACGATGGCCCAGGTCCTGAACCTCGACCTCGCAGCGATGCTGCAGACGGGGCTGGCCTGGATGGAGGCCGTTGATGCCGGGGCCTCAGCCCGGCCGAAGGAACTGCTCGAGAAGGTACAGGCGGTCGCGGGGATCGACGTGGAGAAGCACATTCTCGAGCCACTCGGCGACACGTGGACCGCCTGCGCGCTGCCCGGTGAGGGGCCGATGGGGCTGCCGCGCACGGCGGTGAGTGTCGGCCTCGACGATGCCAAGACGTTCACGAAGACGCTCGCGGCGGTGACGGCGCTGGTCACCAAGGGGGCCGCCCAGCCGGGCATGCCGCAGCTCAAGCTCGGCAGTCGAAAGGCCCACGCGGGCGAGCAGCAGGTGTTCACCGCCCGCCTCGGCGACTCGCCTCTCGAACCGGCATGGTGCGTGGACGGCGATCGGTTGCTGATCGGGGTGTCGGCGGAGGCCGTCGAGGCGATGATCGCCCAGCGGGCGGCCCCGCGGTCGCTCGCCGACGTGGCGGAGGTCGAGGAGCTGCTGGGCGAACGCGTGGCGGCTCTCGGCTACCAGGAGCCTCAGGCGGCGGTCGCCGCCCTCATCGAGGCCTACGCGGCCGTCGACCCGCTGGCAGCCGCACCACTGGCGCAGGCCGGCCTCACGCTGCCCAGGCTGCCGTCAGCCGACGCGGTGACGAAGCACCTGCGGCCGGCCGTCAGCGTCGTCCGCCGTGCCGCCGACGGCGATGTGATCGCGGAAGGCCGATCCTCGCTGCCGCTGGGCCCGCTCGGCGGCGCGGGGCTCGGCGCGTCGCCTGCCACGGTGGGCATGGTCGCCGGGCTGATGCTGCCGGCCGTGCAGTCGACCCGCGAGGCGGCCCGGCGAACCGTGGGCATGAACAACCTGAGACAACTCGCGCTGGCCATGCACAATCACGAATCGGCGGAGAACTCGCTGCCGGCCGCGGCCATCTGCGACGACGATGGTAAGCCGCTGCTCTCGTGGCGGGTGCGGATGCTGCCCTATCTCGGCGAACAGGACCTGCACGCGCAGTTCAAGCTCGACGAGCCATGGGACAGCGAGCACAACAAGAAGCTCGTGGAGAAAATGCCCAAGATTTTCGCTGCGCCGGGTGACGCCGCCGCGAAGCCGGGCATGACCCGCTACCTCGTGCCGACCGGCAAGGGCACGATCTTCCCGCAGCCCGACAAGGCCACGAAATTGGCCGTCGTCAGCGACGGATTGCTCAAGACGATTCTCATCGTCGAGGCCGAGGCGGCGAAGGCGGTGCCGTGGACGAAGCCCGAAGATCTCCCCGTGAACCTCGACAAGCCGCACGAGGGTCTCAAGAACGCCCGCCCCACCGGCTTCACGGCGGCGTTCGCCGACGGCAGTGTGCGACTGATACCGGCAGACGTCGCCGCAAAAGTCCTCGCGGCAGCGTTCACGCGGTCCGGCGACGAGCAGGTCGAGGCGCCGTAACGACCTGCCTTTCTGCCGCCGTATTTCCGCGGCGCCCGCCTCCATGCTTGCGATTGCATGTCGGGGACCCGCAGGCCGGATTCGTACACCTGGAGCCGCGTGCCACGCTCAAAACCTCCGCCTTCAGAAACACGCCCTCACCGGCGCCGCACATGGAAGTCGACCACCAGCGGCAGGTGGTCGCTGGCGACCTTCGTCAGGCTCGTGCGCACCACGCGGGCGTGCTTCACCTCCACGTCCCCCCGCACGAAGGCCTTGTCGAGCGACCCGACGGTCAGCCACGCCGGGAAGGTGCGAAACCGGCTCGGCGGGCTGGTCACCTGCCTGAATCCGCTGGCCGCCAGGACGCCCGAGGCGAGCGTGTCACGCCAGTCGTTGAGGTCGCCGACTATCACGGTGGGATGCCGGTCGGCCGAGCGGAAGAGCATGTGGCCGAGGACCCGCTCCATCTGCCAATGCCGCTCCCGCTCGGCGAGGCCGAGGTGGGCGTGGACCAGGTGCACGGGGCCCTCGGGCGTGTCGACCACGAGCAGCTGCGCGCCCCGCGGCTTGCGGCCGCCCCGACGCAGCGACACGCGGTGCCGGCTCGCCACCGGCCACCGGGAGAGCACGAGGTTGCCGTAGCCGCCCCGCCCCACGGGCACGTTGACCTGGAACACGCCGTGGCAGCGGAGCGCCCGCGCCAGAAGCCGCGGCTGGTCGTCGAAGCGGCTGCGGCGCACGAGCCGGTCCACCTCCTGCAGGCACACGAGGTCGGGGTTCTCGGCCTCGATGACGTCGATGATCCGACCCAGCGAGTACCGCCGATCACGGCCGCCGATGCCCTTGTGGATGTTCCAGCTCAAGAGCCGCATGCATCACCCGCCGCCGGCCGCGCGGCGTTTCATGTAGAACCGCTGCACGCGGGCCACGCAGGAACGGCCGTCCGCGCTCCTGATCGCGCAGTCCGCCCCCGGCTCGCCCGCCTTCCGCACCACCGCGCGGACCCGCGTGGGCACGCCCTCGGCGAGGTCGCGATCGACGTCGTCCACCGTCAGACCGTGGCAGGCACACAGCGGCCCGGCCGGGTCCTTCGGCCAGGGGAGTCCGTGGGCGGCGGCCGTGGCGATGGTGCGCTCCAGAAGGTCGAAATAGGCCACGGGGCAGGTGTCGCCAGCGCAGAAGTAAGCCGGCTCGGCGAGCGTTTCGCCGGCCGCCGGGCCGACATGGGCGGCGATCGTCTGCGGCATCACCTGCACGCCACCGCCGCCGCACGCGGGGCACCGCGGCGGCAGGCTCGCATCCGGCTCCTTGCAGAAGGCCTTGTTCATCGCTGCTGCATTGTAATGCGATCGGGAGATCCGGGGATGCAACGGTCACAGACCGCTCCACGTGGTGCAAGCCTCCAGGCCGGCGAATACGCGACGGGCAGCCACAGGCCGCATCCGCACGCCTGGAGGCGCAGGCCACTCGGCGTTACGATCCAGGCATGCACAACCACGACGACATCCGCATCGGCACGGTCGTGCCCGCCCACGAGCGGACCGCGGAGGTGATCCGCCAGTTGCTGACGCACGGGTTCGAGACCTTCCAGATCTCGTTCGGCATCCGCGTCGGTGAATTCGACGTGACCGGGCTCGCCGCCGCCGTCAGCGCGGTGCTCGACGCCCACCGCCCCGGTCCGCACGACCTGGCCCCGCGGGTGAGTGCGCTCGGCGTCTACGGCAACCCGCTCACGAGCCCCGAAACCGTCGCCGACTGGGAGCGGCTCGTCGACTCCGCGGCGCTGTTCGGCTGCGATGTCGTGGCGGGCTTTGCCGGGCGGATCCCGGGCCGGCCGGTGCCGGAGTCGTTCGGCCGGTTCGCCGCAGTCTTCGGGCCGCTTGCCAAACGGGCCGAGGATCGGGGCGTGCGGCTGGCTTTCGAGAACTGCGAAAAGCGGGGCACGTGGGAGAGCGGCGATTGGAACATCGCCCATGCACCGCGGGCCTGGGATGCGATGTTCGCCGCCGTGGAGAGTCCCGTGATCGGGCTGGAGTGGGAGCCGTGCCACCAGCTCGTGAGCTTCGTCGATCCGCTGCCGCAACTGCAGAAGTATGCGAGTCGGATCTGGCACATCCACGGCAAGGACGCCCAGGTCGATTGGAACGTGATCCGTGAGCACGGCATCCGGGGCGGCGCGCAGTACATCCACCACCGCACCCCGGGCTTCGGGATGACGAACTGGACCGACCTGATCTCGACGCTCCGCCAGTGCAAGTGGCGGGGCAGCATCGACATCGAGGGTTTTCACGACCCCGTGTACCGCGACGCCCTGGAGACGACGGGGCAGGTCGCGGCCCTCGGGCATTTAAAACGGTGCCGCGGCGGAGCGTTCGTGCCGAATCCCTGGTGAACGAAAGCCGGCGGCTTTGGGGAGCCGCAGGCCGCATTCGACGGTCAGAGACCGCCGCTCCAGATTGCGCCTCAGCGAGTCAGCGGCCGGCGGCGGTCGCCGGGGCGAAGCCGCGCTTCCGCATCAGGGCGTCGGTCGCGGGATCGCGGCCGCGGAAGCCGCGGTAGCTCTCCTCCGGCGGGATCGTGTTGCCCACCGAAAAGACATGGTCGCGGAGCCGCCGGGCCACGGCCTCGTCCCACGGCCCGCCCGCCTCCTGAAACGCTTCCCAGGCGTCGGCCGTGATCGCGTCGGCCCACAGGTAGCTGTAGTAGCCGGCCGAGTAGCCGTCGTCGGCGAACACGTGGAGGAACTGCGGCGTGCGGTGCCGCATCACGATTTCCCGCGGCAGGCCAACCGCGGCCAGCGTGTCACGCTCGAAGGCGGCGGGATCGGCCACACCGTCGGCCGCGAGGTGGAGCCGCATGTCGATCAGGGCGCTGGCCAGGAACTCCACGGTCCGGAAACCCTCGTTGAACCGCCGTGCCCGCTCGATCTTGGCGACGAGCTCGCGGGGCATCGGCTTGCCGGTCTCGTGGTGGAGGGCGAAGCGGTCGAGGATCTCGGGCGTCGAGAGCCAGTGCTCGAGCACCTGCGAGGGAAACTCCACGTAGTCGCGGGCCACGTTCGTGCCTGAAAGCGACGGATATTCGACGTTCGACAACAGCCCGTGCAGGGCGTGGCCGAACTCGTGGAACAGCGTCGTGGCGTCGTCCCAGCTCACGAGCGCGGGCTCGCCGGGGGCCGGCTTCGTGAAGTTGCAGTTGTTGGAGACAATCGGGGCGACCGCGCCGGCGAACCGCTCCTGGGATCGATAGCCGCTCATCCACGCGCCCGACCGTTTGCCCTTGCGGGCGAAGGGATCGAAGAAGAACAGGCCCACGTGCCGGCCGGCCGCGTCCTGCGCCTCCCAGACCCGCACGTCGGGATGATAGACGGGCACGGCCTGCGGATCGACCGGCACAAACCGCAGGCCGAAGAGCTTTTCCGCGGTGAAGAACATCCCTTCACGGAGCTTGTCGAGCTGCAGGTAGGGCGTGATCTCCGCCTCGTCCAGGTCGTACTTCGCCTTGCGGACCCGTTCGGCGTAATACCGGTAGTCCCACGGCTCGATGCGGATGCCCGCGTGCTCCACGTCGGCGATGGCCTGCATGTCGGCCACCTCCTCGCGAACCCGGGCCACCGCGGGCTGCCACACCGCCGCCATCAATTCCGCCGCCCGGCCCGGCGTCTTGGCCATCGAGTCTTCGAGACGCCAGTGGGCATGGGTCGGGAAGCCGAGCAACCGGGCCCGCTCGGCCCGCAGGGCGAGGATGCGGGCGATCGTGGCATGGTTGTCGGTCGGGCCGCCGGCGCCGCGGTCCACGAACATCCGCCACACCCGCTCGCGAAGGTCGCGGCGGTCGGCATAGGTGAGGAACGGCTCCACGCTCGACCGCGTGTTCGTGATCGCCCAGCCTTCGCGGCCCCGCTCCTTGGCTGCGGCCGCCGCCGCCTCCCGCACGGCCTCTGGGCAGCCGGCAAGGTCGGCCGCCGTGGCCAGGAACACCGCCTGCGTCTCCTCGTCCTTGAGCACGTTCTGCGCGAACGTGGTGAACAACCCGGCGAGTTCCTCGTTGATGGCCGCCAGCCGCCGCTTCGCCGCGGCGTCGAGCTTGGCGCCGGCCCGCACGAGGTCGGTGTATTGCAGCCAGGCGAGCCGCTGCTGCTCGGGCGTGAGGCCCGACCGCTCACGGGACTCGGAGACGGCCGCCACCCGCGCGAACAACTTCTCGTTCTGGATGATCTTGTCGGCGAAGGCGGCCAGCCGCGGCGCCATCCGCCGCTCGACCTCCTGCATCGCCTCGTCGTTGAGGCCGTTGCCGAACACGTCGTACACCGCGCGGACGCGGTCGAGCATTCGGCCGGCCTGCTCGAGCGCCGCCGACGTGTTGGCGAACGTGGCCGGCTCGGGGTTGGCGGCGATCGCGTCGATGCGGGCCAGCTGATCGGCCATGCCCGCCTCGAGGGCGGGCTCGAAGTCGGCCACGCAGGCCCGGTCGAACGGAGGCACGCCGCCGTACGGACCGGCCCATGGGGCGAGCAGGGGATTGGCGGCGGGTGTAGCGGCGGTGGTCATGGCAAGCATCCCGGACAGGAGCGGCAGGCGCACGGCGCTGGCGACGGCCCGCCCGACACGACGACCGGCCGCGCGACAAAACGGAAATTGAGCCGATCCAAACATGGGGTCGACTTGGACGCGCACGCGGCGAACGCCGCAACCAAACCCGGTACTACAGGCTACCACACGTGGTTTGCTGGAAACGCGCTCGGCTGATACGATTTTACGGCGGTTGGTCGTGGCCAGCAGCCCACACGCGCCGAGATGGCAGCTATGACACGTCGCGGCGTTCTGATTCCGACGCTGGTAATGTGGCAGTTCGCGGCTTGGGCGGCAGCCGCCGCCGAATCGGACGCCGGAGCCCCGGACTTCGCCACCCGCGTCGCCCCGCTGCTCGGGGCGAAGTGTGGGAGTTGCCACGGGCCGCGCGAGGCCGAGAGCGGCTTCCGCATCGACCGCCGCGAGCAGGCGATTGCCGGCGGCGATTCGGGGACGCCCGGGATCGTGCCCGGCAAACCCGAGGCCAGCGAACTGTTCGTCCGCGTCGCAACCTCCGACAAGGAGTTGCGGATGCCGGCCGACGGCGAACCGTTGAGCGCCGATGAGCAGCGGCTCTTGAAGGACTGGATCGCGGCCGGCGCCCGGTGGCCCGACGACCTGCAGACGCTGCCCGAGTCGCTGCTGCCGGCCGGCGATGCGGCCCCGGAAAAAGGGGCGAAACACTGGGCGTTTCAGCCGGTGGTGCGGCCGCGCGTGCCGATCGTCGCCGGAGGACAGTTCCGCAACGCGATCGACGCTTTCCTGGCCGAGAAACTTGCCGAGAAGGACCTGGCGTTCAACGCCGAGGCCGAGCCACGAGCGCTCATTCGCCGCCTGTCGTTCGACCTCGTCGGCCTGCCGCCGAGCCCCGAGGAGATCGCGGCCTTCGAGGCGGCCTGCCGTGCGGCCGGCTCGACCGACGGTCCGTACGAGGATCTCGTCAACCGTCTGCTCGCCTCGCCCCATCATGGAGAGCGCTGGGCGCGGCACTGGCTCGACGTGGTGCGGTTCGCGGAGAGCGACGGCTTCGAAACGAACACGGCGCGGCCCAATGCCTGGCCGTACCGTGACTGGGTGATCGAGGCCTTGAACGCCGACATGCCCTACGACCTCTTCGTCCGCCAGCAGATCGCCGGCGACGCCCTCGGCGGCGACGCCGCCACCGGATTTCTCGTCGGGGGCGCGAAGGACCGTGTGCTGTCCCCCGATCCCGTGCTCACGGCCAACCAGCGGGCCGACGAACTGCACGACATCGTGAGCACCACGGCGTCCGCCTTCCTCGGCCTGTCGGTCGGCTGCGCCCGCTGCCACGACCACAAGTTCGATCCCGTGCCGCAGACCGACTACTACCGGATCAAGGCGGTGTTCGCGGGGGTGCAGCACGGCGAGCGGCCGCTCGCCTCGCCGGCCGAGACGCGGCGGCGGCAACTCGACATCGCCGCGCTCGAGCGGGAACGTGAGGCGGCCGAGCGGCGGCTGGCGGAGCTCAAGTCCGCCGGATCTGGGGGCGGCCAACGGCCGCAGGTGTCGGCCGGCGAGAACGTCGATCGCTTCCCGGCCACCAAGGCCCGCTTCCTGCGATTCACCGTGCTGGCCACCGCGGATGCCGAGCCGTGCCTCGACGAACTGGAGGTCTTCGACGCCTCCGGCCGCAACGTGGCCCGCGATGCCCGCGCGTCGGCTTCGGGCGTGTTCGCGGACGGCGCCAACCCCTTGCACACCCTCGCGCACGTCAACGACGGCCGGTATGGCAACGCCCATTCGTGGATCTCCAACGAGCGGGGCCGGGGCTGGGTGCAGTTCGAGTTCGCGGAGCCCGTCGAGATCGAGCGGGTGGCCTGGAGCCGCGACCGCAGCCCGATGCCGAAGTATGCGGATCGGGTCGCGACGCAGTACGAGGTGGCGGTGTCGCTCGACGGCCGGGTCTGGAAGCCGGTCGCCAGCCACCGCGACCGCATTCCCGTCGGCGGCGTCGCGCCGGCGGTCGATCTGGCCGCCACGCTGTCGCCGAACGAGCGGACCGAGGCCGAGGCTCTCGCCCGCACGCTCGCCGAGATCGACGGTCGGGTCAAGGCCCTGCAGCAGCCGCCGCAGGCCTACATCGGCCGCTTCGAGAAGCCGGCGCCGACGCACCGGTTCTTCCGCGGCGACCCCATGGCCCCGCGGGAGGCGATCGCTCCGGGCAGCCTGACGAAGTTCGGCGCTGCCGTTGAGCTCGATGCCGCCGCCGCCGAGCAGCAGCGTCGCGTCGCCCTGGCGGGCTGGATCGCCAGCCCGGGCAATCCGCTCACCGCGCGAGCCATCGTCAACCGACTGTGGCAGCACCACTTCGGCACCGGCATCGTCGATACCCCGAGCGACCTCGGGGTCAACGGCGGCCGCCCCACCCATCCGGAATTGATCGACTGGCTGGCGGCGGAGTTGGTGGAGGGCGGCTGGCGGCTGAAGGCGATCCATCGGCTGATGGTCATGAGCCGAGGCTACCGCCAGGCGAGCACGGCACGCCCCGACGGCCTGGCCGTCGACTCCAACGCACGGCTGCTGTGGCGGTATCCGCCGCGACGTCTCGAGGCCGAGCCGCTCCGCGACGCGATCCTCGCCGTCAGCAGCAGCCTCGATCGCCGGACGGGCGGTCCGGGCTTCGATCTCTTCGAGGCCAACACGAATTACGTCAAGGTCTACGTCACGAAGACGACCTTCACGCCGGCCGAGCTCCGCCGCATGATCTACCAGTCGAAGCCGCGGGCCGAGCTCGACAGCTTCTTCGGCGCGTTCGACTGCCCCGACGCCTCGCAGGTGCAGCCCGCCCGCACGGTGAGCACCACGCCCTTGCAGGCGCTCAACATGCTCAACGGCGAGTTCCTGCTCGAGCAGGCCGACCGGTTCGCGGCCCGGGTCGTCGCCGAAGCGGGGGCCGACCCTGCGAAGCAGGTGGCCCGGGGGGTGCTGCTCGCCTTCGGACGCGAGGCGACGGCGGACGAGGTCGCCGCCGGAGCCGACCTTGTCCGGAAGCACGGCCTGTCGGTGCTCTGCCGCAGCCTGTACAACGCCAACGAGTTTCTGATGGTGTATTGATGCGACACGAACTTTCCCATGCCGGACGGCGAATGCTCGATCGGCGGGCGTTCTTCCAGTTCGGCGGCACCGGCCTGGCCGGCATTGCGCTGGCGTCCCTGATGAACGAGCAGCGGCTGCTCGCCGCACAGCCGCCGATTCGACCGCGGATCGACTCCGCCCGGCCGTTCGCGGCCCGTCCGCCGCACTTCGCGGCCAAGGCGAAGAACGTGGTGGTGATCTTCTGCTCGGGCGCGCTGTCGCACGTCGACTCGTTCGACTACAAGCCCGAGCTCGTGCGGCTGCACGACACACCGATGCCGACGCCCGGGGGTGAGAAGCTGATCACGTTCCAGGGTGAGCAGGGCAACCTCATCAAGCCGCAGTGGGAGTTTCGTCCGCGCGGCGCGAGCGGCAAGATGACGAGCGATCTCCTGCCGCGAATCGGCGACCTGGCCGACGAGATGTGCTTCATCCACTCGATGACGGCCAAGAGCAACACCCACGGTCCCGCCGAGAATCAGATGGCGACCGGTTTCACCCTCGACGGCTTCCCGAGCATCGGCGCCTGGGTGACCTACGCCTTGGGCAGCGCGTGCGACGACCTGCCGGCCTTCGTGGCGATCCCCGATCCCCGCGGCGGCCCGCAGGTCGGGCCACGGCAGTGGCAGAGCGGCTTCCTGCCGGCCGTGTTCCAGGGCACGCCCTTCAGTGCCGACAAGCCGATCCCCAACCTCGCCCGGCCCACGCGGCTGCCCGCGGATGCCGACCGCGCCGGCCGCGAGTTTCTCGCTCGGCTCAACGACGCCCATCTGGCCGCCCATCCCGGCGACACCGATCTCGCCGCCCGCATCAGCGCCTACGAACTGGCCGCGAAAATGCAGCTCTCTGCGGCCCGGATCGCCGACCTCGGCGACGAAACCGCCGCCACGCTGGCCCTCTACGGAGCCGATGACCGGCAGAACCAACTCAAGGCCCGCTTCGCCCGCAACTGCATCCTCGCCCGCCGGCTCGTCGAGAAGGGGGTGCGGTTCGTGCAACTCTTCAACGGCGCCTACGCCATGGGCGAGGGCGTGGGCAACTGGGACGGCCACAAGACGCTCGTCAAGCAATATTCCGTGCACGCCCCGATCCTCGACCAGCCGGTGGCGGGCCTGCTCCGCGATCTGAAGGACCGCGGGCTGCTCGCCGACACGCTCGTGGCTTTCGTCACCGAGTTCGGCCGCATGCCCACGTTCCAGAAGGGAGCCAGTGGCCGCGACCACAACCCCGCGGGCTTCACCGTCTGGCTGGCGGGCGCCGGCGTGAAGCATGCCTTTTCGTACGGCGCGACCGACGACTTCGGCTACAAGGCGGTGGAGAACGTGGCCACGATCTACGACCTGCACGCCACGATCCTGCACCTCCTGGGCCTGGATCACACGCGGCTCTCCTTCTACAACAACGGCATCGAACGCCGGCTCACCGACGTGCACGGCCATGTCATCGAGCCGATCCTGGCCTGATACAGGCCCCACCCAAGACGTGCGCGTCTTCGCCCCGCGTTCCCATTGCGCGGTCTCTGCCTGCTCGGGCGATGATGCGGCCACCAGACAAGGAGGCCGCGTGGATGTCGTCCAACGGAAGCGGGGCGATCGGCGCAGCGTGCAAGTGTGCGCACACCACAACCACTCTTGCATCCCCTGATAGCTTCGGCCGGTGGCCCTTTTCCATTGGCAACGGAGTCATTTCATGGGACGAGGCGTGGATCGGAAGAAGCTGGCCGAGTGGCAGCGGCGGCTGGCGCGATATGAGGGGACGGGACTGACGGCTGCGGAGTTCTGCAAGCGTGAGCGGGTGACTGTCTCGCTCATGAAGTACTGGCGGCGTCAGGTAGAGATCACGTCGCTCCGCTCGCCGGCTCGCGCGAAGCCGGAGCCGCAGGCCGCGGTGTTTGCACCCGTGGAGGTGATCCCGCGGCGATGGATCGTCGTGCGGTTCCCGGGCGGCGCCTCGCTCGAGATCCCTGACGACCGCATCGATCTCGTGCGGCTGGCGATCGACCACATGGCGACGCAGCAGGAGGTCCCTGCATGCTGAGCATTGCGCCGGCTCCGACGATCTTTTTGCACACCGACGCCACCGACATGCGTAAGAGCTTCACCGGGCTCTGCGGAATCATCCGAAGCGTCTTCGGTGACGACCCGGCCGACGGCAGCATCTTTCTGTTCGTCAACCATCGCCGCGACCGCATCAAGGCGCTGCAATGGCATGGTGACGGGTTCGTGATCTGGTACAAGCGGCTCGAGCAGGGTACGTTCGAGGTCGTGCCCGCGCGGGATGGCGCGAAGCGAGTGCGCATCGATGCGACACAGCTCGCGATGATCATCGGAGGTGTTCAGCTTGCCACGGCGCGCCGACGAAAGCGATTCAGTCGCGCGAGTTGACTGAAGACATATCGTGTTTGGCACGCGATTATTTTTTCACGCGATGTGTTTTGCTCTTGAACTGTTCGTCGTCGTGTGCATGATGCGGCCATGCACACGACGACGACGTTTCCGAGCGACATCGAGGCCTGCCACAGGCTGCTCCGCGAGCAGGGGCTCTCGCTTGTCGAGAAGGACAACGTCATCGCCGAGTGCCGTACGGTGATCGCTGCGAAGGACGCACTCGTCGCCCAGCAGAACCAGCAGCTCGTCGAGCAGAAGGACAAGCTCGCCGAGATGCAACTGCGGCTCAACAACGCCCTGCAGGCGGCCTTTCGCAAGCGGATCGAGCGATACACGGCCGACCCGAGTCAGCTGAAGATCGACTTCGGCAACTCGCCCGAAGTGGCCGATGCCGCTGAGGGAATCGCCGACGCAGTGCTCGAAGCGGTCGAAGGCTACAACCGGCGGAAGCAGAGGCCGGTCAAGGCACGGAACGAGCAGCTCCCGGCCCACCTGCCACGGATCGAGGTGCTGCTGCCAGTCCCCGAAGATCAGAAGGCGTGCCCTGAGCACGGCGAGCGGGAGGTGATCGGCTACGACTGGCAGGAGACACTGAAGATCGTGCCGCCCAAGCTCGTCGTCATCCGCACGGGCATTCCCAAGTGTGCCTGCAAGGGGCACGAAGCGTGCGGCGTCGTGGAAGCCCCGCGGCCGGTCGGCCTGGTGGAGGGCAACCGCTACGACACGAGCGTGGCCGCCCAGATCGTGGCCCACAAGTACAGCTACCACCTGCCGATCTACAGGCAGCAGGACATCTTCGCCTCCTGCGGCTGGACGCCCGCCCGCAGCACGCTCCTCAACATCCTCCGAGCCGCTGCGGAATGCATCGCGGCCTTCGTCACGCACCTCCGGGAGGTGGTGCGGGCCGGGCCGATCATCGGCACGGACGACACCACGGTCACGCTCCTGACCCCCGATGATCTGCCACCACTCGATCCACACGACCCAAAGTCTGCACGCACCCGCGAGGTGATCGCTGCCGCGCACGCCGAGGCGCGGAAGAGCATCACCGCGCGCATGTGGGCGTATCGGGGGATCACGGTGCCGATCAACGTCTTCGACTTCACCGTCAGCCGCCACCGGGACGGTCCGGAGATCTTTCTGGACGGATTCACGGGCAAGCTGATGGCCGACTGCTACTCGGGTTACGACGCCGTCCAGACGGCGAGCGACGGGCGGATCATCCGCGCCGCCTGTGTGGCACATGCCAGACGCAAGGTGTTCAACGCACGGGCGAACCATCCGACGCATGCCGCGGTGCTGCTGTCGATGTTCCAGCAGCTCTACGACATTGAGGACCGCGCGAAGACATGCTCCGCCGCAGAGCGGCAGGACCTGCGGCAGGCGGAAGGCAGGCCGATCTGGGACCGCATGCGCGATTACATCAACGGAGATGCCGTGCAGGACGTGCTGCCGAAGGACACGTTCGGGCAGGCGCTCACGTATCTGAAGAACCAGTTCGATCCGCTACTCGTCTATCTCGACGACGGCCTCATGCCGATCGACAACAACGAGACCGAGCAGTTGATGAAGCAGGTGGCCATTGGCCGAAAAAACTGGCTTTTCATCGGCGACATCGAGCCAGGCTACCGCGCTGCCGACCTGCTCACGCTTGTCAGCAGCGCCGTACGGAACGACCTCGACGTCTTCGTCTACGTGAAGGATGTGCTCGATCAGTTGCTGGCTGGAGAGACCGACTACCACGCGCTCCGACCGGACGTCTGGAAGGAGTCCCACCCCGAGGCGGTCCGTGTCTACCGCCAGGAGGAGCGGGCCGCCCGGGCGGATGCCAAGGCGACCAGACGCGCCGGTCGCCGACGGGCGCGGAAGTAGCCCCACATTGCATCCGCTACGGCGTCACGCCGGCGGAAGGGGGTGGTTGTGCTGTGCGCACACGCGTGCAACGCGACGGGGCACACGCGAGGCTCAAGTGTGCTCCGCGTGACACCAACCTCGCCTACTTGACCCGCCAGTTCCCACGTCGGGAGGAAACCGCGCCCCGCGTCTGTCGGAAGCATGCACATGAGTCATCAGCAGACTGAACTGGCCGACGGTCGGGTATGAACTGCTTCAGAGCCAGACCGTTGGGTTCACTTCTGCGACAACTCGATCGCTCCGGTCAGACCATTCCTCCTGCTTTCTTCCGCCCCGTCACAACAACAA
>Ga0315904_10006403_pt1 | contig 16119 bp, 14 predicted proteins | sample LakEriMetagenome_6_FD_203529 | JGI IMG/M metagenome (GOLD analysis project Ga0315904, IMG submission 203529) | Freshwater fungal communities from buoy surface, Lake Erie, Ohio, United States - Buoy 12 MA120 | ecosystem: Environmental > Aquatic > Freshwater > Lake | place: USA: Lake Erie, Ohio... | reverse complement strand
CCTGTCGCAGCCGACCGTCAGCGGGCAGATCCGCGCCTTGGAGAAGTCGCTCCGTGCCAAGTTGTTCGAGCGGTCGGGCCGGTCGATCGCGCTCACCGAGACGGGCCGCATCGTCTTCCGATACGCTGACGAGATCTTCTCGCTTGGAAGGGAACTGCAGGACGCGATCCACGATCGTCCGCTTGGGCAGGCTTTGAGGCTCGCCGTCGGCGTCGCCGACGCCCTTCCCAAGGTGCTCGTCCATCGCCTTCTTGCGCCCGCGCTGCACACCGGTGAGCAGGTGCGCGTCACCTGCACGGACGGCGAGCCTGAGCGGCTGCTGGCTCAACTTGCCCTGCACGAACTCGACCTGGTCGTCAGCGACTCTCCAAGCAGCCCACGCCTCGGCATGAAGGCCTTCAATCACGTCCTCGGAGAGTGCGGCGTGACGTTTCTGGCCGCCGGCAAGCTGGCGCGGCAGCACCGCGGCGGTTTTCCGAGGTCTTTGAATGCCGCGCCGATGCTGCTTCCGGCTGGGAACACCACGCTGCGGAGGTCACTCGAGCACTGGTTTGACGAACACGAAATCATGCCCCGGATCATTGGCGAGTTCGCCGACAGTGCGTTACTCAAGTCATTCGCGGCGGCCGGCGACGGAATCTTCGCCGCTCCGAGCGTCGTCGAAGCAGACGTGAGAAAAATGTATGGAGTGAGCGTGGTCGGCCGCGAGGCTTCGATCCGCGAGCGGTTTTATGCGATCTCGATCGAGAAGCGGCTCAAACATCCCGCAGTGGTGGCGATCTCACAGGCGGCTCGAAAAAGCCTGTTTCGCGAATGATGCGTCTGGCGACGTCCGATGGTTGCGGAGTCATGGAGTCGAGGCGTCGGGCCAGTGTCGTCGCGCTCCGCAACGAGTGCCGCCGGGGGCATCCATCTCAGGTCGCCGCACGATTTCCCCCAAACTGACCGCCCCATAGCGGCGGTCGGGGCTTTGTGGTGCGCCCCGTGTGCGACGGTTGTGTCAGTATCGGTAGATCGCCGCCACGCCTGATTCGGTCGGCATGTCGATCCGCGGCACGGACACGATCGTGCCGCCGTGGGCGAGGACCGTCTCGGCCACCGCGCCGAAAACGTCTTCCCGCTCGAACTCGCGGCCAAACGTCCGCTCGGCTGCCCGCCCCCCGCCGTCAAACTCGACCGCGCCCGTCGTGCGGTCAAACCGGCCCGACTCGAACCGATCGGCCTCGATGAGGAGCGTGGCCACGCGGCCCGCCACGGCGGCCCGGCCCACGTCGGAGAGATCGCCCGCGGCGAGGTCGTGACCGCGGCCCTGCTCGTACAGGTGGATTTCGCGGGCGACCCGCGCGGCCGCGGCCGCGGCGAACACGTTTGCCACCGCCGCCGCGAGTTCGTCGCGATCCATGAGGTGGGGATCCTTGGCAATGTGGTCGTCGAGCAAGAGGTCGTTCCTTGAGAGGCCGCGAAAGGTCGCCGCCAGTTTCGGTCCGGCGACCAGCACCAGCGGCAGGCCGGTGGGTCGCGACGCCTGGTCGATCACGACTGCATCGGCGTGCCGTAGGAAGATCTCCGTGTCGGCGTTGATGTCATCCTGTTTGGAATCGGCGCCCCCGTGCACGATCGTCGGCCCTGCCATGCCCGACGGCCCCAGCCCCCGCTCCACACGGTGCGGCTGAAAGGTCTCCGCGTCCACCACGTCACCGCGGGCGAGCGACCCGGACGGCTCATGGCCGGGCAGCGACACCAGGGCAACGGGGTCGAGCCGTCCGAGAATGGTGCTGGTTGCATCCCGCCAGATCGTCCCCTCGAGGAGCCACGCCTCGCGGCTGGTAAGGCACAGCACATGGCACCTCCCCATTGCCGCTGCCAGTCGCACCAGCGGCATCAGGTGAAACCGCCGCATGATCACGGCCAGCGGCTTCACCGGCCGCTGTAGCAGGAACACCCGCGCCCTGCCGTCGCTGGCGAGCACGGCGAGGCCGTCGCGGGTGTGCCGCCAGAACCAGGCATCGCCCGCCAGCATGTGGAACGGCCCGAGGAGCCGCTCGATCTCGTGTGGAGGATGCGCTGCCGAGAGGCCCGTCTCCAGACCGCCTACGAGCTGGCGAAATGTCGGCAGATCGACCGAGTTGTCGGGGACGCTGCGGTGGGTCGGCAGGTAGAGCGACAGGCAGGGGACAGCCTGCGGCTGCATCAGCGATCGCACCGCTTCGAGCGACAGGCTCTCCATCGCCACGCTCGTCTGCTCGGTCACCGTTGCCATCCGCGCCTCCCCGGCCCGCCAGTGGCGGGTGTCGATTGGGCAAGCGTCCAGGCCGACCATGTGAAAAGCCGCGACAGCCGCTCGGCCACCTGCGGATCCGCCACGATCGTTCACCGGTGTGCGACGGCGGGCAAGCGGCGATCGCGCTGGGCGAGGGAAGCCAGCCGGACACCCCCGCGGTATCGTGGATGGCTGGAGCTCACACACATGGACGACGACATCTTCGGGATCGTGCTCGCCGGCGGGCGGTCGAGTCGGCTTGCCGGCCTCGACCTAGGCGATGGAGGCAAGGCAGCAGTGGCCATCGGCGGTGAGCCGTGCCTCAGTCGCGTCTGCCGTGCGATCACGGCTGTCGTGCCGCGGGTGATCGTGGTGGCGGCGGCTGGTCAGCCACTTCCCCTGCTCGACAGCCACGTGGAGATCATCCGCGACACCACGCCAAACGCGGGGCCGCTTGCCGGGATCCGCGACGGCCTGGCGCACGGCACGAGCCGAGTGCCGCCGCCGCGGTGGGCGTTCGTGACGTCGTGCGACGTGCCGCTGCTCAAGCCTGCGGTGGTGCGACTGCTCGTCGATGCGGCCCGGGCGTCGGCCGCGAGGTTTGTCGTGCCGCTCGTGAACGGCCATCCGCAGGTGCTCGCGGCGGTGCTGGCCTGTGATCTCGCGCCGGTGATCGCCACGCTCGCCGCCGCCGGCCGTGGACCCCGGGCCGTCCTCGATGACCTCGTCGCGCGGCAGCCGGATGCCGTGCGGTTCGTGACGCCGGAGGCGCTCATGGCGATCGACCCCGACCTCGACTCGTTTCTCGACATCGACACGCCTGCCGACCTCGCGCGGCTGGAATCCCGGGGAATCCCGCCTTCTTGGCCCTGACGGCCACTCCTATACTCCGCCGCATGGCGAGGCGACACTCCGGTCATGGCGCGGGATCGAGGCCTCGGCGCCGCTGGGCGCGGGGGTTCGTCGTCATGGCCGCCATGGCCGCGGCCATCGTCGCCGTCGCGCCGGCCGTGCTCGTCCACACGCCCCTCCGCGATCGGCCCCTCGCGCTGGCCTTCGCCGGCATCGACGGCAGCATCACGAGCACCGCCGCCTCGTGGCGGTGGATCGGCGGCGTGGAGTATCGCGACGTCGTGCTCCGCGACCGGTCGGGCCGCGCGGCCGTGTTCGTGCCGAGGCTCGCCTTCGATCGCGGCCTCCTGCGGTTGGCGGTCGAGCCGGGGTCGCTCGGCACGGTGCGGCTTGTCGATCCCGAAGTGCTCGTCGAGGCGCGGGGTGACGGAAGTTCGCTGGAAGACATCATCGCCCCGTGGCTTGCGACAACCATGCGACCGGTGGCGATCGAACTGGAGGTCGTCAACGGCACGGTCGAACTCGTCGATGCGGTGCATCGCGTTGGCTGGCGGCTCTCCGACGTGATCGCGGCGGGGTCGGTCCGCAACGACGGATCACTCGCCGGCTGGACTGCCGCCGGCCGCCTGCGGCACTCCGACGCGGCGTCGGTCGTGGGCACCCCGAGCGCGGCGCCGCCGCCGGGTGAGCCGGTGCGGCTCGACCGGGCGACGATCCCGGCGGCCGCGGCCGCGGTGCTCGTCCGCGATGGCGGCTGGTCGCTCTCTTCTCCGCCGGCCGCCGCCGATGGCGGGCGGACGATCACGCTCGCCACCAACCGTCTGCCGCTCGGCGCCTCGACCGTGGTCGCCACGCGGTTTGGCCTGCCGTATCTCCTCGATGGGATCGCCGACCTGCGGCTCGACGTGTCGCTCGATGCGACCGGCCGGCATCTGGCGGGTGAGGCCACGCTCGAACGGTTTGCCGTCTGCGATGCGGTGACGCTCGCTGAGCAGCTGGCCGTGGATCGCTGCAGTGTGCCGTTCGACCTTTCGCTCGACGGCGAGCGGCTCGTGGTGCGGCGGCTTGAGGCGGCGTCGGATGTGGTCAAAGCCAAGGCGACGGGCAGTGTCAGAATGCCAACGGGGCATGACCCCGACTGGGCTGAGCGGCTCGTGGCAGACGATTTCACGGCGTCGCTCGACGTCGATTTGGCGTCGGCCTCGACCGCGCTGCCCGGCGGTCTCAGCCTGCGGCCCGACGTGCGCGTCACCGGCGGAACCCTCAGGCTCGCGGCATCGGCCCGGGGGGACGGCGGCGATCGCGTGCTGGAGCTCCGGGCGAAGGCGCGGAATCTCACCGCGGTTCGCTCGCAGCCCGATGCTGAGGCCACCGGCGAGCCGGTCACGCGGCAGCTTTCGTGGCCGGAGCCATTCACCGCCTGGGTTCGCGGCCGCCGTGGTCCCGGCCGCGGCGAGCGATTGCGGATCGAGGAGGCGAAGCTCGTCTCGCAGGCCGTCGAGGCGACGGCGTCGGGCTCGCCCGCCGCGTTCGCGGTGCAGTGGCAGGCCGATCTCGAGGCCGTGGTGGGCGAACTCGCGGAGGTGCTCGACCTTGGCGAGGCGACCGCCACCGGCACGTGCCGCGGGCGGCTCGACGTGGCAGCGGCCGGTTCGGGCAGCGGGCCCGGCTCGCTCTCGCTCGCTGCGGGCCTCACGGATGTGGAAGTGGCCGTGCCGGGTAGGCCGACCTGGCGCGACGCGCAGCTCTCCGTCGAGGCCGAGGCCGAGGGCAGCGTGGTATCGGGCGGCGCTGCGATCGATCGCGGCCGGCTCGTGGTCGCCTCGGGCGACGATCGGCTGGAGGCGTCGCTCGAAGGCGGCGCCGTTGTTGACCTGGGGGCGGTCGTCGGGTTTCCGGCCGACGCCACCGTCGCCTGGATCCGACCCGCGGCCAACTCAACCGCCACCAGGGCCGTCGGCTCGCTCGTCGGCGACCTCGCGCGGTGGCAGCCGCGGCTGGCGGCGCTCGTTCCTGTGTTCGCGACCGCCGGTCTCGAACTCGCCGGCTCGATCAGGGCGGGTGCCGAGGTGACGCCCCAGGGCGATGGGTGGCAGTGGACGCGGGCGGGATGCGAGATCGAAAAGCTCGTCGCGCGACACGACGGCCGCGAGATCGTCGAGCCGCGGGTCGTGATCACATCGGCAGGGAGAGTCGATGCGGTGTCGGGCAGAATCGACATCTCGTCGGGCGAACTCCTCTCCACGAGCCTCTCACTCCGCACCGGCGGACTCACCTGGCTGCCGGCGACCGCCGCCGCGTGGGCCGTCGAGCGGCTCCGGGGACGCATGCAGTGGCAGGCCGACGTCGGTCGCGTGGAGCCGTGGCTCGTGCCGGCCGCCGTCGTGAAGTCGTGGCCTGCCGGGGGCCGGGGCTGGGGTACGATCGAGATCATCGACACGCAGGCCGGAGTGAACCTGCTCGTGGAGGCGACGGGCAGCCAGCTCGTGCTCTCGGCTGGTGGCCGCGAAGGGCGGGCGGCGCGGCCGGTGTGGACCGAACCGCGGGTCGCTGGGGCGCTGGAGATCACTCGTCCGCGGACCGCGGGCGGCACGCTCGCCGATCAACTTCGGATCGACAGGTTCTCGATCGAGTCGTCCACGCTCGCGGTGGCCGCGACGGGCCGGCTCGACGACTGGTCGGCGCGGCGGGTGGTCACGCTCGACGGCACCGCGGCCTACGACTGGCAGCAGGTCTCCCGTCTGCTCTCCCCGTGGACGGGCGGCCGCATCACGCTCGTGGGCTCCGAGGGACGTCCCTTCGCGCTGCGGGTGCCGCTCGCGGCCGGAGCTGCGGCCGAAGCGGCATCTCAGGATGGAAGCTCCCCGTCGGCCACGGTGCCGCTTCCGGCCGACTGGCTGGCGGCGACCCGTGGCACCGAGGCGGAGCCCGACCTTGCGATGCGGGTTACGCGACCGGCGAGTGCGTCGATCCAGCCCGTTGATGACCGGCTCAAGTCACTGGCGATCGACACCACCGCCGCCTGGCTCGGCGGCGACGTCGCGGGGTTTCAACTGGCGGCGGGGGAGGTGCCGGTGCGGCTGCTCGAAGGGCAGCTCGCCTTCGGGCCGTTCGATATCCCGGTAGCAGGAGGAAGGGTTCGCGGCGCTCCGTGGGTGCGGCTCGTGCCTGCGCCGGGTGAACTTGTGATTCCGCCGGGCCGCCTCGCCGAGCGTGTGGCCCTGTCGGAGCAGACCTGCCGACAGATCGCGCTCTGGCTCTCGCCGGTGCTCGGCCACGCCACCCATGCCGCGGGTGTGGTGAGCGTGGACCTTGCGGGAGCGCGGCTACCGTTTGGCGATGCGTTTGGGGGCGAACTTGCTGGCCAGCTGATCTTCGAGAACCTCGAACTCAGCCCCTCGCCCGGCGTGCAGCCGCTGGTGAATCTGCTTGTAAAGCTCCAGAGCGTGGTCGATCCGCGGTTTGCGTTTGGTGACAAGGCGGTGCTCCTGCGGGTACGGCCCGATCCGGTCCGCGTGCGACTCGCCGGACGGCGGATCGCGCACGAAGGGCTCGTGATGGACTCTGGCCAACTCGTGGTGAAGTCGCAGGGGAGCGTGGGTCAGGACGGTTCCCTCGACATGCGGCTCGAGGTTGCGCTGCGGGGTGATCTCGTGGGCCAGACGCCGGTCCTCGGCCGGCTCTTCCGCACGCCGCTGGTGCTGCCGCTCAAGGGAACGGTCGAGAAGCCGCAGTTCGACGCAGCCGCCATGGAATCGATCCTCGGCAGGATCGTGGAGAACACCGCGGAGGCGGTGATCAAGGATGGCATCGGCCGCGGCCTGGAGGCGGTGTTCGGCCAGCCGCCGGCGGCCGCCCCCACCCCTGTGCCTGCGAGACCCCAACCATGAACGGCGTGCAGTTGCCCATGATCGCCCTGCCGGTGCTGCTCTTCGTGGCCATGATCGTGGCGGCGGAGGCTGGCCGCCGCCTGGGCCGGCTCCGCCGGCTGCGGCCCGACGACGCGGATGCGGTCGGCACGAGCGCCGTCGATGCCGCGGTGCTCGGCCTGCTGGGACTGTTGATCGCATTCTGGTTCAGTTCGGCGGGCATGCGGCTCGACATGCGACGGAGCCTGATCGTGGAGGAGGCCAACGCCATCGGCACGGCCTGGCTGCGGCTGTCGATCCTGCCCGAAGACACTCGTGCGTCGGCCCGCGATCTGTTTCGCGGGTATCTCGATACCCGGCTGGCGCAGCGGCCAGCCGCCTCCCCCGCCGAGTCGCAGGCGGAACTCTCCGACCGGCTGAAGGATCAGCAGGACGCCATCTGGCGGCAGTCGGTCGCAGCCGTGCCGCGGTGCGAAAGCGACCAGACGGCCGCGATCCTGCTCTCGTCGCTCAACGAGATGTTTGATGCCGGCGCTCGCCATCAGGCCGCCTCCATGGCCCACACGCCGACGGAGATCCTGATCCTGTTGCTCTTCGTCTCCATCTTCGCCGCGTTGCTCGCCGGCCACGACATGTCTGGCAGAAAGCAGTTCAACTGGCTGCACATGGCCGTGTTCGCCGCCGTCACGTCGGTCACGATCTGGGTGACCTACGACCTGGAGATGCCCCGCTATGGACTGATTCGCCTCGATGACTACGACCAGACGATGCTCGACGTCCGTGCCGATTTCGAGCGGCCGGAATAAGCCCCTGGCGGCCCGGCCGCGGCCGGTCGGCTCTTATTTGCCAGGTACTCGTGCGTTTACGTTCGGCTGCGAACCGTTTCAGGTTGGCGGCCGTAGAAATGGAACCCAGGAGGCTCTCCGGTGCGTTTCCGCCTGCAAAAACCAGTCGGGCTGGTGATGGCGTGCGTGGCCTTCGTCGCGCAGGTCGTCCCACAGCTTGGGAGCGGTGAGTGCGGCCGGGGCTGCTGCGCGGCTGAGAGTCGCGAATGCTGCTCCTCCTGCCCGGCGGAACCCACCGCACCGCCCTGCCACTGCCAGCTGGATGCCAGTCAGGATGAACCGCTTTCGGCTCCCAGGGGTCGGTCGCTCGACCGCGATCTGCTCGAGCAGGTTGCCGTGGCAGACTCGATCTCTGTGGACCCCCCGCATTCGCTCGGCGTCAGCCGAGAGTATGTGGCGGCGTCGCTTGTCGTGCCGATCCGGCCAGTCCGGGTCCTGTATGGCGTCTGGCGGAACTGAATCGGCCGCCGAATCGACGTCTTCCCGCGCTGGGGCGTGAGCCCGCCGGTCGGATGACGTCTGCGGTGGTTTTCCCACGGTCACACGTCGTGACGTGGCGTGATCGATTCAGTGTTTCATGCAAAGGATCTTTCCCATGAACAGTCTGTTTCTCCTGGCGGCACTGGCCTTCGTGCCTTTCGTGCCCGCCACCCTCAGCAGCCAGCGGGCGGGCTGTGAGACGTGCGATTGCTGCGGTTGCTGCGAGACGGGCAGGTGCGAGTGCACGAGCTGCACCTGCATCTGCTGCGGCGACGAGTGCCCGACTGCCGGCGTGACAGCCGAGCAGGAAGGATGCTGTGGCTCTGGGTGCTGCGGCACGTAGCACCGAACGCTGGCTCAGCGTGAATGTGCGGGGCGGCGGGGGACGAACGTCTCCCGCCGCCCTCTTTCTTTCCGGCCGCGCCGAAATCAGGAAGCCCAATCGCGTAAGCGATGGGGGGCATGCCGGCGCTTCGCGCATGCTTCTCACATCGGCCGTCATGCCGGCCAGGTGCAGCGGACGGCGAAGGCGGCGCTGCACGGCGGGTTCGTCGCATCGCGCTGCGCCGAGAGCCGTGCGGCGATCGCTTCGGCTTCCGCCAGCGTGCGGGTGAGCGTGAAGCAGGCGCTGCCGCTGCCCGTCAGTCGTGGGGCGAAGCCACCGGCGTCGGCGAGGGCCGCAAGCAACCGGTCGATCTCGGGCGACAGGATTCGCGCCGGCGGCTCGAGGGCGTTGTTCATGAATGGCACGGCCGTGACGAGTCCGCCCGTGGCGAAGGCCTTTGCCAGCCGCGCGGCGTCGCCGGCGCGCGCGGCGTCGGGCACGCAGCGGCCGTAGACCGCGGCAGTCGAAAGCCCTGTGGCCGGACAGGCGATCACGGCGGCGAGATCAGGCAACCCTTCGACCGGCTCGATCACCTCGCCACGTCCCGACGCGATGGCGGCGCCGCCGGCGAAGAACCAGGGCACATCGCTGCCAATCGTCGCGGCCACGGCCGCGAGCCGCTCGGTGGGCCAGTCGAGCCTCCAGAGCATCGCGGCGGCGCGAATCACCGCGGCGGCATCGCTCGAGCCGCCGCCGAGGCCGGCGCCCGATGGAATCCGCTTCACGAGATCGACGGCGAGGCCCGACGTGATGCCCGCCTCGGTGGCAAGTCGTTCAGCAGCACGGACGACGAGATTGGTGCCGTCGGTCGGCACATCGCGAGCGAGCGCGGCGCCCGGCCCGCGGGCGAGTTCGCCGGCGTACGCCACCCGCAGTCCAACGCCCGGCATGGCCTGCGGCCGCACGTGGAGCGTGTCGGCCAGCGACACGGGAACCATCAGGCTCTCGATCTCGTGGAAACCGTCGGGACGTCGAGCCAGCACCGCCAGCGAGAGGTTGAGCTTGGCCGGCGCTCGGATCGTCAGGCCGGATGCCTCGGTGCCGTGAGCTTCGGGGAGGCCGCTCACCGCCAGTTGGACACGAACCAGAGCGTCCCGAGAGCCAGCGCCAGGCCGATCGCCACGAGGACCGCCAGGAGCATCGAGATGCTTCGGCCGGCCCAGAGGTCGTCGTCGATCATTTCCACGCGGGACGACTTGTCGAACGACCCATTCCAGACGGGGAATGCCCGGTCGTCGTAGACCCACTGCGTCCGTTCGTCGTAGTTTCTCTGGCTCATGGCAGGGGCCTCCACTCGGTCGGCCAGACGGCGGGCTATGATGCGGTGACAGCCGAAATGTACCCCGCGTTCCCGGCACCCGCCAGTGCCGTTTTCCCCGACCGATGGCCGCCGATCCTGCATTCCTGCCCGTCGTCGAGTCCACGGCCGTGCCGCCGCGGCATGTGCTCGATCCATCGTCGGGGCTCGCGGCCTGGCTCGGCCAGCGGGGCCAGCCTGCCTGGAGGGCCGCGGCGATCCGCCGTTGGCTGCACGGTCGCCGGGCGGCATCGTTCGCCGACATGACCGATCTGCCCCGCGACCTGCGGGCCGACCTCGACGCCGACTTCCGGATCTGGACGACCACCATCGCGGTGCACAAGCGCGCCGACGACGGCACGGAGAAGCTCCTTCTCCAGCTCGCCGACGGCCAGCGGATCGAGTGCGTGCTGCTCCGCGACGGCGACCGCCGCACCGTCTGCATCAGTTCGCAGGTTGGCTGTGCGATGGGCTGCGTGTTCTGCGCCAGTGGAATCGATGGCGTGGTGCGGAACCTGACCACCGGCGAGATCGTGGAGCAACTCCTGCGGCTCGCGGCGCTGCTGCCGGCCGACGAGCGGCTCAGTCACATCGTGGTGATGGGGATGGGTGAACCACTGGCCAACCTCGATCGGCTCCTGCCCGCGCTCGCCGAAGCCCAAGACCCACAGGGTCTCGGTATCTCGCAGCGGCGGATCACGGTCTCGACGGTTGGCCTGCCGCCGGGCATCGACCGGCTCGCCGCCGCCAACCCCGGCTACCACCTCGCCGTCAGTCTCCATGCGGCGAACGACGATCTCCGCACGCGGCTCGTGCCAGTGAACAAGGCGATCGGCCTCGCCGACGTGATGGCGGCGGCCGACCGTTACTGGGAGACCTCGGGCCGACGGCTGACGTTTGAGTATGTGCTCTTGGGCGGCGTGAACGACTCGCCGGATCATGCGGCCGACCTGGCGCGGCTGATGGGTCATCGCGCGGCGCTGGTGAACGTGATTCCCTACAACGCCGTGGCTGGGATGCCCTGGAAGGAGCCCGCGCAGGCGGCTCGCGAGCGGTTCCTCGATGTGCTTCGAGACGCCGGCGTCAACGTGCAGGTGCGGCGTCGCAAGGGGGCCCGGATCGACGCCGCCTGCGGTCAGCTCCGCCGCGCCGCGGCCCAGGCCGCAACCTGACGCACGCCGCGAGCGGAGTTCAGCCGTACGCCTGACGGCGTTACGCTTCCTGGTCAGGAAGCCCAATCGCGTCAGCGATGGGGGCCGGCGCCGGATCGCGTGTGACCCGCATCAGGCCAGCCAGCTCACGAGCCAGACGGCGACCAGCACGCCGCCGAGGATGCCACCCAGCCAGCCGATCCATTCGAGTGTCGCCCGTTTGATCGCGGTGGAATCCTCATGGTGCGTGGCGGCGAACACGATCGCCGCCACGAGCACCAGCGGCAGCCCGTAGACGACGCCCGGGACGCGGTCGAGAAGCGTGACGGCGATGAGTGCGGCCAGCGGCGTCATTGCTTCCCCTTCTCGTCGCGCGGCGTGGGGTGCATCGGGCCCGACCAGGCGTCGTAGACCACGAGCACGTTGAGCATGCCGGCGAGCATCGTGTAGAGCGTGCCGATCTCGAAGAACCGGCCCAGCCGCTTGTGCCAGATCGAAACCTGATCGGCCGGCGTGCGATCGAGCATGCCCGGCGGCGGGGGCGGTCGGAACTGCTGCCAGGGGGGAAGCGGACGGAAGTCGTCGGCGTCGATGTCGGGGTCGTTCTTCACGAGCGCCGCGGCGTAGGCGGGCGACACCGGCTGGCCGCGGGAGAGCGGCGGAGCCATGAACGGGCTCCGGAATGCCGGCTGCTTCGCCGGACCCTCGAGCCGCCACGACTGGATCATCGCGGGAAGGGCGGCGGCTCCGATGCCGGCCTGGCAGATGAAGGCCCAGCGCTTCTCGCCCGGCTTCCACGAGGCGTAGACCACCCGGCCGTCGCCGAGCCACATGCCGGCGAGGAACGTGGGAACCAGCGCGGCCATGAAGAGGAGGCCTTTGAATCGCCGCCCTTGCACGAGCTGGCCGAGGCCCGGCACGAGCCACGAGAGCAAGGCAGCGAGAGCTGGGCTCTTCAGGTCGATCGTCGAGCCGTCGTCCGGCGAGATCGCCACTACGCGTCCGGATCCGCTCGCTTCCTGCTTTGCCAACGCTCGGCTCCTGCTCCTGTCGCGGACGAGGATGCAGTCCGCGAAGGCCGAGTGTAGGCGAAACCTTACGGGGAGCGTCAGCCCCAGAGTTGCCGCACGGCCCTGACCGTGGAAGCCGCGGCCGGCGCGACGTCATGATCCACGGCGGGGTGCGGCGGCTCGTCGCTGGGAACCAGTTCCCGCCAGGCGCGCTCGATGGTCGCAGCTTCGACGCGATCCAACCCCTCGCCGGCGGCCGCGATCGCCGCCAGCCGGGCGAGGTGGCAGGCCGTGCGGGGCATGCCCGCCGCGAACCGCGCGAGCGTCTCGACGGCCGCCCGGGAGAAGCACTCGTCGTGGGCGCCGACGCGATCGAGTGAGCAGGCTACGTACGCCGCCACGTCGTCGCCGGTCCACGGCGGCAGGTCGATCCTCACGGCCGAGCGATTCCGGACGGCGTCAGGAACGGCGGCGAGCCCCGCTGGTGTCGTCGTGGCGATCACGCACGTCGAGGCAAACCGCGGCTCGCCGGCTGCGACCAGCCGGGCGACACCATCGGCCGCATCGGCCGGTGCATGGTCGAGGTCGTCGAAGATCAGCACGGTCGGCCGCTCCATGAGCGTGTTTTCACGGAGCCGATTCTCGAGCTTGAGCCACGGCCGCACCGACTCGCTGCGGCTGGCCGGGTCGAGCGGTAGCCGGGCGAGGAGCAGGTCGAGCCAGTCTCCATCGGGAAGACCGCGAAGCGAGAGCACGGCCGTCTCCGCGCCGAGTCCGCCGAGTCGCCGAGCCGCCGCCGCTGCCAGATGGCTCTTTCCCATGCCCGGATCGGCCACGACGAGGCCGCATCGCTGCCGCTTGTCGATGAGCCATTCGATCCTCGCCAGCGCCTCCTCCCGCGACGGCGCGGCGTGGAACGCGGCGGGGTCGAGCCCGCCATCGAAGGCCGATGCCGCCAGCATGAGTCGATCGCGTACCATGGCCGAAGTGTAGCGGTGGCCACGCGACGGGTCAGGAGAGACTTCGCCGCGTTTTTTGACGTTGCAGACCGTCACGATGCGAGACGAACGATTCCATGAGCGAGCGATTCTTCCTGTCGACGCCGCCTCGCGACGGCCGGGCCGTGCTTGCCGGCGACGAGGCCCGGCACCTCGCCCGCGTGATGCGGTGCACGGTTGGCGACGAGGTGGTGGTCTTCGACGGCCACGGCACGTCGTGGCAGGCGCGGGTGGCATCGATCGGCCGCGACGAGGTTGGGCTCGAAGTCGGTGAGGCCGTCACCGAGTCGCGGTCGACACGCGTGCCGGTCACACTCGCCGTCGCCCTTCCCAAAGGGGAGCGGCAGAAGTGGCTCGTCGAGAAGCTCACGGAACTCGGCGTGGAGCGGCTCGTGCCCCTGGCGACGACCCGCGGCGTTGCGGAGGCCACGCCGGCGGCCGTCGAGCGGCTCACCCGCGGCGCGATCGAGGCCTGCAAGCAGTGCGGCCGCGATGCGGTGATGACCATCGCCCCGCCGAGGAGCGTCGCCGAGATCGTGCGCGACACCAGCAGCGGCGCCACGCTCGTCGTCGCCGACCGCGATGGGCTGCCCGTCGACGCGGTCGTCGAGGAAGGGCGGTCGGTTGTTGCCCTCGTCGGCCCCGAGGGGGGCTTTACCGCGGAGGAACTCGCAACCGTCGAGGCCGCCGGGGGGCGGCGGGTGTCGCTCGGGCCGCACGTGCTTCGTGTCGAGACGGCAGCAATCGCGCTGGCGGCCAGGCTGGCGTGACGGCGGCAGGCGGCGATCAGGGTCGGCGATTGAGGCAGCATGCGATGATTGCCGCGGCGGCGATGACGAGTCCCGTGGATGGCTCCGGAACGGCAGCGACCGCGCCGGTCGGCGTCGGCGGGTTGTAGCCACCCGCGTCGAACAGCCCCGTCGAGAGAAAGCCCGCGGCGTCGAGGATGTCGGTGACGCCGTCGTAGGTGAAGTCGCCATCGTTCCAACTCGCGGGCAGCCCCGAGTCGAAACGGCCGCCGGCGAGGAAGTTGGCCGCGTCGAGAATGTCCACCTGCCAGTCGAGATTCGTGTCGCCCGGCGCTGCGAAGGCGAAGGCCACCGAACCGTCTCCATAGTCGAGCCAGCCGACCGTCCGCGGGACGCTCGCTGCCAGATCGGCCGCCGCGACACTCGACGTGATCCCGCTCCCGCCATTCCACGAGCCATCGCCGAGGCCCGTGAGGATCGCGGCCACCATGTCGGCGGGGGCGAGGCCTCGAGCGACGGTGATCATGCCGCTGCCGACATCGATCATGCCGCCGGCGTTCGCGGCCAAGCCGCCGACGGTCGTCTGCAGGAAGGGCGTGACCGCAAGGGTGCCGCTGGCGAGCGGCACGATCGTGCTTGCGGCAAGCGCCGACGGATGCGCCAGCCGCAGCGTGCCCTGCTGGATCGTCGTCGAGCCGGTCAGGGTGTTGGCCTGATCGATGAGGAGCGAGCCAGCTCCCACCTTCACGACTGGTGTTGCACCTGAGAGGAGCGGATGGCCGGCCTGGCTTTGCGTCTGCGTGCCACTCGAGACCGTGATCGTGATCACGGGGTCGGGCAGGGCGGCCAGTCGCGTGACGCCGTCCTGATACTGCTGCTCGTCTTCGATGCCCCAGTTGAGCACGATCAGAAATGGGGCGCTTGGGGCGGTGGCGTTCCCGGGATAGCTTGGCCCGGTTGCCGTCGCCTCGGCCCAGAGCCCGTAGAGGCCTGGGGCATCGGGGTGCGTGAGTTCGTAGGCGGTGAAGTGGTGATGCTCGCCCGGGCGACCAACGAACGTATCGAGGAACAGCGGGTTCGTGCCGCCGATTCCGGCCGCCGCGATCGTCGCCGTCGCCGCAGCACGATTGATCACGCTGATCGTGCCCGACGCGACGGGGAGCGGGTCGAGCGGGCTCGTGGTGGGGTTCCAGTACGTGAGTGGCGACGTGAAATGCAGGCTTACCGCCGTGTTCGCCGGCAGCGCGTCGGCCCGGCTGAAGCCGGGATAAATCGTCGAGATCGGGAACCCGAAGCCGGGCGTGGCGAGGTTTTCGTCCACATTGAAGACGTCGTAGATGACGGGGCTCACGGTGAGCTGGTTGGTCGCCGAGGCGTAGTTGATGACGAAGGGATCGCCGTGGCCACTCACTCGCTGAGCGAGCCACGGCACGAGGCCGGCGGCAAGGCACGCCATGAGGATCGTGCGGTGAAGGACGTGCGGAGCTGATGAGGTGGCGGGGATAGCCATGGGGGAACTCGTGTGAGGTGGCGGTGGCGTGTCGTGCGTGAGGCGACTCAGCGGCGGTCGCGGGGCAGGGCGTCGGGCATGGCAAACGTGGGCTGGTCGGGAGTGGCGACGGCGGCGGCGACCCAGTCGGCGATGGAGGCTGCGGAAATCGTCTCCACATGACCGTCGACGCAGAGATAGTTGGCCTGGCCGACGTGCAGACGGTCGGTCCGGGCCGTGCCGCCACTCGCAGCGGGTACGGCGCAATCACCGAAGTTGGCCTCGCCTTGCGACGCATACCAGATCCAGCCCGGATAGCGTTTTTCTTGGGCGATGTTGCCGGTGGAGAACCAGTCGTTGGGATGGGCGTGGTCGTTGGCGGCCTTCGGCGCCATCCGCGGCGAGATCTCAAACGTGACGAGCGTCCGCGACGAGGCGGTGAGCTTCGACATCCGGTCGACGGCATTTGGAATCGCCATCGAGACGAAGGAGTTGAGCAGGTAGCTCGTCGCGAGCGTTGCCCGCCGCTCCTCGGCGCGGCTGTCAGAGGGGCAGATGCGGATCGCATCGCAGCTCTCGATCCACGGCGCCATGGTGAAGATCCAGGACTGCGACCGGCCCTGGACGTCTTTCTCGTGGTCGGTTCGGGGAAACCTGCCGCGGTGGGCCTCGGTGTGGCCAAGCCAGCCGAGGCCCACCTGTCGCAGGTTGCTCGCGCACTGCGTCCGTCGGCC
>Ga0315904_10006402_pt1 | contig 16119 bp, 15 predicted proteins | sample LakEriMetagenome_6_FD_203529 | JGI IMG/M metagenome (GOLD analysis project Ga0315904, IMG submission 203529) | Freshwater fungal communities from buoy surface, Lake Erie, Ohio, United States - Buoy 12 MA120 | ecosystem: Environmental > Aquatic > Freshwater > Lake | place: USA: Lake Erie, Ohio... | reverse complement strand
CGCTTGCCAGTCTCCCCATTTTCGGGGATGAGGTGATCGTACAGGATCATGTTCATTTCGTCGTCAAACTGTAGCCGGGCGTTGCCATCTTTCTTGTACTCGATCCAGAACCTGGCCTGGTCCTGCTTCTTTACGCTGTCTTCCCTGAAACTGAAAAAAGGTCCGCCAAACAAGGGTCTTCCGGCATTATCGAAATGCAGTACTTCGATCCTTTTCATCGTACTGCGCATGTTGTTTTCATCGTAACCCAGCAGGGTATAGTAAGGTTTGGCCTGGTGCTCCGTTTTGATGATCTTGTAATAGATGGCGCCGATCCAGGTTTCGTTGTTGGTCACGGTATCCATGGGCGACCCAACCAGCGAAGTCTTATCGATCAGCGGAAACAGCCGAAGGGATCCATCATTGGTTTTGATCTGAATGGCACCATGCCTCCGCGCCATATTCTCATCCTTCACCACTTGCCAGGTAAAAATCCTGAAACTGGAATCCGGCGCATAGAGTTTCGAAATATTCTGTACGGAGTCAAACGGGTAGCGGAAAGAATATGGTGTACGCAGTGCCCTTACCAGGATACGGGTAAACAAACTATCTGATCGAAAACGCTCTGCTGCTTCCCTTGCCATGACAATCTTTGGGCCGATCATTTTCAAAGAATCCTCTTTCTGTCTCAGGGTGGCCAGATCCTCTCGGGTCTGCTGGCCATGTGACTGGATCACACCCAGGAGGAAGACAACCGTAAAGCATATACGCAGATAAAGCATATGACAAAATTGCATCAAATTTACTTTGCGGCAGCCAGATTTTACAAAGCTTTAGCAACACCGTAAAGACCTGGTAAAACCTCGTCGATCAGGGGGTTGGGAATCTCCGGCATGGGCTTTTGTGAGGGGATGAAGATGGTGTGCATGCCGCAGGACCTTCCAAACCGCATGTCGCCCATGGTATTGCCGATCATTAACGACCTGTTAAAGTCTATGTCGGGAAAATCTTCTTTTGCAGCAAGGGCCATTCCTGGATTCGGCTTCCGGCAAGGGTGGGTATCTTCCAGTGCAGTGCAGTAATAGATCTTGTCAATATGACCACCAGCATGTTCTACTGACCTTATCAGGCTGCTGTTGATTTCCTCGAGATCAGCAACCGTCATCAAGCCCTTACCGACCCCTTTCTGGTTGGTGACAATAAAGATCCTGCCGAATGTTTTAGCAAAAATGGAAAAGGATTCGAGAGCACCTTCAATGAATCGGAACTCTGACCAGCTGGGGATATAGTCGTGCTCCTTTTCAATATTGATCACCCCGTCCCGGTCAAGGAACAAGGTCCAGCTCCGATCTATTTTCTTCATCCAGTTGTCCATCATCTGGTCACTCCACATTCGGTTCAATGAAATACAGTTCCTCGGCGAACTGGCATATGATATGCCCTGCCATAATGTGCGACTCCTGTATCCTTGGTGTATCAGCAGACGGGACATTGATCAGAAAACGACTCATTGGCCTCATCATGCCGCCGCTTTCACCAGTAAAGCCAACCGTGATGATGTCCCTTGCATTAGCCATCTCGAAAGCATTACAGATATTCTTTGAGTTGCCCGAGGTAGAGAATCCAAAAAGGATATCACCCGGATTACAAACCCCTTCCACCAAGCGGGCATACACTTCATCGTAGCTATAGTCATTGGCCACAGCTGTCAGGTACGAGGTATTGCAATGCAATGCCTCCGCCGGTAATGCTTTCCTGTCCTTATAAAAACGCCCGCTGAACTCGGCGGCCAGGTGCTGTGCGTCGGCAGCGCTTCCTCCGTTCCCGCAGAACCATAACCGGTTTCCATTTTTCAATGCGTCAACCGTTGTGTGAACAATATCCATTAATGTGGACACCAGTCCGGTATTATCCATGAACTGTTGCTTTACACTGATCGACGAACTGATGATTGACCTGATCTTATCTTCCATACATGTATTTAACCAGGGTTATCCCTTTAGTGCAAATTTATGCTTTTTGCGCGGTTTGCAAGTGCCATGATAGCTCGCACCAGTTTCTTCCAGGAATATCTCTTTTTTTCCTCCCTGAGGTTAGGTAAGAAATGTTCTTCGCCCAGCTTGTATGCCTCAGAAATGCGCGCGGCGATGGATGAAGGATCCGGTTCTGCAACCAATCCTGTCAAACCGTCTTTGACCATGGCGGGAAGCCCGCCCACATTGGTGACGATCATCGGTTTCTCAAAATGGTAGGCGAGGGGGGTGACGCCGCTCTGCGTAGCCTGCCGGTAGGGTTGTACAATAAAATCGGCTGCACAACAATAATACCTGACCTCCGCATCACTGATGAACTCACTGTGCAGTATAACCGAATCGCTGATACCCAGCTTTTCTATCTGTGTCAGGTAGGGTTTACTGTCCTGGTAAAATTCCCCTGCAACCAGTAATTTGATGCCACTGTTCCTTATGGCATCGCTGGCCATGGCATCAAAAAGCATATCGAGTCCCTTGTAATGCCGGATAAATCCAAAGAAAAGGATGATCTTATCTTCCGGGGGCAGGCCAAGGTATTTTCGGGCTTCTTGCTTTGGTATGGCTTCCCCAAAATTATCATAGAGGGGGTGGTCCGTGAGGATGATGGGTTTCCCGGTCTTAAAACTGTACAGGTCATTCGTCACCCTTTCGCTCATAGTAATGAACGCATGCACGGAACGCAGGAAATAACTGGTTAGCACCCGGTCGCCCGGTCTTTTCTCGTGGGGAACAATATTGTCTGCGATGCACACCAGCCGGGTATGTTTGTTTTGTCTGACGATACGGCAAATGGTTCCCAGCGCCGGCCCAAGGAAGGGTATCCAGTACCTGACCACCAGCAGGTCCGGTTGTAAGGCCTTCAACTCACGGCCAACCTTCAACCAGTTCAGCGGGTTGACGGAATTTACAGCCACTTTGATGTCCAGGTCTTTGGGAGCCGACTCCGTGGAGTATTGCGTTTTTCCGGGAAACAGGAAAGACGGGTATTGCAGCGAAAAAGTGTATATCGTGACCCTGTGTCCTTCAGCCACAAACTCCCGGGCGAGTCTTTCGTTGAAGGTGGCGAGTCCCCCGCCTCTCAGGGGATAGGCGGATCCCAGGATAACGATATGTTTCGGATCAGGCATCTAGTCCTGCTGTTTCTTCTATCATATAGCTGTTTCGCTCTGGGGAGTTCCTTGCGATCAGCTCCCCGATGAATCCCGCGAGGAAGAACTGCGAGCCGATGATCATGACGGTCAGAGCGATGTAGAATGCGGGTTTGTTGGTTAGACCGAATTCAGGCTCTATGATCTTTGAAACGATCAGGTAGAGTACAATGAGCAATCCCAGAAAAAAGAACAGGCTTCCCAGCAGGCCAAAGAATTGCATGGGCTTTTTCCCAAACTTGCCGATGAACATGATCGAGTTAAGGTCCAGGAATCCGTTGACGAATCTTTCCCACCCGAATTTGGTGGTTCCGTATTTCCGGGGGCGGTGTTCAACTATTTTCTCGCCGATCTTCTTGAAGCCTGCCCATTTGGCCAATACCGGGATGTAGCGATGCATTTCACCGTAAACCTCTATGGATTTGATCACCCTTTTCCGGTAGGCTTTCAGGCCGCAGTTAAAATCGTGCAGGTAGATGCCTGACATCTTTCGGGTAACGGCGTTGAAAAATTTAGACGGAATATTCTTTGTGAGTACATTGTCGTACCGCTTTTTCTTCCAGCCGCTGACCAGGTCATATCCTTCCGACGTGATCATATGGTAAAGGCCGGGGATCTCGTCAGGGCTATCCTGCAGATCGGCGTCCATCGTGATCACCACATGTCCCTGTGCTGCCGCGAAACCCTCGTTCAGGGCTGCACTCTTGCCATAGTTACGCTGGAATTTAATGCCCCTGATACGGGGATCCTGGCTGCGCAGTTGCTTGATCACCTCCCAGGAATTGTCTGTACTGCCATCATCCACCAGGATGATCTCGTAGGAGTACTGATGCGAATCGGCAACCTTTTTGATCCAGGCACAAAGCTCAGGCAATGATTCCTCTTCGTCTTTCAGGGGTATGATGATGCTTACGTCCATGTATGGTTGTTAGGCTGGGAATTCGGGTCTTTTCTTTTTGACAATGGCTGATATGATCAGGGCGATGATGAAGTTGAAAATGCAGGTGAACATAAATGACTGAAAAAGCGAAGGCAGGGAATAAATTTTCTTATCCATCATATCCTTCACAGCCTTATCGATCATCTCCTGCGACCCACCAAATTTATCAAGCGTTTGCTGCAATTTTTCAACGGTTAGCTGCGTGACACTTTCAGCGAATGCCGGATCAATAAAATTGAAAAGCACATAGCTAAAGACCATACTGATGAATGAGGTGATCACCATAATGCCAAAGCTGACCTTAAGTGCTTCCTTAAAATCGAGGAAGCCTCCATTCTCTTTTTTTGCCTGTAAACAGCCAATGACAGCAAAGACGATCGGGATAATTGCAGTGGCGTACCCTCCAAAAGAGAGCAGTGAGTCTGCGCCCATCAGATAGAAGACAACATAAGAAGCTACGTATACCAGCGCAGAGATCAGCCCATATTGGAGCAGTATGCTGGTTTTCTTTTGTTCGTGGACCTGTTCCATGGTAGTGTGATTTAGGAATTCAAATATAGACCATCCTTGGCCACTACCCCAAGTACCCGGCCCTTTAAAGTATGACCGGTAAAAGGGGTGTTCTTTGACTTGGACCTGATCATATCCTCAGTAAACTGGTATTCCCTGTTGGGTTGGAACAAACTGAGGTCGGCTACCTGCCCGGTATTGATGGTAGTCCGGGGCAGATCGAATATCTGCCTGGGCGCGAATGACAGCAACTCAATGATCCTGTCGATGCCGACGCCCAGTTTACCCAGTACGCCGAAACAGGTTTCAAGGCCAATCATTCCCGGCCGGGCATATTCAAACTCGCAGGTCTTGCTGTCCCATTCGTGTGGCTGGTGATGGGTGGCGATACAATCCACGCTGCCATCGATAACGCCGGCCATGAGTGCCTCCGCGTCTTTTTTTGTCCTCAGGGGAAGGTTGACCTTAAGATTGGTGTCGTAACTGACCAGGTCTTCATCGGTGAAATAAAGATGATAGGGGGTCACGGAGCAGGTTACCTGGATACCTCCTTCTTTGGCTCGCCTGATATATTCCAGCGATTTGGCCGAAGTAATGCCTGCAAAATGAAGTTTTGATTCTGTATACCTGGCCAGCTTAATGTCCCGGGCCACCATGATCTCTTCTGCCATGGCCGGTTTACCAGGCAATCCCAGCCGGGTAGACACGATCCCTTCATTCATCAGCCCGCCTGGATTGATGGATTTATCATCCGGTATCTGGATGACCACACTATTGATCGCCTTCACGTATTGCAGGGCTTTGATCAATAAGCCCGCAGACTGGATGGCGTTAAAGCCGTCACTGAAAGCCATGGCCTCGTACAACTTCATATCGTACATCTCCGCCAGTTCCTTTCCTTCCGTATTACGCGTGATCGCCCCGATTGGATGCAGGTCCACCGGTAATCGGCGGCTTTTCTCTATGATATATTCAACCTGGCTTTTCGAGTGCAGGGCCGGGGAGGTATTAGGCACCAGGAACACGTGGGTAAATCCGCCTGCAGCTGCCGCAAAGGCGCCCGTTTCAAGACTTTCCTTATGTTCATAACCGGGATCGGCAAAATCAGCGAAAACATCGACCCAGCCCTGTGAAACGCTGAGCCCCTCCGTATCTACCAGCTGGGCATCGTTTTGCTCAATATGGTCTTCAATGGACCTGATCATGCCATCAACGACCAGGATATCTTTTACGGTACCATCAAAAGGTGAGGAGGGGTCTTGAATATGAGCCTTGCGTATAAGGATATTCATGCAAAAGGAATTCCGCGAAGATAATGTTCAGGATTGAATTTTGCGATAAGGAATTATGTCTTATTTTTGCACCCCTTTTGTTCGGGAAGTGGCGCAGCCCGGTAGCGCACTTGCATGGGGTGCAAGGGGTCGCAAGTTCGAATCTTGTCTTCCCGACGATCAGAAAAAGCCTTTGGCGTGAGCCTAAGGCTTTTTTGTTGGGAGCATCCCAGGCTTGCTTGGAGATGCGAAGCAACATTGTTTCAAATATCCCCGGATTTGATCGGGGATTGACGTGTTTTTGTCAATCGATTTCGTAAGTATGGACTTTTTTTATCCATACATTTAGTTTCATATGAAACGTTTTCTTGACACTAACTTTTTACTGGACAATAAAGCTGCGGAAGACCTTTATCATGGATATGCTAAAGACATGCCCATCATTGATTACCACAATCACCTTTCTCCCCAACTGATTGCCGAGGATCCTTGTTTTGAGAACCTGACCCAGGCATGGCTATATGGGGACCATTACAAATGGAGGGGCATGCGCTGGCATGGAGTGAATGAGCGTTACTGCACCGGCGATGCGGGTGACTGGGAGAAATTTGAGCAATGGGCAGCCGCAGTTCCTTACATGATACGTAACCCATTGTTTCATTGGACGCACCTTGAACTGCAGCGTTATTTTGGTGTGGACGAAGTGTTATCGTCCAAAAATGCCCGGGAAGTCTACGAACTTTGCACGGCGAAACTGAGGACCAGGGAATATTCTGTGCGTAACCTGATGCGCATGCAGACGGTGGAAGTGGTATGTACCACCGATGATCCTACTGATACTCTGGAGTACCATGATCGAATCGCCAGGGATGGCTTTGAGATCAGGGTGTTTCCTTCGTTCCGGCCAGATAAAGCCATGTCCGTTGACCATGTGGATGTTTTCAACGCCTATGTCAATAAACTCGAAGAAGCTTCCGGCATGAAGGCCGGAAACTATGACCAATACATCGACTTATTGAAAGCCCGGCACGATCATTTTGCAGAAATGGGTTGTCGTGCTACCGACCATGGCCTGAACGAAATGTTTGCAGAGGATTATACGGACAGCGAAGTTCGTGAGATATTCAGCACACTGAGAAAGGGAGGCGACCCTGGAGAACTTGCCAAACGCAAATTCAAATCGGCCATCTTACACATCATCGCGGTTTGGAATCACGAGAAGGACTGGGTGCAACAATATCACCTTGGACCTCTGCGCAACAACAACAGCCGCATGTTGAAACAGTTGGGGCCAGATACAGGCTGGGACTCCATGGGCGGATCCGTGAATATCAAGGAGGTTGGAAAATTCCTCGACAGGCTGGACAAGGATAACTGCCTTACGAGAACAGTATTGTACAGCATCAATGCGTATGACAATGAAATGCTGGCCACAATGGCAGGTAATTTCAATGATGGCAGTTTTCCCGGAAAAATACAGAGCGGCGCACCCTGGTGGTTTAACGACCAGAAAACGGGTATTCAGCAGCATTTCGATGCCATAAGCAATATGGGCCTCCTGAGCCGGTTCATTGGCATGCTGACCGACTCCAGAAGCTTTCTTTCGTTCCCACGGCACGAATACTTCCGAAGGATCCTTTGCAACCTGTTAGGTAAGGAAATGGAGTCCGGTGAGTTGCCCAATGACCTTCCCTGGATCGGCGGCATCGTAAAAGACATCTGTTACTACAACACAAAGAACTACCTCAAATTCTAATTTCCCAATAACGCAATTTGATGCAACAACCCATGGGACGATACAGGTGGACGGTCTGTGCAATGGTATTTTTTGCCACCACCATCAACTACCTGGACAGGGCCGTGATCAGCCTGTTAAAAAAGCCACTGACGGCGGAGTATCATTGGACTGAGCTTGACTATGGAAATATCGTCATCGCTTTCCAGGTTTCGTATGCCATTGGACTATTTGGGGCAGGTAGAATGGTGGATAAATGGGGCAGTAAAGCGGGTTATGCAGTTGCGCTGTTCCTTTGGAGCCTTGCTGCAATGGCACATGCCCTGGTGACCAGCACCTTCGGATTCAAGGTGGTGAGGGCTGCACTGGGATTGACGGAATCTGCCAACTTCCCTGCAGCTGTAAAAACCGTAACAGAATGGTTCCCCAAAAGAGAGCGAGCCCTGGCAACAGGCATTTTCAATTCAGGGACCAATGTAGGAGCCATACTGGCACCGCTGACGGTGCCATTCATTGCGGAAAGCATGGGTTGGCGTTGGGCCTTTATCATCACAGGTGGAATAGGATTGCTGTGGTTGATCTTCTGGTTCATTTTGTACGATGTACCTGCCAAACTAAAAAGATTATCCAAGGCCGAATTTGACCATATCCACAGTGACCAGGACGAGGTCGAAGCCGCTGAGAAAACGAAGCACGAAAAAGTGCCCTGGCTAAAACTGCTCGGGTACAGGCAGACCTGGGTATTTGCAGTAGGCAAATTCATGACAGATCCTGTCTGGTGGTTTTACCTGTTCTGGCTACCTGATTTCCTCGATAAAGAATATCATATGTCGGGCACCGCCATTTCTTTACCGATTGCAGTGGTCTATACCTTGTCAAGCATTGGCAGCATTTACGGTGGCTATCTTCCGATGGCTCTTATCAGGAAAAAATGGCCGGTGTTCAAAGCGCGCAGAACATCCATGCTATTGTTCGCGGCATGTGCTTTGCCAGCCATGTTTGCCCAATGGCTGGGCAGTTATAACCTTTGGTATGCCATCTTCATCATTGGATTTGCCACGGCGGCACACCAGGCATGGAGCGCGAACATATATACCATTGTATCTGACCTGTTCCCTAAAAAAGCAGTTGGGTCCGTGATCGGGATCGGTGGGATGTTTGGTGCATTGGGTGGCATCTTGATCGCCAGGCTGGCGCCAAAACTGTTCATCTATTTTAGGGAACAGGGTAGTCCGCAGACAGGATATTTCATTATGTTCATCATCTGTGGCAGCGCCTACCTGGTGGCCTGGATGATCATGAAAGTATTGGTGCCGAAAGAAAAAATCGCTGAACTCTGAAGATCATGTTGAGGATCGTTGAGAGCGCAAAACAATATTTAGGCAGCACTGCCATCGTATCCGGTAATAAAACGTTCAGTTATGCCGATCTCCTGGCCAGCTCCGGGCAGTTCGCAGGCAAATTGCTCGACCAGGATACAGATCTACGCGGGTCACATGTAGCATTCATGGTTGAACCCGGTTTTGATTATGTGATGGTGCAATGGGCGATCTGGCGGTCAGGGGGAGTAGCGGTGCCGCTATGCCTTACACATCCGCTGCCATCCCTCACCTATGTGCTGGAGGATGCAGAGATCTCCATCATTATTGTATCGCCCCGCTTTGAATCCATTTTATCAGAGTATGCTGCCCTGAACGGGCTGAGGGTGCTCGTGTTAAGCGATGAAGCCTTCGCAACCGATGCTAGGCTTCCTGACATAGACCCCACAAGACCTGCTATGATCCTGTATACCAGTGGCACCACCAACAAGCCCAAAGGGGTGGTCACTACGCACAGGAATATTGAAGCACAGGTAGAAGCCCTTGTAACCAGTTGGGAATGGAGCCAGCAAGATCACGTACTTTGTGTATTGCCTTTGCACCATGTGCATGGCATCATCAACGTGATCTCTTGTGCCATGTGGAGTGGTGCCATCTGCGAATTCATCCCTGAGTTCTCCGCTGAAAACATCTACCATGTATTCGGGCAGGGCAGGATCAACCTGTTTATGGCAGTACCCACTATGTATTTTAAACTGATCGATCATTGGGAAAAAGCATCGGCTGAAAAAAGGGTAAGAATGACAGAGTCCATGCGACCTTTCCGTTTGATGGTTTGCGGTTCTGCGGCCCTGCCGGTGTCCATCATGGAAAAATGGAAGCAGATCAGTGGACATGTTCTGTTGGAAAGATATGGGATGACCGAAATTGGGATGGCCATCAGCAATCCCTACCGGGGTGAAAGAAAAGCTGGCTATGTTGGAAAGCCGCTGCCCGGGGTTGAGATCAGGTTGGTTAATGAACAGTATACCGACCAGCCCGACGGCGAGCCTGGCGAGATCCTGGTCAGGGGCGATAACGTGTTCCTGGAATATTGGAAAAGGCCGGAAGCCACTGCCGAAAGTTTTACCGGGGGTAATTGGTTCAAAACAGGCGATGTGGCGGTTGTTGAATCTGGTTATTACCGCATCATGGGCAGAAGCTCGGTGGACATCATAAAATCCGGCGGATACAAGATCTCCGCACTTGAAATCGAGGAAGAGATCCGTAATTATGAAACCATCGCTGATTGCGCAGTTGTAGGTATTGAGAACGAGGAATGGGGGGAGTTGATCGTTGCGGCCCTGGTTACCAAAGGGAAAATTGAGACAGAGGCGTTGACAGCCTGGCTGAAGCAACGCATGGCATCTTATAAACTACCGAGAAAGTATCTGGTTGTACCTGAGTTGCCCCGCAACGCGATGGGCAAGGTTACAAAAAACGATGTAAAAAAGCTATTCTGATGAAAAATCTGTTTTCGCTGTTGCTGTTGGCCCTGCTGGCCAATTCCGTGAACGGGCAGAAACGATTTGCCGAGTCAGTTTTTTCAGGGATAGATTCTGTGAAAGATCTTCCATATGGCAAGGCAGTTAACCTGAAAGGGGAGGAAGAAGTTTTGCTTCTTGATGTTTTCATGCCCAGGGCTGATACGATGAAGAAAAGGCCGCTGGTGATCTTCATTCATGGCGGAGGTTTCAAAGACAACAATAAAACCGGGCGGTTCAGTTCCATGATCTGCAGGGGATTCGCATCCCAGGGCTACGTAACCGCAAGCATCGATTATCGGCTGGGTGTAGGGAAGGAGGGTACGAATAAAGATTATTACGAAGCGCTCTACCGCGCACAGCAGGATGGCAAAGCGGCCATCCGATTCTTCAGGAAATATGCATCGCAATATGGCATCGATACATCGCAGGTATTCATAACCGGTAGTTCAGCGGGGTCGAAGACCTGCCTGGCGATCGCATACATGGATGAAGAAGAAATACCAGCACCGATCGACCGTTCCAAATGGGGCAGCCTGGAAGGCAATAGCGGGAACGAAGGCTATAGTTCTAAAGTGAGCGGGGTGATCAATTGCTGGGGTGCCATGATCGACCACCATTGGATCAAGGCGGGTGATGCGCCGCTATTCAACATCAGTGGAACGATTGATAAAGTGGTGCCATACGACAGTTCGTTCGACTATCACGGGTTTAAATACGGAGCATATATCCTGTTCGAGAAATGCCTGGCCTCGGGCGTATCTACCGGGTGGAGGCCTTTCTACGGGGCAGGCCATACACTCGATGGATCCATGGCCAGACTGGACAGTGCCATTCAATCCATGAGTCGCTGGCTTTATACCCAACTGAAACAAACCGCCGGCACAAACCGGTCCGATGTGTTCAGGTGGGGGAGTGAAATGAAACGTTTGGACAGCCTGAACATGGTAGACAATTACCCGGACAATGCCGTGATGTTCGTGGGCAGTTCATATATAAGGCTTTGGACAAACATCAGGGCCGACCTGAAAAATGATCAGATCATCAACCGCGGGTTCGGAGGCAGCAACCTCCGTGACGTAGCTTACTATATCGACCAGATCCTGGACAAGCAAAAACTCAAAGCTCTGTTCATGTACGTGGGAAATGATATTGTAGCCGGTGGGCGCGACAAATCCCCGGACCAGGTGCTGGAGCAATTTAAATACGTGGTCAAGAAAGTGCGTGCTAAACACCCGGATATACCCATCACCTGGCTGGCCATCAGTCCTAATGAAAGAAGATGGAGTGCCTGGAGCGAGATACAGGAAGCCAATGCATTGATCGGTGCATATTGTAAAGAGTCAAAGAATATGCACTATATTAATGCCAGCAGTCATTTTCTGGGTAAAGATGGAAAACCGATCACCAAGTATTTTCTCGACGATAAACTACATTACAACCCCAAGGGATACAAGGTATGGGGAAAGGCCATCAGGGCGGATGTCAGGAAGTTCATTAAACAACAGACATGAAGATATACGGCGTAGCGATATTGGCAGCATGCTACCTGGCTGGACAACTGGCAGGGGAGTTATTAGGACGGTGGACAGGAGTCCAGGGAAACATTGGGGGTGTTGGCTTCGCCATGCTTATCCTGATCCTGTTGTCCGACTGGATGAAAAACAGAGGATACCTGGGTGGTGAGCCTGAAAAAGGGATCCTGTTCTGGAATGCCATGTACATCCCTGTGGTTGTGGCCATGTCCGCTACCCAACATGTGCACCTGGCGCTGCAGAGCGGATGGCTGGCTATTTGGGCCGGCATTATCTCTACTTCATGTTGTTTTTTCCTGGTCCCCTTGATCTCTTCGATGACCAGAAATATACACCCACATGACCCGGAAGAGGGAATTTGATGGAAATGATTGAAACCATACTGGTCAAGAATGGGTTAGTATTCGCTTTCCTGGTGGCAGGTTTGTTGATGTATGCCTCTTACCTTGTATCGCTGAAGTTTACCAGGGGGAAAATTCCCGGCGCAGCGATAGCAATAACCGCAGGCCTGATGCTCGCGATGCTGGGAGATAAGAAAGGGATCGCAGACATACCCGCATTTTCAGGAATGGCTTTTCTGGGTAGTTCCATGCTTCGCGATTTCACTATTGTAGCCACTGCGCTAGGGGCCAGTTTCGTTGAGATCAGGAAGAATGGGGTGGCTGGATTTCTGTCATTAATGCTGGGCCTGGTTGTGGCATTTTTCACCGGCGGTATGATCGGCTATGCCATGGGTTTCTGCGATGCAGTAAGCTTTACCACCATTGGAGCCGGGGCATGCACCTTTATTGTAGGTCCAATTACGGGTTCGGCGCTTGGTGCATCCTCTGAAGTAATCGCCATCAGTATCGCAACAGGGGTGATCAAAACGATCATGGTGACCATCCTTACCCCTATCATAGCCAAACGAATAGGTCTCGACAATCCGCACACGGCCATGGTGTATGGGGGACTCATTGGAACCACGAGTGGAGTTGCGGCAGGGCTGGCGGCTACGGACCCCAAACTTATTCCCTATGGTGCGCTTACCGCTACTTTCTATACCGGTTTGGGATGCCTGCTTTGCCCATCGTTGCTGTATTTCCTGGTAAAGGCCGTAGTTGGATGAGCGTATTTACAATGTAAAAGTTGCCAGCTAACGTGGTTATATTTCATTTCAACCGGCCACTCAGGTGGAAAAACACCTGCTAATGTTTAAAATAAACCGTTTAGTATAGGAAAACTTAACTTTTCGGAAGCATTTTTGCTTGTAAGTTTAATCTTAATGATCAAGGGATGCTGAAAACACCGGTTCTGTACTTTTTAGCGTTATGTTTAACCTGCTCAATTGGGGCAAAAGCCCAGCAGTGGGCCATAGATGCTTTTGCTGGTACTGCGAATTACCAGGGTGACCTGGTGGAGAAGCGATACACCATGTTTAACTCGAAGATAGCCCTTGGCATCGGTGCCAGTTACATCATTAACAACCATTTTCGCGTCCGGGGTTTACTGAGTTTTGCCAAGATCACCGGCGATGACAAAGACAATGATGATCCCTTTCTGTTGGCCAGGAACCTGAATTTCTTTTCCAACATCACGGAGTTCAGTGTTACTGCACATTATGACATCCTGGACCTTCGCAATCACAGGGTAACACCGTATTTATTCGCAGGTTTGGGCCTGTTTCGTTTCAATCCATACACCTTTGATTCGGTGGCCGGCAAAACTTTTCTCCAGCCATTAGGTACGGAGGGCCAGGGCATTGCCGCATACCCAGACCGCAAGCCGTATAGCCTCACCCAACTCAATATCCCTTTCGGCGGCGGCATTAAATTCAGGGTGAACAACGATGTCAGCATTGCCTGGGAGATCGGACTCCGAAAAACGTTTACCGATTACCTGGATGACCTGAGTACAACTTATGTTGATCAGGCAACCCTGATCAGTGAAAGGGGGCAATTGGCCGCCAACGTAGCATGGAGGGGGGATGAAGTCAAGAATAATCCCACATTATATCCGCCTGACGGCACGGTCAGGGGTGGTCCAAACTTTAAGGACTGGTTCTACTTTTCCGGAATTACCGCCACTTTCAATATCCACGCTGGCCCGGCATACAAAGAAAGCCGGAAGGGCAGTACGGCCTGTCCCAAGAAATTCTAAAAGCTCTTTCGTCAGGATTAACGGATTGGCGAATTAACGAATTAGCGGATTGCAAATCCGTCAATTCGCTAATTGAAAAAGAAAGAGGCTCATGGAAATGAGCCCCCTTAGTTTCAACCCTAAACCCTTGAGAAAGATATTTGGTATTGAGCCAAGATTATGCCAAAACATAAAAACTGCATAAATGTGGATAACTCAATATATACTCATTGGTAAAGAATTGACAAACAGCTGATTACATGTTTAATCTAACTCTTCCATTTCATATGGTCCATAAAAAAATCATCCCGAAGGATGATTTAAACTCAATTGAAATAAAGTGAATGCTTACTTAACGCTTTCCAATCCGGAAAAGAAGAACGCACCTTCAATAGCAGCATTCTCATCGCTGTCACTTCCGTGAACGGCATTACGACCGATGCTTTCGGCATAGATCTTCCGAATGGTGCCTTCCGCAGCATTGGCGGGGTTGGTGGCTCCAATCAGGGTCCTGAAAGATTCTACTGCATTATTCTTTTCGAGAATAGCAGCCACAATAGGTCCGCTGCTCATAAACTCAACCAACTCACCGTAGAATGGCCTTTCTTTATGGATAGCGTAAAATTCACCGGCTTTAGCAGGCGACAAATGGACCAGTTTCATGGCTACAACGCCAAAGCCAGCCTTAATGATGTGATCAAGGATCGCTCCAATATGGCCATTTTCAACGGCATCGGGCTTGATCATGGTAAAAGTCCTGTTACTCATAAAATTGTATTTTTCGCGCCTGCAAAGAAACGACACTATAAGCAGATGGGCAAAACCAATATGCTTCAATTGGAATAGGATAATGCCTGAAAACCCCATAAATGGGTCAAAAAGTAACCTGAAACGGTCCGTTTTATGGCTTTCTGACTATTAATTGCCCTATCTTCGCCGCCGCATGAAGCCAATCCAGGAATTGTTCCCTTTTTTAACCCAGGAACCCAAACGGGTAGTGGTTACGATGCACCAGAAACCAGATCCTGATGCCATGGGTTCATCACTGGGGCTCGCTCATTTCCTGCGTAAGCTGGGTCACCAGGTGACCGTCATCTCACCAACAAACTGGGCTGATTTTCTTAAATGGATGCCCGGATGCAAGGACGTTGTTGACTATGAGGCTGCCCGCGAGAAGGCTGATGCTGAACTTGACAAGGCCGAATGGCTGTTTTGCCTCGACTTCAATACATTCTACCGGACGCGCTTTATGGCTAAGAAGCTGGAAAGCATGAAATGTGTGAAAGTGCTGATAGACCATCACGAAGAACCACATACTTCAGCATTCACTTATGGTATTAGCGTGATCCCCAAAAGTTCGACCGCGGAACTCATTTATGAGTTTATTGTCAACTCAGGTCACAAGAACCTGATCGACCTTCCAATCGCCCAATGCCTCTATGCAGGGGTTATGGCGGATACTGGATCGTTCCGCTTCCCGGTTACCACGGCCAGCGTGCATGAAATGGTGGCTTCATTGAAACTCACGGGCTTTGACCACTCCAGGATCCATGAACATATTTATGACAGTTACCTGGAGAACAGGCTTCGGTTCATCGGTCATGTGCTGTGCAACCGCATGGAAGTCCTGTACGAGTACAATACCGCGCTGATCGCCATCCCGAAATCAGATATCCTGAAGTATAACATCAGAACCGGAGACACAGAAGGATTGGTCAATTATCCATTGTCCATCCAGGGTATAAAATTCGCAGCATTATTGATCGACCGCGATGAAGAAAGAAAATGGTCTTTCCGCAGCAAGGGGGAGTTTGATGCCAATACATTTGCACGAACCTATTTTGAAGGTGGCGGTCACTACAACGCATCCGGGGGACGGAGCAGCGATAACGTGGAAGAGAATGTGAAGAAATTCAAGATCGCGCTCAAGGAAATAGCATCTCAATTACAATAAATATAAAAAATGAAAGTAAACAGTAAATTATTGGCTGCCCTGTTGCCTGTTGTA
>Ga0315904_10006400_pt1 | contig 16122 bp, 19 predicted proteins | sample LakEriMetagenome_6_FD_203529 | JGI IMG/M metagenome (GOLD analysis project Ga0315904, IMG submission 203529) | Freshwater fungal communities from buoy surface, Lake Erie, Ohio, United States - Buoy 12 MA120 | ecosystem: Environmental > Aquatic > Freshwater > Lake | place: USA: Lake Erie, Ohio... | reverse complement strand
TTTGATATCACTGATAACACTAATGACAACATCTTCTTGTTGAAGTTATCTTGGGATAATCAATTGAAGTGGTGGTATCAAAATGGTACTATGGATTATATGGGCCGTACTCAAGGATTCCAGTCTTCTGGACAATTCAATGGGTACCGTGTGATGATGTCTCAAACAATGCCAGCCATCTGGGTTAAGGATCCAACTAAAGTCCTTAAGATTGTTATGAGAAACCCAATCACAGGGGGATCATTCTAATCCAAATCTATATATACAGGGAGGGGGGAACTCCTCCCTATTTTTTTAAAATTTAATAACCAACAAAACAAAAACCAACAAACATGGAAAATTTCACAATGGTAGAAACCGGAAAGGGTACTATAAAACAAACCAGTATTGCTATCCGTCCGTTCTTTGACAGCACAGCTTCTAACATGGGGTTAGAAACTTATGGTATCTCTCTCTTTGATGGAGTAACTCATAATGAGCAACTTGCTTGTTTAGAAAATAATGGTGTAGTAAGATATATCACTGGTCTAAATGAATTTGCTCCAGAGATTAAGTTACTTAACCCAGAAGATAGAGAAGCTAGAGTAAGAGAAATAAGATCTGCAGTAATTGAACTTGAGAAAGAGTTAGCTGCAAATGTTATTGAAATTGATGATCCTCAGTTCTGGAACAAAGTAAAATTACTTAAACCTGACAACTCAGAGTTTTGGAATAGAATATCTATATCATGTGGTAATGAACCCACATTCCTAGACCCTAAGGATCCGTATGATAGAATTAAACTATATGCTATTGAAGCAGGTGGATTTTCTATTGTAGCAAAAAGTTTTGATGATGCTAGATCAAAAGCAGTTCCACCTAAGTTTTACTTAGATAAAGAAGAGGAAACTGTAATGTATAGAACAGAGTACAAAAAACTCCGTAACAAAGCATTGTCAGAATTACAAAAATTATTTGACAAAAACAGTACTAAGTTATTCTACATTGCAAAAGTTGTAGATATCAATAGTACACAATATAAGAGATCAACTCCATTAGATGTTATCTATGAGAATATGGACAGACATATTAATGGTGAGGGTGGAGAAACCAACAAAGAAAGAGCTGCAAAATCCTTCATGGAGACTGCAACTTTAGATATGGAAACACTAAAAATTAAATCAATTGTTAGAGATTCCGTATTTTTTAAGTATATTATTAATAAGGCAGATGGATATATATACCATGCTAAGTCTAATAGCTTGCTTGGTAGAAATGTTTCAGATGTTGTTGAGTTCTTGAAAAACCCTTTAAATGAGGACCTTTTAAAAGATCTTAACCTTGCCTGTGAGAAGTATTGGAACACTTAAATTTAAAATAAAATGGCAACAAAAGCAAAATGCCCTAGTGGGTACACATTAAAAAATGGAAAATGTACAGATGCAAATGGAAACACAATTAGTGCTCCATATGTATCAGAGAAAGGTGCATTATATCCAGATGAGAAATCTTTAACAACAGGTTGTGCAAAAAACCCAAATGGTCCTGGTTGTAAAGAAGTTATTAATAAAATGACACCAGAGCAAAGAGCTAAAATAAAAGGTATTCAAAAACTTGGTGGTTCTACTAAAAAATATAAAAAAGGCGGGGCTATAAAAAAGTATGAAGTAGGCGGCATGACAGAATCAGAATCATGTGGCAAACCAGGAAAACCTAGATGTAAAAAAACATTTAAAAGTAAAGGTAAATCTAAAGAAACCAAAGGTAGTTTATTAGGCACAATAGGTGCTGGTATACTTGGTAGTCTTGGAGGTTATGCTGCTTATAAAAAGTATAAGCAACAAAAAGGTGGTGCTACTAAGTATCAAAAAGGTGGAGCATCAGATCCTATTAAAGCTATGTATAAAGCCAAAGGTGAAAAAATGCCAACCACAAAAGAAACACTTAAATATGTTTCAAAGAATGGTTCAGGTTACATTCCGTCTAATAAATCAAGTAAAGTTGATACTACTAAATGGAAAGAAAGACCAGGTAGAACACCTGATGCTAAAAAATATCAAAATGGTGGAACACCTACACCTCCACCAATGACTCGACCTGTAGCTCCACAAATGCCTGCTCCTAAACCTAAAGCTAGAATAGTTCCCCCAACTCCTAAACCTCAAATAAGTGGTAAAGGTGATAAAGGGTATACACGTTATACAGGTACAGGAAAACCTTCAATAAATGCTGCTGATTTTAGAGCAAAAGTTATAGAAAGATATGGTAGTGAAGAAGCTGCACGTGCAGCAAAAGCAATTCAGAAAAAAGGTGGAAGTACTTACAAAACAGGTGGTATGGTAAATCCTAATGCTAAACTTCAAGCTGCTAAAGTTGCAGGTTCTAAAGGTGTTAAGTCTGGAGTTAATCCTAAAGCTGCTGCTTCTAAAGTTGCTAGAGGACGTTCAGGTGGTACATCTACTGCTCCTAAAAAAGCTACACCAGGAAGAAAATAAGTTATGCCAAAGGATTCTTGCTATCATAGTGTAAAAGCACGGTATGCTGTGTTTCCTTCAGCAAGGGCTTCTCAAGCTATTGCCAAATGCCGAAAAGGTAAAGGTACTGTTAGGAAGACTGAGAAAGGAACTGAGTTAAAAAGATGGCAAGCTGAAAAGTGGCAAGATACTAAATCAGGAAAACCTTGTGGTGCCGGTGGTTCTAATGAGTACTGCCGGCCTACAAAAAAGGTGTCAAGTAAGACACCAAAAACTAAGTATGAACTAACTCCTTCTAAACTAGCTGCTAAGAAAGCTGAAAAGTCTAGAGTAGGTATGGGAAGAAGAGTATCAAAAGCATAGTTATGGCAATTAAAAAAACAACAACTAAAAAAGCACCAGCTAAGAAATCAACTTCTACAGTTGGTATTTCTATTTTTGGTGGTAAAGCAGAGCAAAGAAAATGGGAAATTGAATCTGCTATGTCTACATTACAAAGAGCTGCAGAGATTCAGAAGAATACAAAGCTTATGGCTGATGTAAAGAAAATGGCAGCAGAAAAAGCAAAAGAATTTAACAGCATTGCAGCTGGTAAAAAGATTTAATCATGGCAGGAAGTAGAGCACAGCAAGCAGCTATAGCTATCTCAATGAAGAAAGCTGGTAAGAAACCTAAGATGAAATCTGGTGGTTCTACTCCTGCTTGGACGCGTAAGGAAGGTAAAAATCCAGAAGGAGGTCTTAATGCAAAAGGTGTTGCTTCTTATAGAAGAGAGAATCCAGGAAGTAAACTTAAGACAGCTGTAACTACTAAACCATCAAAACTTGATCCAGATAGTAAAGCTGCAAAGAGAAGAAAGTCATTTTGTAGCAGAATGTCAGGGATGAAGAAAAAACTAACAAGCTCTAAGACAGCTAATGATCCTAACTCAAGGATTAATAAGTCTTTAAGAAAATGGAATTGTTAAATTATATATAAAATAAAAGCTATGAAAACTTGTAAATATGGTTGTGGTGGAAAAATGAAATCTGGTGGCAAAGTTGCTGCTGTTAAGAAAATGCAAAAGGGTGGTAAAACTACTTCTTTTACAGAGGATATTTCAAAAGGTCTAGATAATGTTTTTAGAAAAACATATCCATTTAATGTTCCTCATGATAAAGTAACTAAAGCATTGAAATATGTAGATGATACAATAACAAATACAGATCAAAAACAACCAGATTGGTATAATTCACTTAAAGCTAAAGTTAAAAAAACTATGCATGTTCCAGATAAAAAACAAAAAGGTGGTCCTGTAAGACCGGTTAAACCTGGTGTTAAACAAGATTCATTTAAAGAATTACAAGGCAAAGTTCATTCAGATATTAAAAAAAGAACAGGTAAAACTGCTCCTATGAGTAAAATGGCTAAAGGTGGTTCTTCTAAAGGTCCTTGTCCTGGTATTAATAAATGTTGGAATGGTAAAGAATGTATTAATTGTACATCAGCTGTAGCAGGTCTTACTGCATCCATTAGTGGTGTTACTGGTGTAGCCGGTAAAATGATTTCTGATTATAGTAAAAAAAGAAAAGCTATAAAAGAAATTAAAAAGTCTAATCCAGCTATGACAACTAAAGAAGCAAGAAAACAATTAGCTTCTAAAGATACTGAAGAAAAAAGAAGAGGTGGAGCAACTAAAAAGTACCAAGCAGGTGGATCTACAATAGTAGGAATGCCTAAGTATTCTAATAATCCAAGAAGCAATGCTGGTAGAATTTTACAGTCTGGCGGATCTTTTGCACCTAACCGTGCTGTACAAGCTTCTTGTAAAGGAGGTATGGTTAGAGATGCAAATGGTAAATGTGTTATGTCAAGAACATTTAAAAAAGGTGGTTTTCCAGATTTAAATAAAGATGGTAAAGTTACTAGAGCTGATATCCTTAAAGGTAGAGGTGTTATTAAAAAATTAGGTGGAGCTAAAAAAAGATAGTCATGTTACAACCAAAGAAACCTAAAATACCTTTAAAACAGAAAATAAAATATGCAAAAGGTTATGCTGAGGGTATAATTAAGTATAAACTTATGCCACCATCTAAAGAAACTAGAGAGGCTAAAAAACAGAGAGACCTGGAAAAAAAAGCTCTAGAAGAAGAATTTGGTATAGTTAAAGAGGTTCAAAAAAAGAAAAAGGGTGGAGCTACTGATAACAAATGGATGCAAAAAGCTTCTGCTTCTATTAAACGTAGAGGTACTGAAGGTAAATGTACTCCTATAACTAAACCTGGTTGCACCGGTAAAGCTAGAACTTTAGCACTTACTTTTAAGAAAATAGCAAAAGCTAATAAAAAGAAATAACTATGAAAAAGACTAATAAAGAAAACCCAATCACATTCTTTAGAAAAGCTAATGAAGCTAGACAGGCTAAAGTAAAAAAGTCTATTAAGAAAGCTCAAGATGGTATGACTATAAAAGAATCAGACCTTAAAAAACAATATAGTAATGCACCAATGGTTGGAGCTGAACCATTTAGTGAATATGCTAGAAAACAAAGAGATATCTCTTTTACAGGTCCTGCACCTGATGCTTATAAAGGAAGTAATAATATAGCAGAAAACAATTATTATAATGATCCTAGATTTAGTAAAGCTGTAGAAGGTACAGATGCTTTTTATAAAAAAGAAGTAGATGCAGGAACAATATATGGTAAAAGTGGAAAAGGTTTCATGGGTAGATTTAATCAAGCTTCAAGAGATTATTTAAAAGCTAATCCAAAAATGAATCAGATTGCATCAGGTAAGAAAAAAGGTGGTCCTATAAAAAGAAAAAAATAAATCATGCTTAATAGTACTATTACCATAAAGATGAAGCAAAGGCTTAACAAGCTTGACTCTCAGGACTTTGATAACATAGAGTGCTGGCAGATTGTTGAGTCTTTTAATAAAGCTCAGGTAGAGTGGTCTAGAAGACAGCTTCATGGTATGAACTTAGTAAAGGAAGGTGATGAAGGATCAACCAGAAGAAAAGATGATATGCAAATATTACTTTCTACAGATGATCTTAGTCTTATTGACAAAGATGACTATTATAAAGCAGTTCTTCCTGAAGACTATCTTCAGTGGAAAAGAGTTGATGTCTTTGCTCAAAAAGACTGTTGTGAAAAAAGAAGAATGACTGTATACCTAGCAGAGGAAGGAAACCTTAATCAACTTCTGAGAGATAAAGCTAAACAACCTAACTTTGAATGGGCAGAAACTTTTGCTACATTAATAGGTGGTGATGTACATATCTATACAAACAATGAGTTTGATATACAAAAGGCAGATCTTATATATTATAGACAGCCTATTAAAATTCAAATCCAGGGATGTGTAGATCCATATACTAATGTAGCTTCTGCAGCTGAAGTAACATGTGAATTTAAAGATGATATAATAGAATTAATAATAGATGAAGCAGTAAGTATACTTGCTGGAGATATTGAGTCTGGAAACCAATTCTCTAGAGGTACAGAAACTGCAGAACGTAACAACTAAAAATAATGGCAACAAGACTTTTAAAAAGAAATCCTGAACCAGCTAGAACAATCAGCAGACCAGAAGTAACAGTAACGCAACCTAAAGAAGAACCAGCTAAACCTCAACCAACTCCGGATACAGGAGTAGGCGGTAGTTCATTAGATAATATGGTAGCAGCATGTGCAATGGAACTTATGAATGCTAGAAATAGTTTTCACAAGCTTCATTTAAAAGTAAAAGGAGAAGGATCTTATGCAGCACATATTGCTATTGGAGATTTTTATGATGGTTTACCAGGACATGCTGATACACTTGTAGAAGGTTATCAAGGAGTTTCTGAAAAACTATTAACAATAAAAGATGTAGCACCAAGAACATTGGATACTGTAGCTGATGGTGTATCATATCTTAGAGATTTGTATGCTATGGTAAACAAAGTCCAAGGAATGCTACCTTATTCAGAAATAGTAAATAACCTAGACTTAGTTAAGGATTCTATCAATTCTACTAAGTATAAATTACTTTTCTTAAAATAAATTTGGATATTTAAAAAACATTTACTATATTATAGTATATTATTTATAAACTAAAAACAAAAAACAATGAGTTATTTTAATCATGCCTTTAGAAAAACCTTTGTGGGAACAAATGGTTTTAATCCAAATGGATTGTCAGGTCAGTTAGGTACTCCAGGTAACATCCTAGAAGGTGGGCAATTTGCATTTGTAAATGCTAGAACTTGGAATATTCTTAATGCAACTCCTGAAGATTGTTGTAATCTTATTCTTGCTGCAGGTTCAATTTATCAAAATGATAAAATTGGTCCTTTCCACGGAGGATATTTAGAGACTAACAAATCTAAGGAAATCAATCCAAGATATGTAAACCGTTTCTACCGTGTAGATCCATGTTTACCACAAAATGAAGTATTACATATTGGTAACACAGCTTGGACTGATGATGTTGCTTTAAACTTAACTATTCTTAATGATGGTGCAAACTTAGAAGATGGTGTATATACTGATGTTCCTTTAGTAGATACTACAGCTCCTACAGGATCAGGATTAGTTGCTAATATTACTGTAATAGGTAATATTGTTACTTTTGTAGAAATTGTTAATGGTGGTTCAGGATGGAATGATGGAGATATTGTTACCACATCTGCTGAATTAATTCCAGCTATTGATGGTGAAGTAGCTACACAACCTACATTTACAGTTGATGCTGGTGTTGGTGCTAACTGTTGTAAAGAATTTTTCTGTGGTGAGACTTATACATTACGTGTTGATGTTAAAGGTTCTCCTGCATTAAGATTACTTAACCACAACTCTTATATCATTGCTTCTGCATATGGTGGATGTTGTGAGCCTAATGCAATTGCACCTGAAGTAATTGACTCTACATTAATCTTTAGACAATGGGCTGAGGCTATTACACGTTATCCAGTTATCTCTCCATTCATGCAAATCATCTTAGTTGATGAGACAGGTACTCCTTGGTATGCACCAGGAACTAATGCTCAATTTTTAGCTGATAACGGAGTTGATACTTGGGACCACTATGTATCTACAGGACATACTGAAGGTGGATGTGCTGGTCTAGTTCTTAATGGAGCTTATGTGGATACTAAATTCCAAAACTGTACATTCCAAATCTCTGACTTCTATGAAGTAGAGCCAGTTAGATTGTATGCATCTGAAGTTGATTTAAATGGTGATCCATGTTTGTTCAACGGAGTATGTGTAATTAAAGAATGTGAAGGAAGACAAGTAATGGGGTTAGGTGAGTCAATTGCAAGAGATGTTATTCTATCTGAGCAATACAGACAAAACTTCTTCCACTCAGACTTCCGTATCCGTGAGATTACACAAGGATACAGTGTGTTTGATTTTATCAACCGTAATGTGTTGTATACAAGATACTTTATCCAACATAATGTGCCACGTTTCAATAACCCATCTAGCACATTTGATAATGATCAATACTTGTTAGAAGTTATTACTTGTGGTGATATTCCTGCATTTGAAACTTTTGTTGATAGTTGGTTAGGTGCTTGTTCTCAGTGTACAGGTCTTCAAGTTGAAGGATGTGTTGAACCAGTTTGTGAACCAGTTTATAACTTCCCAGTTTTAACAACAAACTTCAATCCTAACGTAACAGAGTTCTGTTAAGAATAGTAATTAAACTATAAACAATAAGGGGAGCCGAGTATATTACTCCTCCCCTTTTTTATTATAAACATCATGGCAAATCATGTATTAAGCTTGGAAGTACCTACAGTAATGAACTCATGTATCATGAAGTTATTTGATACAAGTGTTTATACACCATTACTTCCTGTAACTTGTCCTACATTAAATATCACTGTACCTGGATTTGGATATTCAGTACAGATAGATACTACTGAAAACTTTGCAGAGACAATAACTGCATGTGATCTTCAGTTGCAAACAGTAGACTGTGGAACAATAAATTATGATATACCGGACGGAATATACATTATAAAATATAGTGTATCCCCTAATGATCAGGTATATGTAGAATATAACCACATGAGAATTACACAAGCTTTAATAAAGTACAATAAAGTTTTGTGTGATGTTGATGCTGCAGCATGTGATCCGCCAGCAGCAATTAAAAAGAAATTAGAAGCTTTGAGATTAATTAATATGTATCTTCAAGCTGCAAAAGCAAAAGTAGAATATTGTCATGAGCCACAGAAAGGAATGAGCTTATACAATTATGCACTTAAGCTTTTAAATAAATTAACTTGTACAAATTGTTAAACCCTTAAAAACCAACAAAATGAGTAGTTGTCCTAATTGTGGAGCTAAGTTAAGTTGTGGATGTCAGAAGAGAACACTTCCAAATGGAAAACAAGGATGTAGTAGTTGCGTTACTAAAGTAGCTAAAACAGTTGTTCCTGCAAAACCTACTGTAAACACAAATACTTGGGGACCAAATAGATATTTAAACTTGAAGAAATTTACTAAGTAATGGCTGCTGTAACATTTGAACGTGCTGTAATAAGATTCACAAGTTGTTGTGATGAAACTGTTTTCCTAGAATTTTTGTATGATGGTACAACTGACTATGGAACACTAGTAAAACCTACAAACTTATTTCCAGGATTTTCAAATACATGTTATAAAGTTACTACATATTTAACAGGAGATTGGTCTGGATTAAATCCAGCACCTTCTGTTGGAGCTTATTTTACTGTTTTATCAATAAGCCCAGATCCAGATTGTACTGACTATGACCTAGAATGTCCAGATTGTCAAACACCTTGTTATACATTATACAATTGTGATGGTGAATATTTTAATACAACTAATGATTTATCAGAAGTAGTAGGTCAATATGTTGTTATAGACGTTGATGGACAAACTTCAACATGGTTTGTATTAGAAAATACTGGTTACTGCAGTGATCCATTTAATGATTTTATATTAGATAATTTAGAACCAACACCTTGTTCTTGTAAATGTTATGAAGTTACTGGTCAGTTTAAACTTCTTATATACATTGATTGTGATGGTGTTTTACAAGAAGTTATTGGTGCTGCTAAATTCTGTTCACAGATATATCCAATAGTAAGTGGTAAATTACCTAACTATCAAGTTACAGATAATGGAGCATGTGTTGACGGATTATGTCCTGAAAAATGTTATCAACTTACAAACTGTGATACAGGAGAAATAATATATTCTACATTACAAAGTTTATCACAATATGCAGGTACTAATACTGTAGTGCAGATTGAGGGTTATGATGGATGTTGGTCTGTAACAGAATCAGAAGAACTTTGTGATTGTCCTGTTGATGTTATAGTGGTTAGAGAGTATGGATCATGTCCAGAATGTTTACCTATAATAGCTTACAAACTTACAAGTTGTGAGAATGCTAATGATATTAAATATACTTATCAAGACTTATCAGAATTTGTTGGAGAGTATGTTAAATTAGAAGACTGTGGTTGTTTCTTTGTAGAACTTATAGATTTTCAACCAACTAGTGAAACTACAGTAGTTGTATTAACTTCATTTAGTTCATGTCCTGCGTGTTTGACTCAATACTATATACTAGAAGACTGCAACGGTTTACTTGATCCAATATATACAGGAACAGATCTTTCTGGATATCTTGATGACATAGTTAATGTAAAAGGATGTGAAGGTTGTTGGAGTATAACAGAAGTTGAGATACCAATAAACCCAGTACCAGTTACAATTACAAATACATATATAGGATGTCTTGAATGTACACCAACACCACCATGTCTTTGTAATAGAATGACAAATTATAGTACAGAACAAAAAAAATATACATATATTGACTGTACTAATGAAGAACAAGAATTAATATTAGAAGCTGGACAAATTAGTGAAAAAATATGTTTGCAAGCTTGGACTTTAGATTATCCGGATACAGATAACTTAGAAGTATTTGGATTATGTGAATTATCTAATACAAACAAACTATATGTTTGTCCAATAACAATTCCTAAAAGAAAAATAAAACCAGGATACTCTGTTCCAACATGTGACATAGATAAATGGGAAAAGATAACATGTAAAGCATCAGAGATATTGTATAAAGAAGTAATGAGACTCAGATATGGAATAAGCAACTGTTGTCCAGATGAAGATGAGAAATGGTTAATTAAAAAAGAACTGATAGATTTAGCTGCTTTAGTTGATCCTGATTATATATGTAAACCAGTTCAGTCTTGTGGTTGTCCACCAAGTTCATGCGGGTGTGGATGTAATACTACACTTAAGACTTGTAATTCTCAATAATAATTAGTATATTATAATATGAAACCATTAAATTTAGATAATAGACCATGTAGCCCAATATCAAGTAATTGTGTGATATGGCAAGGTTCAGATATTCCATGTATTAAATTATGTACAGGAGACACTATATCTGATGTAGTATTTAAACTAGCTACAGAACTATGTACTATAATGGATACTCTTAAAATTACAAACTATGATTTATCATGTTTTAATTTAACAGCTTGTCCTCCAGATGATTTCCAAAAACTAATTCAATTAATTATTGATAAAATCTGTGCTCTTGAGAATATTAACAATTCTGAAGCAACTGGTTCAGGTAATCCAAGAGGAATTAGATCTACATCTACATGTCCTGATTGTGTTGTAACAGTTGCTGAACCATTTGTTGTAGGTACACAAACTACTATGCAATTAGTAGATTATGTAAATGCAATTGGTAATAAAATTACTTCTATTATAGATGAAATTTTAAATTTACAGAATCAAATTACTGATTTAAATATCAGAGTAACCACACTTGAAAATGCAGTACCAACACCATACACACTACCTAGCATAAGTACAGGTTGTTTGCAAGCATATATTGCTGGTAATCCTGCCACAGCTGGAATTGATATTGTTTTGAATACACTATTGAATGATGCTAATGTTGGATACTGTGCACTCAAAGGAGCCACAGGAGAACCCGCTGAAATCTCAGCAGCAGTTCAGTCTCAGCTTTTATGCATTAATGACTTAACACAACCTTTAGCAGCACTTCCTACAATAACAACATTTAGTGCTTACTATGCTGGAACCTGGGTTCAAGATGGAGATTTAAGTACAGCCGCAGATGCAATAAATAATATATGGATTACACTATGTGATCTTTATACTTATGTATCTAACTTTAATGTTAATATTAATGTTCAAGATACAAACACAGTTAACTTAACTTTTGCCTCTGGTATATTATCAGCAGATGTTCAAGATACTGGTTGGGTTAAACTTGTTGGTTTTGATACTTACATGAATGACACAGCTGGAACATTATATGAATATCCACAAGTAAGAAGAATAGGAAATCAATTACACTTTAAAGGCTTTGTTGTTGTTCCATTAGCAGAAACAACAAGTGCACTAAGACCATGGTTATATACCAATACAGTTAACAACTATGAAGAAGATCCTTCAACAGGTAATGCTACAACTATTGTAACACCTTACCAAGGAACAGGTGGTGTAATTCTTAATACATTTGGTTCTATTCAATTTAATAGAAATGGTGCTGGTAATGCAGAATCAGTTTTACCTACTTCTGTAATTCCTGCTGGTTATCAATTAGATGGAGCATATGCACATCCATCAGGTTATGTTCCTGCTAGACGTATTATAAAAATTGGTGCTAACACAAGTACTATGCTTACTTCATTATTTAGCATTAATATATCTGAGACAGGTATATTTAGTTTTGGGTTAGTTAAAAACTCAGAGGAAAGTAATATTAATGGTAATAATGATGCATGGGATACATCACACTTAAACTATATAATTTCACATGTAGTTTCTGGAGAAAGTGTTCCACAGTTTAAAACAGGAACTAATATAGTTCATTCATTAGCCGGTGGAGGAACATCAGATTTAAATCTTGATTTTCCTGCAGCATATACATATCCATTTACATGTAATGCAAATGATGAAACAGAGGTTGGAGGATTCTTTGTATCTATCACTGGTCTTACAGCATTTATAAGTCCATGTGGTACGTTAATACCAACACCTATACCATGTCCTTAAAAAATTAAAATAATGGCAACTACAAATACAACAAATAAATGTAAGAAATGCGGATGTGAAGATAGCTTCATGCCAAGTCCTGCACCATGTCCAACACCAATAGGATGTCCTAATCCAGAACCATGTTCTGAGGTAATGGATGCTCAGTGTATAATTTACACTGGTCCAAACATTATGTGTGGGAAAACAGTATTAATAGCAACAAACACAGATCTTGCTACAGCTTTACAAGCTATAGTAGCACAATTGTGTCCTCCTGAATAAAGAAGTTACAGGTTGTTGGTTTCTGTGACAACAAGGCATTACCCTCACACTTGTGGGGGTTTTGTTTTTTAGTTACATTTGTTAAAGTCATTTATTTTTAGTATATTAATAGTAATAGCATGAAGGAATTTAAAAAACCAGATGTTAAGGCTCCAAGGTTTAGACCAGAAGTTTACAATGTTTTAAACAAAGAGTTCTTTGATTTATTTAGAAAGAAGTATCCAAAGTATAAGGATCTGGATAATGATAGTTTAAAAAGAGTAATAAAAACTTTTAATAAATTAATATATCAAACAGTAATTGATACTAGAGATGGTGTACAATTACCAGAATCATTAGGTTGGTTATTCATTGGAACATGTCAACAAAGTAAAAAAAATAATATAGATTTTTCTAAGTCTGTAAAATATGGTGTTACTGTTTCAAATAAAAATTGGGAAACTGATGGTAAGCTTGCTAAAATATTCTTTAGCAATCTAGCTCCCAAACATAGAATAAAAAACAGAGAGTTCTGGAGTTTTAGAGCATGCAGAGATTTTAAAAGATCTGTAGCAAAAAGTTATCCTGAAAACTGGAACATGTATGTAAGACTTGATCCTCTTTCTAAATTAGAAACAATATATAGAAAAGGCCAGTATAAAGACTTTTTAAAGAAGGAAACTGATAAGGTACTTAAAACATATAATGAATTTGAAATATGACAACAATAGGAGAAGCAATATCTAGAGTTAGAAATGCTGTAAAGGCTGTTAAAGAAGATCCTTTCTTAACAGATAGACAAATATATTTTGCTTTACAAAAGTATTCACAGGCTTTGATTAAAAGAGAAGATAATCAATTTAGACTTATGAAGATAAGTTCTATCTTCAAAGTGCTTCCCTATATTGAACTTATTGATGTAGATAAAGTAGAAGCTGGTTGTGTTGGTGTATATTCTGAATGTTATATAAAAAGATCTAAAGATAAACTACCAACAATATTAAATGGTATGTTTGGTCCTATCATACGTACTACATCTTCTATAGATGGATCTATAGAAATGTTTAGAACAGATCCAGGTACTTGGGTATCTATGACTAAAACCACAACATTCAAGTATAACAAAAGACCATACTTTTGGTATCTTAATGGATACGTATATTGTCCTAATATAGATTGGGATGCAATTAAAATGGAAGCTATATTTGAAGGTGAAGTAGATATATGTGATCCTAAAGTAGAATGTATGGTAAAACAAGATGAAGCACTTTCATTACCAGAATATTTATTTGCTGAAGTAGAACAACTTGTTATTAAAGAATTAACCATGCTTATGTCAGTTCCTGTAGACTCTACAGATGATGGGCAAAATATACTTAGATAATGGATTATAACTATACACTCCGCTATAGAACATTTGATCAACTACTGGAAGATGTTACAGTGGACATGCATACATTTGCTCTAGAAAATATGATAGAGCCACAGACTCTAATTAAACTAGTTAAAAAACTTAACTATGATTTAGGTCTAAGAATAAATCAAACTAGAGAAGTTGTACTAGAGGTTTGTCATGGTAGAGTAAAACTTCCAGATGACTTTTATGTATTTAACTTTGCTTTACTTTGTGGAGAGTTTGATCTTGCTACAAGTTACGGAGGTCCTGCAGGTGGAACCAATATACAAGAAGTTCCATACAAAGAATTCCCATCAACAGTTGATCAGTGTGCTCCACCAAGCGTTAACTGTAGAACATGTAATTCCAATCCATGTAACAAAACTGCAGCATGTGATCTTAATCATCCTATAGTAGACCCAATACCAACTGCGTATGATCCTAACAATCCTTATGGTGATACATGTATACCACCAAGAGTATTCATGAACTGTAAAGGAGAAAAGTATGAGTTAGTTCAAGTAATGAGTAGAACAGAAACAAGAACATATAGAAGGTTGATTCCATTAAAAATGAAAACTAGCCAAAGTATAGAATGTGACTGCCCTAATCTTTATTTCAATTCAACATTTGAAGGATGGATAAAAGATGGTTTTCTTTTTACAAATTTTCAAACAGGTAATGTATATCTTAACTACCAAGGAGCATTAGAAGATAATGATGGTAACTTACTTGTACCTGATCATGATTTACTTAATGAATATTATGAATATGCATTAAAGCAAAGAATACTTGAAAACTTATTTATGAATGGAGAAGATGTTTCTCAAAGAATGAGTATGATTGAGCAAAGACTAAGAGCCGCAAGAAACCAAGCACTTAGTTTAGTCAACACACCAAACTTTAAAGAAATGGAAAAACTTTGGTGGACAAACAGAAGAGCTCAGTATAACAAATACTATGATATGTTCAAAAGTTATAGTCCTAATGCAGCTTTCTATAGATATTACGGAAATACTAGAGTTATATAACTATGGCAAAGATTCAAGATACTTCTCAAAGCAAACCTAATAGCTTTATAAAAGGTTTAAATAAAGATTCAGATCCTACATATATTCAAGAGGGTATGTGGACACATGCTCGCAATGTTGTAAATAATACTGTAGAAGGTGACTTAGGTTCATTATCTAATCAACCATCTAACTTTAAATGTCCTTCTAATTTTCCTCCAGGTATCACAATGCCGCAGTTTTTATTACCTGCTAGAAAAGTTGTAGCAAGATATATCATTGGTGCAATACACTTGTACTCTGATAAGTGGATCATATATACTGCTGGACATAATGCAACAGGTCAACCTGTTATGTCTGAGATAGGATTACTTGAAGAAGAAAGATGTATTTATAGACCTATTGTGCAAGATGCTTGTTTAGGTTTTGACAAAAGATATTTAATATCTGGTGCAGCAAGATTAGTGCAAGATTGTTCTTGGCAAGTATATTGGGCTGATGGATTAAATCCAGATAGATACTTAAATGTTGGAGATCCCCAAACTTGGCCAACAGATGAATATAGTTGGGCATTAAATTTATTTGTACCTGCAACAGGTTCCCCTTCTACATCAATTACTCAAGCGACATATGATGCAAATGTAAATTATTATGTTAATGCAGATGGAGATCAAATACTTTGGCCTGGTGTACAGTGGGTGGAAAATTGTACTGAACCCCTTGATTCAGATGGTGATGGTGAACCAGATCCATCATGTGTTTTTTGTAGACAATTTAATTCTCTAGATTGTATTCATACTAGAATAGCAAAAATAATAAAAACACCATGTCTTAAAGTTAGACTTGGTGATTCAGGTGGTACTCTTAGAAATGGAACTTACTTTGCTACACTAGCATATAGTATTAATGGAGTAAAAGTATCAGATTATTTTTCCCCAAGTAATA
>Ga0315904_10006397_pt1 | contig 16129 bp, 14 predicted proteins | sample LakEriMetagenome_6_FD_203529 | JGI IMG/M metagenome (GOLD analysis project Ga0315904, IMG submission 203529) | Freshwater fungal communities from buoy surface, Lake Erie, Ohio, United States - Buoy 12 MA120 | ecosystem: Environmental > Aquatic > Freshwater > Lake | place: USA: Lake Erie, Ohio... | reverse complement strand
GGCGAAGTCGAGCACAATGACGCGCAGGACCGCGTGGCCGGGTTCGAAACGCCGGTCGATGGCTTTACCATGGTCAACCTGTCGGCCGTTTGGCACCCGATGGGCGATGACGGCCCGCTGACCTTTACCCTGGCAGGGAACAACCTGTTCAACGTCAGCGCTCGCCGCGCCGCCTCGTTCACGCGCGATTTCGTGCCGCTGGCCGGCCGCGACATCCGCGTCTCGGCAAAGCTCGCCTTCTGAGGACATTAGCATCTCCCCGCTTGGCAAGCGCCCGGCGCGCTGCCATGCGGGGAAGGTGAGCCAGCCGACCCATCCCCTCCAGATCCGCGACTATCGCCTGGTCTGGCTGGCGCGGTTCACCTCGGTCGCCGCGACCACCGCAATGGTGGTCATCGTCGCAGCGCAGACTTACCAACTGGCGCGCGGCGAATACGGCTATTCAACGCGCGAGGCCGCGTTCCTGATCGGGACGCTGGGCCTCGCGCAATTCATTCCCTTCCTGCTGCTGACCCCGGTGGCCGGGCTGGTCGCTGACCGGCTCGATCGGCGCTTCGTCGGAGCCGCTTCGTGCCTGCTCGACCTGACGATCGCGCTGAGCCTGGTTGCAGCCAATTCGCTCGGTGCGATTTCGTTGCCATTGCTGTTCACCATGGCCGCGCTGCATGGCGCGGCACGAGTGTTCATTGGCCCGGCAATCAGCGCGATCGTGCCCAACGTGGTGCCGGCGGAGCTCCTGCCAAAAGCCGTCGCCACCGGATCGATCGCCTGGCAGAGCGCCTCTGTCATCGGCCCCGCAGCAGCCGGTTTCCTGCTCGCCGGGAATGATGCCTGGCCTTATGTGATGTCCGCCATCCTGCTGACGGCGGCGATCACCGCACTATTGAACATCCGCCCGCTACCCCCGGTGCCCAAGCCAAGCGGCGAGACCCCGCTCCGCCAGATGGCCGAAGGGGCAAAGTTCGTCTGGCGCGAACGCTTCCTCCAGGGCTGCATCACGCTTGATCTGTTCGCCGTGCTGCTCGGCGGCGCAACGGCGATGCTGCCGGCCTTTGCCTATGACGTCCTGAAGGTGGGCGATGAAGGGCTTGGCCTGCTGCGAGCGGCGCCCGCGCTGGGCGCGGCGCTGGTCGCCCTGTTCCTCGCTTTTTTCCCGCTCTCACGCAATGTCGGTGTCAAGATGCTGTGGGCTGTGGTCGTGTTCGGCGCGGCGACCGTGGTCTTCGGCCTCTCCACCTCGTTCCCGCTCTCGCTTGCCATGCTCGCGCTGCTCGGCGCATCGGACCAGGTTTCGGTGTTCATCCGCGGTACGCTGATCCAGCTCAACACCCCCGATGCCATGCGCGGGCGGGTCTCCTCGATCTCGGGCCTGGCCATTTCCGCCTCGAACGAGCTGGGCGAGATGCAATCGGGTCTGGCGGCCGCATTTTTCGGTGCGGTTGGCGCAGTCGTGTTCGGCGGGATCGGGGCCATAGTAGTGACTGCCGCATGGGCCGTGCTATATCCCGAGCTACGCCGCGCAAAGACATTTGCCCCACAATATCGCCCCTCACCTGCTCGAACCGAAGGACCACCGCCATGAAGGCTGAATCGATCCTCGCCACTATCGGCAATACCCCGCACATCCGCCTGTCGCGCATGTTCCCGGACCACGAGGTCTGGATCAAGGCCGAGCGGGCCAATCCCGGTGGCTCGATCAAGGACCGGATCGGTCTCGCCATGATCGAGGCGGCCGAGGCCGATGGCAGCCTGAAGCCAGGCGGCACGATCATCGAGCCGACCAGCGGCAACACCGGCATCGGCCTGGCCATGGCGGCCGCGGTCAAGGGTTACAAGCTGGTGCTGGTCATGCCCGAATCGATGTCGCTCGAGCGGCGGCGGCTGATGCTGGCCTATGGCGCGACCTTCGATCTGACGCCGCGCGAAAAGGGCATGAAGGGCGCGATCGAGCGCGCGCACGAACTGGTTGCCACCACGCCCGGTGCCTGGATGCCGCAGCAGTTCGAAAATGCCGCCAATATCGCGGTCCATGTGCGCACCACCGCGCAGGAGATCCTGGCCGATTTCGCCGACACGCCAATCGATGCCCTGATCACCGGGGTAGGTACCGGCGGTCACCTGACCGGCTGCGCCGAAGTGCTGAAGGCCAAGTGGCCCAAAATGCAGGCCTGGGCGGTCGAGCCGACGCTCTCGCCAGTGATTTCCGGTGGCCAGCCTGCCCCGCACCCGATCCAGGGCATTGGCGCGGGCTTCATCCCGGCCAACCTCCACACCCAGGCGATCGATGGCGCGATCCAGGTCGATCCGGCCGATGCCAAGGAAATGGCCCGCCGCTCCGCCCGGGAAGAAGGCATGCTGGTCGGGATCAGTTCTGGCGCCACGCTGGCCGCCATTGCCCAGAAGCTGAAGGAACTGCCCGCTGGCAGCCGTGTGCTGGGCTTCAATTACGATACCGGCGAGCGTTACCTTTCGGTGCCGGACTTCCTGCCGGAATGAGCGCGATGACCCGGATCGACTATTCTGACGGCGAGACCCCGCTGATCGGGCATCTCGTTCGTCCCACCGGCACGCCGCGCGCCGCCGTGGCTGTGTTCCCCACCTTCATGAACATCACTGAAGGCGTGGCGAACAAGGCCAGGGCGCTGGCGGACGCGGGCTATACGGCCTTCGTCGCGGACTTCTATGGCCCGGAATCGCCGCACGATTTCGATTCGGCCAATAGTGCGATGATGCGCCTGCGCGCCGATCCACATGCCATGCGGACTCGCCTGCGCGCCACGCTGACCAAGCTTGGTGAGCTTGAACCGGGCGTGCCGCAGGTGGCCATCGGGTACTGCCTCGGCGGCCTCGCCGTGCTGGAACTCGCTCGCGACGGGGCGGACCTCGAACTGGTCGCCAGTTTCCACGGCCTGCTGCAGACCCCGCTACCGGCAGCGCAGCCGATCAAGCCGCGCATCCTGGTTTGCCACGGCGATGTCGATTTCCTCGTGCCGCGCAGTCATGTCAAGGCTTTCTGGGAAGAGATGGATGCGGTGCAGGCCAACTGGCATTTCCACAGTTATGCCCGGGTCGACCATGGTTTCACCAACCCATTGACCCCCGTCGGGGAACCCAATCCCGCCTACAATGCCAGCGCCGACCGGCAGAGCTGGGCGGCGCTGATGGGCCTGCTGGACGAGGTGCTGGCTTGATCGAAGCCCTCAACCGCGCGGCGCTGCTGGCCTTTGCAAAAGCAGTGCTGTGGGGCGGCGTGGCCGGAGGGCTGCCTTTCCTGCTCGTCACCGTGCCGGTCGGTGTCGCGATCTTGCAGGATGGGCAGGCTGGCGGCTTCGGCGTCATGCTGGCCCCGCTGATCGTAGCCTGGCCGGCAACCCTTGGCGGCATGGTGATGGTTGGCCTGCCAATAACCTGGCTGCTCACCCGCTCGGGCCATGAGCGCGGACGGTTCTATGTCCTTGCCGGGTTGATCGCGGGATCGCTGCCGTTCCTCATGGCGGGCCTGTTCCCCGATGGAATCGGCTGGATGGCCTTCTCCATCCCCGGCGGTCTGGCCGGAGCCGTGGCCGGTTGGCACTGGGGCCGCCACCGCGACCGGGTGGCGGGCCACAGCGGGGCAGACTGACCGTCAGGCCGTGGCGAAGGCCTCGACCGGCAGGGCCATGACCGCTTCGCAACCGGCTTCGATCTTGCGGCGCAGCGCAGCGCTGTCCGGACAGAACCGCTCACCGAAGTAACGCGCCGTGGTCAGCTTGGCTTCGTAGAACGCCTTGTCACCCTCGCCCTTGGCCAAGGCTTCGAGCGCCACTTCGCCCATCCGCAGCCACATCGAACCCAGCGCGACGATGCCCATGATGTGCATGTAATGGTGCGCGCCCGCGCCGACCTGGTTGGGATTGGCCATGCCGTTGGCCATGAGCCACATGGTCGCGGCCTTGAGATCGGCATTTGCCGCCTCGACCGCTGCCGCCAGCCCGGCCAGTTCCGGCTTGGCCTTGGCCGCGGCGCATTCGGCATCGACGATGGCAAAGAAGGTCTGCACTGCGCGGCCACCGTTCTGGGCCAGCTTGCGGCCAACGAGGTCCATCGCCTGAATGCCGTTGGTGCCTTCATAGATCATGGCGATGCGGGCATCGCGCACGAACTGGCTCATGCCCCATTCCTCAATGTAGCCATGGCCGCCGAAGACCTGCTGCATGTTGGTGGCCACGTCATAGCCCTTGTCGGTGCCATAGCCCTTGATCACCGGGGTGAGCAGGCTGATCAGGTCGTCGGCCTTCTGCCGCTCTTCCTCGCTCGCAGCCTTGTGGCTCAGGTCGACCTGCAACGCGCCCCACATGCAGAGCGCGCGCATGGCTTCGGTAAAGGCCTTGGCATCCATCAGCATCCGGCGCACGTCCGGGTGGACGAACAGGGTATCGGCCTTCTCGGCCGGCTCGGCCGCCCCGGTCAGGGCGCGGCCCTGGCGGCGCTCGCCGGCATATTTGACCGCATTCTGGTAAGCGACCTCGGCCTGGGCCAGGCCCTGGATACCGACACCAAGCCGCGCCGCATTCATCATGATGAACATGGCGGCGAGGCCCTTGTTCTCCTCACCCACCAGGTAGCCGGTCGCCCCGTCATAGTTCATCACGCAGGTCGCATTGCCGTGAATGCCCATCTTGTGTTCGATCGACCCGCACGAGACGGCATTGCGCGCACCCAGCGAGCCATCGTCGTTCACCAGCACCTTGGGGACGATGAACAGCGAGATGCCCTTGGTCGAATCCGGCGCATCGGGTGTCTTGGCCAGGACCAGGTGGATGATGTTCTCGGTCAGGTCGTGCTCGCCCGACGAGATGAAGATCTTGGTACCCGTGATGGCATAGCTGCCGTCGGCCTGCGCCACCGCGCGGGTGCGGATCAGGCCCAGGTCCGTGCCGCACTGGGGCTCGGTCAGGTTCATCGTGCCCAGCCATTCGCAGGCCACCATCTTGGGCACGTACTTGGCCTTCTGCTCCGGCGAGCCCTTGGCCAGGATCGCCGAGATCGCCCCGGCGGTGAGCCCCGGATACATGCCGAACGCCTGGTTGGCGGACGACATGAACTCTTCCATCAGCATGCCCAGCACATGCGGCAAGCCCTGACCGCCAAACTCCTCGGGCACCGAGAGGGTCGACCAGCCCGCCGCGCGGAACTGGGCAAAGGCGTCCTTGTAGACCGAAGGAACGGTTACAGTGCCGTCAGGATGCCGGGTGCAGCCCTCCTGGTCACCGGCCAGGTTGATCGGCGCCAGCACTTCTGAGCAGAACTTGCCGGCTTCCTCGACCACGGCATCGACCATGTCGGGCGTAGCGCTGGCAAAGCCGGGCAATGCAGCGTGGTCCTGCAGGCGCAGCACTTCATTGATCAGGAAGCGGGCGTCGCGAGTCGGTGCCTTGTAGACGGGCATGATGGGTCCTTCGGTATTGGGAGGGTTACGCCTTGGGCGCGTTTTCGAGGTCTTCGAGCCGGGCGATGAATTGCGTCAGTTCTGCAATCGCCGAATCGATATCGGCCCGCTGCTGTTGCATCCGCTCGACCTGTTCCTTGCAGCGGGCGATGGTCACCCGGCGCTGCTCGACCCGGCCATCCCCCAGGTCGTAGAGGTCGATCATCTCCTTGATCTCGGTCAGGCTAAAGCCGACGTTCTTGGCCCGCATGATCCAGGCGAGGCGGGCCCGGTCGCGCTTGGAGTAGATCCGCGACAGGCCGCTGCGGGCGGGGGCGATCAGGCCCTCGTCCTCGTAAAAGCGCAGGGCGCGGGCGGTTACGCCGAACTCGGCCGTCAGGTCGGAGATCGTGAAATGCTCGCGTTCCAACGCGTCTGGCCGCTCAAGGTGAGCGCCATCGTGCACAGGCGTGATCTTCGCGGCCGATTCCATGTACCGCGAAATAGGTTCCCTTTACGTAAGCGTCAATCACTGACCCGCACGAGCCAGTCGCCATCGAGCCGACGATAGAAACAGCTGGTCGCGCCGGTGTGGCAGGCCGGACCGGCCGGGCGGACGATCAGCAAGAGGGCGTCCTGATCGCAATCCACGCGGATTTCCTCGACCCGCAGGACATGGCCCGAGCTTTCGCCCTTCATCCACAGCCGCCCGCGCGAGCGCGAATGGAAGTGCGCCAGCCCGGTTTCGCGCGTCTTGGCCAGCGCCTCGGCATCCATGTGGGCCAGCATCAGCATGGTGCCGCTATCGGCATCGACCGCAACGGCGGTCACCAGGCCATTGGCATCGAAGCGGGGCAAAAAGGCGCTGCCCTGTTCGCGATCGGTGGGGTCGGTGTTGGTCATGACGGAGTTCCTTGTTGCAGGATAACCACATGTGTCGACCAAAATCTGCCCCGATCTTGCTCGCCACTTTCCATCGACCCGCAATTCGGTGATTGATCGCATGCGGACAGCGCAAGCGGCCCGGGTTCAGGGACCCATGGCAAGTCAAGCCACCGCATGAGGGATCGGGCGAGGCGTTCAAGGGGGAGCGCCTAATCGCGAAAGCGACGCCCCACGGTTTCGTCACGAGGGCGCCCGGAGCTTCGGTTCCGGGCGTTTTCTCGTTGGGCCAGACCTGTTCAGGCCAGATCCAGCGCCTCGTCCAGCACCCGCGCGAAGCAGGCGACCACCACCTGCTCCGCCCCGGCGCGTTTCAGCGCCCTGACGCAGGCTTCGCTGGTCGAACCGCTGGTCAGCACGTCATCGACCAACAGGACTTTCGCCCCCCTGATCGTGCCCGCCCGCTTCGGGTTGACCGCAATCGCCCCGCTCAGCACCCGCATCCGCGCCGCCCTACCCAGTCCGCCCAGCATGGGCGTGGCCTTGCGCCGCACCAGGCCATCGACCAGCAGCCGCGCGCCCTTCGCCTTCGCGACCTCGCGCCCCAGCAGCGCCGACTGGTTGAAGCCGCGTCGCCACAACCGCCAGCGGTGCAAGGGCACCGGCACGATCAGCCAGTCCGCGCCCACCTGCCCGATTCGCGGCAGGATCAGTCGGGCCAGCTGGTCGGCCAGGGCAATCCGCCGCCCGTGCTTGAACGCCAGCACCAGCCTGCGCGAAGCATCATTATAGAGCGTCGCCGCCGCGATGCCGTCATGGAGTGGCGGACTGGCGAGGCACGGCGCGCAGACCGATCCGGCGGCCATGCCATCCCCCAGCGGGCGCTGGCACTTGGCACAGGCCAGCTCACCCGGGATGACCAGCTCGGCCCAGCAGGCCGAACAGAGGCCGCCGTGTGCCGCCAGCGCCTCACCGCAGAGCGGGCAGCGCGGGGGCAAGACCAGATCGACCACCGGGGCGAGGCTTGGGGGAACCTGCATCGCCGATGACTATCGCTTGCACCGTCGCCCGGCGCAAGGCAGGGCGACGGCGTGACTGGCACCGCCCCGCCCCGGATCTTCGCCCCCACCCGCCGCCTGGCTGCCCGCCGCCGCGCGCTGGCGCTGCAGGCCGCCCCCGAAGCCGCGCGCTACCTGATGGCCGACATGGCAGAGGATGTGATCGAGCGGCTTGGCTTCCTGCGCCATGTGCCGCAGCGGGCACTGCTGATCGGCATGATCGATCCCATGCTCGCCCAGCACCTCCAGTCCCTCGGCGCGGCTGTCACCCTGGCCGATCCGGCCACCGGCTGGGATGACGAGCTGCCTTTCCCCGACCAGGGCTTTGACTTCATCGCCAGCCTGGGCACGCTCGATACGGTCAACGACCTGCCCGGCGCGCTGATCCATATCCGCAACGCCCTTGCCCCCGGTGGCCTGGCCCTGGCCAGCTTCAGCGGCGCGGGCAGCCTGCCGGCGCTACGCGAGGCCATGCTGGCCGCCGATGGCGACCGCCCCGCCCCGCGCCTCCACCCGGCGGTCGATGTCCGCGCCGGGGGGCAACTGCTCCAGCGGGCCGGCTGGGCCAACCCTGTGGTCGACAGCCGCAGCCTGGAGGTGCGGTTCCGCAGCCTCGACAGCCTGGTGGCCGACCTGCGCGCGCAGGCGCTGGGCAATGTCCTCGCCAGCCCCGGCCCGATCCTTTCCCGCAGCCAGCTCGCCACGGCCCGTGCCGCCTTCGGGACGGGCACGGTCGAGCGGTTCGAGATCCTGACCCTCAGCGGGTGGAAGCGCCCGTCAGTGGCCTGAGGCCAGCGCCGCCTGGGCCGCCGCCAGCCGGGCAATCGGCACGCGATAGGGGCTGGCTGAGACGTAATCGAGGCCGACCTTTTGGCAGAACGCGATGCTGGCGGGATCGCCGCCGTGTTCGCCGCAGATGCCCAGCTTGATGTCGGGCCGGGTCTTGCGCCCGCGCTCAGCCGCCAGTTCGACCAGCTGGCCCACGCCCTCGATATCGAGGCTGACGAACGGATCGCGCGCGAAGATGCCCTGCTCCACATAAGCCCCCAGGAACTTGGCCGCATCGTCGCGGCTGAGGCCCAGAGTGGTCTGCGTCAGGTCATTGGTGCCGAACGAGAAGAACTCGCCCACTTCGGCGATCCGGTCCGCCATCAGCGCGGCGCGCGGCAGCTCGATCATCGTGCCGACCTGATAGTCCAGCGTCTGGCCCTTTTCCGCAAAGACCGCGGCGGCGGTGCGATCGACCAGCGCCTTCAGGATTTCCAGCTCCTTGCGCGTGGCGACCAGCGGGATCATCACTTCGGGGACTGGCGCTTCCCCGCCTTGCGCCGCCACGTCGCAGGCCGCCTCAAAGATCGCGCGAGCCTGCATCTCGTAGATCTCGGGGAAGGTGATCCCCAGGCGGCAACCGCGATGGCCCAGCATCGGGTTGAACTCGTGCAGTTCCGCCGCGCGCCGCTTCAGCCGGTCCACCCCCACGCCGATCGCGTCAGACAGATCGGCAAAGTCTGCGTCGGCATGGGGCAGGAACTCGTGCAGCGGCGGGTCGAGCAGGCGGATGGTTACGGGAAGCCCCGCCATCACCTCGAAGATCGCGTGGAAGTCCGCGCGCTGTTCCGGCAGCAGCTTGGCCAGGGCAGCGCGGCGGCCGGCCTCGTCCTCGGCGAGGATCATCTGGCGCACGGCAGCGATCCGCTTGTCGTCGAAGAACATGTGCTCGGTCCGGCACAGGCCGATGCCTTCGGCCCCGAACTGGCGCGCCATCCGGCAGTCGGCCGGGGTCTCGGCATTGGTGCGCACCTTCATCCGGCGGTGCTGGTCGGCCCAGGCCATCAGCACGCCAAAGTCGCCCACCAGTTCCGGCTCGATGGTCGGCACCAGTCCGGCCATGACCTGGCCATTGGCGCCATCAAGGGTGATGAGATCGCCTTCCTTCAGCTCGCGACTGCCGATCCGCAGCGTGCGGGTGGCGAGGTCGATCGAGACGCCCGATGCGCCGGAGACACAAGGGCGCCCCATGCCGCGCGCCACCACGGCGGCGTGTGACGTCATGCCGCCGCGCGCGGTCAGGATGCCCTTGGCCGCGTGCATGCCGTGGATGTCTTCCGGGCTGGTCTCGACGCGGACCAGGATCACCGCTTCGCCGCGTTCGGCGCGCTTTTCGGCCGTATCGGCATCGAGCACGATCGCGCCCGATGCCGCACCGGGCGAAGCCGGCAGGCCGGTGGTCAGCACTTCGCGCGAGGCCTCGGGATCGAGCGTGGGGTGCAGCAGCTGATCAAGCGCCATCGGATCGACCCGGCGGATCGCGGTCGCCTCGTCGATCAGGCCCTCGGCCACCATGTCGACCGCCATCTTCAGCGCGGCCTTGGCGGTGCGCTTGCCGGTCCGGGTCTGGAGCATCCAGAGCTTGCCGCGTTCGACGGTAAACTCGATGTCCTGCATCTCGCGGTAATGCTTTTCGAGCAGCTCGAACACGGCGGCCAGCTCGGCATAGGCCGCGGGCATGGCCTCTTCCATGCTCAGCGGCTTGGCCCCGGCGCGTTCACGCGAATACTTGGTGAGGTATTGCGGCGTGCGGATGCCGGCCACCACGTCCTCACCCTGGGCGTTGATCAGCCATTCGCCGTAATAGGCCTTCTCGCCGGTCGCCGGATCGCGGGTGAAGGCGACGCCCGTGGCCGAAGTATCGCCCATGTTGCCAAAGACCATGGCCTGGACGTTGACCGCCGTGCCCCAGTCACCGGGGATATTGTTCAGGCGGCGATAGACCTTGGCCCGGTCGGCATCCCAGCTATCGAACACCGCACGGATCGCGCCCCACAGCTGCTCGGTGGGGTCTTGCGGGAACGGCTGGCCCAGCGCGCGCTGGACGATGTCCTCATATTCCTTGACCAGCGCCTGCCAGTGTTCGGACTGCATCTCAACATCGGCATAGAAGCCATTGTCTTCCTTGGTGATTTCCAGCGCGTCCTCGAACAGGTGGTGATCCACCCCCAGCACCACGTCGGAATACATCTGGATGAAACGGCGATAGCTGTCCCAGGCAAAGCGGGCATCACCCGAGGAAGCCGCCAGCCCCTGCACCGTGACGTCATTGAGGCCAAGGTTGAGCACTGTGTCCATCATCCCCGGCATGGAGACGCGCGCGCCCGAGCGAACCGAGACCAGCAGCGGATCGGCCGGATCGCCGAACCTCTTGCCGACGGCAGCTTCGATATGGGCCAGCGCGGCCGCGACTTCGGCCTTCAGCGCGTCAGAGAACTCGCCGCCTTCCTTCAGGTAGCGGACGCACTCCTCGGTCGTGATCGTGAAGCCCGGCGGCACCGGCAGGCCGATCGCCGCCATCTCCGCCAGGTTCGCGCCCTTGCCGCCGACAATCGTCTTGTCCCGGCTGCGCGGATCATCGCTGTGGGCACCGCCGCCGAAAGTGTAGACCTGCTTGCTCATTCAACCGGCCCTGTCGCTGCGGACATGGACCACATGGACCACTGTCCTGGAGTGAAAAAATCAGCCTTCGATCTTCGAGAAATCGGCAACTCCGTGCACCGCATCGCGCAGCCGCGCCAGCAGCGAGAGTCGGAATGTCCGCTTTGCGGTATCGGCATCGTTGACGGTCACCTGCTCGAAGAAGGCATCGATCGGCGCGCGCAGCGTGGCGAGGGCCGCCATCGCTCCGCCAAAGTCCTCCGCCGCCACCGCCGCAGCGGCGCGCGGACCGGCCTCGGCCAGGGCGCTGACGAGCGCCTCTTCCGCCGGTTCGGGGGTGTAGGAAAGCGCTATTTCCTGTGCCCCGGCAAAGTCCTCCTTCTTGAGGATATTGGCGGCGCGCTTGTACCCGGCGAGCAGGTTGGTGCCGTCCTCGGTGCCGATAAAGGCCTGGAGCGCGTGAACGCGAGCAAGCAGGCGGACGAGGTCATCCTCGCCACCCAGCGCGAAGACCGCATCGATCAGGTCATGGCGGACCCCGGCTTCGCGCTGCTGGACCTTGAGGCGGTCGGCGAAGAAGGCGAGCACGTCGCCCTCGCCCACGCCAAAACGAAGGCCGTTTGTGGTGATCAGCTGGATGATACCGAGCGCCGCCCGGCGCAGGGCGAAGGGATCCTTCGAACCGGTCGGCTTTTCATCGATAGCGAAGAAGCTTCGAATGGTATCCAGCTTGTCAGCCAGAGACACTGCCACCGTCACCGTCGCGGTCGGCACTTCATCGCCTTGCCCGACCGGCTTGTAGTGATCGCGGATCGCATCGGCGACCGCATCAGGCAGACCCTCGGCGCGGGCGTAATAGCCGCCCATCAGGCCCTGCAGTTCGGGGAACTCGCCGACCATTTCGGTGACGAGATCGGCCTTGCATAGCCGCGCGGCGAGTTCGGCCTGGTCGGCGAGCTCTTCCTTCGTCACCCCGGGCTTGACCCGGGGTCCCGCTTCGTCACCCGCCGTTGCCAAGGCAGCGGGACCCCGGATCAAGTCCGGGGTGACGGTAGAGGGCTTCACGATCCCCTCTTCCACCAGCCAGCGCGCCAGCCTGGCCACCCGCTCGACCTTGTCGGCCACGGTGCCGAGCTTTTCGTGGAAGGTGATCCGCTCCAGCTTCTTCGCGTGATCGGACAGCGCGGTCTTGCGATCCTGCTCCCAGAAGAAGCGCGCGTCGGACAGGCGCGCGGCGAGGACCTTGCGGTTGCCCGCAACGATCGCCGCGCCGCCATCGCTGGCAACGATATTGGCGGTGCAGACGAAGGCATTGGCCAGCTTTCCGCTGGCGTCCTCGCAGACGAAATACTTCTGGTTGGTCCGCGCGGTCAGCTGAATCACTTCGGGCGGAACTTCGAGGAACTGTTCGTCAAACCGGCCGAGCAGCGGCACCGGCCATTCGGTGAGGCCGGCGTTCTCGATTACCAGGCCTTCGTCAGCGACGAGCTTGAGGCCCGCCGCAGCGGCGGCTTCGCTGGCCTTGGCGCGGATCAGGTCCTGCCGTTCGGCGTGATCGACGATGACATGGGCAGCGCGCAGCTTGGCGGCGTAATCATCCACGCCATCGATGCTGATTTCGCCGCTGGAGTGGAAGCGGTGCCCTCTGGTCAGGCGACCGGCCTTGATCCCGCCGACTTCGCAATCGACCACCTGCCCATCGAACAGCGCGACAATGGCCGAGAGCGGACGCACCCAGCGCAGCGATTCCGTGGAAATCGAGGCGGCGCCCCAGCGCTGGCTCTTGGGCCAGGGGAAGGCGCGGACGATCGCGGGGATCGCTTCGGCCAGCGCTTCGGCCGTGGCGCGCCCGGGCTTTTCGGTGATCGCGAACAGCACGCCATCGCGCTCGACCAGCTGGTCTTCGCTGAGGCCGGTCTTGCGCAGGAAGCCTTCCAGCGCCTGCGGCGGCGCGCCGACGCGCGGGCCCTTTACCTCTTCCGAAACGGCAGCCGTCGCGGCGGGCAGCCCGCGCGCGATCAGCGCGAGGCGGCGCGGGGTGGACCAGACGGTGACTTCGCCCACGGCGACGCCAGCCGCTTCCATTTCCTTGCGGAACAGCTTTTCCAGGTCAGCGCGCGCGCCGGCCTGCATCCGCGCGGGGATTTCCTCCGATCGCAGCTCAAGGAGGAAGTCAGACATGGGCAACTCCGCCGCACAATCCAAACCCGTCACCCTGAACTCGTTTCAGGGTCCATCGAGCCGCACACCCGGCGGTCGCCGGATTGGCTGAACGCCTTCGCGATGCACGGTCTACCAAGCATTGGGCAAAACGAGGCATGGATCCTGAAACAAGTTCAGGATGACGAAAAGACGGAACGGGAGTGTGGTTCATACCGTCCACCCCGGGAACTTTGCTTCCCATTCGGCCTTGTTCTTTTCGATCCAGGCCTGGCACGATCCCTTGGCCAGATCGCGGACCCGGCCGATGTAGCTGGCGCGTTCCTGGACCGAGATCACGCCGCGCGCCTGAAGCAGGTTGAACAGGTGGCTGGCCTCGATCGCCTGGTCATAGGCGGCCAGCGGCACCTGGGCTTCGATGCAGCGCTGGCATTCACGCTCGGCATTCTTGAAGCCTTCGAACAGCTGGGCCGTATCGGCCACTTCGAAGTTGTACTTCGAATGCTCCTGCTCGTTCTTCAGGAAGACCTGGCCATAGCTGACGCCTTCATTGTTGAAGGCGAGGTCATAGACGTTGTCGACGCCCTGGATGTACATCGCGAGGCGCTCGAGCCCATAGGTCAGCTCGCCCGCCACCGGCTTGCAGTCGAACCCGCCGACCTGCTGGAAATAGGTGAACTGGGTCACTTCCATCCCGTCGCACCACACTTCCCAGCCCAGGCCCCAGGCACCCAGCGTCGGGCTTTCCCAGTCATCTTCGACGAAGCGGATGTCGTGCGCCAGCGGATCGACGCCGATTTCGGCCAGCGATTGCAGGTACAGCTCCTGCAGGTTTTCCGGGTTCGGCTTCAGGATCACCTGGTACTGGTAATAGTGCTGCAGCCGGTTCGGGTTCTCGCCATAGCGGCCATCGGTCGGCCGGCGGCTGGGCTGCACATAGGCGGCCTTCCACGGCTCCGGCCCCAGCGCGCGCAGGGTCGTGGCAGGGTGGAACGTGCCTGCGCCCATGCGCATGTCATAAGGCTGCAGGATCAGGCAGCCCTGCGCGCTCCAGAACGCGTGGAGCCGCAGGATCATTTCCTGGAACGAGAGTGGTCGCGAAGTGTCCGACATGGGGCTGGCCTTTGGCGGAAGCCCCGCAAGTGGTCAACCTTCGGCGTTGCGCGGATTCGTTCATCGACGCGCATGAAAGCGGCGCTATACCGAGGGCATGATCGCGCGCCTGCTTGCTCCTTTCGCCCTGTTTCTTTCCGCCGCGGCCCCGGCCCAGCAGCAATCGCTGCCGACTGAGCAACCCGTGGTGGCCGAACGGGTTGCCGCCGAAGTCCACCCCGCGCTGTGGAAGGTGGCCGATGCCGACACCACGATCTACCTGTTCGGCACGATCCACTTGCTGCCCGAGGGGCTTGACTGGTTCCGGGGCCCGCTGGCCGAGGCCTTTGCCCTCAGCGACGAGCTGGTGACCGAGATACCCGAGGTCGATGCCGAGACCAGCCAGGCCGTGCTGCTCAAGCGCGGGATGCTGCCCGCCGGGCAAAGCCTGCGCGACCAGTTCGATCCCAAACAGCGCGCCCTGTTCGAGCGGACGCTGGCCAGTTACGAGCTGCCGCTTAACGCCTTTGACCGGTTCAAGCCCTGGTATGCGGCGGTGGTGCTCGCCACCCTGCCGCTGCAGCGCAAGGGCTATTCGCTGGCCCACGGCGTAGAAACCGACCTTGCCGCCCGCAATACCGCGCTGGGGCGGCCCCGGATCGGGCTGGAAACGCTCGATTACCAGCTGGGCCTGTTCGACAGCTTCCCCGCTACGGTGCAGCGCCGCTACCTGTTCGAAGTGATTGCCGCCCTGCCCGACCTCGACAAGGAAGTGACCCAAATGGTCTCCGCCTGGCACGAGGGCGACGCGGCGAAGCTGGCCAGCCTGATGAACGCCGAGGAAGACGATCCGGCGATGATCGAGGCGCTGCTGACCAAGCGCAACCGCGACTGGGCCAAATGGATCGCGGCGCGCCTTGACCGGCCGGGCACGGTGTTCCTGGCCGTCGGCGCAGGGCATCTGGGCGGCACGGGATCGGTGCAGGACCAGCTCGACCGGCTGGGGGTGAAGTCCGAACGTGTGCAATAGGTTCCTGATCGCGCTGGCGGCGCTGCTGCTCGCCGCCTGCCAGCCCGCCCCCCAAACTGCTCGCCCGGCGCTGTGGCAGGTCGATGGCCCCGGCGGGGAGCGGGCCTGGCTGCTGGGCACGATCCACGCCCTGCCCGATCCCGTCAGCCTTGAAAGCCCGGCCTTCAACCGCGCCATGGCCGAGGCCGATCGGCTGGTGGTGGAAGTGGCCGCGCTGGAGGATGACCGGCAGACCGCGCTGGCCTTTCACAAGCTTTCGGCCGTGGCCGCCGCGCCGCCGATTACCGCGCGCGCCCATCCGCAGGATCGCGCCGCACTGGCCGCCCTGCTCGACCAGGCGAAACTGCCGCCCGATCACTTTGGCCAGATGGACACCTGGGCTGCCGCGCTGACCCTCGCGCAGACCCTCTCCTCCCGCAGCGGCGACAGCAGCGCCAACGGGATCGACCGGCTGGTGCTGCGCGCCATGCGCGGCAAGCTTGTGACCGAATTCGAGGGCGCTGAGCGCCAACTGGCGATTTTCGATGCCCTGCCGGAGAGCGAACAGCGCGATCTGCTGGGCGCCGTGGTCCGCTCGGCCGGAGAGGCCAGGACCGAGAGCCTGAAGCTGCAACAGGCCTATCTGCGCGGCGATGTCGCCGCCCTCGTCGCGCTCGATCACGATGGCCTGCTGGCCGATCCGGAGCTGCGCCAGGCCCTGCTGGTCGGCCGCAACCGGGCCTGGCTCGACCAGCTGGAACCCATGCTCAAGGCGGGAGCGAAGCCGCTGGTGGCGGTCGGCGCGCTGCACCTGGTCGGGCAGGATGGGCTGGTTGCCGGGCTGCAGGCACGGGGCTTCACGGTCACGCGCCTGCAGTAACGCCGCTTGGACCTTGCCTTTCCGCCACTTTGCCGCTAACGGCCCGCGCTTCCCGTCATGGTCATCCCTGGAGGCGTGACGGAGAAGTTGTTTGATCCAGAGTTTTGAAAGGCAATGCAATGAGCGATACGCTGCACCTGCCGGCCGAGACGCGCGAACGGGCAGGCAAGGGAGCCTCCCGTGCCCTGCGTCGTGAAGGCCGCGTCCCCGCC
>Ga0315904_10006391_pt1 | contig 16134 bp, 14 predicted proteins | sample LakEriMetagenome_6_FD_203529 | JGI IMG/M metagenome (GOLD analysis project Ga0315904, IMG submission 203529) | Freshwater fungal communities from buoy surface, Lake Erie, Ohio, United States - Buoy 12 MA120 | ecosystem: Environmental > Aquatic > Freshwater > Lake | place: USA: Lake Erie, Ohio... | reverse complement strand
CGCTCGACGCCTACGGTCCGATCACCGACAACGCCGGCGGCATCGCCGAGATGTCGGGGCTCGACAAGAAGGTGCGCAACATCACCGATCCGCTCGACGCCGTGGGCAACACCACCAAGGCCGTCACCAAGGGCTACGCGATCGGCTCGGCGGGCCTCGCCGCGCTGGTGCTGTTCGCGGACTACACCCACAAGCTCGAGGACGCGGGCAAGCTCGTCTCCTTCGAGCTGTCGGACCCGGCGGTGATCATCGGCCTCTTCATCGGCGGCCTCGTGCCCTACCTGTTCGGCGCCATGGCGATGGAAGCCGTGGGCCGCGCGGCCGGCTCGGTGGTCACCGAGGTGCGCCGCCAGTTCCGCGAGATCCCGGGGATCATGGACGGCTCGGGCAAGCCCGACTACTCCAAGGCGGTCGACCTGCTGACGAAGTCCGCCATCAAGGAGATGATCGTGCCCTCGCTGCTGCCGATCCTCGTGCCGGTGGTGGTCGCGTTCGGCATCAACGCCCTGATGGGCCCGGGCGAAGGCATCAAGGCGCTCGGCGGCCTGCTGATCGGCACCATCGTGACCGGCCTCTTCGTCGCGATCTCGATGTGCACGGGCGGCGGCGCCTGGGACAACGCCAAGAAGTACATCGAGGAAGGCCACTTCGGCGGCAAGGGCTCCGAGGCCCACAAGGCCGCGGTCACCGGCGACACCGTCGGCGACCCGTACAAGGACACGGCGGGCCCGGCCATCAACCCGCTCATCAAGATCATCAACATCGTCGCGCTGCTGCTCGTGCCGTTGCTCTGACGGGACGCGCTTCCGCGCCATCCAAGGAAAAGGCCCCGGAGACGGGGCCTTTTTCTTTGTCTCAGAAGATCCGGCCCGGTTCGCCGATGCGCGAACGGTAGGCACCGGGCGGCTCGCGCGGGTCATCGGCGCTGCGCGGCGGCACCGGGGAGGCGTTGGGGTCGGGCACCAGCAGGCGCCAGGCCTGCGTGGGCCGCGTCGCCGCCCAGATGAGGCCGCCGAGCCCTTGCGGCACGGCCCGCCGCTCCGGCAGGTCGGGCGGCTGGCGCCGGGGGCGGATCACCACCTCGTCGAGCTCCGCGGTCCATCGGGCGTTGAGCTCGTCGCGCGGCACATGGCGCCGCAGGTCGCCCGGGCGCAGGTCGAGGCGCGGAGTCGTGGGGGCGGGATCGACCGCCAGAGGCGAAGCGGCAGGCGGCGACCCCTCCTGCGCCACTGTCGGCGCACCCATCAGGGCGAGCACCAAAGCCACCCCGGCGCAAGCCCTTGCACGCCCGCGCAACCCGTATAGAGTCATCGCATCCTCGATCCTGACGGAGTGTTTGTCGTGCGCCATATCGTCCCACCGACCGCTTGTCTGACCGCCGCCGTTTTCCTGACCCTCGCGGCACCGCTCGCCGCGCCGGCATTGGCCGCCGACAAGCCGACGAAGCCTGCCGCCGCCGTCAAACTGCCGGCGCCGCAGAAGATCACGTCGGTCGAGGGCATCACCGAATACCGCCTCGCCAACGGCCTGACGGTACTCCTGTTCCCGGACGCCTCCAAGCCCACCATCACCGTGAACATCACCTACCTCGTCGGCTCGCGCCACGAGGGTTACGGCGAGAGCGGCATGGCGCACCTGCTCGAACACATGGTGTTCAAGGGCACGCCGCGGCACCCCAACATCCCGCAGGAACTGACCGCCCGCGGCGCGCGGCCGAACGGCACGACCTGGTACGACCGCACGAATTATTTCGAGACCTTCGCCGCCACCGACGACAACCTGCGTTGGGCGCTCGACCTCGAATCCGACCGCATGATCAACTCCTTCATCAAGGAAGAGGACCTCAAGAGCGAGTTCTCGGTGGTGCGCAACGAGTTCGAGTCGGGCGAGAACGACCCGTCCGGCGTGCTGCTCGAGCGCGTCATGTCGACCGCCTACCTCTGGCACAACTACGGCAAGTCGACGATCGGTTCGCGCGAAGACATCGAGCGCGTGCCGGTCGCCAACCTGCGCGCGTTCTACAAGAAGTACTACCAGCCGGACAACGCGGTGCTGACCGTGGCCGGCAAGATCGACGAGGCCAAGACGCTAGCCTGGGTCAATGAATTCTTCGGCCCGATCCCGCGGCCGCAGCGCGTCCTGCAGCCCACCTACACCGTCGAGCCGGTGCAGGACGGCGAGCGGCACGTGGTGCTGCGCCGCGTGGGCGACGTGCAGGTCACCGCCGCCGGCTACCACATCCCGCCGGGCGGTCACCCCGACTTCGCGGCCGTGCAGGTGCTGGCCGACGTGCTCACCAACGAGCCCTCGGGCCGTCTCTACAAGGCGCTGGTCGAGTCCGGCAAGGCGAGCAGCGTCGGCGGCTTCGCCTTCAGCCTCAAGGATCCCGGCTACATGTACCTCGCCGCCGAAGTGCTCAAGGACAAGCCGGTCGCCGCGGCGACCGACACGATGCTCTCGGTGCTCGACGGCCTCAAGAGCCAGCCGGTCACCGACGAGGAGGTGCAGCGCGCCAAGAACAAGTTCCTGAAGTTCTTCGAGCAGGCCTACAACAACAGCGACCGGGTCGGCCTCGGTCTCTCCGAGTACATCGCCAAGGGCGACTGGCGCCTGTGGTTCCTGTCCCGCGACCACATGGAGAAGGTGACGGCCGCCGACGTGAACCGCGCCGCCGCGGCCTACCTGAAGCCCGCCAACCGCACCACCGGGCTGTTCGTGCCGGACGCGGCCCCCGACCGCGCCACCATCCCGCAAGCCCCCGAGCCGGCTGCGGTGCTCGCGGGCTACACCGGCAAGCAGTCGCTGAAGCAGGCGGAGGCCTTCGATCCCTCACCCGCGAACATCGACGCGCGCACCCGCAACGAGACGCTGCCGGGCGGCGCGAAATACAGCTTCCTCCCCAAGTCCACCCGTGGCGGCGCCGTCACCGCGAACATCGTGCTGCGGATCGGCAACCGGGACGCGCTGTCGGGCAAGCCGACCGTCGCCGACCTCACGGCCGCGATGCTGCGCCGCGGCACCACGAACCGCACGCTGCAACAGGTCAATGACGAGCTCGACAAGCTGAAGTCGACCGTGAGCATCGGCGGCGGCGGCCAGACGGTGAACGTCACCGTGGTGTCGACCCGCGACAACCTCGCGCCGACCCTCGACATCGTCACCGACCTGCTGCGCAACCCCGTGTTCCCGGAAGCGGAGTTCACCAAGCTGCGCGATGAGACCCTGGCCGCGATCGACCAGCAGCGCAGCGAACCGCAGACCATCGCGGTGCGCGAGAGCTCCCGTCTCACCGCGCCCTGGCCGGCGGACGACTTCCGCCGCGTGAGGACCTTCGAGGAGGAGGCCGCCGCCATCCGCGGCACGTCGGTCGCCGACCTGCGGCGCTTCCATGCCGACTTCTACGGCGCCTCGAACGCGACCGCTGCGGTGGTGGGCGACTTCGACGAGGCCACCACCCGCGCCGCGCTCGGCGCGATGCTCGCGGGCTGGACGGCAAAAGTGCCGTACGCGCGCGCGGAGGGCAAGGCCTTCGAGGTGCCGGGCAGCGAGCGCAAGATCGAGACGCCCGACAAGGCGAACGCCGTGATGTTCGCGCGCCTCAGCCTGCCGCTGCGCGACGACGATCCGGATTTCGCGGCGCTCACGCTCGCCAACTACATGCTGGGCGGCGGCTTCCTCAACTCGCGGCTCGCCACCCGCATCCGCCAGAAGGAAGGCATCAGCTACGGTGTGTCGTCGCTCCTGCAGGCCTCCTCGCTCGACAAGGACGGCGCCTTCGGCACCTTCGCGATCTACAACCCGCAGAACTCGGCGCGCCTCATCGCGGCCTACCGCGAGGAGCTCGCCAAGATGCTGGGCGAGGGGTTCACCGACGCCGAACTGAAGGACGCCCAAAGCGGCTGGCTGCAGGGCCGCAGCGTCAGCCGCTCGCAGGACCGCGAGCTCGTCGGCCGCCTGCAGAGCTACCGCTTCCTCGACCGCACGCTGGCCTGGGATGCCGCGCTCGAGGCGAAGGTCGCCGCGTTGACCACCGCGGACGTGAACGCCGCGGTGAAGCGCTGGATCAAACCGTCGGACATCACCATCGTCGAGGCGGGGGATTTCGCGGGCAAGAAGGCTCCTTGACCGGCCTTCGGGACGAAGCCAAGCCGGGCTGCGGATCGCGGCCGTGCCCGGCTTGGCAGTCACGCCAAAAAGCTTTAACTTCGCGGCCCTCGAACAGGACTTCCGCCATGCAGACCGATACCGCCCGCGAACAGATGGTCCATCAGCAACTGCGCGCCTGGCATGTGCTGTCACTGCCCGTGCTCGAGACGTTCCGGCGCATCCCGCGCGAGTCGTTCGTGCCCGAGGCCTTCCGTGACGTCGCCTACGCCGATACCGAGATCCCGCTCGGCGGCGGCGACCACATGCTCGCGCCCAAGGTCGCGGGACGCATCCTGCAGTCGGTGGCGCCCAAGCCCACCGACCGCGTGCTCGAGATCGGCACCGGCTCGGGCTTCCTCACCGCCTGCCTCGCCGCCCACGGCTGCTCGGTGCGGTCCCTCGAGATCCGCGCGGACCTCGCCGCGCAGGCCGCAAAGAACCTGGCCGAGGCCGGGGTGCGCAACGCCGTCGTCGAACACCGCGACGCCTATGCCCCGGAGGCGCTCGGCAACGGCGCATTCGAGGTCATCGTGCTCACGGGCTCCCTGCCCGTCGCGGACGCCCGATTCGAACGTCACCTCGCCGCCGGTGGCCGCCTCTTTGCGGTCCTCGGCACCGGCGTGAACATGGAGGCGAGCCTCGCCGAGCGCGCCGCCGACGGCTCGCTGCGCTGGAGCGGGCTCTTCGAGACCTCCCTCAAGCCGCTGGTGGGTGCCCCGCTGCCCACGGCGTTCAGGTTCTGACCGCCATGGTCCACGACCTCACCCCCGAAGAACTGCAGTCCCGGCTGCAGGCCGGCGAATCCTTGATCGTGATCGACGTGCGCGAACCCCACGAACTCGAGATCTCGAGCCTTCCCTTCGCCCGCCCCATCCCGATGGGCGAGATCACGGCCCGCGTCGGCGAGCTCGACCCCGAGGCGACGACCATCGTCATCTGCCGCTCCGGCGGCCGGAGCATGCAGGTCGCCCGTTATCTCGACAGCCGCGGATTTCGGTCAGTCAGCAACCTGACCGGCGGGATCTTGGCTTGGGGGGAACGAATCGACCCCAGCTTGCGTCCATACTAGGCGCCGGGCTGTCCCGTCCGCCCGCCAACTGTTATACTCGCCTATAACACCAGTCGAGGTTTCCGTCCTATGAAGCGCGCGCTCGTGCTGTCGCTCGGCATGCTGATCACCCTCTCCTCTGCCCACGCGGAGGATCTCAAGGCCGTCTACGAACGCGCCTTGGCCAACGACCCGCAGATCCGCGAAGCCGACGCGCTGCGCCTCGCCGCGCGCGAGTCCAAGCCGCAGGCCTTGGCCGCCTTGTTGCCGCAGGTGACAGGCTCGGCGAGCCGCAGCAAGGCCGACACCAGCACGACGGGCCAGTTCCCGCAGGAGATCGAGCAGCCGACCGGCTCGGGCAACCGCGTCGTCGTCAATTTCATCTCCTCGAGCGACTCCAAGCCGGAGACCGACCGCTGGAGCCTCGACCTGCGCCAGAGCGTGTTCTCCTGGACGGACTGGATGGCGCTCAAGCGCGCCGACCGTCAGGTCGCGCAGGCCGAGGCGGATTACGCCGTCGCGCAGCAATCCCTCGTCCTGCGCGTCTCCGAAGCCTACTTCAACGTCCTCGCCGCCCAGGACCAGGTCGAGGCGCAGAACTCCGCGCTCGAGGCGATCTCGCGCCAGCTCGAGCAGGCCGAGAAGCGTTTCGAGGTGGGGCTCATCGCCATCACCGACGTGCAGGAGGCCAAGGCCGCGCGCGACAGCGCCGCCGCCGCGGTGATCGCCTCCAAGCGCCAGCTCGCGAGCACCGAGGAGCTGCTGCGCGAGATCACGGCCGAGAAGTACCAGGTGCTCGCCAAGCCGGGCGACGCCATGCCGCTCAAGAGCCCCGATCCCGCCGACGAGGAGCAGTGGGTCGCCCGCGCGATGGACCAGAACCTGTCGCTGGTCTCGAGCCGGCTCGCGGCCGACATCGCCCGCGACAACGTGCGCGCGGCGTTCGGCGGCCACCTGCCCGAGCTCGACCTCGTGGCGAGCCGCAGCAACTCCGACCAGACGAGCCCGATCGATTTCTCGAGCGGCAACAAGGGCGTCCGCACCAACGACACCGACGACACCAGCTATTCTTTGCAGTTGTCCGTGCCGATCTTCTCGGGCGGCGGCACGCAGTCGCGCGTGCGCCAAAGCGAGTACCAGTGGCAGGCCGCCCGCGAGCGGCTCGCGCGCGTCTCGCGCCAGACCGAGCGCCAGTCGCGCGATGCCTACCTCGGCGTGCTGAGCGAGATCTCCCGGGTCACCGCGCTGCGCCAGGCGCTCGAGTCGAGCCAGACGGCGCTCAAGGCCACCGAGGCCGGCTACGAGGTCGGCACCCGCACCGCCGTCGACGTGCTCGAGGCGCGTCGCAGCCTCGTGCAGGCGCAGACCAACTATTCCCGCAGCCGCTACGACTACATCCTCAACGTCCTGAAACTGCGCCTCGCCTCGGGCAACCTCGACCGGGCAGCGCTCGAAGAGGTCAACGGCTGGCTGACGGAGTCCGTGCCCGTCCGATGAGCGGGGCGATCAGCGCCTCGAGGCGCTGCAAGGTGCCGCGGTTGCGCTCGACCAGCGCCTGACCGAGCGCACCGCGCCTCACGCGCTCCGCAGGGTCGCGCGCCAATCGCAGCAGCGCCGCCGACAAGCCGGCGGCGTCCTGCACCATCTCCACCGCGCCTTCGTCCACCAAGGCGCGGGCGATCTCCTCGGCATTGAAGACATGAGGACCGGTGAGCGCCGGCACGGCGAGCGCCGCCGGCTCCAGCAGATTGTGGCCACCCACCGGCACCAGGCTGCCGCCGACGAAGGCCACGTCCGCCGCCGCATACCAGCCCATCAGTTCGCCGAGCGAATCGAGCAACAGCACACCGGTCTCGGCATCGGCAGACCCGCCCGTCGAACGCCGCGCATGACGGATACCGCGCGACTCGAGCATCGACGCCACGGCGGTGAAACGCGGCGGATGCCGGGGCGCGAGCACCAGCAGGTTCGGCACCCCTGCGGCCGTCAGCGCCCGTTGCGCATCGACCGCCGCCTCTTCTTCGCCCTCGTGGGTGCTGCCGGCGACCCACAGGAACCGGCCGGTCGCCGCGTGGGTCCGCCGCAGGGCCGCACCACGTTCGCGGAGGTCCGGCGACAGTTCGAGGTCGAACTTGATGTTGCCGACGACGTGGGTCTTGGCCGGGTTGGCGCCGATCGCACGGAAGCGCTCGGCGTCGCCCTCGCTCTGCGCCGCGATGACGATGCCGTGCGACAGCGTCTCGCGGAACAGGCTCGCGAGCAGACGATAGCGGCCGACCGAGCGCGGCGAGATGCGCGCGCTCGCCAGCACCAGCGGCACTGCGCGCCGGCCGCAGGCGCGGTAGAGGTTGGGCCACAACTCGGTCTCGAGGATGACGGCGACCTGCGGCTGCACGCGTTCGAAGAACCGCCGCACGCTGCCCGGCAGGTCATAGGGCACATAGCGCACGTCGACACCCGCACCCATCGCGGACAACGCGCGCGCCTTGCCGGTGGGCGTGACCGTGGTGAGCACCAGCGGGATGTCGGGGTGGCTCCGCCGCAGCGACTGCACCAGCGCGACCGCCGCCTGCACCTCTCCCACCGACACCGCATGCACCCAGATCGCGGGCGACGCGGTGCGCGGACCGAAGCCGAAGCGCTCCGGGAACCCCTGCCAGTAACTGCGGTCCTTGAAGCCGCGCCACACCAGCATCGCGCAGGCGATCGGGGCGAGCAGGTAGATGGCGAGCTGATAGACGAGGTGCATCATGGGCGGGTCATGGCGGCGTCAGGCCGTCATCCGGCACGCGACCGGCCGTCGCGGTAGCCCGCGAGCAAGGCGGTCCACAGCGTCTCGTTGAACCGCCCCGGGGGCAGCGGATCGCAGATCTTGAGGATGGAGCGGCGCAGGCGGACCAGGTTCGCATCGCACCACATCCCGGGCTCGCGCAGGTCCCCGCGGTCGAGATCGATGAGCCACCAGTGCTGCGCGTCATCGACGAGGATATTGTGGGCGTTGAGGTCGGCGTGATGCACGCCCTTGTTATGGAACTGCGCGACGAGCCGACCGACGGCGATCCAGTCGGCCACGGGCGGGGTACCGAGCGACAGGCGCTCGGCGAAGGTACGCGTCCGCGGGATCAGCTCCATGACCAGGTCGCCACGATAGAAGCGACCGTGGCGCACCACGCGCGCGCCCACCGGCGCCGGCACCGGCAGGCCGAGCGCATGCAGATGGACCGTGAGCAGGAACTCGCGGAACGGCCGCGTCGACAGTTCGCCCGTGTAGAGATACCGGTCTGCCGACAGCGCGGCGATGAGGCCGCCACGCCGATAATGACGCAGCGCGTAGTGTCGCCCGCCATCCTCGAAGAAGAGCGTGGTGCCGCGGCCATGGGCGCCGCCGCGGATCGCCCCGCGTGCCGCCCACCATTCCGGCTCGAACCAGAAGGCGCTGAAATTGTCGGCGCGCAGGGGCTCGTATAGCATCACCGACGCGCCATCCTGCTCCCGCCGGATGCCAGGACCGATCACGCGCCAGTTGAACATGCCGGACCTCCTACCCGCCCCCACGCCACCTGAGACCGTCTGCCTGTTGCGGCTGTCGGCCATCGGCGACACCTGCCATGTCGTGCCGCTGCTGCGCACGCTGCAGCGCGCCTGGCCGCAGGCGCGTTTCACCTGGCTGATCGGCCGTGCCGAAGCCCGCCTGATGGTGCCGCTGCTGCCCGAGGTCGAGTTTATCACCGTGGACAAGCGCGCCGGGCTCGCCGGACTGCGCGCGTTGCGTCGCGTCGCAGGTCGCCGCTTCGACCTGCTGATGCACCTGCAGCTGTCGCTGCGCGCGAGCGCCGTCGCCGCGGTCGTCCCGGCGCGGCGCAAAGTCGGCTTCGACCGCGCCCGCGCGCGGGAACTGCAGTGGCTCTTCACCGACACCAAGATCGCGCCGCGCGAGCGCGAGCACGTGCTCGACAGCTTCCATGGATTCGCCGAGGCCTGCGGGGTGACGGACCGCGTGCTCGCCTGGGACCTGCCCCTGCCCGCCGACGCGCGGGCCTACGCCGAGGCGCTGTTGCCCGACGGCACGCGCGCCCTCGTGATCAGCGCCTGCTCGAGCCATACGCTCCGCAACTGGCTGCCCGACCGTTATGCCGCCGTCGCCGCGCACGCGGTGCGCCGCCACGGCCTCAAGGTCATCCTCGCCGGCGGCCCGGGCCCCGCGGAGCGCGCCATGGCCGACGCCATCGTCGCCGCCTGCCCGGAGCCGATCGTCGACCAGGTCGGCAAGGACACCCTGCCGCAGATGCTGGCGCTGCTCGCGCGTGCGCAGGCACTCCTCGCCCCCGACACCGGCCCCGCCCACATGGCGACCATGGTCGGCACGCCGGTGGTCGGCCTCTACGCCTGCACCAACCCCGCCCGCAGCGGACCGTACCTCTCGCGGCAGTGGTGCGTCGATGCGTTCCCGCGCGCCGCCGCCGGGTTCCGCCGTTCGACGCCCGACGCCCTGCCCTGGGCCACCAAGATCGAAGAACCCGGGGTCATGGCCCTCATCGGCGTCGAGGAGACCTGCAACCGCCTCGACGCCCTGCTAGCATCGCGCCCATGAAAGACATCCTCGTGCCCCTCTCGCCCGGCGAGCTGCTCGACAAGATCACCATCCTGCGCATCAAGTCGGCCCGCATGACCGACGAGACCAAGCTGCGCAACGTGCGCACCGAACTCGAAGCGCTCGAGCAGACCTGGCGCGAGAGCGGCGCCGCGATCCCGGCGGTCGCCGAGGACGAGGCCGCGCTGCAGCGGGTCAACGAGGAGCTGTGGGACATCGAGGACCGCATCCGCGACAAGGAGCGGGCCGGCGAGTTCGACGCCGTGTTCATCGAGCTCGCGCGCGCGGTGTACGTGACCAACGACGAGCGCGCCCGCTTCAAGAAGAACATCAACGTGACGCTCGGTTCGCGCCTCGTCGAAGAGAAGTCCTACCAGCCGTATCGCTGACGGCGCCTGCCGGCGCCCGCCTCAACGGCGCAGCGTGTACTCGGCCCCGCAATAAGGGCACTTCGCCTGTCCGGTCTGCTCGATCGGCAGGTACACCTTCGGGTGCGAGTTCCAGAGCGACATCTGCGGCATCGGGCAGGAGAGCGGCAAGTCCTCCGCCGAGACTTCGTACTGGTTCTGCGCGTTCGGCTGCAGCAAAGCGGGCGTGCTCATGACGTCGATTATACGCCCGGCGACGAGCCCGCGCCCCCGGGCGCACCCTCGGGCGTGCCCGTGAAGGCCGCCTCCCAGATCGCCGAGACCGCCGCGCGCTCCGCATGGAACTCGCTGCCGTCGACCACCGCGCCCTCGCCACGCAGGCTGCGTTGGTGGCCGCGCGCACGGTACGCGCGGTAGGCCGCCGTCAGCGCGTCGACCGTCGCTTGCGGCACGAGATCGCCCGAGGCCAAGGTCTCGAGCTCGCGGATGGTGTCCGAGAACATCGCCACCGCCGGATGGCGCGCCGCCTCGCGCAGCGCCCAATACTGCGCCAGGAACTCGATGTCGGCGATGCCGCCACGGCCCTGTTTCAGGTCGAACCCGTCCGAGCCCGAACGGTCGAGCTCGCGCCGCATGCGTTCGCGCATCGTGCGCACCTCGTCCTGCAGGGTGTCGCGCCGCACATGGTGGGTGAGCAGCTCGATGCGCAGCGATTCGAAGGCCGCCCGCAACGCAGGCGCACCCGCCACGGCGCGGGCATGCAGCAGCGCCTGATGCTCCCAGGTCCAAGCCTCGCCGCGCTGATAGTCGCCGAAGGCCCCGACACCCGTGATCAGCATGCCGCCCTTGCCGCTCGGCCGCAGCCGGACGTCCACGTCGTAGAGCCGCCCGGCGCGCGAATGCATCGTCAGGATGTGCACGATGCGCTGCGCGAGCCGCACGAAGAACATCTGGTTGTCGAGCGGGCGCTCGCCGCGCGTCTCCTGCACCGGACCGCGCGAATCGTGCAGGAACACGAGATCGAGGTCCGAGCCGTAGCCGAGCTCGATGCCACCCAGCTTCCCGTAGCCGACCGCGCAGACCTCGACATCGCGCGGCGCGCCGTCCTCGGTCTCGCGCCAGTTCGGCACGCCGAACTGCCGCGTCATCTGCGACCAGGCCTGGCGCATCGCCTGCTCGATGATGAGCTCGGCGATGTCGGTCAAGCGGTCCGAGACCCGCATCAGCGGCAGCCGGCCCGTGAGGTCGGCGATCGCGACCCGGAACACGGCGGCGTTCTTGAACTGCGCCAAGGCCTCCACCAACTGCTCGGGGTCGTCCTCCGCCACACGGGCGATGCGGTCCTCGAGGTCGGCCGCGAGCTCGGCGCGGCCCGGGGGCTCCGTCAACGCGCGTTCGTCCAGCAGTTCATCGAGCAGCAGCGGATGCGCCGCGAGCTGTGCGACCAGGAAATCGCCGCCGCGGCAGACCGCGACGAAGCGCGCGCGGGCCGCCGGATTCTCGTTCAGCAGCGCGAAGTAGGCAGACCGGCCGCCGATGGCCTCGAGCACGCGCAGCATGCGCCGCGCCATGGTCAACGCGTCGTCGTCGGGACCCAGCGCGGCGAGCAGCGAGGGCAGCAACTGCTGCAGGCGGCGCAGGCCCGTGGCGTCGAGGCGTCGCGGCAGCGGACCTTCGCGGAAATCGAGCAGCAAGCGCGCCAGTTCGGCGTGCGACCCGCCCTCGCGGACGGCGAGCCGCCTCGCGACCAGCTCCTGCACACTCTCGAGGTCGAGCGACTCGTCCCATATCGACGCGAGCGTCGCCGCGTCGCCGGCGGCAGGCGCCGACTCGCCCCCATCGCCCCCTTCGCCCTCGCCCGTCGGGCTGAACACCAGCGACTGGAAGGCGCGCTGCACCGCGACGAGGTGCCGCGAGAGCGTATGACGCAGCGCCACCCAATCCGGCTCGCCCATCGCGCGCGCGAGGCGCGCCTGCGAGGCCTCGTCCTGCGGCAGCGCGTGCACCTGCGCATCGCGCAGCATCTGCAAGCGGTTCTCGAGGGTGCGCAGGTGCCGGTAGGCGGCGTCGAGTTCCTGCACCACCTGCGGGCGCAGCAGTTTTTGGCGGCCGAGCTGCGGCAGCACCTCGAACAGCCGCGGCCCCTGCAGGCGCCGGTCCTGCCCGCCGCGGATGAGCTGCAGCGCCTGCACGATGAACTCGATCTCGCGGATGCCGCCCGGGCCGAGCTTGAGGTGATCGACAAGGTCCTTGCGGGCGACCTGCTTTTCGATCAGCCCCTTCATCTCGCGCAGGCTGTCGAACACGCCGAAATCGAGATAGCGGCGATACACGAAGGGCCGCACCGCCTCGGCGTAGAGGTCCGCATAGGCTTCGGCGCCGGTGATGGCGCGCGCCTTCACCCAGGCGTAGCGCTCCCAGTCGCGGCCGTGCTGCAGCAGGTAGTCCTCGAAGGACGCGAAGCTGCAGGCGAGCGGCCCCGAGTCGCCGAACGGCCGCAGCCGCATGTCGACGCGGAACACGAAGCCGTCGACCGTGACCGCCGCGAGCAGCCGGATCAGCGCCTGCCCGAGCCGCAGGAAGAACTCCTCGTGGCTCACCGGCGCCGCGTGCTGCGTCTCGCCATGGCCCGGGAAGAGGAACACGAGGTCGATGTCGGAGGAGAAGTTCAGCTCGCGGCCGCCGAGCTTGCCCATGCCGACCACCACGAGCGGCATCGGCTCTCCGTCGGCGTAGGCCGGGCTGCCGTAGCGCGCCGTGGTGAGCGCCCAAGCCTCGCGCAGCGCGAGCGCGATGGCATCGTCGGCGAAGGCCGACAGATCCTCGAGGGTCTCCTCCAGCGAGGCCGCCCCCGCGAGGTCGCGCCAAGCGATGCGCACCATCTCGCGGCGCCGCCAGCGCCGCAGCCACGCCTGCCACTCCGCCTCCGGCGCGCCCGGCTCGGGGGCGCGGCCCTCGGGCCAGCAGGCCTCACCGCCCGCCATGCGCAGCCGGCCGAGGGCGTCATGGCGCGCGAGATCGGGGGCTAGCGTCGAGTCGCGCGCGAACGCCTCCGTCACGAACTCGCTGCAGGCGAATACGTGGCGCGCGGCATCGCGCAGCGGTGCGGGGAAGTCTTCGGGTTGCATGTCATCGTCCCGATGCGGGGGCATCGGCATGGCTCAATTCGGCGTGCCTCAAGGATACGAAAAAAAAGCCCCGCACGGGGCGGGGCTTCATGTGTGACGCGGTGCCTTGGGAGGGGGGATAAGGCGTCGCGTCGGAGGTGAAGTTACGCCCCTGCGCCGCCCGGGTCTGTAAGGACTTGTACGGGGTCGCCTGCGGCGGCCGCAGGGTCCCGGCCCCACCGATGGGGCGCCGCGGGGCGCCTCTACGGGGTTGGCGATGGCACCGGCAGCAGCGGCATCGGCAACAGCCGCTGCTGCACGGCCGCGACACGCAGCAGCGTGGCCTCGGCGAACGGCCGCGCCACGAACTGCGCACTCAAAGGCAGGCCGCGCGCGTCGAGCCCCGCCGGCACGGCGATCGCCGGCAGCCCGAGATAATTGAACGGCGCGGTGCAGTAGACGAGCTTCGCCAGGATCTCCCACAGCGCCGCGCTCCCACCCACATCGGTCTCGTCGCGCCGCGGCACGGGGATCGGCAGCACCGGCGTGTGCAGCACATCGCAGCGCCCGAACACCTCGCCCACGAAGCGCTCGAGCAGCGGCAGCCGCAGCCGCAGCGCCTCGAGATAGGCGGTGCTGGAGATGGCGAGGCCGGTGCTCGCACGCAGGCGCACCTGCGGCGTGTAGCGCGCAGCCTGCGTGCGCAGCTGGGACGCGTGCAGCGCCGTGGCCTCGGTATAGACCACCGCGCGGCTGAGCTCGGCGAGCGGCGCCGCATCCGGCACCGTGACCTCGACGATGCGCGCGCCCGCGCCCTCGAGCAGGGCGAGGCAGCGCTCCATCGCGGCGCGGACCTCGGGCGTCGCGACCGCGAAGAAATGGTTGCGCGGCAGGCCGATGCGCAGGCCCTCGACGCCGCGGCCGAGCGCGGCGGCGTAGTCGGGCGGCGCGCGGCGCGAGGCCAGCGCGTCACGGCCGTCGGCCCCGGCGACGATCTGCAGCACCGCCGCGAGGTCGGGCGCGGAGCGCGCGAAGGGCCCGAGGGTGTCGATCGAGGGCGAGAGTTTCATGCTGCCGGTGCGCGGCAGCAGGCCGTAGGTGGGCTTCAGGCCGAGCACGCCGTTGGCGGCGGCCGGGATGCGCACCGACCCCCCGGTGTCGGAGCCGAGGCTCGCGAACGTCGCGCCACAGGCCACCGCCGCGCCGCTGCCGCTCGAAGACCCGCCCGAGATGTGCTCGGGCTGCCAGGCATTGCGGCAATCGCCGAAGGCCGCGTTGTGGCCGGTCGCGCCGAGCGCGAACTCCGCCATGTTGAGCGCGCCGATCGCATGTGCGCCTGCCGCCTCGAGGCGCGCGACCATGGTGGCGGGCGGGCCACCTGCGAGCGCGGTCGCCGCCTCGCGCACCCGCGAGCCGCAGGACGGTCGCAGCCCGCCCGCGGCGCCCGCGGCCAAGCCGGTGCCGACGAACATGTCCTTGTGGGCGAGCGGCAGGCCAAGCAGCGGCTGCGTCGCGACCAGGTCGACCCCCGCGGCACGCGCGGCGGTCAGGCGCTCGTCGGCGAGCGCGGCCGCACGGCGTGCGGCCTCTGCGTCGATGCGCAGGAAACAGTTCGTACGCGCCTGCGCCCATTCGGCGCGGGCCAGCATGGCCTCGGTGAGCGCAGCGCTCGTCAGCCGTCCCTCGCGCAGCCGCGCGGCCGCCTCGAGCAGGCCGAGGTCGCAGGGGTCGTGCTTTGGCACGTCGGTCGACGACGGCGTCGGCGCACTCATCGCGGCTCGTCCCCCGCGAGCGACTCGAGCAACGCAAGGTAGTCGGCGGGCTCGGCGCCGAACAGCGCATCGTCCGCAGCCGCTGCCGGCGCGCCGGCCATCACCGGAGAGCCGCCCGCGGCCTGCAGCGAAGCTCGCGCCGCCGAGACCGCCGCCACGGCCGCGCCCGCTCCGGCCGCGATGCGCGCGGCCATCGCCTCGTCGTCGACGGGGATGCCGGTCAGCGCCGCGAGTTCGAGCACCGCGGTGGGCGATGTTTCCATCACGATGCCGGATGAGGTCATGCTGGGGAACTTGCGCGCGCGGCGTCCGGTCGGAGACAAGACGCAAGTGTAACCCGCGGCGCAAACACGCTAGCATCGCCGCATCCGCACCGCGCGCGTTCCGCGCGACACACCATGGAGTGCCCCGCATGTTCCGCAGTTTCCGCGCCCTGCTCCCCGCCCTCGCCGCGCTCGTCGCCCTCACTGGCCTCGCAACCCTGCCGGCACCCGCCCGCGCCGACCAGTACGCCGATACCGTGCAGCTCTTCAAGAACGCCGGCCAGAGCGGCACCTTCTTCGACAAGGCCTACGGCTATGCGGTGTTCCCGACGGTCGGCAAGGGCGCTCTCGGCATCGGCGGCGCGCGCGGCAAGGGACGTGTCTACGCGCAGGGCCGATACACGGGCGACACCACGCTCACGCAGTTGAGCATCGGTTTCCAGGCGGGCGGCCAGGCCTACAGCCAGATCGTGTTCTTCGAGGACGAGCGCGCCTATCGCGAGTTCACCTCAGGCGAGTTCGGCTTCGGCGCCGGCGTGAGCGCGGTCGCGATCACGGCCGCGGCGAGCGCCACGGCGAGCACGACGGGCAACAGCGCGGGCGTCAGCGGCGGCAAAAAAGACGCCACCACCACCGGCGAGTACTACAAGGGGATGGCGGTGTTCACGATCGCGAAGGGCGGCCTCATGTACGAGGCGGCACTGGCCGGACAGAAGTTTTCCTTCAAGGCGAAGCCGGCGCAGTGACTGACCGCGCGACGCGCGCGCAGCGACTCGGGATCGTCGGGCCGTGCTCGGCCCGACAGGGTGGATGTCAGGAGAAGACCAGCGCCTGACCCA